>Ga0078972_1005399_pt1 | contig 32555 bp, 36 predicted proteins | sample YelNatPaOPGAMG01_FD_67568 | JGI IMG/M metagenome (GOLD analysis project Ga0078972, IMG submission 67568) | Hot spring thermophilic microbial communities from Obsidian Pool, Yellowstone National Park, USA - OP-RAMG-01 (SPADES assembly) (version 2) | ecosystem: Environmental > Aquatic > Thermal...
AAGCGGAGATACCATCTCACAAGCCTAAAGTACTCGCTGAAAGCTCCATTTAAGGCTAAAACCTTTAGCCTATTAGGCCTGAAAACCTTTCCAACCACGCAAACCTGAACATCCTTCTGCACGGGGAACATCCCAAAACTACTTGGACTTTTTAGTTTTTTAACTTTTCGTCATTCATCCCACCCATAAATGGTGTGGGTTTTCTGACGAAACTTTGATAATCGTCGGGTATATGGGTTTCAGGACTTTCGCAATAATGTATCACAAGGACCGCGAGGCGATAGAGGACTTGATCAACGTTTTAGATAGGAGTTTCTCAAAAATGTACAGGATTGTAGCCGATTCGCCAGCGGAAATAGTTAGGATAGGCGACAATACTGATTCAGTACTAGTATCCCCAAGCCTATTCGAAAAATACTGCCTTCCGTACTATAACAAGTACGCCGAGGCCCTTCACGAGAGAGGGAAAGTAGTTATTTCGCACATGGATGGCAGGCTTAAAGCGCTTAAGATTTTGATAGCTGAAACTAGGCTTGATGCCATAGAGGCCTTCACACCCCCGCCGGCGGGAGACCTACCGCCCAGGGAGGCCAAGGAGGCTTGGAATGACAAAGCGATATGGATGAATTTCCCGGAGGGAGTGTTCCTCAGAACCCCTGAAGAGATAGAAAACTACACTATAAGGTTGCTTGAGGAAATTGCTCCTGGGAAAGGCTTCATCATAGGCGTTACTGAAGACATTCACCCTGACCACTATAGAAAAGGTATTGAAACAGTGACGAAAGCACTCTGCAAGTATGGCGGACTGCCCATAAAACCGCCTCTGGCCGGGTGACTAGCGCGCGCTACCGAGCTGTTTACGACCTTCGAGTCATCTCCTATGCTCGAGTAGGGGCCCGTGTAGGGCCTCTCCATGTGACAATCTCTGATGCCTAGGCTCGACGCGACGGCGGCTCGGTCACCAGCGTCATAAGGCTTGCCCTCGTCAGCGCACGAGCAAGCGTCGATTTCGCTTCAGGAGTCCAGCTTTTCCAAGAACTCCCTGAAATCCCTTGAGTACAGCTCTCTTTCATTCTCCCAAGCCCTTCGAAAGGCCTCTAGTCTCTTCATCCTCCGCATCCACTCAACCCACCCATCCCACTCGTCGTGCTCCATCCAGTCCTTCTTCCAGCACAGGTAGACGTTCTCGAATAGTATCATGAGCATGTTGAAGTAATTCTCGGCCTGAGGCACATCCTCGTAGTTGGCTCTACCCTCCAGGACCTCCCTTATCCTCGGGTTGTCGATCAGGAGCCTTTCCAGGTCCATCGAGGCCCGGGAAGCCTCGAGGTAGGTTTGATAACCCAACTCCTTGCCCCGCCTCCTGTACTCTAGAAAAAGGAATGGCACCCCGATGAGTATGCTCAAGTTCGCTAATATCTGAAGGAGCTCCACAACTCCGATCAAGCCCTTAGCACCATGGGGACACCTTAATGGCTTCCAAAAAAGCTTTTTGCTCAAAGGACAGGAATAAAGCAAATCCCCATGCGTAACGGTGCGCTATTCAAGGTTTTCGTCTCCAAGAAGCGTTGGCACCGAACTCGAATTTCCTTAAGAGAAAAAGCTTAAGTATACAGAAATAATTTGTATACAAAGAATAATGTCTACAGAAGTTCTATCCATCCGGGTAAGTAGGGAGCTGAAAAAGGAGGCGGAGAAGTTAAACATAGACATAAAGGATGTCGTTGAAAGAGCGCTAGTTGACGCGATAGAACAAGCTAGGAGGAGAAAGCTCGAGGAGGCAATTGGGGCGTTGCTGCCAAAGATGGAAAAAATCTCCGAAGAAGAGTGGGTGAGGGTTGTGAAGGAATGTCGCAGAGAGCAGTAGAAGCAATCCTAGACACCTCCGCGCTATACCCGCTGCTGAAGAGGTTAGGTGTGGCCTCAGCCTCTTTGTTGTCGAGGTTGACGACCCTCGACCTGACCAAGTATGAACTTGGTAACGCCCTCTGTAGGGAGCACAAGCTGGGGTTGCTGAAAAGCTGGGAGGATACCATGGAGAGCTGGTCTCAGGTAATGGAGGGGCTTCAGGTATGCTCGGTCGACGTGCAATCCCTTAAAAACGTGGAGAAAATCGCGATCGAAAGGGACATGACGTTTTACGATGCCGCGTACGTATACGTGGCTGAAACGCGAGACCTGAAGCTCGTAACGGAAGACGATGACCTGTTGGATAAGTGCAAGAAATCCGTGAGTTTGGACGGCTTTCTGAAAACCGGTGGTTTCAAGCCAACTCGCGAGGCTTCTGGAGGAGTTGGCTCGCGTTAAGTATCAGTTCTGCGAATTTCCTTCATAGAAGCTTTAGCACGACTGTCGGCTTACGAAAATAGCTGTCCTGTGTTGCATGAGCGGCGCTAAAATAACCCGACCTGACCTCTAGACATAGAAGGGCGTGTCCGGCAGCCTGACTAAGAAGGGGCCGTGGACGTCCCTCAGAGGTTCGGCGTTGTCCTCCCCGATACCGACAACCTCACCGCCTCGCCTCTCCACCGTGTTGTAGAGGGTAAGCGCCCTGCCGATCGTCGTGTTGACCACGGTTAGGTAGTACTCCTCACCCCTGGACTGTGACGGCATCATCCTGCCCGCAGTCCTAGTCGTCCTGGCTTCCCTCGACACCACCTTCGTGAAGTTGAGGCTGTAGCCTAGGGGGAAGCTCGAACCCCCACACTTGGCGCAGTTTTTGCCGCTCGCCTCGTAGAGCAGCTCGTAGACGACCTGCCCGAACCTCATCTTGACGATACTCTCCGGACCGACGATCCTCGCCGCCACGAGGGGCATGTCGTCGCAGCTGGAGCACCAGACGAAGGGCGTCAGCGTCATCTCCAGCCCACCCCTCTCCCGGATCGAGGACTTGCACGCATCCCTGCAAGTCTGCACGTAGGACACGATGCGGCCCCATAGTTTCTCACTGTCCAGCTGGACAGGCGTTGACCTCAGCGCCTCAGATGTTGCCCTCAGGCGGTCGTAGTACTGCTCAAGCTTCCGCTTGCCACCGCCGCCTATTGCCAGCCATCCAACCCTCGCCTCCGGGAGGGCCTTCAGCCCCCTGACGCCCACGTCCTCGACGGTCGCCTGCATTATCCGGTTGTCGAAGTCGGGCCTGCCCCCGATGTTCCTCACGATGACCTCCGAGAGGTAGGCCGTGGCTACCTTGATGAGCTCGTAGTAATCAGCTCTGAGCGTGATGACCCTTACGTCCTCCAGCTCCTCGTAAAGCTGTTCCTCGGCAGCGCCGAGGCTGCCCCTGCTGTAGTCGAGTTGCACTCCGTCCCTCCTTGCCCTCGACGCGAACTCGTCCGCGAAGGACGAGCACCACTCGGCCCAGATCTCACGCCCGTCACCAGCCATAGGTATGGCGTAGCCTAAGGGTGCTTATCTGTCTTTGCGCCTGGCGTCCTCCTACCCCCTTAAGGACGTGGGCTCTATGCGCTTCTCCGGAAATGCTTTTTAGGGAATGCAGACCACAAGGGGCCGGAGTGGAGAGAGCGCAGCTTTCGGCGAGCGAATATCTGGAGAGGGCGTTCCGCTCTATCAGGGAGGCGGTCAAAAACGCCGAGGCTGGGAACTTGAAGGCCGTCGTTGTATTCGGTTCCGCTGTCAGGCCCGAGGACTTCGTGATCGGCCTCAGCGACATAGACGTTCTGGCGATAACCGGCAAGGAGCCGAGCAGGCCGGTCTGGAGCTTCACCGTCTTCGAATCCGATGTCGAGGTGACTGGGATGCAGGTCGAGGACCTCAAGAGGTGCTTCGAGCTCGGGGTCCCGCTGGCCCTCATGCTGTACAGGGAGGGGGTGGCCCTGGAGGACGACGGCACCTTCGCCTCGATCGTGGCCGAGAGGCCGAGCGTGACTGAGCGCACCTTCGCCATACTGAGGGGTTCTGTGTTCGCGGCCCTGGGCTTGGCGTTCGAGGCATACCTCCAAGGCAACTACAGGAAATCCGTCTCCCACGCTTACCATGCGGCCAGGCACTTGGCCAGGCACAGGGCCCTGAAGAGGGCTTCCGAGGCATGCGCGTTCCCGCTCTCCGACCGCGAGGTCAAGGAGGCTTCTGCAGGAGCCCTGCGCGACCTATTCGCCAAACTTGTCGACCTGCGGAGGCTGGAAGTCGCAAAGGGGGATTGCAGGGAGGCCTTGGAGAAGGCAGTCGAGGTCATAGCCTCGGAGCTTGGCCTGAAGGCACCGTCTTTGTCCTACCTCGAGAGCAACGTGCGAGGCGAGGTTGTCACCGCGGTGGCCATGGAGGTCGGCGGCTCCGTTGTAATAAGGGTCGAGGCCCTGACGCCAGACGGGCCCAGGCGGCTCGAGGTGGGTGCCGGGAGCGCGAGGGAGATTCGGAGCTTGTTCGAGTAGCCGGCGTGTGCAGGACGCATCAAGCTTCCGACCTAGGATGAACTTTACAAAAACCTCTGTAAGGAAAGATGTCTCGTCAGAAGCCTTATTTAGTCAACGCCGCCTTAGGCAGACCATGGCCCATAAGAACGAGGAGGCGGCCTCGGTTGCCAAGGAGTCCTCGAAGGCCCTGGCCAAGGTCATCGTGTTCGCGGTGCTCTACGTCGCCGCATCGGCTGCGGTGCAGTACCTCATAGCGGAACTGCTGCCCAAGTACGATGTCAGGATCGCGGACTATGCGGTCTACGTGAACATACTGCTCGCCCTCGCCTTCGGCTACCTCATAGTCAGCGGCATCGCCGGCTTCATCTACTGGACCCTCAGGGTCAGGTACGCTCACCCGACGGCCGCGGCCGTGAGGAACGTGATCAAGATCGTCGGCGTCGGCGCGCTTGCTGCGGCCATATCGGGCGGCGTCGCGGGCGGTGCCGCCGGAGTCGCCCTCGGCGGCTTCATGGGCATGGTCGTCGGCTTCGCGACGCAACAGGTGCTTGGCCAGGCTGTGTCGGGCCTGTTCGTCCTCATCGTCAGGCCCTTCAAGATAGGCGACGTAGTTGTTATAGCTGGCGAGGAGGGCGTTGTAGAGGACATCGCCACCCTTTTCACAATAGTCGTAAAGAGCGACGGGACAAGGGTCCTGATACCCAACAACACCGTGATAGGCGGGAAGATATACGTGAAGCAGAAGGCCTAGCCTCTTGGCTTTTTAGCGCGCTCGTTTACTGCATCAAGACCGCGGGCTCTCTGGCAACGGTGAGAAATGACGGCATTCGAATCTGGCCTTCAGGCCTCGGTTTCGGAGGGCGAACTAGAGCCGGGTGTTGCGGATCCCAAGCCGCTCCTTGACCAACGCCATGTCCTTCTCCAGGTCCGTAAGCCTCCTGTCGAGCATGGACCTCAGGTCCTCCCTGAGGCCGTCCACCTTAGCCCCCAAGGCCTCGACCTTAGCGCCTGCTGCATCGACCTTCTCCCCGAGGTTGTCGATCTTCTCACCTACGGTGTCTATCTTAACCCCGAGTTTCTCGACCTTGACACCTACCGTGTCGACCTTCTCCCCAAGGCTGTCTATCTTAGCACCCACGGCATCCACCTTAACCCCCAAGGCACCTACCTTCTCGATCGTCGTATCCTGTTTCTCAAGCATGCGGTCTTGTTTGCCGAGCATCTCCACCCCGACCTCCACTATCCTACCGAGCTGGATCGTCACGAACTCGTTTCGAAACACCTCTATGCGTTTCACCGGTCCCTCGTACTCCTTGAACTCGATGCCGGAAATCTCGGCCTCCTCGGGCGCCAGCCTCCTGACAGCTTTCACGAACTCCTCGCACTCCTGCTCACCGCCCTCGTAGAGGGCCTCGACGCGATCCCCGCCGACGTTTCTCGCCTGGAAGCCCGTCAGGTTCGACTCGCTGGCCAGGTTGAGAAGGAATAGCCTGTACCCTACGTCTTGCACCCTGGGCCCGCTGACCACGACCTTGCCTCTTCTCATCCTCCCTAAAGATCTACGCCAACGAGGGCTTAAAAGCATAACTGCTTCAGAAAAGAGCATCGCGAGAGGCGTCAACTTCTAGACAAGGTTCGCGGAGGACCTCAGCGCGTAGTTTGCTGAGGAGAGAAAACAGAGCGCGAGGAAGAGCCCCGACTGCAGCCTGAAACCCCTTTCCCTTATAACCCTCGACGCGTCGTAGGCGCCCTTCGCCGTCATGAGATGTACGGGTAACACGTAGAGCAGCCTGCTCTGCAGCACGTAGTCGTAGAAGAGGAACGGGAAGGAGGTGACGAATAGGGATGCCGAAAAAAGCGCGCTGAGGTCCTCATCTCTGCTGGGCAACAAAACTGCTAGCATGGCGAGGGCGAAGTAGAGGGCGTTAGATGTCAGCCCGCCCGCGAACACCTCGAGCATGTAGCTAAGGTTCCTTTCGAACAGGAAGATGTTCAGGACCCTCAGGCCGGAGGAGGCTGTCCCCAGGCCGACCTCAGCGCCCGTCGTACCTACGCCTAGGAAATTCCTTTTAAACAAATCGAACAAAAGGCTCGTTGCAACAGGCAACGATAACGAAAGGGCTTTGTTGACATCGAGCACCTTTCGCCTTAACAAACCCTCGAAAAGCATCTGATGTAACAGGAGGGCGAAAAGGACCGCGCAGAAGAAGTACCAGGTCCAGACATGAGATAGCTCGGCCAGGATGAGGAAGGCGCATGCCCCTAGCAAGTAGGATGGCTCTCCAAGGTCAGCGTAGCCGAATGCGAAGCCCAGGGCGAGAAGCGCCATTGAGGTCGCGAGCCAGTTGGCATAGTAGCCAGCGTACATGCCGACAACCGTTACTATCGATGTGCCCGAGAGGAGCGCGGAGTAGGCGGCCAACCTCTGGTCGTAGGTTATCCTCACAACGGCGAAGTAGCTGGAAATGGCCAGCAGCAGCGAGAGCAGAAGGGGGAAACCCTTCACGACCAGTTCAGGTGCCAAGCCAGTCGGCGCGGCCAAAGAGTACATCGTGAGTATCGCGAGCGACCTCTCCGACATCCTGTCAAACACGTAGCGCAGGAGTTCGGTGCCCCCGAGACCCAAGGCGGTCCTCAGGTAGCCCTCGTAGAAAGGCGCGTCGACGCTAACGTATTCGCCGCTCTCGTTGAGGGATGGCAGGTAAGCGTAGACCGCTATTAGCCAAGACATCGCCACGGCCGCGAGCAGAAGCAACGCCTTAGAATTTGCGGTGAGCTCTTCCCCCTCAGCTCTTTTCACAAGGGGCCTTGGCGGTGCTAGCTTGAGGGTGATGCCGCCATCTCCGAACGACAGGCCCCTTATCCTTAGTGCCCAGTGGTCGAAGGCCGAGAGCGACCACGAGAAGAGCAGCATTATCACTAAGAGCGGGTTGAGCTTCCCAAACAAGTAGAAGAGCCCCGACTGCAGCCGCGGCGCGTTCTCTGGAAATCCCTGGCCTAAGTGCGGATATGTGATCCAGTAAGCAGTCGAGAGGACCTCTAGGGTTAACAAGCACACGAGCAGGCCGGACAGGAGCTTGCTCATCGTCTTTGTCCTGTAATGGAACGCTATCACGACTGCCATGACAGCGGGTGCGAACGTCGTCAACGCGTAGCTCGGGGCGAGGGCCCCTGCAACCCATGCGCACAGGGCTACGAAAATCTCCGGGGTGCGACCGCGCATCAGAAAGTACAGCAGGAAGGAGAACAGGGAGATCGTAAGGAAGAACCTGAAGATGAGCTCGTCGGCCTCCGCAGATATGAGGTACAAGTTCATGACCTGCTCAGAGGTCAGCCTGTGCACCAGAGGGCGGTAGCTGAGCTCCAAGGAGTTAACCAGCTGTAGCAGACATAACAGCAAGGCCATAGCTGATGCGATGCCAAGTGCCCAGCGTGCTAGCTCCAGCGTCCGAACACCGGCTCTGACCAACGAGTTAATCACGGCGATTAGATATTTAAATCACTCGCCAGCTTCAGGGAACAACCATGCAGGCAAAGGGTGACGAGGTCGTCATAACCATAACCTGGGTCCACATAGCGATAGCGGCGGTGGCGGTCGTTGTTGCTCTTGCGCTCTGGAGCCTCGCGGCCCCACTCCTGGGGCCCGGCATGAGGCTCTCCACCAACAGGCAGGAGTACAGGCCCGGCGAGGAGGTTGTGTTGGAGGGCTGGGTCACGGAGGGCTTTCTGAAGCCCTTGGCGTCGGCACCTGTCGTGATCGAGGTCAGGGGTGGTGAGGAGCTCGTCTGGATCGACCAGGTCACCACGGACGGCAACGGGCACTTCACCTCCTCCTTCAGGCTCAGGGAGGACACCCGCGATGGCATCTACGAGGCGTTCGCCAACACGGAGGTTGCGATGGGGGTTGCGCGTTTTACAGTCAGGCGTTAGACCAAAATATGTATGCGCTTTTGAAACGAAAGTATTATATACCCTTACGAATAATCAAAAGTCGAAAATATGAGAATTAGGGGTCGTGCGATACTGATCTCGTCGATCGGCCTTTTGCTGCTGGCGGCTGCCACGATAATGCGCACGAGCGCGAACGGCTACAAGTTCCAGATAGTTAGCGTCGTCCTCCAGACCGAGGACGGTCTGCCTAGCACGAGTTTCGCGAGGGGGCACATAGTGGTTGTCAACGTCACCTTGCGCAACATAATGGCGTACACGTACGAGGCTGAGCCTTACATGGTGGTGGTTAGGATGACCTACGGCACAACGATGTACGGCTTCGGAGCCTTCAAGGGCAGCCTGCTCGCGGGCGAGGAGGCGAACGCCGCCCCCGGCATATACATACCGACGGGCGCGCCCACGGGCAGCTACAAGATCAAGGTCTTCGTGTGGAGCAACTGGCCGAGGTTCGGGGGCGAGGCGCTGGCGGATCCATATGAGTTAACTTTCACGGTGACTCCCTAACGGGGGAGCTAAGATGAAGACCCGTTACCTTTTCGCCTGCGCGCTCCTGCTGATCTTGATTCCGGTCGTGTATGCGGCGCCCGCGGTGACGACGGACAGGTCATCCTACAACCCCGGCGACACCGTGGTAATAAGCGGCTCGGGCTTCACGCCAGATGCCTCCGTCATAATTGAGGTGCTCTCCCCAACGGGCAGGAGGGTCTGGTTCGACCAGGTTAAGGTGAGCTCCGGAGGAGGTTTTACGTCCACCTTCAGCTTACCAAGCGATGCTGAAACGGGAACCTACACCGTGTACGCGAGCGCCCCCCCCGCGTCGGCCCAGCGCACCTTCTCGGTGAGCGCCCCAACGCCTCCACCACCACCTCCGCCCCCGCCGCCTCCGACCTACATAACACCTAACCTGACCATCGCGCTCTCGAGCTACGAGGTCAACTTCGGCCGAGGCGTGACTGCCTACGGGCGGATATCGCCTGCGCTTTCGACATCGATAGCGATCATGACCTCAACGGACGGCTCGCAGTGGGAGACCGCGCTAACCGCGACTACTAACAGCACCGGCCATTACTCAGCGCAGTGGTATCCAACGAGGCCAGGCACCTTCTACCTCAGGGCCCAGTTCTACGGCATGGGAACCTACCTCGCTTGCTTGAGCAACTCCGTGAGCCTCAGAGTCCTCAAGATCGAGAGTGCGATTTCCCTGAGGCCGCAGTCGCAGAGATTGACGTTGGGAGGCAGGGCCTCCTTCGAGGGCGAGCTTATGCCAAGAGTGCAGACGGACATAGCGGTGCAGGTGTCGACGGACAGGAGCACCTGGACCCCGTTGATGACAGTCGCAACAGACAGCCAAGGCAGGTTCTCCTTCGGCTGGGAGCCAACGGTGCTGGGCTCCTTCTTCGTGAGGGCCTACTGGGCGGGCGATGAGCTCCACGAGGGCGCCAGCAGCCCCGTCTGCGAGGTGGAGGTCGTGAGGCAGGTAGTGCTGAGCATATCTCTCGACCGCAGGAACATGACCGTACTGGACAGAGTTAACATACTGGGCAGCACGAGCCCAGCCCAGACGGGCAGGGTTTTGCTGGAGCTCTCCTCGGACGGGGTAACGTGGTTCAGGATATCCGAGGTAAACATAGGCGTCGACGGCTCGTTCTCCTACCTGTACGCTCCGGCCGCGAGCGGCTCCTTCTACCTGCGCGCGAGGTTCGGAGATCTTGTGAGCAACGTCGAACGTCTCGACGTGAGGAAGGTATCAACCAGCATGATAATCTCGGTCAGCCCGCAGGAGGTGACGCTGGGAGGCACGGTGAGGCTGACGGGCGCCATGACGCCTGCCGTCGAGGGCATCGTCATAGAGGTAACCTTCACGGGCCCGGGAGGCAGCGCGCAGACGAGGAGGGCTGCAACCGGGGCTGACGGCAGCTTCGTGGTGGACTTCGCCCCAGGTGAGGTGGGCAGCTGGTCGGCCGTTGCGTCGTGGGCTGGCGACGACAGGTACTCCGCGTCCACTTCCAACATCGTGAGCTTCGGCGTATCGCCGGTTCCGACAGACATCTTCAGGTACCTCGGCATGCTGTTGTTGCCAGTGTGCGTACTGCTGCTGATACTGTTGATCATCGCTTGGAGAAGGAGGGGCAGGCCTGTGCCGCCTCAGGAGAGCACCGTGGTAGTACAGCCCCCGCCGTCGTAGCCCATCGAGCTGAGTAGCAAAGGCGCCGCATTGGGCGGCGCCGATTTCCTAGGTTGCATTGTAGCCCAGGAGGGCGAGACCACTAACTGGAAAAAAGCTGTTCCGATGCGTTGAGCCCTCTACGTCGGTTTTAGAGATGACGTTTGAAAAGACCTAAATGTCAAAACGCGGATCCCATGCGCATGGAGTTCTCGGGATACGCTAGGCCAAACGGCGTAGGCGTCAGGAACCACGTCGTCGTGATGTCCACCGTAGGCTGCGCCGGCGACGCCGCGGAGCGCATAGCGCGGCTCAACCCAAAGGCGAAGCTGCTCGTCCACACGCAGGGCTGCTCCCAGACCCCTCCGGACATAGCTCTCGTGGAGAAGGTGTTAGTGAACCTGGCGCTCAACCCGAACGTGCACTCGGTCCTGCTCGTCAGCCTGGGCTGCGAGAGCGTTTCCGCCGACAGGATCGCGGACAGGATATCCGAGGCCAAGCGCGTTGAGGTCGTGCGGGTGCAGGAGAGGGGGCTCTCCGACGCGGTCTCGAGGGGCTCGGATTTGGTCAGGGGGATGTGCGAGGAGGCTGAGAGGGCGAGGAGGGAGACCGCGGACCTCTCGGAGATCAAGCTCGCGGTAAAGTGCGGCGCATCCGACTTCACCTCGGGCATCGTCTCCAACCCGGTGGTCGGCAGGGTATCGGACATCGTCGTCGGGGAGGGGGGCACGGTAATATTCGGGGAGACGACCGAGCTTATAGGCGCGGAGCACGTGCTCGCGAAGAGGGCCGCGAGCGAGGATGTGGCGAGGAGGCTGCTCGAGGCGGTCGAGGATGTGGAGAGGAGGGCTATTTCCATGGGCGTCGACATGCGCGGTGGCCAGCCAACGGCCGGGAACATCAGGGGAGGCATAACCACGATAGAGGAGAAGTCCCTCGGCGCGATATGCAAGACGGGCTCCTCGAGGCTTGTCGACGTCGTTGGCTACGGCGACCTCGTCTCCAGCAAGGGCTTGGTTTTCATGGACTCGCCTGGCAGGGAGATCGAGAGCCTGACCGGACTCGCCGCCGGAGGGGCGCAGGTCATGCTGTTCACCACCGGCCTGGGGGCACCGCAGGGCTTTCCGACGGTGCCGGTGGTCAAGGTTTCAGGCAACCCCGAAACTTGCAACAAGCTCGCGGAGCACATAGACGTGGACCTCAGCCCCGTGCTGCACGGCGAGGAGGGCGTTGAAGGCGCAGCCCGCAGGGTCCTCGGGGAGACCCTGGAAGTCGCATCCGGGAAGGCGACGAGGGCAGAGCTACTCGGCTATGACAAGTTTCTCAACATATACGTCAGGGGTCCGGTGATATAGTTGACGAGGAGGAAGGCCATCGTCACGCACGAGGACGACAACGTCGCGTCCGCCCTGACGGCTCTCGGAAGGGGCGAGGTGGTCGAGGTCGAGATAGGGGGTTCGCTCTTCGAAGTCGAGGTGCTCTCCGATGTGCCCTTCGGCCACAAGTTCGCCCTTATGGATATCCCGAGGGGAGGGAACGTGGTAAAGTACGGAGAGGTCATAGGCAGGGCCACTCGTGACATAGCGAGGGGCGAGCACGTGCACGTGCACAACGTCGAGAGCCTGAGGGCGAGGGGCGACTTGAGGCCCCATCGACAAAGTCAAAATTTGACCTAACGAAAAATTGCGCCGGGGGCGTCGCTAAGAACTGGGACTAAAAGTTAGAATTAACAAAACTTATATTTATGTATAAGAATGGTTAATTTCAAATCATGGATGCGCTGCCCTTGGGTAAAAGGCTGAAGAGGAGGTTGCACAGGAGCATAGCATTGGCCCAAGACGTATTGGTCATGGAGATGTACGATAGCATTCCGAGGGCCGTTATACACGGTGGAACGGCGATATGGCGTTGCTATGGGAGCAACAGGTTCTCTGAGGATGTGGACTTTTACCTGCCCTTGAAGATGAGGGGAGAAAATTTCGAGAAGCTTTTAGAGGGTTTGAGAGGAAAGGGCTTCACCGTGGAGAAGTTCAAGGTCACCGAAAGCTCGGTATTCTCAGGCCTTTCCTACCTCGGTGCGACCGTGAGGTTTGAGGCCGTGTTTAAAAATGTAAAAAATTTTACAACAAAAGATTTTGAACTGGTAGACGGCAACCTCATATTGGTCAACACCCTTAACCCTGAGGACATGATCAAGGAGAAGATCTTGGCATATGCAAACAGGAGGAAGGTTAGAGACCTCTACGATATCTTTTTCCTTCTGAAAATGGCCCGAAAGGATAAGGTGGAAGGCGAGGCTCTAAAGCTGGTTGCGGAATTTAAAAAACCTGTTGACGAAAAGGAGCTCAAGGCCATCATAATATCGGGCAGCATTCCATCCGCAGACCACATGATGGAGGTTGTGAGAAGATGGGCAGGGTAGTGCACCTGGACAAGCTGAGGGCGTTCGCAAAAAGCACCCCGGTTTTCAGGGCTAAGGATGTAGAAGTGCTGGTCAAAGACAAAAAGTACAGCCACCTAGTTCTCCACAAACTCGCCCAGAGGGGCGAGGTGAAAAGGGTCGTGAAGGGCTGGTATAGCCTGCACGAAGACCCAACGGTTGCCGTCTTCTGCTTTAAGCCTGCGTACATCGGCCTGCAGGAAGCCCTCAGCCTACACGGCCTTTGGGAACAGGAGACTAACGTCGTAATCGTCACAACGCTGAGGGTGAGGACCGGGATAAGGAGGATCCTCGACAGCAACGTAATCCTGCACAGGATAGATGGGAGGTACTTCTTCGGTTACGATTACATTATCTATGGGGACTTCTTCATCCCAGTCTCCGACGTAGAGAAAACCCTGATAGACCTTGTGTATTTCAAAGAGCTTCCCGGGATGGAGGTGGTCAGCTCGATTAAGAAGAGGTTGGACGAGGGGAAATTGATCAGGTACCTCAAAAGGTTTCCGCCTAGGTTCAGGGATAAGGTGATTGGATATGTATCCTGAGCGCGGTGTTTATCTTTAGTGATGTCAACGAGATGGCCAGCTCCTAAGCGCGCGCTATGTGCAGATTTGAAGTTCCTCTTGATAACTTTCGACTTCCCCCCGAGCATCGGGGGCATCCAGACCCGCGTGTATAACTACGTCAAGAACCTAGTGAAATCCGGCCATGATGTTCACTTCAGGAAAAATCCTCTAAGTCAAAAACCAAATAGTTCTTTTCTCGCAAATCCTTTTTATCTTTTAGCCTCTTACCGATTAAACAAAAATACTCCTTTCTTATCTTATTAAGCCATTCTACTGCTTCAGCCTTCTCCTTCAGCTTTTCCAATACCTTTTCAGCTTCGCTTCTACTTAGATCCTGCCATTTTGCTTCGCAGAATAGAATTTTCTTCTCCTCCTTATTAAATGCTACCGCATCTATTTCCTTATCCTTCTCCCACCAAGTACCGATGTTCAAAAGCCTAAAAGGCATCAAACCTTTCAAGTTCATCTCATACAAAAATTCTCGTGAAATATCTTCAAATTTTTTCCCGACAAACATGTTAAAATCTTTTTTAATAATGCCCATGACTTTCTTAGTGTTTCCAAGCTCTAACTCGCTCTTAAATGGATAGACGAATCGGAAGTAAAAATCAAAGAAGTTATCTCTTATTTTATAGATAGTTCTTTTCGTTGTCTTTTTTTCTGTGATCGGATGAACTTTCTCTACGATATCTAACCTCATGAGAACGTTCAAATATTTCGGTAAATCTTTTGCTTGGATTTTGGAGAAGTTTGCGATTTCGCTTATTCTGCTGTTTCCTCTCGCTATTGCTTCGAGTATAGAAAGATAGGATGAATAGTCTCTCAACTCCTCTCTTAGTAAAAATTCCACTTCTTCATATAGAATCTCTCCTTTAGTTAGAATTTTTTCTTCTATGTTTGTGTAAATATCCTTTTCATCGTCAAATGTATTAAGGTAAAAAGGTATTCCACCGAGTATCGAGTAAGCCTCCACTTTCTGTTCTGTTGAATATCCGGGAAAAATCTGTTTGGCGTTATTAAATCTTAGGGGCGATAATTTCCACTGCCCTGTTCTTCTTCCATACAAGGGAGACCTGTAGGACAGTATGCTTTCCATCATCGAGACGAGGGAACCGCAAAGGATCAACATTGTGTTCTTATCCTTGAGAATCTCGTCCCAAATCAGCTGGAAGACGGAAGGGATTGAATCATCTTTTTCAACTAAGTATGAGAATTCATCTATAGTTATTACAATTTTCCTTTCATCCAACCTCTTTGCAATGTACGTGAAAGCATCATCGAAATTTCTCACTCTTGGCGGTATGTCGCCAAAATGTTCGGCAGCTATGTTTGCAAACCTCTCTGCGTTCAACAAGCTGCCCCTTCTATCTGCAAGAAAATAAATATGGTCTTTATTTTTACAGAATTGTTTAATCAGTTCCGTCTTCCCTACTCTTCTTCTCCCATATAAGACTATTAGCTGCCTCTTATTGCCGAACTTTTCCTCCAGAAATTCCAGTTCCCGCTCCCTATCGATAAATCGGTTCATAAAGATTATCTTTCATTTCCGAATTTAAAAACTTAACGCTTGGCACGCGTGCTGCAATCATCTCCCTATGGTCTCTTTGGACTCCTCTGACTTTCTCTTTCGATCTCGTCTTATCACTTTATGCAAGCGCGCGCTAAAGATGAGTTTAACCAAGAATTTTTACTTTCCAGCTTTAATTTTGGTAGTAACACTTATAAGGTAGTACTTTAAAACATGTAGTACTAAAGGATGGACTACGAAGTTAAGGTTACAAGAAAGGGGCAAACGACAATCCCTGCCGAACTTAGAAGGAAGTACAACATTACTGAAGGGTCGAGATTAACGGTCGTGGATACCGGTCAAGGGATCCTTATGAAGCCTTCATTAAGGACTTCGGATTTAGCAGGTTCAGGTTCTAAATATGCTACTTCAAAAGAAATGAAAAAGCTCCTTGATAAACTCAGAGAGGAGGACATATGAGCATTTACGACACAAGGTTCTTTATCGAACACTACTATTCGAAGGATGATGAAGTGTTGAAAAGGACAACTAACGCTCTTAGAACTGACAAGAAAAAGGTTATTTCTGCAATTGTTGTTCACGAGGTTTATAAATTGACGTTAGAAAAAGAGGGAAAGGAACAAGCCGAGCTCAGAACGAGACTTCTCGAGAAAGACTTTGAAGTAATAGATGTAGACGCCCAAATAGCTAAAATTTCCGCTGAACTTAGACATAAGTACAAAATACCAATGGCGGACAGCATTATAGCGGCGACAGCTAAAAGCCTCAAACTGGCATGCATAACAGATGACCTGCATTTTACTCAAATAGAGGAAATAAAGTCCAGATGGATTTAGTCCGGCGTATTTCTCGAAAAGGAACGCGAGGTAAACGATCATGGTAGGAAAAAGATGGATAAAGTTTATATAGTAGTACTTAACAGTACTACTTATGGTAAATGGGGAACTCTTAAAGGTTACGCGCAAGGGTCAGGTAACTATCCCTAAGAGATACCGAGAAGTCTTAAACATAAAGGAGGGAGATATGTTGTACGCGATTCTCGAGGAGGATAAAGTACTGCTGACGAAGTCTGGAATACCTGAGCCCGGAGAACCCGTTGGGGAGGAGAAGTACAGGGAGTTGCTAAAGCTCCTAGAGGCAGAAAGAGAAAAATGGCGCTAATACTCGACACGAGGTTCCTGATAGCGCATTGCTTTCCAAAGTCTGAAGAAGAAAGAGAAAGAATGAGGAACTTTTTATCAAAAATTGCCAAGGACACTTTGATGATTCCTTCCATTGTAGTTGTAGAGTTCATAAAGATCGCTGGTTCAGCCATAGGCCTAGAACAAGCTAAAATCAAACTTAGAATATGGATTGGAAGTGGAGCTGAAATTGTGCCAATCGATAAGGATGCGGCTTTTCTCGCCGGCGAGGTTGCTTTTCGACACAGAGACGCCCCGATAGCGGATGTAATAATAAGCACTGTAGCTCGGCGTTTTAAAGCAACAGTTGTTACAGACGACCCTCATTTCACGACCTTAGATGTGAAAACTACGTGGTACGAGTTACCTAAAGCTCGATAAATCGGTTCATAAAGATTATCTTTTATTCCGAGTTTGTAAACTTAAGGTTTTAGCACACATGCTGTAATTATCTCTCTAGCGCGCGCTGCGTCCCTTTAGGGTTCTTCTGACTTTTTCTTTCAATCTCGCCGTATCACTTTTACGTAAGGGGTGTTCAACTAATATTAACAACCGATGTATTAAATACTTTAGCAAATCAGGCGTGTAAGCCAGGCTCTACATTCACCTCACTCCTCAGGGTTTCGACGGTAATTGCTATCGCAATGCTCCGATGCCCGTCAAAATAACAAAGCAGGATCTGGCGCGCCTTTTTCAACGATGAGAAAGGCGTGGTTTCCCGGGCAATAATAACAGGCTAAGTTAATAAGGTCAGCCCCAGGACGCATCATGGCTTGAGGGTATCTGAAGCGTTCGTAGACCACAAGGTGTTTTTTTCGCTGATGATGATATCATTCTACGCCGCACCCTATGCGGTGCTCGTTCTCCACATCCCCTATTCTAAGTTCACCTACCCTGACATCTGGCTATGGGGGCTCCTCCTCTTTGGCATGGTTTCCTATCTTACCGGTTCGATGTCCTGTAGCAGGACAACCGTCATGGTTCGGATTTTCAAAAATCAAAGAAAGCTTCGAGCAGGCGCTTTATGCGCACTGTTTTTACTCGCGTGGCTATATCTGAACCTCCTGGGCCTGCCTCTCATTCAGTCTGCTGCGGGTTCAATTCTGTATGTTGCTTTTTGGGCCCTTTTACTTCGAGAGGGCTTCAACGAGAGGGCCTCCATACTGCTCACAGCAGGTTCTCTAATGGTGATGGTTTTTGCCTTCATGGTTATTGGCGGCTTGCCGCTGTTAAACCCCGCTATCTTAGAGCGTGCGAAGCTCTCACCTGCTAGGGAGTTCGCTTTGCCACTGTTCGTGCTGGGAGCTGTTTCGTTCTCACTGAACAGGACGAAGAGGGACGGGGTGGTTTCATACGCTTTGAGCATTGTGGTTTTTGCCGTGGGCGCCCTAGTCTTCGCGTTAAACGGAGATATGCACGACTTACTCGCGATCAGTCTAGGGTGTCTCTTTGTGTTCTTACACGAGTGCTCGAACACGGGCAGGGTGTTCATCGTAGGGTCCTTGGCCTTCATTGGGCTCCTCTCTGCCTATCTTGTACCCAACTTCCTCGGTTTGTTCAGGCAGAGCTTCAACCTACAGGTGCTGAGGCACATCCTGCTCTTAGTAAACGACCCGATTCTAGGGTACGCCAAGGGCGCGATCAGCCTCGGTCTCAGGAGAGATTTCCTGGGTGCCCATATGATCTACGGCGAGGGGGAAGACTGGACACTGACTTCAACATGGCTAGGCCCTGCTTACTTAGACTTCGGGCTCCTAGGAGTCCTTCTGACGATGTTCACCCTAGGCGCGACCCTTGAGCTTATGCTCCAGGCTCTAAAAATTTCGGAGGGTAATCTCAATCTAGCTGCTCTCTACCTTACTACCCTCTCGATAGTCATGTCCTTGCTTGAGGATGGTGCTAGTTTACCCGTGGTTATGTTCATCACGCTCATGATGTACGCTACATTTTCTCAATCGCCGAGGCTTGAGCCATCTCGATCTGGTTGTGAAAAAGGCACCTTGGAGATGAGGCTTTTCTCATTGGTAATTGTTATGTCTGTAATGGGTCTGGGTTTATCGGCCTATGCATACTGCTCCGAGTTCGGCAACCTTAAGAAATTGGTGCATACTCAGACAATTACTCAAAAAAGGACGCAGGCCGATCTGATTCTGGAGCCGACCGGGTTTTATCACGTGAAGGTCGTCGGTCCCGGAACCGTGTGTCTCAAGGGAGAAATGACGGTTCTCAGCAACGTTAGCGGAACGCAAGATGTTCTAAGACGGGTTTCATTCGAAGGTTGCCTCTGGGAAGCTAAAATAGATCAGATTGATCTAGGCTGGTTTAGCATGGAAGGGCAGGGGTCAAGATGCGTGATCCTTTTAGAGCTTACAAAGCCTCTGGGAAAAACATCCGAATTATACCTGAGGATTGAAACTCCCAGCCTCTCGCCTTGGGTTTCAAACGACGCTGTGATTCAAATAGCCATGTGCATCAACTTTTTAACCATAGTATTAGCATTCATAACTAGCGATCAAGTGCTTTATAAGCTTGGACACTCTACGAGAAAAGCTATCCCGGAAATTAGCGCGTGATCATTTTTGACTGATGCCGAAAATGGTGCTTCGGGCTATAGGGTAACACGTGCTACAGTTTTTTCGTGATTGATGTCGAATCAAGCGGAAATTGGCCGAGCATGCTTCCCGGCCTAATCCTACCGGCTCAATGAAGGGTCCCAGTGGATAGCGCGTCAAAGACCTATCTTGGTCTTTATCGCCGCTATCTCCCTTTCTATCTTTTCAAACCTTTCCTCCATGTAACTTCTCAGGTCTTCTCTTAACGCTTTTATCTCCATTATTGTTTCATCCTGCTTTTCGAGCATCGAATCCATTTTTACAAGCATTAAATCCTGTTTCTTAAGCATTTCATCCTGTTTCTCAAGCATGCTATCCTGTTTCTCCAACATTAAATCCATTTTTCCTACCATAGTATCCTGTCTCTTAAGCATGCTGTCCTGCTTCCCAACCATGTCGATTCCGATATCGACTATTTTAACCAGCTGATCGACGCTGAACCTTTGGTAAAACCTGTCGATAGACGCGACTTCCCCATCGTAATCCTCATCCATTACTTTATTCACCCTAGCGAATTCGGGATAATTGCCCTTGGCGAATTCAACGAATTTAACCACTCTATCGTCATCGCCTTCTACACAAAATTCAACGTAATCCTTAATGTTCCTGGCTTGAAAACCCTTTAGACCAAGGTCTTCGGCAGCATCCAGGAGAAAGAGCCTATAACCAACATCCTGAACCCTATCGCCTTTAATCACGATTTTCTTTTTCACAATAAGGATGAAATGATAAAATTATTTAAGCCTTGCGATTGCACAGATTCCATGGGCTTACATGCTCAAAAATTGTTTAGGAGGATATCATCTTGAATTATTCGTTGTATGAAGGCTCTTTTTCGTTTATCTATGTTTCTCGCAGAAATAGCGCGCTACACCTCTATTTCCCTTGAGTCTTGCTAAAAGTTTAGGTCAAATCCTGAAGCCTTTATTCACCAGTATTAAAGCAGTTTCTTTCACATTGTTTTTCATCCAGCAACTCCTTTTTCAACGCCTCAATAATGATGTATAGAGTTCCCCTAACTTTAAGACCCGCTGCTTCTGCAAGGGTTCTTCTACTGGACTCATCCATCAGCAGCAACGTTTTGTTTTTGCGAGCCAGTATTAGTGCGCGCTAGGGCTTTTCAACAATCCTCCATTCCTAGTTATCTATGCCTCAGCCGGAAAGCCGTATGCAACTATTCTCTGACCACCACTATCTGCTCACCTATAAGCTTGTCTCCTTCCTACCCTCCAATCAACGGATCCTTCCCTCCTCCCAGAGTTCTTTAAGAACCCGTATAGTGAAGTCAAGGTCTAGCCTAAGGTCATTAGCGATGTCAAAGGTGTCTGCCTCCTCCTTCTCCTTAAGATAGTTAAGTATCTTCCTCTTAGCCCTACTTTCCGAAATATTCCTTATTCGAATCACCCTCATCTCCCTGACATTATCCAAGTAATGCCTAACAGCTTCTCGTATGAACTCGCTCCTAGACCTAGCGTTAACCTTATCCAACAAACTGTCTATCGCCTTCAATTCTTCCTCATCAAACCTTACCGGAACGATCTTCTGTTTTATAGCTCTCTGCATACGAAATACATTGTATTACTTCGCACATAACCTTTTTCAAGCATCGAAAAAGTGTGCACTTCCGCCAATATTCTCCAGCATGTCTATGCTTTTTAGCGTAACTTGGCCATATGGAGACACGCAGCGCCTCAGAATATTTAGCCTGAAAGAACTGGCCAACCCATTATAGAATCTTAAACTCTTTAAGCAGTGCGCGCTAATGGCTGACAAATACGGCAAGAGGCTTAAGGAGAGGGTTTTCATAGCCGGGACGGAAAAGGTTTCCGAGGATGTTACCATAGTTTTTAAATGGTAGAGTGGTCCCAGTTGATGAGGCAAAGTAGCGCGCGACTAAAAAGATTGAAACTATTCTTAATGTGAAAAACAGCTTGAAGCTCCCAACTTCGGTCATGAGAGGACACCATCAGTATATACGCTTAAATACGATTTGGCCCCACTTAAATTGAGAATGAACACCGAAAGCGCTGAGCTGAAGAGGCGCCTCCTAGAGCTCCTTGACAAGGATGAGGAGTTCCGCTACGCTGTGGTGGGCAGGCTGGGGCTATTAGAGATCCTGAGGAGGCTTGATAAGCTCGAAGAAACCCAGGTTAGCCTCTTGGAGGGCCAGAACAAACTTTGGGAGGGACAGAACAAGCTATGGGAGGGACAGAATAAGCTTTGGGAGGAGGTCAAGAGCATAAGGGCTGAGATGAAGGGCATAAGGGCCGAACTCAAGAGCTTCGGGAGAGCTGTCGGAAGGACTTTAGAGGACTATACGATTGCATTCGTGGAGATCATCTTGGAAGAAAGGGGTTACCCCAGGGAGAAGATAAAGCTCGGGAGGAGGAAGATAGCGCACGAGGAAGGGGAGGAGGAGATCAACATCTTCAACGAGGACCCCTTGGTCGTGGGGGAGGTCACAACCTACATAGAGAGCGAGGAGAAGGCAATGGACGAGGTAGGGAAGGTGGTGAGGAGAGCAGACCTCGCGCAGAGAAGGTTTGGAAGGAAGGTAGAGTACGCTTTCCTCGCGGTCGGAAACGTCCCCAAAGATGTCCTGGAGAAGCTTAGGGAGGAGGCAAGGAGGAACAACATCGAGCTCGTCTTCGGAAGGGCGATTGAAGCGCAGGAATTGGTATAGCCGAACGCGGTGCTGAGCAACGTTAACAAGCGTACCGCTGACAGCCATCGATACGACATCGTAAACTATCTAACGCGCACCGAGACCATCCCTTTTATAGCCTCGGCTCCCCAGTTGGAGCTATCGGCCTTGTCCAAGGTTGAGGAGGTAGCGAGGGAGGCGCTCAGGGGCAGCTTCTTAGTGTTCGTCGGCAACACCTGCTCAACCCTCATACTGGTCTTGACTTCGATAGCGATGGCGAGGCTGCTCGGCCCCTCCGGCTACGGCCTCTACTCCGTTACCTTGATAGTGCCGTCCCTCATGCTCCTCTTCACCGACTTCGGGGTCGACGCGGCCCTCGTCAGGTTCGTTGCGAGGCTCAGGGCCGAGGGGGGCTCGGCCGGGGACATCGTCAGGGCAGGCGTTCTATTCAAGCTGGCCTCCTCCGCGTCGATGAGTTTGCTGGCGCTCCTCCTCGCGGATGCGCTCGCCTCCCAGCTGCTCAGCAGGCCTGGCGCCGGCCAGCTGGTCCGCATCGCATCGCTCTCCATCGTCGGGAGCGCGCTCGTCACGACATCGAACAACGCTTTCGCGGGCCTCGACAGGATGGACAGGCTCGCGCTGGTCTCCGTGGCCCAGGCCTTGACGAAGGCCTCGCTTGTGATTGCGCTGATAGCCCTCGGCCTCGGAGTCACGGGCGCGCTGGCCGGCCACGTTTCGAGCACCCTGGTGGCCGGGTCCCTGGGAGCGGCAATGGCGTTTTTACTCTGCGGGCAGCGCGGGAGAGGCTCGGGGGAAGGCGGTATAAGCGGCTCCGCTCTGGCCTCGATGCTGAGGTACGGTCTGCCGCTCTACGCATCGACGCTGATAGCCGGGCTGCTCGGGCAGTACCAGTCCCTGGTGCTCGCGCGCCTGACCTCGGACGCGGAGGTTGGGAACTACACGGTCGCGGTCGCTTTCTCGGCAGCGGTGGCGCTGCTCACCACACCCATATCGACGGCCCTTTTCCCCGCGTTCTCTAAGGTCAGCCCCAGGGGCGATGAACCCGAACTGAGGTCGCTTTTCTCCAACTCCCTCAGGTACACGCTCCTCCTGGTCATCCCAGCCGCCGCGTTCATTGCGACTAACTCCCGGCCACTGGTCGCGCTGTTCTACGGCTCGAGCTACGCCCAGGCACCCCTCTACCTGAGCCTGTATTCGATCACCTTCGTCATCGGTGGCTTCTCGTTGGTGCTTTCAAACCTGTTTAACGGCACAGGCAGAACCGATATGGCGCTCAGGGCTACGCTCATCCACCTGCCGTTCCTCCTGGTCTTGGCACCAGCCCTGACTTGGCTGTTCAGGGTCCAGGGGTTCATATGCGCGCTCCTGGCTTCCAGTGTGCCCCCCTTGGCGTACCTTGCGCTCGCTGCGAAGGAAGAATACGGCCTCGGCTTCAGCTTGCGCCACTTAGCAAGGACGTGCGCAGCAAGCCTCCTCTCGTCCTTGCCGACGATGGCGCTGTCGTTCTCGCTTCCGTGCTCGCGTCCCGAGCTGGTCGTCCTTGAAGCTGCCGTCTTCGTCTTAACCTACATGACCTTAGCTCCGGTCGTGGGCGCCGTAGGCGAGGCCGACATCGTGAACTTGAGGTCGGTAACCAAGGGGTTGGGGGTCATAGGCCCCCTGGCCAACCTGGCGTTATCTTACGAGGAGAGGATGATTTCGTTAACGGGGCGTTCAACCGACCGGCGCGGTGCGACGTAGAGGCCAAGCCGCCGACCCGCGGCAACCTATGGACGTGAAACGCTTATTACGTTTTTCGCTCCCTCTAACGCAAGCTGAACAGGGGTCATGAGAACGGAAGAAGGCGAGGTCTTGGAGAGCCCTTACGTGAGGTTTGAAATTTCAAAGGACGGGTCCTACAGCGTCACGGACAAAAGGACGGGCGTGGTTTGGCGTTCTAACCCCTACGTTAAACGCTTCGGCTCCGCGACGGTTGAGGTCGGAGGAATGACGAAGTGGCTCTCCCTTGACGGTTTCGAGATGTTCAACACAGGTGAAAGCGTTCGAATGAGTTACAAGCACAAAGGGGAAGAGGTCGGGTTAACGATAGTCGTGAGGTTGTTGGACGATGAGACGCTGGAGTTCTCCTACGAAGCCGCGGACGGCTTGAAGGTCGAGCGCATCAGGCTGCTCGAGGACGCCTTCTGGGAAACCGACGCCGACAGGGGTTACATGGTAGTCCCCGTGCGCGAAGGGTTGCTGATCCCATCCGACAGCGGGCTTGTATTCGCCCACGCCTTCGAAACGTTCGCATACGAAGGATGTCACATGGAGATGCTCGGTTTGGTGAAGAGGGGGTCGGCAGTCCTGGTCACGTGGCACGACCCGTATGTAACCGCTGAGGTTAGGAGCACGGTCGGTTCAGCTGACGTGCAGGGGAGGCAGGTCCTCTCCCTGTCGCTCGACTTGGAGAGGACGGCTAGGGGCCTAAAGACAAGGTTTCTCGGAAGTGGCAGTTACGTCGAGATCGCCAAGGCCTACAGGGAGGAGGCGCTTGGAAAGGGGTGGTTGGTGAACTGGAAGCAGAAGGTCGAGCAAACGCCAGAGGCCTCTAAGCTGTTCGGCGCCTCCAACTTCAAGCTTTGGGCATGTCTCGACAGGCGCCTGGACTACAGGGGCAATGAAAAACATCTGGCGGTCAACTGGACGTTCAGGGAGGTCGCCGAGATAGCTGAACACCTGAGGAGGGACCTCGGGATAGAGAAAGCGCTCTTCGTCATAGGCGGCTGGATCCGCCGCGGGTACGACAACCAGCACCCCGACATACTGCCGGCGAACCCGGAATGCGGCGGAAACGAGCAACTGGCGGAGACCTCTAGGCGCGTGAAAGGCCTGGGATACGTTTTCTGCCTGCACGATAACTACCAGGACATCTACAGGGATGCACCATCGTGGTGTGAGGACAACGTCATGAAGAACCGGGATGGGAGCCTCGCGAGGGGCGGGTTCTGGGCCGGGGGGCAGGCGTGGCTTGTCTGCTCGAAGAAGGGCCTGGAGTTCGCCGGTAGGAACCTGCCTGAGGTCAAGGAGCTCTTCAACCCGAACGCCTACTTCAACGACACGACCTTTGCGGCCGGGCTTTACGAGTGCCACGACCCCAAACACCCGCTCTCGAAATGGGACGACATGAAGTACAAGCAGGAGCTTTGCAGGTATACGATGTCGTTGTTCGGCATCTTCGGCTCTGAGTGCGGGAGGGAGTGGGGGATACCTTACAGCCACTTCTTCGAGGGGCTCGCTGGTGTGGGCGGAAACTACTACCACGCGCTGGAACCGTCCTCCATGGGGGCGAGGGTCATCCCCCTCTTCGAGATGGTCTACAGGGACTGCGTAGCCGTTTACGGCAAATACGGCTACGATTACAGCAGGGCTGCCGAGTACGTCCTCCACCACATCGTCATAGGGAGGCCTTTGCATTACCACTCTTGGGGAAGGGGCATTTACTGGAAAGAGGCTGCGGAGGGTGAACCGCTTGGATGGCCTTACGACACCTCGTGCTTCATCCGCGCGGACGGTGGTTGGGCGGAGGGCCTGTGCCTGACCGACAGGTTCATCAAGAACACGCACGAGATACTCTCGCCCCTGAACGAGATCACTTCGGAAACGACTGTAACGAGACACGAGTTCGTGACGCCCGATTACAGAGTCGAGCGTGTGGTCTTCGGCGAGAACGTGGAGGTTGTGGTGAACAAGGCATCGGGCGAATTCGGAGAGACAAGGGGGTACGAGGACTACGTATGCGCTTCGGAGATGGGGGGAGAGGTCGTGCTCCCGCCCTTCGGCTTCCTGATCGAGTCGCCGACTTTTGTGGCCTTTCACGCCCTGAGCTGGGGCGGCATGAAGTACGCGAGCCCTGTGCTTTTCACTATACGAAGCCTGGACGGAAGGCCGATCAGCGAGTCGAGGAAGGTCAGGGTATTCCATGGATTCGGCGAGCAGGAGTTGAGAATCAGGGGAAGAACGTACCGCGTGGCCAAAGAGGAAACGCTTGTTTTCTAGAGGTTGCTCACCCTCCTGAGGCGGAGCCCATAATGGCAGAGAGCGCGCTGTACTTCTAGCAGAACGTTAGCATCTATCAGGCACATTGGCTCTTCTCCTCAAAGCCTCAACCAGGTCCTCGCCCCTCCACGCGTAGTCAGACCGCAAGCCCAGGCCTAGGATTTCGTCCACGGCGTTGGAGCTCTGAGACCTCGTGGCGCCAAGCTCCTTCTCGATTAGGTCAGCTATAGCTCTTGAGAGAGCGCCTCTCCTGAAACCGTACCTCTCAGCGACGTGCCTACGAAACCTCTCAGCGAGCAACCTTGGGACCTCGACTTAAATACCTCGGTATCCTCCCTGCTTTTTCGAGCCATGTACGATACAGTAGACTATAGTACTAAAGTACCTAATAAAAATCTTTTAACGCAGGAAGAACAGCTCTGAAGAGCCTGTAGCGCGCGCAGGTTGACACCTCCAAGTCCTTGGCAACGTTTATATATTGTAGATTCCTGATTCTTACAATCATGATTGTAAGATTTGTGGATCGAAAGGACGAGCTTTCAACTTTAAACAGGCTCTTTAAAGGTGGAGAAGCCCACCTCGTAGTTGTCTATGGAAGAAGAAGGGTGGGAAAGACGAGGCTTCTATTTGAGTTTTTAAAAGGGAAGAGGGGGCTTTATTTTTACGTTCCAAGAGGGGGTGAAGAAATCGTTCTAAGCGAGTTCTCGAAAGTTGTGGAACACGAATTCTTCAGGGGTTTCAAGTTCCGTGATTTCGGGTCTTTCTTAGAATACCTCTCCAAAAAGTTTGAAGAAAGAACAGCCGTTGTCATCGATGAGTTTCAAAGGTTATCGGAGATCGAGGGCGCTGTTTCTCTAGTTCAAAGGTTCTGGGACGAAAAGTTCTCCAATCAAAAGACCATGCTCATACTTTCCGGCTCCTCCATAGGAACCATAAAGAAAGTTGCACTAAGGGGGGACGCTCCTCTTTACGGAAGGAGAACTTCCACTATTGAGCTTAAACCCTTAAAATTCGTAAACTTGAGAGAGTGGTTTCCAAAAACCATTCCCGAAAACCTGGTTAAAATTTATGCAGCTTTCGGAGGAACTCCGGCTTACTTGGAAAAAGTTGACGAGAGTAAGACCCCGGAAGAAAACATACTTAACTTAGTCCTGAACAAAAATGGAGCTTTGCACGATGAACCGGAATACCTTCTCCTCGAGGAACTTAGGGTTCCGAACCACTATATGGATATCTTGACTGCGATATCTCTTGGAAAGTGCTACTTAAGCGAGATATCGGATTTCACTAAAATAAAAAGGGAGAACTTGACTAGTTATCTCAACTCTTTAGAAAACCTAGACTTAATCTCTAGGGAATATCCTGTTCTCGTAGAGAAGAAAAAATCAAGATATGTGATTACTGACCCCTTTTTCGAGTTCTGGTTCAGGTTCATCAATCCAAACAAGGCTGCTCTGGAATTGGGGTTAGAGGAAAAGGTGTGGAGCAACATAAGAGAAGACTTTAACGCATACTTGGGAAAGGTGTTTGAAGAAATCTCGAAGGAGTACATCGTATCTGGAATTAAATCGGGGGAAATAGAAGTTAACGCGGATGTCGTTGGAAGATGGCAGCACGAAGAGGAGGAAATCGATATCGTCGCCTACTCTTCGAGGGAAAAAAGAGGAGCCCTTTTCGAAGCAAAATGGAAAGAGCTTTCTTACAACGACGCGAAAAGCATCATCCTAAAGCTGATTGAAAAGGGCAATCTTACAGGGATGGAGAAAAAAGAGTACGGGATAATAGCCAAAAAACTATTGGGCAAAGAGAGATTACGCAGAGAAGGGTATGTTGCCCTAGACCTGGAGGATTTAACTTCCTCCTAGGTTTAGTAGCGCGCCCGACCTTCTGATCGACTGAAGCTGGCTACTGAGAAGTTAATCGGACAAACAGAAGAAGCCAGAAAGGTTAAATAACTACTTACTTAGAAAAAGTTTAGTAAAAATGCGCCTTTGGTCAATCCATCCAAAGTACCTCGACGTCAAAGGGCTTGTGGCTGTTTGGAGGGAGGCGCTTCTAGCTCAAAAAGTCTTAGAGGGGAAGACGAAAAGGTACGCGAACCACCCACAACTAATCAGGTTCAGAAAAACTGCGGACCCAATTCTATACGTGGGCACCTATCTCTACTACATATACTTGGAGGGGAAAAGGAGAAATTACGAATTCGACCTCACGAAAATAAGAACGTTCAACACAAACATACCCAGAGTACCAGTAACCAGAGGACAAATCAAATACGAGTTCAACCACCTCCTAAAGAAGCTTTCAGAAAGAGACGAAGCACTATACATTAGACTAAAGAGAACGAAGGTAATCCGACAACATCCGATCTTCTACGTTGCTGAAGGCCCAATAGAAGAGTGGGAAAAATCGAACTAACCGTACTCGAATTCAACATCTTTACAAAATGTTGAAAAAAGAACGCGCGCTAAAAGATTTAAATTTATCCGTTCTTCCCAAAATTACATGGCTCAAGAGCTGCCTCCTCCACCTCCTCCACCACCACGACGTCCTAAGCGCACGATAGCGATCATCTTTGTTATTGCGGTTGTTCTTGCCATTGCTGGAATTGGCGCTTATCTTATACTGGGACCTAAAGCGGAGTTTGAAGTATCTTCACTCACGCTTTCTCCAACTGAAGCCAAAATAGGAGAGGAGGTTACAGTTTTTGTAGAGGTTAAGAATGTCGGAAGCGCTTCAGGCACTTATCGAGCCACGTTATTAGTCGATGAGAAGAAGGTAGAGGAAAAAGAAGTCACGCTAGAACCTGGAGAAGTGAAAACGGTTACTTTCACGATAGTTGAAAGTACCAATGGCACTTTCACCATTGGTATTGATAAATTAACCAAAAGCCTTAAGGTGCTAACGCCGGCAACTTTTGAGCTTAGTGATCTCACCATCAGCCCAAGCGAAGCTGAGATAGATAAACCAATTGTTATTTCAGTTACTGTCAAAAACGTAGGAGAGATGGAGGGCACTTATACAGTGGAGTTGAAAATTGATGGGGTAACCGAAGATACAAAGGATATTACGCTTGCTGGAGGAGCTACGGAAACTGCATCGTTCACAGTTACAAGATACACTCCAGGAACCTATTCGATTGAGGTTGGTGGTTTGAAGCGTTCTCTCAGTGTACTAAAGCCCGCCCCATCATCCTTTGAGATGATAGAGCCAAAACCAGAAAGCATCAATCTAAGACCAACACCGTATTTTTCTTGGGGGAGTTCAGAATATGCTGACAAATATATCTTAGAGATTGCAACCACACCGCAGTTTGGAAGTACAATCGTCTACAGGAAAGAATTGGACTCTAATACCATGGAGCATACAGTAGATACCCCGCTCAAGAGTTTGAAAAAATATTATTATCGGGTTACCGCTGTGAACGAGAGGGGTGAGACTGTTGCATCGAATACGCCCAATTGGTTTACTACATCCATAACCGTACCAGAGACGATAACCAGTTTAGCAGTCTCACCAGATGGTACCAAGGCTGTTGTCATCTATCTAGCTGGGAAAAACGTTACAGTGATATCTTTAACAGACCCGCCACACATCGTAGCCAATTTGACCTTGCCTAAGGGCCCCAGGGATGTAGCAATAACTTATGATAGCAAGTATGCGGTAATCGTTACTGGTTCTTCAGGATATGTGCTCGATTTAGATACCCTTTCTATCCGCGAAATTGTGTATGATATTCCGATTAAGTCTTGGGGCATCGTTGCAGGCCATGTCGTAACGGCACCAAACAAAGATGTTGCCTACCTCGTTAATGATCTGCTGGGTGCGAATCCCGTAGTGTCAGTGCTGGATGTTCCTTCCGCTCATGTTGTTGACTACGTCCGTGTGTACGAGATCACATCTCTGATGACAATGCCTGTCGATCCTTATGACATTTCTGGGGACGGAAGGTATCTATACGTTGGTAGCTATACTGGAATATTCTGGGAAAATGGAACTATCACAGGCTTCGTCGAAAAGATAGATCTGCATGCAAAGTCTATTGTCTTCCGTATCGCGTTCTCTGACTGGACAAATGGTCCTTGGAATATGAAACTTACACCTGATAGCAAATACGGCCTGGTAAGCGTGGCGAAAGGCATATCTGGCTATATTCAGTGGTGGAATATAAATGAACGCAAGATAGAAGCGGAGTTGATATATGGAGTTAGCGGAAGGGGGTATAAGGAGATGGCAATCACGCCAGATGGCCGTAAGTTGGTAATATGTGGTGCAGATAAGGTGGGCATAATATCCGTGGCAAACCGCACGGTAGCTAAAGAGTATTACTGTTATCGTGGTCCAACACGTGTGGTTGTAAGTTCAGATAGCAAGTTTGCATTAGTGGGAGGCTATGGTCGCTTAGGGATTCTATTCCTCGACGAGGAGAGTTAACACCCATCAAAGTTGTTCCTTTTGTGATATCTTTCGTGGATAAGTCAAAAGCGAATGATAAAGGACTATTCAGCGAATATTCTATTTTTGAACGCGCTAGTTATAGACCATTTATTAGAGCGCGCGCTTTCGGTTAATTCTTTTTGAGTTTTCGCTAATCCGAGGCTTAGGTTTTTCAATAAAGCTTTAAAGGGGATTGGCATACATTGTTAGGTTGAGAGATGGCTCAATTAGAAGTGCCAGTCGGCTTGCGTGAAGACATTAAGGATGTAGTTATCGAATACTCATCGAGGAAAAGTTTTCTCGACATGAATTCTTACATGTTTCTCATCCGGCGCGCGCTGCTGACGAAAGGGGGTTTCTTCATCTTCGGGGAAGAAGAAAAATAAACGCATGAATTATTTAAGCGCGCGCGTTAAAAACCAGGATGTCGAGCCGCGCCGGTCCTACTTGGCCTCCCCGCCCTCAGAGGGTGGCGGAGGTGGCACCTCCTCCTTTCCGACCTCCTTCTCGACCTCCTTCTCTATCTCCTCTATGGGCTTCGGCGGCGGCGTCGTGGCGAGCGTGTAGCCTATCCATGCGACGATGCCCAGAACAAAGGCGACTGCCACGAATCCGGTGAGCTTCAGGAGTATGTCCCAGAAGGGCGTGAGCAGAATCCAGCCGTAGATCAGTATGCCGGCTATGCCACCAACAAGCAGGACAGCGCCTATCGCCTGATCCTTGCTCATGGCTCAAAGTATGCTAAACAAGGAGATATAACGCTTACTGTCGGGTCCGCGGCGGACCACTTCAGCCCATTTTTTTTCTATTTTCGTTCGTAAGCGTTATATACTTTAGCTATGGATATTTAACGCCTGAAAATCCTTGAGCTCGCAGCCGTGGTTGCGGCGCGTAGAGTCGCGCCATGGACTTGTTGAAATTCAGAGGAACTGCGTGACCTACGCTGAGCTCAGCGCGATAAGGGAGAGGTCTTACCGCAACGGGAACTGGCGCAAGTTGACGAGGACCGAGAGGGCGCTCTACAACGCCAGCCTCGGCCTTGCGAGGCTCAGGGGAAAGCTGGTGAACTCTGCTCTGCTCGCGACCCTGAGGGGCATCATCGTAAAGCTGCTCAGGAGGTTCGCGGACGTCGTTTTCGAGCTCGGCGCCAGGAGGGCTGAGGCGCTAAGGGAGCTTTACAGGAGGAACGGGGTCTTCTCCTGGCTGCCCCTCCTCGAGGGTTTGCTCGACGACGAGGGTTACGTACTCTGGCTGGGCAACAGGGAGCTCATATTGAAAGGCATCGGCGTGGTGTAGCTAACGAAGCGCGGAGGGAGGCTGGAAAAATGCTCGAGGATGTTCCCTTTATCCCGCGAGGAGGGGACGGTATGAAAGTCAGGTACAGTAGAAGCGAGGACGTGCTCATAATAGAGCTTTCAGACGAGAAGATAGACTACGCTGAGGAGATGGGGCCGATAATTGTACACTTCACAGAGGACGGGAAGCCCGTGGTGCTCGAAATACTCGACGCGAGCGAGTTCGTGGCGGAGATAAGCAGGATCGCAATGAGGTCGAAGGAGGAACCCGTGGAAGTCGCTTGAAAAAATCGCTGATTAATTTTTATAGCGCGCGCTAAAATTCTTCTGATCAAACTGATCCGGCAAATCAAGGTTTATATTGGTTCAAACACGCGTTGACTCATGGGAATGAAGTCGGATACGTTTAGGCAGCCACCATCGCTGGTTGAAGCCGTCAGACAGTTCTTAGAGGAGTTAAAGGAGCTGTTGGGAGGGGTCTTGGTCGAGGTCAGCGTTTTCGGGTCGACGGCCAAAGGCGCAGCCCACCCGGACAGCGACATCGACGTGCTGGTTATCGTCGAAGGAGACAGGAAGGAGGCGTTGAGAACCATAAATGAAATCCATTCTTCCCGCCTTGGAGACCGCTGGCTCCAGCTGGCTGCCGACGGCTACGTTATAGAGTTGACGGTAATGGGAATCGACGAATGGAGAATGATGCTGGAGAAAGGGTTCTCATTTCCCCTCGAGGTTGAGAGGGATAAACTCGTTGTCTTCAGAAGAGGTTAAAACGCTTCTCGTCAAGGCCGGGAAAAAGCTGGAACATGCCGCGCGCGCGCGCTATGCCCAGAGGGGTTTCGAGGCTGAGGATTACGATTCAGCTGTCGGAGATTCTTACCGTTGCGCTGAACTGTGTATGCGAGCAATGCTTTTGGCCCAAGGCTTAAAGGCGGTTCCGAAAACTCATGGAGGCATCCTGCAAGCCTTTTCGAAGGAACTTGTGCTGAAGAATATCTTCCCTAAGGACGTTGCAAAGGAGATAAGCGGCGCGCGCGGGGCAACGATATATTTATTATAACGACAATCTACAGTAGTAAGCTTGAGGATATGGTTCGAAGAAGGAGGAGAGCGGGACGGTGGATTTAATCATCAACTACGATTCAGAGGCTGACGTTCTAGTCTTAAAGCTTAGGGAGGGCTCTCTAGCGGACGAGGAGCTGCTCGACAACGATGTTGTGCTGGGCTATGATAGCGACGGAAAAGTTGTTTCCCTAGAGATACTCGATGCCTCAAGGAAGGGCCTTCTGAACGTGCTCGTCGAGCTGG
>Ga0078972_1005400_pt1 | contig 32550 bp, 28 predicted proteins | sample YelNatPaOPGAMG01_FD_67568 | JGI IMG/M metagenome (GOLD analysis project Ga0078972, IMG submission 67568) | Hot spring thermophilic microbial communities from Obsidian Pool, Yellowstone National Park, USA - OP-RAMG-01 (SPADES assembly) (version 2) | ecosystem: Environmental > Aquatic > Thermal...
GGAGAGGGGGAGTTAAAAAATTTCGAGATGGACAATAGATTAGATTTGTGAGGCAAACCATTAGCGAAATTGGCCAGCCATAAAAGCTGGCCCTACGAAATGACAAGAAATAATTTTTTTTATATGTAACCCACCCTTCAGTGAGGGATTACTAACATTGCAAAATTTTTATTGACACGAAAATGATTTCTTGTTAAAAAGAGGTAAATTAGAATTAAATTCTACTTATTAGAATATTTTGATTAGGCAAATTTAGGAGTAGAGATGGCTAATAATTTATACCCTCTTTTATTTTCAGAAATTTCCCTCAATAATTTGCGGCTCAAAAATCGCCTCGTGATGCCCCCTATGTGCACTAATTTTGCCACTATAGGCGGGGCAGTAACTGAGCGGATGATTGAATATTACACAACGCGAGCTTGGGGTGGAGTAAGCTTGATTAATGTGGAGTTTGCTTATGTGCGTCAGGATGGTAAGGTTTTTGCGTATATGTTAGGAATCTATGATGACAAGTTAATTCCAGGATTACAGAGATTAACTGATTCGGTACATAAAGGTGGGGCCAAGATTTTTATTCAACTTGCCCATGGAGGGAGGAGAGGGCACTCGGATATTACAGGGTCAGCCCCAGTAGCACCATCCCCAATTCCCAGGTTAAACGGAGAGGTTCCTCATGAGCTGAGTAAAGAAGAAATCGAAGAATTAATTCAGGCCTTTATTTTGGCCGCCCGCCGGGCTAAAAAAGCTGGATTTGATGGGGTCATGCTGCATATGGCCCATGGTTACCTGCTTCAGCAATTCCTCTCTCCGTTTAGCAATAAGCGGAAGGATGAATATGGAGGAGACTTAGCAGGTCGGGCTCGATTCCCCCTTGAAGTTTTAAAAAGTGTTCGCCAAGAAGTTGGGGATGATTTTCCTATATCCTGCCGGCTTTGCGGTGATGAATTTATAAAAGGTGGTTTTGACCTTAAACAGAGCATCCAGGTGGCCAAGATGTTAGCGGCTAATGGGGCAAATGCTCTGGAAGTTTCTGCAGGGACTCATGAGACTGGATATATAATCACCGCTCCTCCTTACTATCCTATGGGATTTTTAGCGTCCCTTGCGGCGGCCATAAAAAAAGAGGTAAATATTCCCGTGGGCACAGTAGGAAGAATTCATACTCCCGATGAAGCTGAACGGATTCTGCAAGAAGGTAAAGCTGATTTAATTGCTGTGGGTCGGGGTCTTATTGCTGATCCTGACTGGCCTAAGAAAGCCCAGGAAGGGAAAGCAGAAACGATTAGACCATGCCTTTCTTGTAATCAGGGCTGTGCGGATCGCATGTACTGGCAAAGGGATATAAGCTGTACAGTTAATCCGTTAGTAGGCAGAGAAGCCACTTTCTCGATTCAAGCTGCTCCCAAGAAAAAGAAGGTGATAATCATCGGCGGAGGTCCGGCAGGATTAGAAGCAGCTCAAATTGCGGCCACCAGAGGGCATAACGTTTACTTATATGAGAAAGAAAAAGATTTAGGAGGGCAGCTAAATATAGCCTCCATTCCGCCTAAGAAAGAGAGGCTTGGAGAACTTAAAGAATATATGGTCCGGGAAATCAAGAAGTTGCCGATCAAAGTGATTCATAAAAAATTAACTGCGGCCGAGCTAAAGAAAATGAACCCTGATTGGGTGATCGTGGCCGTGGGCGGAAAGCCCAAGTTGATGGAAGGGGAGAGTTTTGATGATCCCCAAGTGGTTACTGCGTGGGATGTACTCATGGGCAAAATGGAAGTAGGCAAAAGGGTTTTGATCATAGGCGGAGGGCAGGTTGGTTTAGAGACAGCCCACTTTTTATTAGAACAAGGAAAAGAAATTATCATAATAGAAATGTTAAAACAGGTTGGTTGGGACATGAGTTCCCGAGCGAGGAAGATAGTTTTAGACAAGTTAATCCAAGGGGGCATTGATATTATTACAGAGGCTAAAGCAGTTTCCTTAGAAAAGGGAGTACTAATCTTCGAACGAGGCGGGTTGCAGGAAAAGATTAAAGGAGTGGATTCCATTGTCATAGCAGTGGGAACAGAATCCGAAAAGCCAAATATCCCAGGTTTGGGAAAATTACGGATTCCAGTCCGTTTTATTGGCGATGCCTTGTCACCTCGCCAGCTTTTTGAAGCCATTCATGAAGGGTTCAATACAGGAGTGGCAATTTGAAGCAGTTGGCCTAAAAAATTTTTGCAAACGTTTGGCCCGAAATTTCAAAATTAGTTATTAAAGGAGGAAAAATGGGGGTAAGGGCTCTTTACATGATGGATTGCGGTGGGGGAGAGTTCGATTACGGAGTACTGGTAGCTTTGCAGCGGCCAGGCGAGAAAGTAATCTCCCCATTTAGCGCTTGCTTGTTGGATACTGATGATGGGCCAATACTCATTGAAACGGGAGTCAATCCTGATGGTCTAAAGGATCCCTATGCTGCCGCTGGAGAACGAGCGCGAGATGTTAAATTATTTTTAAAGGAAGAGGATGATATTCGCTATCGGTTGCAAGAGATTGGCTTAAAACCTACGGATATCCGCACAGTAATCTTATCTCATATGCATTGGGATCATGCGGGAGGGTGCAAGTTTTTTCCGCAGGCCACTTTCGTTATCCAGAAGGCTGAATATCGTTTTGCCCTTTACCCGGATAGCCCCTTTCGCAAACCCTATTTGCGCAGTTTATATGAGGGGATGGCGAACCTTGACCTCCGCGAGGGAGACGGAGAAGTTGTGCCCGGTGTATGGTTAATTTTCACACCCGGTCATACTCCAGGTCATCAATCTGTGCTCGTTTCCCTGCCGGAATCTGGGAAAATCTTATTAGCCTTTGACGCTATGAATACTTGGATGAATATGGAATTGAAAGTGCCCGGAGGAGTTACTTGGAATGCCAGTATGGCTATGGATAGCATGAATCGCTTAATCCAATTAGCCAATAGAGAAAATGCCACTCTTTTCCCCGGCCATGAACCGAGTTGCTGGAACAAAATAAAGCGCTCCCCCGATTGTTATCGATAAAGTCCAATTTAAAAATGCAATAAAAAACTAATCTGAAGTATATTATTAGCCGGCAAATTAAATGGCTGATTAGTCTGGAGAATAAGGATCATTAGCCGCATAGTTCTTGCGGCCGCTGGAGTTTTGTTTTTGGTTTCGACTGATTGGCATATGATCACGATTGGATTTGCTTTAGGGGGAATTGAAATTCTGAGAGAAGGGTTTTTTAAGAAATTTCGGAAATAAAGATAAATATTGGGATCAGCCTAAATCTAGGCTGCTCCCAAATTTTTCCTGAAAATAAACTCTTTCTTCTTAATCTCTAAAGATAATTTTCGAGAATCTATTTTTTGAAAATAGCTTTCGGGATCATAGCGTGAATCCCTTTATTACCATCTACTATCTGAGTAACCCGGAGATCAACGGCTATACTGCATAAGGCATAAGCATCATCAGGCGTTAATCCTTTTGTCTTAGATATAAATTTAATAGCATCACGAAGAGCAATTTTTACTGCCTCATCAAGGTCTTTATGATATCCTGTTGCTATCCAGTGCGTGGGTGTTTCAATCATAGGCCGCTCGAGTTTCATATCTTTGCGCACTATAAACTGGAGAACAGCTTCTTCCATGGCTGTCTCGATAGCCGTAACATTTACTTCTCCATCGCCTTGAGCGGCATGAGCGTCACCGGTGGAAAAAAGGGCTCCTTTAGCATTTACCGGTAGATAGAGTGTGGTTCCTGCGATCAGCTCTTTATTGTCCATATTACCACCAAAATAATCTGGTACAGCAGCCGGTCGTTTTTCTCCTGGTTTAGGAGCTACCCCCATTACTCCTAAAAATGGTCGGAGAGGGATGACAACACCTGGGGCAAAAGTTGTTTCCATCCTTTCCCGATCAAGCTGAAAAGTTTTGAAATGGCCATTAGGAAAGTCTTCAGGTAATCCTCCGAGATTCATCTTTCCTGGAAGGTGATAATTTACTCCGCAATTTATGGGGACTAATTTTTTGATGCGGACTTCTAATACATCCCCCGGTTCAGCTCCATTTACATAAATAGGACCAGTTAGGGTATGAGGCCCTACTTTGCGGTCTACATAACTTTGCCGAGTGGCTATCAGTTCATCAATGGTCATCCCACAGCGGAGCTTGCCATCCATAAGCATCATTGTGCTTAAATTAACCGTATCTCCTGAATCAATAGTAAGCACTGGTGGTATACTGGCATCAAAAAAACCGGTGTGGACAGTCTGGGGAGTTGCTTTCAATGTATGAACTTTTCCACCCGAAGCCATGGCCGCGCATCCTGCTGAGAGAAATAAGAAAATCAACATAAATAATTTAAGGGAGCGATATTTTTCCATAAAACCTCCTTTTCCTTTTATTTTTTCTGCCCATTTTTAATCAAATTTAAATTTAAGGCGAATTGAATATATAAAATGGATAATTTTATGTCAAGGGAAATTTTGGGAATAGATCCATTAGAAAAAATCAATGAGGGATTAACAATAGGTCCACAATTTTCTTGCTTTTCCAAACTTTTTTAAAGAAAATATAAAATAAAATTAAATTGAAGGAGGGTAAAATAAAAATGAGAAAGTCAAGATTTTTCTGTTTAATCGGGGCAATGATTGTTTGCTATTTAGCTTTTTTAGCTATTCCGCTTTGGGCATCAACTTCTGCTTATCCCACAAAGCCGGTGAGGATTATTATACCCTTTGCTCCCGGAGGAGCTACAGACATTGTTGGCCGAATAATTGCCACGAAACTAAGCGAACGTCTGGGAAAACAGTTTGTAGTCGAGAACCGCACCGGGGCGGGTGGTACAATAGGCATGGAAGTCGTGGCCAAGGCCGCCCCGGATGGCTACACTTTATTATTTCACTCCACAGGATTTGTAACCGCCAAATATCTTTACAAGCTTGGGTTTGATCCAGAGAAAGCCTTTTCCCCCATAGCTTTAGCAGGTATCTCCCCTGTGGTTCTGGCAGTCCATCCGAGCGTTCCAGCTAAATCGATAAAGGAATTGATTGATTTAGCTAAAAAAGAACCGGGCAAATGGATCAATGCTAACGCCGGACCAGGTTCTTTTACTCATCTTTCTGCAGAACTATTTGAAATGATGAGCGGAGCAGAATTCAAGAGTATTCAGTTTAAAGGTGGCGCGCCCGCTATGACCGACGTAATCGGCGGGCATTCTCATGTAGTGTTTGGTTCTATTACGATGATTTCACCTCATGCTAAAGCTGGCAGGCTTAGGGCTCTTGGTTATGGTTGGAATAAGCGCAGCAAACTTATGCCCGATGTGCCGACGATTGCTGAATCGGGATTACCTGGTTACGAATCTGCTATTATGCTGGCTTTATTTGCTCCAGCCGGTACTCCTTCCGACATTATAGAGAAGTTAGCCAAAGAAGTAGCGGCCGTTTGCAAAATGGAAGACGTGCTAAAGACATTTGATACTCAAGGAACGGAGCCCATGGGCCTAATTCAAGATGACTTCAAGAAATTTCTGGAAGCTGAATCCGCCAAATGGAAAAAAGTCATAGAGGTACGCAAGATCAAAGTAGAGTAGGGGAGGAACTTCGGCTTGGGCGGCTTTTAATTAATTTTGATTTTATATCCTGATTTCTCCTTAATGCTCTTTTGGAATAGAAGGGTATTAAGGAGAATAAAATCCCGCTAAAAATTAATAAAATCAATGGGGAGTTTTTAAAAATTTATGTCAAAAAATAAAGATTTTTGGGGCGGTGTAATGCTCATATTAATTGGTGCCGGAGCAGTAATCATCGCCAGGGATTACCATTTTGGCAGTGTCCTGCGCATGGGCCCAGGTTTTTTCCCTACTATTTTGGGAGTAATTCTTATTATGTTCGGGTTGGCCATTATGATTAAAGGCCTAATTAAAGGTGAGAAGATTCGCGGCTTAGTCTCTTGGCGCGCTCTAATCCTTTTGTCACTTTCGTTAATCCTTTTTGGTATTTTAATCGAGCGAGCGGGTTTGATTCCCGCATTAGCTGCTTTAATTTTTTGTTCAGCCTACGCGAGCAAAGAGTTTAAGCTTTTGGAAGTTTTACTTTTGGTTGGAGTACTTATTTTAATTTCAGTAAGTTTGTTTGTTTGGGGACTTGGTTTACCTTTTACTTTAATAAAAAGTTTTATGGGGTAGAGGGGAGAAAGTGGATTTATTTAGTAATCTTCTGCTTGGTTTTAGCGTAGCTGTTTCTTTGCAGAATCTCCTTTATTGTTTTATTGGAGTATTGGTGGGAACTTTAATCGGCGTTTTACCCGGTATAGGCCCATTGGCTACTATTGCCATGCTCTTACCGATTACTTATAATATACCCCCGATAGCTGCAATAATTATGCTGGCCGGAATTTATTATGGTGCTATGTATGGTGGTTCGACTACCTCGATATTGGTAAACCTTCCTGGAGAGACTGCTTCCGTTATAACCTGTATAGATGGTTATCAGATGGCCCGTCAAGGGCGAGCGGGGCCTGCTTTGGCCATTGCCGCTATTGGTTCCTTTTTTGCCGGCTGCGTATGTACATTATTTATAGCTTTATTTGGTCCACCCCTGGCGGAATTTGCCCTGGATTTCGGGTCGCCGGAATATTTCTCTTTAATGTTGATGGGATTGGTGGCCGCAGCAGTTCTTGCGCACGGGGACATGGTCAAATCTTTAGCCATGGTAGTGTTAGGTTTACTATTAGGAATTGTGGGGTCGGACGTGGAAACGGGGGTAAAACGATTTTGTTTTGGCTTTTATGAATTAGCAGATGGCATAGGAGTGGTGATAATTGCCGTGGGCTTATTTGCCGTGGCGGAAATAGTTAGCAACTTAAGCGAGTCTGAGAAACGCGAAATCTATACTTCAAAAGTAAAGAATCTATTTCCAACCAAAGAGGATTTGCGTCAATCCTTTGGGGCGATTTTAAGAGGCACCGCCTTAGGAGCTTTTTTTGGTATTTTGCCGGGGACTACCCCGTCCATTGCTGCTTTTTCTTCTTACATGTTAGAAAAGAAAGTTGCTAAAGATCCTACCCGATTCGGTCAGGGGGCAATTGAAGGCGTGGCCGGCCCAGAGTCTGCCAACAATGCGGATGCGCAATGTAAATTTATTCCTATGCTGACCTTGGGAATTCCGGCGAGTGGGGTTATGGCCTTGATGCTGGGAGCACTTATGATTCACGGGATTACCCCTGGCCCGCAGGTGATGGTGCAAAAACCCGATCTTTTTTGGGGGTTGGTAGCCAGTATGTGGACAGGAAATTTAATGTTACTCGTGCTTAACCTGCCCCTCGTCGGTTTGTGGGTAAGCTTACTCAAAGTACCTTATCGCTTGCTTTTCCCAGCGATAATGGTTTTTTGCTCTATCGGCATATACAGCGTAAACATAAGTACTTTTGAAATATATCTTTTAGTGATTTTTGGTTTTCTGGGAGTTTTGTTTCGAATTCTTGATTTTAGTCCAGTTCCCTTGATGCTTGGTTTTGTATTAGGTCCTTTAGTGGAGGAGAATTTAAGGAGGGCATTGCAAATCTCCGATGGAGATCCTTCAATATTCATTACCCGTCCCATTAGTCTTTCCTTTTTAATAATTACGATCTTACTTCTGCTTATAATGATTTTTCCCGCTGTGCGGCAGAGGTACAAAAAAATTGCCGATTGATTTTTAATATAGAATCTGAATTAAACATACCTTCCACCCGCTCTCCGCTGAGACTATGTCTGAATATAGTGCAAGACCCTGAGGCAGACCAGAGGCAGGCCAGAGGCAGGCCAGAGGCAGGCATTCATTCAGAATCATGAGGCATTTTTTTGCAGGAAACGAGGTGGATTTATGATCTTAATAATTTCAAAAAATGCCGTAGGGCAAGGGCTTGTCCCTTGCCGCAAGAAAGCCATACGCAAGACCTTGCCCTTAAAACACACTATCTAAATTTTTCCACTCTTTTCTAAAGAGGGGTTAGGGGAGATTAATTCTTCTTCTCTTTTCAAAACCATTATATCGTTAGTCAATGGTTTATCCATTGCCGTAAAAAAGCATGCCCCAAGCTTTTGCCCTACAAATCTGATCTGTTTTCCATCTGGGAATTTTGTAACTCCCCCTTGCCCCCTCTTAATTTAAGAGGGGGAAAAGAGAGGTGTTAACTCTTAAATTAGGAGGGGGAAAAGAGAGGTGTTAACTTAGGAGGGGGAAATGGAGGTGTTAACTGAGGAAAAAAGAAGTGTTAACTTAAAAGGGGGAAAGGGGGCGTTAACATAAGAACGCGAAAGGGATGTGTTAAGATAAGAGAAGGTTGGCGGAGAAAGGCGAGGTGATAGACGACCCAAATTTTCAGAAAAATATTTGTTTCTTAGCAGTGAATATGGTAAAAGAAAAAAATGTTTAAATAAAAAATAGAAGAGGAGGTTGGTATGTTCTACGAAGTTAAAGTTCCCGAACCGAGACCAGGAGCAAAAGTAATCTCGGCGCTGGTAATTCTCAATCCTGCGGAATCCAGGAGACTGCTGGCCAAAGCAACTGTGGCTCTTCCAGAAGTACAGAAGGCCATGAAGAAAGGCATGATCATCATTGGCCGAGGAATTACCAACGCTTATGTAACTGAGGAGTTGCTAAAGACGACTATTGAGCCGAAAGCAGGTCAGACTGTTGGTTTAATTGCTCGAGGTTTTGCTAATTCTCATGCCGGCCCCCCGCCTTGCACTTGGCACGTAATCAGGGATGGGAAAGTGGTCGAAGGGGCCGATTCTAATGTAGAGATCTTAAATTTTGGTCCGGACGATGTTTTTATCAAAGGCGCTAATGCTATAGACCCACAAGGGAATGCCGGAATTTGGGCCTCCGGGATGAAGGGAGGAACGATTGGCATGTGTTGGCCGATTGTTACTCCCCGGGGCGCTCACCTCATTCAACCTGTGGGATTAGAAAAAATGGTCGCTTCCGTTCACGAAGCGGCTCTCCATTCGGGGATTTACCATTTCAAATTGAGCATGGGTTTGCCAGGAAGGATTATGCCTATAACTACAAGCAAAGTGGTTACAGAGATTCAGGCTTTTGCCATTCTGGCGGGAGTGAAAGCTTATCATATCGCCTCTGGAGGAGTGGGAGGCTCGGAGGGGGCCGTAGCGCTCGCTTTAGAAGGCGAAGAAGAAAAAGTAATTCAGGCTTTTGAATTGGCTAAGTCCGTGAAAGGTGAGCCGCCAGTCACTTTGCCGGATAAATATAAAGTTAGTTCTCCAGCTGATTATAATTATGATGCGATGGCCCAGCATGCGACCTTAGGGGGATTGTAATCTTACATTTCGCCCATCAATTCTCCTCTCCCATGAGGCTTTGTCGTCATCCACTGCTCGTCATCATAGCGAGCGCCCCCGCGCTTGCAGCGGGGGCGCGTGGCCATATCATTAATTACAGCAAATTATGAGATTACTTCCATCACGACGCTTCCTCGTAACGACTTGGCGGCCCAGCCTCCATGAGGGTACGAGCGGTAAAGGGCAATAAAAGCCATGCAAAAAAAAACTCTAAAATATTTTTTTGAACCAGAAAGTGTGGCCATTATCGGGGCCTCTAAGACTCCCGGAAAGGCTGGAAATGAGATTTTAAAGAATTTACTGGCCAATGAGTTTAGGGGGAAGATTTTTCCCGTAAATCCCACGGAAGAGGAGATTATGGGGTTTAAATCTTTCCCTTCAGTAAAAGAAATAAGAGAAAAAATTGATTTAGCCGTTTTTATTGTTCCTGCCGAAAAAACTGTTGAGCCATTACGAGAATGTGCAGAGAAAAAGGTGCCGGCAGTGGTTATTTCCTCAGGGGGGTACGCTGAAGTTGGCGAAGCCGGAGCAAAGTTGCAGGAGCAGATTCTCAGAATCGCCAAGGCCGCGGGTATGAGAATAATCGGGCCCAATACCAGTGGAATAACCAGCACGCCGGCCAAACTAACCACCACATTTTTCCCATTAGGGAAAATTCGGCGCGGCCCAATCAGTTACATTGCCCAAACAGGAAACTTTGCCACCCATACGATGAAATGGATTTTGACGGCCGAGAATTTTGGCGTGGCCCGAGTTGCCGGCTTGGGCAACAAAATAGATGTGGATGATGCGGACATCTTAGAATATTTGGGAGATGATCCCGAAACCAAAGCCGTATTAATGTATGTAGAGGGATTCAAAGATGCCCGCCGTTTTCTAATGATGGCTAAAGAGGTTACCAAGAAGAAACCGGTAATCGTCCTTAAAGGAGGAAAAACGAAGGCCGGAGCTGCCAGAGCTTTTACCCATACTGCTTCTTTGGCTGGTGATGAAAAAGTTATCGCCGGCGCTTTCCAACAGGCTGGCCTACTGCAAGTAAAGCGGTATGCAGATTTAATCAATGTGGGCAAATATATTGCCTTTCAGCCAATGCCCAGGGGGAGAAATGTTTGCGCCTTAGCTCCTTCTGGAGCTTTAGGAGTGGTTATTGCTGATGCTTGTGAAACTGCGGGATTAAAAATGATTGCCTTTTCCTCAGAGACAGAAAGAAAATTAAGAGAAATTAGTGCTTCCTGGGTGAAAATATCCAATCCCGTAGATATGTCGGCCGTAACACCTATCCTTGGGCGAGTTAAAGCATATGAAGCTGTGCTGGAAATTCTTTTGCGCGAAGATAAAAGCGATATTATTGTCCCCATCCTTTTGGCCGCCCCTGATATACCTACAGAAGAATACAGCTTTTTACCAGAATTAGCTTCCCGCTATCCCCAGAAGGCAATTCTTATAAGTTTTACAGGCGACAAATTGACGTATGAAAAAATGCGTACTTATCTGGAAGAAAAATCCCTGCCCGTGTTCTATCCTTTGGAAGATATCTTTGAAGTCCTCTCGGTTGTTAGCCAATATAAAAGATAGAAAAATATTTATTAATGAGAAATAGTATTTCCTTACCTCATAAGCTATTCTGTTGAGTGGCGAATAACTCCTTTATTCAGCAGGCTCTGGATTTCTTCTGCGCTATAGCCGAATTCCTTTAATATCTCAACACTATGTTCTCCTATCAGAGGGGGACGGCGACGAATTTGCGGCAGATGGCCATCGACAAAAATAGGGGTTTTGATTATTTTCACTTTGCCTTTTTGAGGGTACGCGCATTCTGCTATTATTTGGCGATGGATTACCTGCGGATCTTGCATAATTTCATCAATGTTCATTAACCGGCCGCAGGGAACGTTGGCTTTGACTAGAATTGATTCCAATTCCTGGCTTTTGTATTGCTTGGTTATTTTAGTAATTTCAGCAGCCAATTGAGCTCGCCCTTGGCAGCGGCCATCGAGAGTGGAAAATCTTGGGTCTTCATAAAGTTGGTTTAAGTTTAATGCCTGACAAAGATTTTTCCACATTTCATTAGTGGTTACCGCTATGTAAATATAGCCGTCTTTAGTTTCAAAAGCTTGATATGGTGCTGCGGCTAAATACCCAGATCCCATGCGTTGGGGTAGTTCGCCGGTCATGGAATACATGGCAAAAAATTGGCCCATTTGCATGATGGCCACATCCAAAAGAGCGATATCAAAATGTTTTCCTTTTCCTGTTTTCTGCCGGTCGAGTAGGGCTAAAGCAATAGCATAGGCCATATGATTTCCTACTAAATAATCAACCATGGTGGGTAAAACTCTTACGGGAGGACGATCAGGTTCGCCAGTATTAATCATTATCCCCGACATAGCTTGGGCAACAGGATCATAGCCCGGACGCTCGCGGTAAGGACCAGTTTGTCCAAATCCAGAGATGGAGCAGTAAATGATTTGCGGATTTTCCTTAATAACTTTATCAAAGTCTAAGTTCAGTTTGGCCATGGTCCCGGGAGAAAAATTTTCCAGAAGGACGTCGGCTTTTTTGACAATGCGCATGACAGCTTCATAACCTTCTTCGGCTTTCAAATTAATGGCTAGGCTCCGCTTATTCCGATTAAAATTAAGAAAAGCAGAACCTTTGGTAGTCTGGCGCCAAAAATCGCCGGTTAGCGGCTCGATTTTGATGACATCTGCTCCCATATCAGCCAACAACATGGAGCAGGCTGGCCCAGCGATTACTTGCGTAAAATCCGCTACCTTAATCCCTTGCAAAGGCTGCCACGAGCTATTTTTATTTTCCATTTTTTCCTCCGCTATTTAAAATTTAACTAAAATAGCCCAACGGATACAGAAAACCTTTAAATATTTTTAGTCTCCCTAATCCCTTTTTAGAAAAGATGGGGAGGCATATCATAAAAGCTCCACTCATAAAAACTTACCCTCCAGGGCACCGGTAGATTCAAAATGATTCTCATAAAAAATAAATTTATAGTCAAGGAATTTTATTGAGATCTCTGGCAAACCGACTTTTCTATCACTCCTGCGCAAGCGGGAGTCCAGAAATGCCTTGAAAATACTGAATTCCTGCCTGCTTCATGCTTCCGCAGAAATAACGGAATTACATCCCGAGGGACTTTTTCAGAAATCTCTTATTCTAAAAATGGCAGGGGGTTGCCCTTGCGGTAAACCAAGGCTTGGCAGGAAGCAATGAGCTGATTTTTTTCATCATAAATTTTGATATCGTAATTTGCTGTTTTATTAGTGCGATGGAATTCTTTGGCCTCGGCTATGAGTTTGCTTCCCAAAGGAGGGGAGGAGATATATGTAATATTCATGTTTAAAGCGACCGCCACAGTTCCATGAGAATTGGAAGCTGTTTCAAAAGCTTCATCAATCAAGGCGAATAGTGCTCCTCCATGAGCCATACCAAAGATATTTTGCATATCAGAAGAAAAGACCATTTCTACTCTGGAGTAACCTTCATCCAGGTCGACCAATTTTAACCCAAATTTTTGGGCAAAAGGCTCTTTTTCCACTTGGCGGTATATGGCTTGTTTTATTTTTTCATTCATTTTGACTCTTCTCCTTTAGCTTTTCTAAAGCTTTCGCGGCCAATTGAGCCGAATATTTATTCCATTCCCGCTCTTCTTGAGGCGAAATAAGGCGCATATGAAACTGGCAAGTTTTGGCGCCTTTAGGAATTATCTGGGTAAATTGGGCATCTACGGCGATGCCGGTCTTCTCTTGAAAAGCTTCTAATAATCCTTGGACAATATAACGCTGAACGCGACAGTCAAATGCCTGGTAGTGATCTTGATGGGGACACCAAAGCACATCGCATAGGCATTCCTGATCATTTATAATGAGGGGAATTTCTGGAGATGCCCAAATTTCTTCGTTGATATAAGTGACAAATTTGGAGACGACCTCTATGTCCTTAATGTGCGGAGGTCGAACAAAATCTCTTAATACTTCTTGGCCAATTTCGCGTCCCAATTCTATGAGGACTTGATTTATTACTTTTTGGCCAGGGGCACCCAAGTTTTTTTCCACAGCTTTTAACGCTCGAATTAGGGCCAAGGACATCATCTGCCCCCATTTGAATAAGCGGGCCGGGTCATAATCTTTATTACTCAAAGCCATTTCCCGCATCTTCTTAATAGAAGCAGCAAAATGGCGGTTAAACGTAATTTGGCCTCTGCGCCATTTTTGGTCCTCAATGGGGATATTCTCCATAACGTTCCCTCCAGCCGATTTTGGGAAATAATTATAAAAGAAGAAGGCTTTTAAGGGAAGAGCCTTGCTTGACTTTTTACATCCCCTTTTATAGAATCCGATCAAGATAAAGGGGGCAATAATCAAATTAATTTCTGAAATTTTTTAGCCATTAAATATAAGAAGAGGGGTGTCATCATGCCATATTGGTTTGAAAATCCAACTTTGAAAGCATTAGTTCCCTTGGCGCTGTCTACGTCGATTAAAGGGCTAACGACTATTTTCCGTACTCCGAAAATATTCAGTGGCTCGAATGTATTGCCAGAGGGGCCAGTAGTGGGACCATCTACCATGGATGCCTTATCTTTGCACTGCCCGCGGAAAAGAGCATTTGTGGTCACAGATGAATTTAGCCAACGCCATGCCGCTAAAGTGGTGCGCTTCCTGGAATCTGGAGGTTTTACATCAATGACTTGGCCTCGCTGTCAGCCCGAAGCCCCTCTGGAAGTGGTCAGGGAATGTGCTCAGGCAATTAAAAGTTTTGAGCCCGATTTAATTGTGGCCGTAGGCGGCGGTTCAGTTATGGATTCAGCCAAAGGCGCCTGGATTATTTATGAACGGCCCGATATTACCGATTTGCGCATGATTTCACCCTTGGACAAATTGAATTTGCGCCGCAAAGCCCTTTTAGCCGCTGTGCCCACAACTGCGGGCACAGGTTCAGAATGCACAGGCGCAGCAGTGCTCCATGATATGAGCGTGCATCGCAAAATCCCCATTGCCCACGATGAATTAATCCCGGATTTGGCCATATTGGTCCCAGAATTCACTATGACCATGCCGCCCAAACTTACGGTGGGGACAGGGCTGGATGTTTTAGCCCATGCCATGGATGCGGTAACCACGCCCGCAGGAAATGAGTTTACGGAGCCATTGGCGTTAAAAGCAATTGCTATGGTTTTTCAATGGCTCCCACGGGCCTACCAAGACGGACAGAATAGGGAAGCACGGCACAGGATGTTGGTGGCGGCGAGTATTGCTGGAATAGCTTTTGGCATGAGTGGCTGTCATTTAACACACAGTCTTGGCCATTCTTTAGGTGCGGTTTTCAATATCCATCATGGCCTGGCCGTGGGCTTTTTTATTCCTTATGTCTTACAATTTTGTCAGAGAGTAACTGATAAACACATGTTGATATGTAAAACTTTGAATATTCCAGGGCAGGATGCCGCCGAGGGGTTGGAAAAATTAGTGGGGCAAGTGCGTACTTTTTTCACCAGTTTAAATGTCCCTTTGAGCTTGCAGGAAATGGGGATTTCTGAGGCAGATTTAGAAAGTAAAATGGATAAATTAGTCCAATATGCCTATGAAGATGTGGATTGTTATTTAAGTCCGAGACCAATAACTGCCGGTCAGTGTGCCAAGATATTCCAATATGCTTTCGCGGGGCGAGATATTGATTTTTAAAGGGAGGAGAGAGTAATGAAAGGATGCTACGGGCGGATTTGGGAGGTTGATTTAGCGAGTGGCCAGGTGATGGAATTAACTTTGTCTGCTGAATTCATGCAGAAATTCATCGGAGGAGCTACATTGGCCGCTGCTTTGATTTATGAAAATTTCCATAAGGGAAAGGATCTGCTCGCTCCGGAAAAACCATTGGTATTTGCTGTTGGCCCTTTGACGGGCACGCCCCTGCCTATGGTTAGCAGATATGCCGTAGGAGGTATTTCCCCTTTGACTGGTTTTTGGGGGGAGGCAACAAGTGGCGGTCAGTTTCCTTTTCGATTGAAAGGCGCGGGATGTGATGGCCTGTTAATCAAAGGAAAGGCTGAACATCCAGTTTACCTTTATGTGCATGAAGGGAAAATAGAGATCAAAAGGGCCACTCATTTATGGGGCAAAGATATATACCAGACTCAAACATTAATTAAAGAAGAGCTCAAAGATGAAATGGTCAGTGTGGCTTGTATCGGCACAGCAGGCGAGAAAGGCATTAAATACGCAGGGATCATGAACGATAGCGGGCGAGCTGCGGGCCGCTGTGGTTTGGGTGCTTTGATGGGCTCAAAGAATCTGAAGGCCATAGCCGCTTCCGGAAACTGGCGACCGGAGTTACACGATCCGCAAAAAGTAAGAGAACTGGCCAAAAAGGCCGTGGCCCAGATAAACGGGCATTTAGTTTCCGTGGCCTTTCGGGAATACGGGACGATGATGTATATGGACATGGCCATGATTTTAGGAGATGCGCCAACGAAATATTTTACCAAGTCGGTATTCCCCGTTTCCAAAGTAACCGGGCAGGCTCTGCGCCAGGCCTATACGGTTCATAACTACGCCTGTATGGGATGTCCCATCGGGTGCGGGCGGAAATTAACTGACTTTAGGCCAGAGCTTGCTATAGATGGTCCTGAATACGAGACGGCTGTGGCCTTTGGGCCTTTATGCTTAAATACGGATTTGGATGCTATTATCCGAGCCAATCACCTTTGTAATGCTCAGGGCTTAGATACTATTTCCACTGGAGTTTGTATTGCCTATGCTTTTTATTTATATGGCTTAGGAGTCTTATCGGCCAAGCAAGTTGGTTTGGAGTTGAAATGGGGAGACGGAGAGGCGATCGTAAAACTTATTGAGAAAATCTTGGCTCAGGAAGGTATTGGACAAGTTCTCTCCCAGGGTGTGTTAGCAATAGCCAAAGAGTTTGGCCGTGATGAGGAGGAAGCGGCCCAGGTAAAGGGCTTGGAGATGCCGATGCATGACCCCCGCGCTTTTCATGGTATGGCTCTTTCTTATGCCACCGGTCCTCGCGGAGCTTGCCATTTGAAGGGTGATTATTATAATGTAGATTTAGGAAATTTAGTGGCCGAATATATGATCTTACCCGGAGAGAGGTTATCTTCTTTGGGAAAGAGCGAGGCAGTGGCGAAATATCAAAGTTGGAAAGAGCTTTTCGACACGCTCACGCTTTGCAAGTTTGCTCCCCTAACACCTACGCAGGTTAGTGAAATGCTGCAAGCTATTACTGGATGGAATTATGGTCCGGCAGAGTTGCTGATCGCTGGAGATCGCTCGATCAATTTAAAACGAATAATAAGCAATAAATTGGGTTTAGGCAGGCAGCATGATAAGTTACCACGCATTTGTTCGGCAGCTTTGGATGAAGGGTCAACGGCCGGGATTGAACCAGATATGGCCAAAATGCTAAAAGAATATTATCATTTTAGAGGATGGGATTGGGAGACAGGATGGCCCAAAAAGGATAAACTTTTCGAGTTGGGGCTGGATAAAGCCGCGGCGGAAATGTATCCTTAAAATGAAAGTAAAAGTTTCGTTTCAAGGTATACTATCTGAATGGGCCGGTAAGCAAAAGGTCGAGGTTGATCTTCCGGAGGAGGGAAAATTTGGCGATTTATTATCTGAGCTGAAAAGACTTTTGGGAACAAGAATGCCTCCTCAAGTTTGGCATGGAGAAAATAAGAATATGAACCCATCGGTTTGGGCCATGCGGGGCCAAGAAAGACTCGTTGACCCGCAGGCGCCCCTTAAAGATGGAGAAGAAATAATTTTTATATTAGGTATAGCAGGTGGTTAACGGCAAGATAGAAAAAATCTTAGAAAGGAGGAACCTTAATTTGCCAAAAAGAATGAAGAAGATAGTAATTTGGTATATGGTGGGGATTATGTTTCTTTTGGGGGTGACCCCCAGGATCGAAGCAGGCTTGGCGCCTTCCGAAACGATTAATTTACCCACAGCCGAAAGAATGGCAGATTTGAAGAAGATCCAAAAAGTCTTGCAAACAAAGATGGTCAAGGAAAGGTTAAAACAATTAGGTTTTACTGAGGAGAGCATCCAGAATCGATTACAACAATTAAGCGATGAACAGCTCCATCAATTTGCCCTAAAATTAGATGAAGTTGCGGTGGGGGGCAATGGAGAAGTGGTTATTTCTCTTTTCGTCATTGCGATCCTTATTGTTATTTTGATTTATCTTTTAGGCCACAGGATTGTGATAAAGAAAGGATAAACCTTTAATCGAAGGGGAGCTCCTTTTCCAAAGGGGCTCCCCCCTAATTAATACCCTAATTTTTTCTCTACATCGAAGAGAGCCCGATCTATTGCTTGCAGTCCTTCTTCAATTTCTCGGCGAGTTATCGTGAGGGGAGGAGAGAATTCTAAAGCATTGTTACCCATGCCCCTAATGATTACTCCGTGGGTTCGGCCGGCCAGCGTAAGCATAGAAAGCACATTATCTTTAGCAGGAAAAGTAGCTTTAGTTTTTTTATCCTGCACGATCTCCAAAGCGCACCATAAACCCAAACCGCGAGCTTCACCAACAACAGGGTGTTTAGCGAGCTCTTTTAATCCCTCCAGAAAAATTTTACCCATGGCCGCAGCATTGGCTACCAAGTTTTCTTTTTCGATGATTTCAATATTAGCCAGGGCAGCGGCACAACAAACAGGATGATTCCCATAGGTGTGCAGATGCAGGAAAGTGGGGATATTTTCGGCGATCTTAGAAGTAGTTGCTGTCGCTCCTAAAGGAGCATAGCCGCCAGTCAATTGTTTGGCCATAGTCATTATATCAGGCTTTATATTATAATGCTCAGCGGCAAACATCTTCCCCGTTCGTCCAAAACCAACAATAACTTCATCAATGATTAAAAGCACACCATATTTATCGCAAATTTGCCTGATTTTATCAAAGTAACCATCTGGAGGCGGTAAAGCTCCCACTCCTTGCATTACCGTCTCCGCAATAAAAGCTGCCACCAAGTCCGGCCCTTCAAAGTTGATCAAAGATTCGAGGGCATCTGCGCAAGCAAGGTCACAAGCAGGATAGGAAAGGTTTAAGGGGCAACGGTAACAGTAAGGCGGAATTAGAAAGGCATGGCCGGGAACTAAGGGAGCCACTATATTGCGCATGGGGTTTAAAAATCCCAGGGCGCTGAGGGCCCCCATGGTCTGGCCATGGTAAGCGTTTAGGCGAGAGATGATCTTGAATCGCCTCTGTTTATTGGCGAAATAGTGATATTGCTTGGCAATCTTGAAAGCTGTCTCCACTGCTTCGGAACCATCACAAACGAAACAAGTGGTGGTCAATTCGCCAGGATATAGGGAAGCGAGTTTTTTGGCTAATTGCACTGCCGGAGGAGTAATATAGAATGCTGGCGTATAATAGTGCAATTTTAAAGCTTGTTCGTACATGGCCCGAGCTACTTCTTCTCGTCCATATCCGATAGCATTGGGACGAGTATTTCCGGCCATCAGATCCAAATAGCGATTTCCTTCTTCATCATAGATATAATTTCCTTCTCCACGAACAATAACGGGGACTCTTCCTTCGGCGATATCTTTTTTTACCGTGTTATGGAGGAATAAATACTTCAAAGCATCTTCTAAGGTTGATGAAACCATTTTTAACTCCCTTTCTTTAAAATTTTTTCTTTTTTAGCAATCCTGCCTTTGCTTGTCAAATGCTTTTTTAGAATTCATTCCTGCCTCTTTTCTATCTAACTAATTACCCCTCTTTTCTAAAGAGGGATTAGGGGAGATTAATTCTTTTACTCTTTTCAAAACGTTAATTTCGTAGAGGAATGATTTACCTGACCGTCAAACACTTGTGGCATCCAGGCTCAATTCAGGCGGGAGGGGGAGAAGGGAAATTAAAATCTTTCGGGGATTGCTAATTTCCTTCTTTCTTAACATTCGCTCCCTTCTTGTTCACTTATTTCTTATTTCCCTTTCTTCATTTCCCCTCTTTTTTAAAGAGGGGTTAGGGGAGATTATTTCATCTTTTCTTCTCAAAAAGATATTATCGTAGGGCAATAGTTTATCCATTGCCGTAAATAAGGAAAGCCCAAAAAGATTTGCCCCACTCAGGATAATAAGAATTTTTCCCAAATGGTCGCAGCTCTTAGGGCAAGGGCTTGTCCCTTGCCGAATTTGGCCAGCGCTAAAGGCTGGCTCTATCAAAATAAGAGAATGCTATATCACCACTCATCCAGTGATTCATTACTGACTCCTTTTGATTTTCATTGAAAAAAAATTTTGTTATAGTAAACAAGCAGGTAAGAGAATTAATAATTTCATTCGCCACCAATCAATAAAGCCTACGGAGGCGATGTTAGAAAAGAATATCCTTCGCCTGCTATAGATTAACTTTTATTCCTGAAGACGGAATTATTTATTAGCTGTCCTATGAACAAGATCCTTTGTCTTCCAGAAAATGTTTCTGAAGCAATTAGAAAAACGAAAGAAAGCCTGATTAAAAAATTTGGCGAGAATCTTGTCTGTCTGATCCTCTATGGTTCATGGGTAAAGGGATCGGCCCGAGATGATTCGGATATTGACCTTTTGGCCATCTTCAGGGAGATTACGCGCGAGATGACCGAAACTTTATTTGAAATGGAAAGGGATAGAGAAGAAATCAAGATTACCATTGTTTCTACTACTGTAGAGGATTTTGAAAAAGAGCGCCTTCCTCTTTTTACAGCAATTAAGCGGGAGGGGAGGATTATATATGGGCAGATAAATCTTTCCATAAATCCGCAAGACCCCCTTACTAAGTACAGTGATTTTTTTGAAAGGTCAGGGGAATATGAGAGGCACAAAGTAGAAATGGCCGAAGAAATGTTTGCCCGAGGAATGTTTTCGGGCATTGGTGATTTATGTTTCGTGGCTGCCAAGCACGCTGTGCAAGCTGCCCTGGCGATGAGAGGGGAGGGTTATTCGAGTAAAGTAGTCGTGCTTCTTCCTTTGATTGAGAGGTATTTTGGAAGTGATCTGAAGAAGGACTTCCAAGATCTTTTTGCCCTTTATGTTAAAGCGGAATATGGTTTGGAATGGCTCTCTGAGGAAGAAGCAAAAAAAGCCATCCAGTTGGCTAAGGGCTTGCTTGAGGTATTGTATCGAAAGCCCTTGTTTCCACCTACGAAGTGGAACAAAAACAACCTATCTTAAAGTAGATATTGAGGAACATAAAAGTAAATGTCTCAATTAAAGTTTAAAGGTTTGACCCAGATATAGGTCATCAACTGAAAAATTTCTGCGGGCCCTCTCTTTGGGCGAATAAGCGGCCGTTGACGGTTTTCATGAACTCCTGCATGGGAATCAGCTCCTGTTTCAGGAACCCCTTGTCGGGTAAGGAACCGTTGCTCACCATTTCCACCACCGCGCAAACGGAAGCAGCAGTAGTCCAGGAGATGGCTCGCCATTTGCGGCCGGCGATCTCCAATGGGTAGTAGGCCCGGACAAATTCATCGCGGGAGAGAGACTTTCCCTTCCATCCCTCCACCGAGGCGTGAATATAGACCACGTCTTCGTCCACCGGCGGCTTGGCGTAAACCAAGATCTCTCCGGCCCTCTGCCGATCCCTGCGCATGAGAAGTTCATGGAAGAAAAAATTCATCAGCTTGGCATGGCCGGGGTAACGGATGGTCTTGTAGTCCAAATTTTCAACCCGTCCTTTGTAGGTTTCGCACATGGTACCGAGCCCGCCGGAGGTGGTAAAAGCTTCTAGTTGGACACCTTGGATCACGATGGTTTCCAACCACTCCAGCGCCGAGACCCATTTGATTTCCCCGTCTTCGATCACTTCGCAGTCATTCAGGTATTCGTTCACCACTCCCTCGGGAGACCAATTGAAGGCATATCCAAGCAGGCCGGTGGGATTCTGGGGAAGAGCTCCCACACGCAGCTTGATACTGCGGATCTGGTCAAAATTCTCCGCCAGCGCCGCGCCCACAATGGCAATGAAGCCGGGGGCGAGACCGCATTGAGGGGCCAAAACCGCTTTCGCCGTGTCGCTCATCTGGATGATTGCCTTGGTGGTAGGCACGTCTTCGGTCAAGTCGAAATAATGGATACCCAGTTCGTGGGCGGCCGTGGCCACGCCAAGGTTTAAGTTGTAAGGTAGGCAGGACACGACCGCATCAAACCCTTTCAACTTCGCTTTCGTTTGCCCCGGTTGGTTAATATCCAGCTTCTCGGTCGGAATAGGAGCATCCCCCCGCGGGCTAAGGCTTGCCCCGCTCACCTTGAACCCGGTTTCATGAAGCAGGATAGCAACGAGAGAGCCCACCTTGCCCAGCCCTAAGACTAAGACAGACCTTATCTTTCCGTTCATGGGGTATCTTTTTACTTCTCCTATTTAGCCAATTTAAGAATTCAAAGGGTAATTTTTTTTCGTTAGCTACTGAATCCATCCTAACTAGCTCTGCTCTCGATCAACCCAATTTTTCTGCCGCCTTGTCTGCTGTTGGAAACCTTCTCCCTATTTATTTGATTTCTGTTTGGGGTTAAATTTTATTACCTCCCCTAAAAAAGTCAAGAAAAATTTACCGCCCAATTTTTTGCTGGCATCCGGAACGTTTTCCTGTTATTCCAAAAAATATTTAGAAGCCCCCCTTACTACTCGCGGACGTCAGATTACCCCCGAGCACCTGCCCCTCATCTTATCCTTAATCCAAACCCGCTTACATCGAGGGCGGAAGTTCATCTCCCGGGAGTTATGCCGTCAGTGGCAGTGGTACCAGCCTAACTGAAACCTCAAAGACATGACCTGTAGGGAATTCCTCTTTCGCCTGGAACGGATGGGCCTGATTCAAGTCCCCCAAGGCGAAACTCCACCTTCAATGAAAGACGCAATCGTAGGAGGTGTTATACTGAGACCCATAGGGAGTATATTGAAATAGGGAGGAAATTTAACATAACGAGCGCTGCTATAAGTGTCATTTTTAAAAAGATTGAAAAGGAAATTGACGTTTCAAACCATCTTAAAGCAGATATTGAGGAACCTAAAAATAAATGCCTCAATTAAAGTTTAAAGGTTCGACCCCAACGCACATATAAAATTTAATTGACAACTTAAATATTTATTGGTAAAGAAATCTGAAATTGCGAAAGTCAGGTTATAAAAAAAAATTATATTTGTATAAACCAAAGGAATTTTTTAAATAGGAGGGATATTATGAGAAAGGCATTCATGTTTATGGCCGTTATTCTCCTTCTGGGATTCATGGCCGCGGAAGCCATGGCCGTGAGGTCAGGGGGATCCTTCAATTTCGTTGCCCCTTACGGTGGGGATCTTCTTACCCTCGACCCCCACAAGGCCACGCGGACCAATGACATGGTGGTCATGTTGAGCATTCACCGCAGTCTTTACAGCTGGGACCCGGACAACAATCGTCCTAAACTGGAATTGGGGGAGAAGGCCGATGTTTCCGCTGATGGGCTGGTGTACCGGATTTATCTGAAAAAGAATGTGAAATTTCACAACGGGCGCAGAATGACCGCGGATGACGTCATCTGGAGTTACCATCGAATCATGTCCCCTAAAACTACCTCCGCCTCCGCCCGCTTCGTCCGGATAATCAAGGGGGCCAAGGATTACGAAGAGGGGAAAGCCGATAAAATTGCCGGACTGCGGAAAATTGACGATTTTACCCTGGAAATTACCATGGAGACACCTGTGGATCCAGCATACACGCTCTATGAAGTGGGAACGGCCGTTTTACCACGGGAAGAGGTGGAGAAAAAAGGGGACGGCTTCGGGGTCGATCCAGTTGGTTGCGGGCCCTTCAAATTCGTCAAATGGGTCAAGGGGAGCGAAGTCGTGCTGGTCAAGAACCCGGATTATTACGAACCGGGGAAGCCCTATCTCGACAAATTGGTTTACAAGATCATGTCCGAGGCGGCCGCAAGGGATCTGGCCTTCCGGGCCAAAGAGTTGGATGCCACCGTGGTGGGTTCCACCCAGTACCCGGTGTACAAAGCGGATCCCCAGTTCTCCAAGAACATGGTGGAAGTGGCCGAGCTTTTCACTCGGCTCATGGGTTTTAACCCCAAGTATGAGCCCTTTTCCAAGAAACAGGTGCGCCAGGCCATCAATCACGCCATCGACTCCCGCCTGATCATCCAGAGACTCCTCAAGGGCAAGGCTTTTCCCGCGGTGGGCTATTTACCATCCACTTCTCCGGCCTTCGACCCCAACGCCAAGGGCTACGAATTCAACCTGGCCAAGGCCAAGGCGCTCATGAAAGAGGCGGGGTATGAACAGGGGTTCACCTTCGAGTGCATCGGTACGAACAGTGAGGCCTTCGGCGTGGTGGTCGTGGAAGCGATCATGCCTTTCCTGAAACAGATCAACGTGACGGTAAAACCCCAACAACTCGAGGGAGCGGCCCTGGCCGATCGCCTCCGCAGGATGGACTATCAAGCTTTCATCTGGTCTTTGAGCAGCGGAGCGGGCGGCGATCCCCTCCAGGCCCTTAACCGATGGCATTCCAAGAACCCTTCCGCGGCCGGCAATTTTGTGGGCTACAACAACCCCGAGTTCGACAAGCTGCTGGACGAAGCGGCCAAGATCCGGGACGCGTCCAAGCGGATTGAGCTGCTTCGCAAGGCCGATGCCATCTTCCGGGAGGATGCCCCAGTTTGGTTCTTCAACTACAACAAGGCAGTGATTGTCCACCAACCCTGGGTGCGCGGAATCAAACCTGTAGCTATCGAGATGACGTACCAAAACATGGCCGATGTGTGGATCGAGGAGTCCTCACCCCGGGCCAAGGAGAAGTAAAAATCAATACAGGTGATCAACCGAGTCGCCCCATGAAAACCTTGATGGAAATTCCCTTTTTCCTAATGAAAAAATAAGGGTTTTTGTGGGGCCCTTGCCCAATAAGAAGAAATAAAGGAAGGTGTTTCAAAAATCTGAAGTCTTACAAAATAAGTTTTTTCCACTTCATCCCGCCAAAAGGAAGGAAAAAAGGGAATCTTTGGTATAGAAGATGCTGAAATTTGCCCTTCGCCGCATTCTCCAGTTTATTCCCACCATTTTGGCGATCACCCTGATTCTCTTTCTCCTTTTGAACGTCCTTCCCGGGGATGCTGCCCTCATGTCCGGGGATCTTCAGGACAAGGGACTCGACCCCCGTTTCATGGAGGAGATGAGGAAGCGGTGGGGTTTGGACCAGCCCATTCATATCCGTTATTTTACTTACCTGAAGAACTTGGCTGCAGGTGACATGGGGCTTTCCTACTTGCGCAGGGAAAAAGTGAGCGGTCTCATCGCCTCCCGACTGTGGCCCACCCTCAAGCTGGCTCTGGCCGCCATGTTGATTGCCGTGAGCATCGGCATTCCTCTGGGTTTCTATTCTGCCCTGCGCCAGGGGACCTGGCTGGACGCTTTTTCCATGGTCGGAGCCGTCTCCGGCGTTTCCATCCCTCAGTTCTGGCTGGGCTTATTGCTCATGTTCTTTCTCGCCGTGAAGCTCCCTCTTTTTCCGGTTCAGGGCTATGGGGACGGGGCCTTGAAGAACATGATTTTACCAGCCTTCACTCTTGGGGTAGGTTATATGGCCCTCCTAGCGCGAACCACCCGGGCGGCCGTTGTGGAGATCCTCTCCACCGACTACGTTCGCACCGCCCGGGCGAAAGGGCTTTCTGAACTCATGGTGAACCGCAAGCATATCCTGCGCAACGCCCTAATTCTGGTGTTGACCACTGCCGGCCTACAATTCGGCTCGCTCATGGGCCAAACGGTAGTCGTGGAAAAGCTTTTTTCCTGGCCCGGTTTAGGATCGCTCATGGTGGATTCCATCTTTCAAAGGGACACTCCAGTCACCCAGGGCTGCGTTCTGCTGATCATCCTGGTGTTTTTGGTGGTGAACCTGGCCGTGGACCTTCTCTATGCAGTCATCGATCCGAGGGTGGAGTACCAGTGAAAGAGTTCGTTAAAAAAGCCCGCCGGCAAAAGAACCTGATTGTTGGAGGATTCATCACCCTGGTGGTTTTAATCATGGCGATTTTTGCCCCCTGGCTGGCGCCCTATCACCCCATCGATCATGCCGACCTGATGGAGGCGGAGCAACCTCCCAGCCTCGCCCACCTCTTCGGGACAGATCAACAGGGAAGGGATATTCTTTCCCGGGTCATCTATGGCGCGCGGATTTCGCTGAGCGTGGGGCTGGTCAGCCAGGGACTTAACAGCCTCATCGGGATCCTGCTGGGAGTGACCGCCGGCTTCCTGGGGAAACGGTGGGATGACTTCGTCATGGGCCTGACGAACATCATGCTTTCTATTCCATCCCTGGTCTTTGCCCTGGCCATCATGGCGGTTCTCGGCCCTGGGTTGCTCAACATTTTTATCGCCCTGGGATTAACCAACTGGTCTTACAGCTGCCGCATCGCCCGCTCCCAGGTTCTTTTCAACCGCTCTCTCGACTACGTGACCGCAGCCCAGGCCTTGGGGTATGGGCGAATCCGTATCATGTTCACCCAGATTCTGCCCAACATTATGGGGCCGATCCTGGTGGTGGCCACGCTGGGAGTAGCTGGCGCTATTCTTATCGAGGCGGCTCTCTCCTTTCTCGGCCTGGGCACCCAGCCCCCGACGCCCAGCTGGGGCGGGATGCTTTCCACTGCCCGGGAACAGCTCTTCACCGCTCCCTGGATTTCCATTTTCCCGGGAATGGCCATCTTCATCACTGTGCTCGGGCTAAACCTCCTGGGAGACGGCCTGAGGGACATCCTCGACCCGCACACGACCAGGCAAAAGAGATGACAAAAATCTTAAGAAGGAATGAGATATGGAACTAGCCATCATTTCAACGCGTATTTTTACTGGAAACGTTAAGCAGCCCTGGGCCGAAGCGCTGGGCATTAGGGACCATAAGATTGCCGTCGTGGGAACCAATCGAGAAGTGAAGAAAGCCTGCCGCCGGAAGACTGAAATCCTTGACCTGAGGGGAAAGTTGGTGACTCCGGGGTTTGTCGACGGCCATACCCATTTCGTAAATTTCGGCCTGGCCCTCCAGCGGGTGGACCTCAGGAACCTTCCTTCTCTTGCCGCCTGCCGGGAGCAAATTCGGGAGGCCGTGGCCAAACTTCGACCCGGGGAATGGATCATTGGCCGGGGATGGAACGAGCATTTTTGGGCGGAAAAAAGGGAGCCCAACCGCTTCGACCTGGATGACTTGAGTCCCCACAATCCGGTCATGATGATCCGGGCCTGCGGCCACAGCGTCTGGGTTAATTCGGCAGCTTTGGCCGCGGCCGGCATCACCAGGGATACGCCCAATCCTCCGGGAGCCAGGATTGAAAAAGATCCGGTGAGCGGAGAACCCACGGGCTACCTGAAAGAAATGCGCCGGCACATGGAGAAATTCATTCCTGCCCCCACCCTTGAAACCCGCCAAAGGGCCGCTCTGGCGGCGCAGCAGGAGGCACTGCGTTTTGGCCTTACGGGCGTCCATTCCCTGGAAACACTGCGAGAGTGGGAGGCCCTTCTGGCCTTGGAGGAAGGGGAAAAACTTAAGATCCGCGTCCACCACACAATCCCCTACGAAGCTATGGAAGAGGCCCGGTCCCGCTCCCTCAAACCCTGGGCGGGGGGAGAACGCTTATGGATTGGCCAGATCAAGCTCTACGCCGATGGTTCTCTGGGGGCTGGAACCGCTCTGCTACACGCTCCTTACGCGGACAACCCCTCCGATCGGGGGCTGGCGGTTCTAACTCCCCAAGCTCTGGGTAAAAGGGTCCGCGAGGCTTACCAGGAAGGTTTCAGCGTGGCGATCCATGCCATCGGCGACAAGGCGGTTACCCATTCGTTGAAGGCGATCGAGTCGGCGAGGGAAGTTTTTCCCGGGCCGCGGAGGGACCGCATCGAGCACGTCCAGCTCTTCCGGGCCATAGACTTACCCCTGTTCCGGCGCCTTCGGGTAGTGGCCTCGGTGCAACCGGTGCATTTGACCACAGACTGGCCGACGGCGGAGAAAAAGTGGGGTATTTCCCGCTGTCGGAATGGGTACGCCTGGAAATCGCTCTTGAACGCGAAAATCCCCCTGAGCTTCGGCTCCGATGCGCCCGTCGAGCCCATCAATCCACTGCTGAGCCTCCAGGCAGCGGTAACCCGGCAGGATTTGCAGGGGAAGCCACCCGGAGGATGGTTCCCCGAACAAAAAATAAAACTGGAAGAATGTATCAAGGCCTTTACCGCCCTTCCCGCCTGGTGTTCGCACAAGGAAAGATATCTGGGAGCCATAACGCCGGGCCGCTGGGCGGACTTGACGGTCTTTAGCGAAGACCTTTTTCAGGTCCCGCCAGAGCAGTGGTCTTCGATCGAGGTGGAGATGACCATTGTAAACGGCGAGATCGTTTATCGAAAGGGGAAATAGACGGGGGATTTTATTCAGAGTCAATAGTCGAAGAAAGGGACTAAATTTAAACCTTCTCAACCCAGAGGGCAATACAAACCCAAGAATTGGGATCAAATTTTTATTTTTAACATTTGCTTTTAATTTTTCTGCGTAAACATGTACTCTTAAAGTATTACCTGATTAAATGTCAACCTTTTACGACCCTCCTTTTTCCCCTCTTACCTTATCACCTTTTTCTTCCTTTTGATTTAAGAGGGCGGAGAGGGTGAGTTACCAAACAGTGTGATTGGGCAGAGTCGATAAGACCAGACTATGGGGAAAGGCAAGGCTTATCTATGTAAATATTTAATTGCTGCGCGTAATAAAATAACAATTTTAAGGTGATCTTGCCGGCAAAGCGAGAGTGAAAGTTGACTTTTAAAAGCAGAAAGAATATTTTGGATATAAATCAAACAAAAACGGAGGTGCCGAATGAAGATTGAGAAAACGTTAGAAGAAAAGGGAATTTCTTTGCCTTCAGCTCCCCGGCCGGTGGCCAACTATGTCCCAGCCTTAAGAACGGGCAATTTGCTTTTTGTCTCTGGCCATGGTCCTTATAATGATGGGCGGATTAAGATTTCTGGAAAAGTGGGAAAAGAATTAACCTTAGAAGAAGGGTATCAGGTAGCGCGCAATGTAGCTTTGAATTGTTTAGCTACGGTAAAGGATGTGCTGGGGGACTTGGATAAAGTTAAAAAAGTGGTCAAACTATTAGGAATGGTGAACTGTACCGAAGATTTTAAGGACCAACCCAAAGTAATCAACGGGGCATCAGATTTATTAGTGGAAATATTTGGTGATGCGGGAAAACATGCCCGGTCTGCAGTAGGGATGCAGGCTTTGCCTAATAATATTCCTGTGGAAATAGAAATGATCTTAGAAGTAGAATGAGTTTCTTAAAGGACGCAGAGAAACGCAGATTACCTTGATTTGGGGAAAATATTTAGAATTAGAAAAAATTTTGGGAAAGGAGGCGATTATGCAATCAAGGGTTATAAATATTGTTAAAAATTTATTTATAATTATTCTTTTGGTCATTTCGACCTTTTTTCTAATTGAGGTTTCTGCGGCAGAGATCGTCACCAAGGATTATCTTATAGATAGTATTGATGCGGGAATTCAATTACATATGCGCGAAAAATTTATGGCCAATGTGGGCAAAGTTCCCGGCGAGAAAATTGTTCTTTTTGTTCATGGCGCCACTTATTCTTCCGTTCCTGGCTTTGATATTCCTCTCCCCGGGTATTCTTGGATGGATTATCTAGCTCAAAGAGGCTATGTAGCTTATTGCCTTGATATTCGAGGTTATGGCGGTTCTACTCGACCACCAGAGATGGATCAACCGCCAAGTGCCAACCCACCGATCGTACGGGCCGAAGTAGCTATTAAAGATATTACCGCGGCCGTTGAATATATCAGGAAAAAACATGAGGTAGATAAAATAAATCTTTTAGGTTGGTCTTGGGGTACAGTAACTACCGGGATGTATACTTCCCGGCATAATGAAAAAGTGAACAAATTGATTCTTTTTGCTCCGGTTTATAGTGTAAAGCACCCCGCTGCTCAAAGGTTTGAGGATCCGGTCAATCCAGGGCAGCCGAATTTAAAAATTGGCGCATACCGTTTTACCAAAGCAGAGGATGCCGTAAAAAGATGGCTAACTAGCGTTAAATCTGCCGACTGGATAGATCCCCAAGCGCGGGAAACCTGGGTCAAGCTTATTTTAGAATCTGACCCTACTTCGTGGCAGAGAACACCTCCCAGTTTAAGATCACCAAACGGAGTATTGGTGGACATCTATTACATTTTTACGGAAAGGCCAATTTATGAGGCCTCCCAAATTAAAGTCCCTGTTTTGATTTTACGCGGAGATGCCGACACAGAGTCATTAGATGCAGATGCCCGGGGGCTTTTTCAGAAATTGACTTCCGCTCCTTATAAACGCTATGTGCTCATTGGCGACGGCACTCATTTTATAAATGCCGAAAAAAACCGTTGGCAGCTTTTCCAAGAAAGTCTGCTTTTTTTGGATAGTAAGCCGTAACTATAATTTAGACAGGAGACGATAGGTTTCAGATAATAGATCCATCTTTCTCTGCTCCCCCGGGGAGCGAGAAAGATCGCAAATGGTAAGAAGTGGCGAATGGTTACTTAAAAATTTACGGAAAAGTAATAAGTTAAAAATAGTAAGATTGGGGGTCGGAAATCACAGAGAAGAAAAGCTGCCGTAACCAGGCGGCGAAGATAAGGAAGGGCTAAGTTAGGAAGAAAAAAGGTTTAATTATGGTTAAACTTTTAGATTTGCAGGAGATGCAGAAACGCCATGAAAAAGGAGAGGACCCTTTTGCCCTCGCTATTGAAAAATGGGTACGCATTCGCGACTTTCTTTTGGAAAAAGACGACCCAGGGCGCTACAAGCAGGCCTTCCAATGCGGCTCCACCAAGATAATCTTTTGCCTCGATTATCAGAATCATTGTTTTCTTTGCCCTTTAGCTGGCGTTTGTTTTGATAGCCAGAGCCTTTATTACCAAATAATGCGGCACTTACAAGTCTATTCCACGGCAGGTGCTCTTTTACCTAAAGGGCCACTCATCGAGTTAATCGAAAGTTATATAAGAGATTTAGATGGCTATCGCCAACAATGGTTAAGAAAAGGGCATTCTTAGTTCGTTAAGGTCTCACCGAAGAATAAACTTGCCTTCGTAGATGTAGTTCATAATAAGAGTGGTTGCCAGAGTAGTAATTTCGATTAGCTTTCGCGATTGGCGACGGGGACTCAAATTTAAATTCAGCTCTTTAGCGCGACTGATAAGTTTATCAATAAGAGGTTCTACCGAGACACTCCTTTCCCCTGTCCAACGGGAAATCAGTTCCACTAAATGATTACGATTCTTCTCAATAAAAGAGCCGGCGGGAATACGGTTTTGTCCTTTTCCATTAGAACTGAAGACTTCCTTTAACACATCATCTACGTAACCCAGAGCCCTTTCGCGATATTTTTCTTCACTCTTTTTATAGTATTCGAGAAGGGTAAAATTTAAGCTCTCCACGGGCCTGATTAGCTCGCCATTAGTTATTAGGGGTTTAGTAGGTCCAATTTTTTTCATTACTTGATCAACAAATTGGAGTTTCTTAATTGCCCCCCAATTCTTATATTTTTGCCGCCACTTGGAACGAGGAGTAAGCCAAACAGCAAAAGTCTCCGCGAAATCTTCATCGGGATGTTTTTGGGCATAAATTCTACCCATATAAGGGCCGACCCGCTGGCTGAGATGTTTTACGTATTCTCGGGACCTGGGGTCAGGGCGGAAAAAATCTCGGTAAGGTTCATCAAACCGGCCAAAGATTTCTTGCCATTCTTTGGTCTCATAAAGAAGATAAGCATAATTTATCGCATGGCCAGCTTCATGGCGCAGAGTCATGATAAGTTCTTTTTCATCTTCTAAATCGCCATGCATTTCGTCTTCAATCATAGAAAGGGTAGGGTCAGCGTAATAAAAAGGAATGCCAATTACGGGGACTTTGTTAGGGCATCCCCAGGTATCGGTTAAATAGCATTTGGGCTTGAAAGATATGCCCTTCCTTTCCAATTCGGAGTATAGACGGTCAATTAACTTCTCTAAAACGGACCCTTTAATTTTTAAGTTTAATTCGCTGATGGGCTTATTCATCTCCATCAACTTGGTTTCCCAATTATTCAAAATCTCTTTTGTGATGGACATTTCCAAACTTTCCTCTTTAGCAGAAAAAAGCCCTCTTCACTAGGTTGTTTATAATCGCGAGAGGGCCGGTAGGATTATTTTAAGCATAGGCAATAAAAGGGCATATGTCAAGGAGAAAGAAAATAAAAAATTATTTAATAAATACAAAAAGTTATTGTTGATAAAGGATTAAACGTTTGCGCACGGGCAAGATCACGGTGGAAGCGATTATTGTCTTTAAAATATCACCTGGAATAAATATTAAGAAGCCAATTTTAATTGTCGTAAAGAGCGAAATGGGCTTTTGGATAATATAATTAAGGTTGAGGTAAAGATAAGAAACGCCAATTACATAAATTATTATTTGGCCAGTGATTAGTGCCCCTACAGTGCGCCAAAAAGTTAAATTTTCAGTGCCCTCAACGATTTTTCCCATGAGGTAAGCCCCCGGAATAAATCCAATTAAATATCCGAAAGATGGTTGTAAAACATACCCAGGCCCCCCGCCATGGGCAAAAACTGGCAAACCTAAGAGCCCTATAATAAGGTATAAGAACTGGCTTAAGGCACCTAAACGACTACCTAAGATTAGAGCAGCAAACATGACCATGAGCGTTTGCAGAGTAAGGGGGACGTAAGGAATAGGTATTTTTATAAAAGCCCCCACTGCCGTTAGAGATGTAAAAAAGGGAACCATAACTAAATTTCTTATTTTATTTGGCATTATTTAGGTCCTTTCATCCATGCCCACGGGATCGGTTTTTTGGACATTCACCGGCAAGGAATTATTTCCTTCTTAGTTTCCATTTTATACGAGGATGGCTTTTTGTCAAAAATTTTCTTGATATTTTCAAAAATATCTTCATTTAAGCCTTTTCGCGCCATCACGATCCAGGTTTAGGTAATCCCTCGCTGAAGGGTGGGTTAGATATAAAAACAATTATTTCTTGTCATTTCTTAGGGCCAGCCTTTATGGCTGGCCAATTTCGCTAATGGTTTGCCTCACAAATCTAATCTATTGTCCGTCTCGAAATTTTGTAACTCCCCCTCTCCCCCTCTTAAACTAAGAGGGGGAAAAA
>Ga0078972_1005401_pt1 | contig 32542 bp, 28 predicted proteins | sample YelNatPaOPGAMG01_FD_67568 | JGI IMG/M metagenome (GOLD analysis project Ga0078972, IMG submission 67568) | Hot spring thermophilic microbial communities from Obsidian Pool, Yellowstone National Park, USA - OP-RAMG-01 (SPADES assembly) (version 2) | ecosystem: Environmental > Aquatic > Thermal...
CGCGCCTCCAGCGTCCCCACCACCCCGTCCATCTCCACCCGCCGGCGCTGCCGGCCGCTCGTGCGGCTCCACTCGTACAAGCGGAAGTCCGCCCGCTCGGTCACAGCCCGGTCCGCTGCCGCCAGCAGCGGCCGCATCCAGGAAGCGTCCCCGTTGCCCCCGCCGTAGACCGCCGCCAGCAGGTGTATGCGCCGCAATAGGGCGTGCGTCACCGCCACCAAGTCCGGCCGTGCGTTGTAGCGGCCCTCGGTCCGGATGCGCAGCGGCGTCACGAATTCGAGGCGCATCCGTTGGACCGCCGCCCGGCCGTGCGGCGGCCGCCACAGGGGGGGCTCCGCCACTAGGCGGCGCAAGCTGCCGTCATAGATCACCACCTCCTCCTCAAGGGCCGAGGTCACCCCTTTCAAGCGGAATGCTCCCCCGTAACGGCCCGACCTCCCCAGGGCATCGAAAACGGCGATGAAGTGCGGCAAGTATCTGATCCCGGGGCCAATCAGCGTCAGTTCCAATGCCAGTTCGGTTCCCACCGGGAGCGCCGTGCGGGGGTCGAGAGGCGGGGTCAGCACGAACGGATGGGGCGCATAAGGGTACCTGCGTAATACCGGCATTTGCTCCGGCCGCACCGGGCTCTCGAAAACGCGCAAGTAAGCGCAGCTCTCCGAATGGAAGCACCCCGCGCAGGTGGGGGCTCCTGTTACACACGTAAGGCCGCGGAAGAACTCCCCGAAACCCCCTCGAAACAGAGCGCCTTTATACTCAGGCGACCGGAAGGCGGTCAGCGTCTGGAACTTGATGCGAAGCGGTGCAAGCTCCAGTAGCTCCAAAGGTTCCATGACGCTCACCGTTTCGGCTTTGAAAAAGTATATCACGCAACCGTTCGGAACGGATCCAGTGAATTAGAAAAAAATGAGCAGCCCTTTCCGATCCAACATGGACAAACCACATCCGGCGGTCCGGCCCACACAGTTACCGCTGTCCCGCAGCTAAGACGGGTGCCAATGAGCGAAGGGCGGGAGTCAAGGATTGTCAAAGGAATTGGAATTGCCGTTGGAGCCCGGCCTGGGGGAACCCCATGACTGTCCTATGGGATTTCAACGCAACTGGGTTACCGCGAACAGGGCGAGTGCTGAACCACGACTCAAGAGTGCAAGAGCGCTCAATTAGTTACACCCACTCCGGCGTGTCGCCGCTGCGCTGCCATTGCTTCACGCCCGCCTCGTCTAACTCCACGCCTAATCCCGGCAGCTCCGGGCGCGGGGCCATGCCGCCCTTGATCACCGGCGGGTTCTTCGCCATCACCAAGATGTCGACCTTGCCTCCCATCCGAGCCTCGCTCGTCAGAAAGTCGTGGATCGACAACCCAAAGTGAATCGACGACATTGTCAGCAGAATCCCGCCCACGTTGTGAGTCGCCACCGGAATGCGGAATAACGCCGCCAGCGCCGCAATCTTCATGATGGCCGTAATGCCGCCGCAAAAGGCGATGTCGGGATAAATGAAGTCCACGGCCTGCTCTTTCAGGAAAGGATAGTAACCCTGCGGCATCTCCAGCTTCTCGCCCGTGAGCAACGGCACCCGGCATTCGCGCTTCAGCGAAACCCAGCTATCGGAGAACTGGACCGGCAGCGGATCCTCCAGCCACTTCGGCTCGATTCCCTCCACCGCCCGCGCAATCGCCTTGGCGCTCGGCAGGTCGTACTCGTTGTGGCAATGAACCATGATGTCGTAGTCCGGGCCCAGCTCCGCGCGCACGTTCTCAAAGCCCGTGCGGATCTTGTGCAGGTCCTGATTGGTGAGGGTCGTCGTGTAGCGGCCCATGGGCCGCTGGATCGGGCTGGTCGTGTTCATCTTGACCGCCTTGAACCCCTGCGGATGCTGCTTCACCTGCGCCGCCCAGTCCTTCACCACCGCGCGGTCCAGCATGTTGCGCGGTTCGGTGTTGATGAATACGGGCACCTCGTCCCGGAAGGGGCCGCCCAAGAGCGAATACACCGGATGCCCCGTGAGCTTGCCCGCTAGGTCCCAAAGCGCCATGTCGATGCCGCTGAGCGCCGGGATGCGGGCCATGTAAGTGTGCATCAGGGTGGACATGCGGTGCCAGTGATACTGGATGGCCAGCGGGTCCTCTTTCAGCAGCATGGGCCGGTAGATCTCCAGCCAAGCCTTCATCATCGACTGGGTCACGCCGGACTCGCCGTAGCCCGAGATGCCCGCATCGGTGTCGATGCGGATCAGAGTGTGGCCCACGCCGGAAAGTCCCTTCATTTTGATGTCGGTGATTCGGACCTTGCCGCGATCCGCTGCGGTCAGCTTCTCGAAGCGCGTGAAGAGCCCCGCCGCCGGCAGGGCTAGTGCAGTTCGCAAGAAATCTCGCCTACGCATAGTGCGCCCATTGTATCGCCAAACACTGGCGTGCGGGACCACTGCGGTCCGCACCCGCGAACCGTCTCCTTAGGCGAAACTCGCCCCTCGCGCTTAAACCCCGCGGCGGGGCCGCTCCCGGCGGACGCGGTCCATGTTCTGCACCGGCTCGGAGTCGCACTCGGCGGCAATGACCGTCACCGGATCGTCCGGCGGCTTGGGCGGCAGCCCCAAAAAGCGCACTCGGAATTCATCCTGCTCGAAACGCACCGGCCGGCCCGAGGCCAGCAGCCGCGCCGATTTGACCTTCGCCTGCAAGCCGGCCAGCACCACCGTCTCGCCTGGCCAGTAAGAAACGTGCATAAACAGCGTGTTGCCCTTGCGGCTGAAATTGGCGTAGTTGGAGCGGTTCACGCGGCAGCGTTCCGCGCCATAGATCGCCTGCCCGTTGCGCTCCAGCCAGTGTCCCACGGTCTCCAGAATGCGCACGGACTCCTCGGGGACCGAACCGTCGCCCCGCGGACCAATATTGAGCAGATAGTTGCCCCCGTCGCGCGCGCAGGTGACCAGGTTGAGAATGCAAGTCCGCGGCCGTTTCCAGTTGTCGTCGGCGGCGTGATAACCCCAGGAGTCGTTCATGGTCATGCAGGCTTCCCAGGCGCGCCCGGAGGCGTCGGCTTGGATGCGCTGCTCGGGCGTCGAGAAGTCGCCGGGCAGTAGATTGCGGTTGTTGACGATGATGTCGGGCTGAAGCTGGAAGACCATCTGGTTCATCCGTTCCGACTCCCACCCCTCGGCGTTCAACGGCCAGGCGACGTCGTACCACAGGATGTCGATCTTGCCGTAATTGGTCATCAGCTCCCGGATCTGGCCATGGATGTACTCCACGAAACGCTTGCGCGCCGCCTCGTCGGTGGCGCAGCGCGCTCCGTCGGGATGATGCCAGTCCATTAGCGAATAGTAGAATCCCACCCGCAAGCCCTCGGCGCGCGCGGCTTCGATGTACTCGGCCACCAGATCGCGGCCCGCCGCTTGCTTCGGCGCGCAGTAACTCGTCAGCTTGGAGTTGAACAGGCAGAATCCCTCATGGTGCTTGGTGGTCATCACCATGTATCTCTGCCCGGCGCGGCGCGCCAGCTTCGCCCATTCACGCGCGGCGTTAGGGCGGGGATTGAATCGCTTGGCAAGCTGCTCGTACTCTTCCACCGGAATGGCCTCGTTTTCCATCACCCATTCGTGGCGGCCGAGCAGGCTGTACAAGCCCCAGTGGATGAACATGCCAAACTTCGCTTCATGCCACCACTTCATGCGGCGCTCGCGGTCGGCATCGCCGGGCAGCGGCGCTGCCGACAGAGCGGAAACCGCCGGCGCCGCGGCGAGCGTCTGTAGCCAGCTTCGGCGGGAAAAAACCAGTGAGTTCATGACATTCTCCCTTCGGGACGCCGGCCTCGCATTCAAAAGGCCGGGCCATGCAAGATATATCGCCTCGCGCCGCCGGAGTCAAGCTCCGGATGTATACTGCTCAGTGCCGCTTCCGCGCTCCTCCAGGCGCCGGAGGCCAGGCACATCAACCTCCTGAAGGGAGAGGCCGCCATGATGACACGAAGGCAATTCGCAGCAGCCGCCGCGCTCACCCCCGTCCTCGCCTCCGGCCGCGGACAGGCCGGCGCAGCGCAGCGCTCCGGCACAACCGCATTCCGCCGCCGGGTTCATCCGCTCGAAGGCGTCGCCCGGCAGAATCTCAAAATCACCGACGTCCGCGTGACGCTCATGTCGTACGAGCTTCCGCCGGAAAAGCAGTGGATGGTGGCGCGAGCCGTCACCTGGAAGACCGACGCGGTGCTGGTGGAGGTCTTCACCGACAAGGGCATCGTGGGCATCGGCGAGTCCAGCCCCTACGGCGGTCCGCCGCAAATGAAAAAGATGATCGAAGAATGGATCCGGCCTACTCTGCTCGGCAAGAATCCGTTCGACGTGGAGCAGCTCACGCCGGGCTGGTCCGCGCAGCGTGGCCGCCCCGGGGCCGCCACTTGGGCCGGCATCGACATGGCGCTGTGGGACATCATCGGCAAGGCCACGAATACCCCGGTGTACCGGCTGCTGGCCACCGACGCGCCGCCCGAGCGCCGCATCCGCGTGTACGCATCCGGCGGCGTCTCCTACGCCTGGTACAAGCGGCCCGAAGACCTCATCGACGAAGCGGTCCGGCACAAAGAAGCCGGCTACACCGCCTTCAAGTTCCGCATCGGGACCGAGTGGCGCAATAGCGGCATGACCATCCAGAAGTACATCCCCTACCTGCGCAAGCTGCGCCAGGCCGTCGGGCCGGACTTCGACCTCATGCAAGAAAGCAACATGCGCTTGACCCTGGAACAATGCCTGGAGCTCTGCCCCGTGCTCGAAGAGCTTAAGTTCCTGTGGTTCGAAGAACCGGTCAGCACCTCGGGCGAGGGCGCCCTGGAGGCTTACATCAAGATCAACCAGGCGTTGCCCACCGTGCTCGTCGCGGGCGGCGAAAGCCGGACCAACCGCTTCGAGTTCAAAGAGTGGATCGACCGCGGCGCTTACGACATCGTCCAGCCCGATTGCAACGTGACCGGCGTCACCGAGGCCTGGCACATCGCCCGCATCGCGGCGCTGAGCGGCAAGCCCTGCTGTCCTCACAACTGGCACGGCGGGTTGACCACCATGGCCAACGCTGCGCTGGTGGCGGCCATCCCCAACCGCATGATGCTCGAGCTCAACCAAACCTATAATCCGTTCAAAGAGGAAATCTTCAAGGATCCGCTGGTGGTCAAGAAGGGCTACATGGAGTTGTTTGATCGGCCCGGCTTCGGCGTGGAGTTAATTCCCGGAATCGCCAAGAAGTTTCCCTACATCGAAGGACGTTACGACCGGCCCAACCCCGACCTGCCCCCGACCCCGTGAGGTTACACCCGTGCCAAAAATCAACCGCCTCCTGCGCATAACATGGCTCTGTGCGACATTGCTCATCTTAGTTTCCGTTTCTCCGGTGCTCGTAGCTCAACAGAACAACCCTCCGCTCGCGTCCTATTACGGAAGCACACCCGTGCTGGACGGCATACTTAGTCCTGGAGAATGGGACGACGCAATCCAGTTTGCGGGAGTGAAAAATTGGTGGCCCGCCTTCCACCCTGTCACCAGCGACCGCGATCTTTCTCTGAAGGGTTACGTCAAGCATGACTCGAAGTACCTCTACTTTGCGGCGGACGTGACCGACGACCTGCTGTACGGCATCGCCACCCCGCGTTATCTGCCGCCTTCCAATCCCAAGGCCCACGAGCTTACGCGCGAAGGCTACCCCTGGCTGGGCGACGAAATGGAGATCCTGCTCTTTGCCGGGCCGTCGCCGCCGGGCCTGGAAGCGGACGGGACCGGCTCCTCCTGGCAGATGGTGTGCAACCTGACCAAGTCGCGCACCGGCGGGGTGGGCGTGGGCGGAATCTTGGAAGGCGAGCCGCGCTCCAAAGCCTCCGCCTGGGAGACCTACCAAAAGTGGATCGAAGACGGCGCCCAGCGCTGCGCGGCCAAGGTCAAGCCGGACGGCAGCGGCTACATCCTGGAATGGGCCATCCGCTTCGACCCGTGCCTGGAGATGCAGCCCGGCGTCTTCTATTCGCCGGCGCAGGGCCGGGCCGTGGTGCGCATCAAGCTGGTGCTCGGGGATATGGACCGTCCCGAGGACGGCGCCGCAAACCGCTATCTCTTCCATCACGAGCAGTGGTTTGCGCCCGGAGCTGTTCCGGCCGAGCGCAGAGCCTGGGGCTATCTGCATCTGATGGGCATGGAGCGGAAACCGTGACCTTGTTGTCACGACGCAGCTTTCTCGGAACTGCCGCGGCCGCGGCTCGCGCGGCCGTCTCCGAGCCGCTCGTCGACGCCCACGTCCACCTGTGGAACTACGATCCGAAACAGTATCCCTGGATCGGCAACCCTGTCATGAAGGCCGATTTCGGCCCGGCGGAGCTCAAGACCGAGATGGACCGCACGGGCATCGGCTGGGCCATTCCTGTTCAAGCGCGCTCCACACTGGAGGAAACGGACTGGCTTTTGGATCTGGCCGAGCGCCACGAATTCCTGGCCGCCGTGGTCGGCTGGCTTCCCATGGACGAGGCGAAGCTGGCCCCCTTGCTGGAGAAATATGCCTCACGGCGGAAGCTGCGCGGCATCCGGGCGGGAGTGGAGTTGAATGCGGAGTCGGAGCGGGGCAGGCGCTTCCTCGATGCGCTGAGAGTCCTGGGGCGCGCCGGCCTGGCCTATGACATCCACATCAGCGAGGATCAGCTCCCCGGCGTGGGCGCGCTGGCCGGCCGCCTGCCGGAGGTCACGCTGGTGCTGAACCACCTGGCCAAGCCCCGCATACGCGAACGGATCCTCTCGCCCTGGCGCGAGAACATGCGCGAGGCCGCGCGGCGGCCCAATCTCTATTGCAAACTCTCCGGGTTGGTGAATGCCGCCGACCCGAAAACTTGGACCCCGGAAGACCTGCGGCCCTATATCGAGACCGCGCTGGAGACGTTCGGCCCGCGGCGCCTGATGTTCGGCTCCGACTGGCCGGTTTGCTTACAGGCAGCGAGCTACGAACGCTGGTATCGCTGCGCGCGCGATGCCGTCGCCGGACTCTCACGCGGCGAGCAGGCCTGGATCTTCGGGCGAGCTGCGGCCCAGGCTTACCGCCTGGAGCTCTCCATATCAGGCCAGCGCTAAAGGGGATTGCGGCGGCGAGCGAAACCCGTCACCACTCCGGCCTGCTTCGCGGCCCGACGTTGCTCACGTCGACCGGCTGGAACCCGATCTTCCGGGCCGGAGAATCGGGCCGCAGGCCAAACTGAAAACTCCCTGCGTTCACGAAACCCGGATCGGCGATCACCGAATCCCGGTCCTGCCCCTGCTGCCGCCACTCCTGGAAGCTCTTGCCCGCGAAGCGCACCTCCCCGCCGCGCGCATCATAGTAGAGATTCCGGTTGAGCTGGAACCGGTCGCCGGTCCAGTTGCTGCCCAACAGCACTCCCGAGTCGAAGTAGACGATGTTCCGCTCCAGGGTGAAGGAAAGATGCGGCTCGGCGCGGGTGCGCATCCACTGCGACTCCCGGTTGAAGGCGAAGACGTTGTTCCGCACTACGTTGTCTCGGCCATAGTGCTGGTGGAAGCCGGCGCTCTTGCAGCGGTACACCACGTTGTTCTCAATCAGGATCTCGCTTGAGCCTTCGTCGGGATAGATCCCCCAGCCGCCGTAGGTGAACGACTCGATGTCATGAATCAGGTTGTTCCGGATCGAAGACGCCGACCGCACGCCCAGCGTGTAGATGCCGCCCATGTCGCTGAGCATCTGCTTGCCGATGTGATGCAGATGGTTGTACTCGATCACGTTGTCCTTGGATTGGTTCGGCCCGTAGCCCCAGGTCCAGCCCACCGAGATCGCCGTGTAGTAAAGATCGTGGATGTGATTGTGCGCGATGTAGTTCCGCGCGCTCTGCCCCACCCAAATGCCGACCGCCGACGGATACACCTCGCCCAGCTTGTGGATGTGATTGTCCGTGATCTCGTTCTCCCAGTTCCGGTCCGCCTCCCTGGGCCGTTGCACCGTCTCGCCGATCTTGATGCCGCCGGCGCCCATCTCGTAGATCTCGTTGGCGGCAATCCGGTTCCTCTTGCAGCCGCGGCCGAACCACACGGCGTAGCCGCCGTGCTGAGTAAAGACGCACTTCTCGATGGCGCACTCCTCGGCCCCAATCGCCTCAAACGCGCTGGGGGCCGTAATCGCCGCCTGCGAATCCGCAAAGCCCTGCGGGCCCATGCTCCAGTCCGTGTGCCGGAAGTCCAGGCTCCGGAATACGACCCGGCGCACAAACCGCTCCTCCTCCGGCGAACCCTCCAGCCGCACGAGCTGCGTGAGGACGGGGGCAATAACCTCCGCGCTTTCCATCGACTCGACCCCCAGCGGCCAGTACAAGACTCGCCCCGCCTCCCTGTCCAGGAACCATTCCCCGGCTTGATCCAGCGAGCCGGGCGCGTTCTCGATCCAGTAGCGCGCATCGGCTTCGCGGTTAGAGGGGCGCGGGTCTCCCGTCAGCGTGGCGACTCTGGCCGCCTCATCCACACTCACGATCGGCATTCGGAGTTCCGCCCAGGCCAGCAAAGCAATCACCTCGACGCCCTTGCCGGCCCACTCCGGGCGGATGTCGTTGCCGCGGTATTTAAGCCGGAACGGCTTGTCCTGGGAGCTGGGCCCGTCGATTCGATAGAAGCCGAAATTCGGCGTCCGCGCCCGTTGAGCCCTCCGCCCGTTCACAAAGAGCTGGCGGAATTCCCAGTTCACCGGAGCGCTCCAGATGGACCGCTCGCCCTTGGTCCATCCTTCGATTTTGCGGCCGCCGCTGATCACCGGCCGTTCGCCGGGGTAAGCCATGTAGGTCACGTCGGAGTCTTCCGGCTTCAACACGAACGGTTCGTTCAGGTAGTAGGTTCCGCCGCGAAGTTGGACCGTGCAGGCCTCGCCCGGCTGCTTGGCGCGCCAGGCGCGGATGGCGTCGCGCGCGGCGGACAAGGACGGCAGCGGGCCGTCAGTCCCTTGCGCGTTGGGCTCCGGCAGCCGCCCGCTCCAGCCTGCCCGGCCCTGGGTTGATACGTAGAACGTCGCGCCCGGCAGACTCGCCGCCGCCAGGCAGAGAATCAGAAGACCTCTGGTTGGCATCCTCGCCTCCCCCAAACCCGCTCCAATGCGCATCGCGTCAGCACAGACCCTGCGGCCTGCCGCCGTCAGCTTCGCGCCGTGAAGACGTCCTCCGGCATCGGCGGGATCTCGCGCTTGAGCGCCCAGTGCGCCGAACGCCACAAGATGGTCAGGAACTCCCGGCTGCCGTAAGGCCCCGTGGTGTGGCCCGGCAGAACCGCCACCACCCGGCCCTCTCCCTCCTGGCGGCACCAGCCGCTGATGGCGTTCCTCTTGGGCTGCTCCTGCACCGCCCGGAAGAGTTGCACATGCTGGCCGGGTTTCATCACGGCGTCGAAGACTTCGTCGATGCCGATGCCGAAAGGCGCGATGCCCCGTGTGATGGGATGATCCGGATTCAGGTCCACGATCCTCGTGTCGACCACCGGCCCGTGCATAATGGGCTTCTCCACGCCCAAAAGATCCAGGAACCTGCGGCTTTCCGGGTTCCAGATGGAACAGTGGACGGCGACGAGCCCCATGCCCCGCCGGACGTTGCGCACGATCATGTCTTCATGCTCGGGGGTCATGAAAACGTCCGGCTCCGGCCGCTCCTCGACGATCTTCTCCGGCGACCAGCCCAGCGAGATGTTCACCGGCTGGGTGTTGGTCGCATAGCGGCACAACACGTAAAGATCGGCCGATCCCATCACCTCCGGAGTGATGAAACTGGGCGCCTGCGCGAACATGAGCCGCCAGCCGGTCGACTTCAACACCTTCCGCCAGGCATACTCCTGCATCGCCCCGTTGTGATAGTAGTCGCCCACCAGAAACAGCACCCGGGTTTCGCCCGGCCGTCTCTGAGAGATGGGCTGAGCAAAAGACCGCGCCGCGCCGGCCAGCCCAACCAAAGCGCCCTTCAGCGCCGTACGGCGTGAACTCAACCAGGAACCCGACATGTCCGCTCCTTTCTCCCTAAGTTTTACTCCAGCCAGAGCGCTCCGTAGACGGCCAGGTTGGGAACCACCACCTCGGTCCGGTCCGCCCCGCGCTTGATGGGCAACTCCAGCGGAGGGCCTTCCGGCCTCAGCAAACGCGCCGATTCAAACCGCTCGCTGATCCAAAGGGTGATCTTGTCCGCCGGCCGGGATGCATAATTGACCAGATGAACCACCACCGGCTTGCCCGCTGCGGCGGCCGCTGCGTAGGCGAGCACCGACGGCGCATCAAAGACACTAAGGCCCAGCTCGGGCGTGGTCAGCAGGTCATTCAGGTCCCGGGCCACCCCTTGCGGGTCCGGCGCGTTGACCTTGTAGACCGCGATCTCGCCCTCCCCCGCCGCCGCCACCTCGTAGGACTGGTTTGCCGGCGGCTTGCCCCAGGACGGTCCCCCGAGCAGCAGACCACCCTTGCGCGCGAACTCCAACAGCAAACTGCGCTCGGCCTCCGCGGGCGGCGTCAGATCAAAGGCCAGCACAGCCCGAAGGCCCTCCAATGACCGCGCATTTAACAACGAGCGCTCGATCACGCGATAGGAAATCTGCCGCCGCGCGATCAGGTTCAGATACTCCTCCGAATGAGCCACATTCGGACCCGCGCTGTCCAACACGATCCCGACGTTCCCGTAAGGCGAAAACTCCCGCCATTCGGGGTGCATCTCGAAAAAGCGCAAGAAGTCGTTGGTCTGTTTCCAGAGGGCCAGCGCCTGGGGTTCTTTGCGGTACAAGCCCGATTGCAGGCTGCCGTTGAGAGAGACGATCCAGCGCCCGCCCGCCGCGGCGGCATCGGCGACAGAACGCAGCAAGCCGGCTGAGTCCTCGGCGTGAGGCTCGTGCCAAACCCAGACGGGCCGGCCGGCGCGCGCCGCATGAAATGACCGCACCAGCCAAAGGTTCGAGTCGATCCACAGGCCCGCGGTCGGCGTTGCCTCCGCCGTGTCCCCCATCTGCACCACGCGCGGGGCTGTGCCTTCCACCACAAGAAGCGGCGATTCTTTGTCCAGCCTCGCGGAGGCGGCAGGCGCAACCCGCACAGCGAATGGCTTGCCGCCGCGCCGGCTCAACGCCTCCCGGAGCTGCTTCAGGAATTGGTTGTCTTCCCGCGCCAGCCCTACGGCCACCAGACCGTCCAGTTGCGCTTCCACGGCCGCAGAGGCGGCGGTCTCCGGATCTGCTCCCGCATAGACCAGGCCCAGCACCACCTGCCCTTTGCTGTGGGCCAGCCGGGCGTAGTCCCGCACCAGCTTGTGCTGGGCCTTCTCCACCTCCGGCGCCGCCCCCGCGCTGAGCGGCATGAGCAAGCAGTTGACCGCGGCCCCTTCCAAGAGCTCCAACGTTTCCGCGCTGTACCAACCGGCCAGGGCGGCCTTCTCGGAGTCCGCCGGCGCGGCTCCCGCCTTTTCGCGCAAGTGGACCGCCAGCGGGCCGCCTTCCCACAGGGCCGGAACCCACCGCTCGGGCTGCCCGGCGCAGGGCGAACCCGCCAGCAGGCAAGCCAAAAGGGCGGCAAGGATCCAGGTGCGCGCCGGCATTCCTAGCTTTGCTTTCCGCCGCTGGCTCGCCAGCGCACCAGCTCGATGCCTTCGCGCTTGCCGAGATTCCTCGAGTACTGCTTGTCGGAAGGATTGTTCCAGTGCTCGTGCACGCCCAAGCTGGGCAGAGGCTTGCCCGCGCCGTTCGGATCGTACAGCGTCTTCGACGGCGGCGCGGCAGCCAGCGCCGCCTCATGCAGATAATTCTCCGGATACCCGCGGCACTGGAGCGCCCGGGGCTCGTTGCGGATGAAATCCAGGACGACCGAATCGATCGCCACCGGGTCCTGGGACAGAAAGAGGCTGGAGCACCAGTGGTCTCCAAAGGATTCGTACTTGACCACCCGGTTGTTCTGACTCACCGCTACATAGAGGAAGTCGATCACGTAGAGCAGCGTCTTGCCGCCTAAGTGTTGATAGCCGATCAGGTCCACCAGGGAGTTGTAGGATCCCATCGGCAGATCGCGGGAGGAGTAGGAGTGCAGCGGTGCGGGCGTAAATCCTGCGCCCTCGAAGTAGACCGACCCGTATTGATTCTTGGCGGTCTCGGTCACGCCCATCAGGTCGTGAGCCCGCGCCAAAGACAAATTGATGACGTATTTCGCTTGCGTGACGCACTGGGGAGGATAAGCGGTGGGCACGCCCTGCCGCGAAAATCGGATGGGGCTGGACTTGTCGGGGACCGCGGCGATGCGGCCGTTGCCGGCCATGCGCTCGCTGACCACGAACTGGACCGCCTGAAAGTTGGGATTGGGATTGGCCCGGATCCGGTCGAAGATGGGGTCGCCGATGTACCGCGACGCGTCGTAGCAGACAATATCCTCGCCCCGGACGCCGGCCGAAGAGATCAGTTGTTCGACTACGGCGTAGACCACCTGCGGCGTGGGCATGCCCGCGCCCCGCCGCCACGCGCCCGGCCGGTCTTGATTGCAATTCAGCTTGACGGCGATCTTGTCGCCGGGCCGGTAGCCGCCCCTGCCCAGCTTCCGCGACTCGTCGAAGAACTGGAACAGGGACTTCCACGCGGCCCGTTCCGTGCGCTCTCCGGTCAAAGCGCGCAAAGAGCCGGACAGCATTTCCCGAACCAGGTCGGGATTGGTATTGCCGTCGTCCCACCAGTTGCCCGTGGATTCGTCCCAAGTGGCTACCTTGGGTTCATGCGCCCAAGTCACGCGCCCCGGATGGATCCCTTTGCCTTCTCCGATGGGGCGGTTGGGCGGCTCAGTAGGGGTCTTGAACGGCGGGTCTTCCGTGACGGCTTGTTTCGGCGCGGTCTGCGCCCCACCGACCGCAACGGCCCGGCTCGCCGCCACGGCGCCCAATCCTGCATGCAGCCACTTCCGGCGAGTCATGCAGCATTCTCTTCGTTGCCTGTCCTGCGCCATGGGCCCTCCCTTCGAGGTTTGAACACCGCGCCCGACAGTTTATAACAGTCCCGCCCCAAATGGGATTTCGTTGCCCGAAACCAATCGTGGCAACCTCATGCCCGCGCGTTTGCCCCATTCGGACTCTTCCGATGCGCGAGAATTCGCGCCGGTGTGCAGCGCCGCTGGCGGTTGCGCTTCGAGCAGGGGAGCAGCGCCTGGGCTTCAAACTCCTTTGCGATTTGGTAAATTTTGTTCGAAGATCAGACTAATCTCGAAAGGACGTCCCATGCATCCATCACTTCACCCCTTCATCCGGCGCTGGTCTCTACTCCTCCCCGCCTGGCTGCTGCTTGCCGCTTTGCCTCTCGGCGCACAGCCTTCCGGCGGACCTTACGGTCCCATCGACCAGCGTTATGAGATCCCGAAAGCCGCGCACGTGTACTTCGTAGCCCCGGACGGGAAACCGGACGCGCCCGGCACTTCGCTGGAACAGCCCACCACGCTCGAGGCTGCCATCGAGCGGGTCGTGACGGGCGACGCGATCATTCTGCGGGGCGGCGTCTACCGGACCGGCGGGCTGCTATTGAATCAGGGTGTCACCATCCAGCCGTACGCCGATGAGCGGCCGATCCTGAAAGGAACCCTCGTCGCCACTCAATGGCAGGCTCTTCCCAATAACGTCTGGCGCACGCCGTGGAAGCGGCTGTTTCCCGCATCGCCTTTAGGCTGGTGGAACCGCGACCGAGAAGGCGTGCGCACGCCGCTGCACCGGTTCAATAACGACATGGTGTTCGTGGACGGCCAGCTTCTGCGCTCGGCGGGCTGGGAGGGAGAAGTGGATGCAAATTCGTTCTACATCGACTACGCCCGCGGCTACGTCTACATCGGAGTGAATCCGGCGAACCGGCTGGTGGAGATCACCGCCTTCGACGGAGCCATCATCCGCACCAGCGCGACGGTCCACGGCAAGCCTTCGGACCGCAAAGGCCCGGTCATCCGCGGCATTACTTTCACTCAATACCCCTACCGCGCTCTGGAGGTGGAAGGGAAACGGCACTTTACCCCCGCCGACGAGCCAACCGATGAACCCGTCGGCCCCTCCGATCCCTCCACCTACGGGAAAGAGGTGACCGGCACGGTGCTGGAGAATGTGACCATCACTTACTGTTCACGTGTGGCGGGCTATTTCCGGGGCGACGGCCTCGTCATCCGCAATTCGCTCATCAGCGACACCAGCACCGAGGGGATCTATGTCATCGGATCTTCCGACGTCCTGCTCGAAAGGAACATCATCCGGCGGAACAATATCGAGGGAATCACGGGTTACTATCCGGCGGCGGTGAAGATCTTCAACCAGTCGCACCGGGTCACCGTCCGGGACAATCTGATTCTAGACAATCCGGATTCGAGCGGTGTCTGGTACGACGTCGGCAACCGCGACGGAGTCTTCATCAACAACTACGTGGAGAACGCGACCAACGGCTTTTTCTTTGAGATTTCGCGGGGCGTGACCGTGGCGGGAAACGTCTTCGTCCGCTGCGGGCGCGGCATCTACATCCTGAACTCCGCCGATGCGCGCATTTACAACAACACGTTCCTGGACGCTCCGGCCGCCTTCGAGCGGAACCAAAGGAGCGCCACCGGCGACTTGTTCGGCTGGCACGCCGCCACGGGCCCAAACGTGGACCAGCGCGAGGGCCACGTGTTCGTGAACAACTTGCTGGTATCCAGCCCCGAATTCCGCAACCCCTTGCTCCAATTCGGTCAACCCAGGATGCTCTGCGAAAAGCTGCCCCGGTCCCAGGCCAAGCAGATCGACGGCAATCTCTACGTGCGTGCACAGATCCCGGGCGGCGCGCCCCAGCCGCCGCTGATCGTCTGGAGCCCGGCGCCCACCGAGAGCTGTGCCGTTACTGCCGCTTCCCTGGAGGAGTTCCGCAAACAAGCGCCGGGGTTCGAAGCCTCCGCACGCAGCCTGGACCGCACCCCGCGTTCGGTCTTCAAGAGCGTGGAGCTGAAGCGCTACGAGCTGGTTGAACCGCGGCTTGTTCCCGCGCCCGCCCTGGTGATGCCCGCCGAAGTCCGGAAGCTGCTCGGATGGAGCGAGCAGGACGCGCGCACGGTAGGCGCTTACCCGCGTCGCTAGCCTGCCGCCATGAGCGCATCTTAAGGCCGCGCGGTCCTCTCACTGAGGCTGGCTCGTGGCCGGGTACCTCAAAACGGTAAAGTTCCGCAGTGCGACCGTATCGGAGGACGAAGCCGCCAGCTTGCCGAGAAAATCGATGACCGCACCCGACGCTGGCGATGCTGTCACATTCCCGGCGCCCGCGCTAAATGCCGTCGAGCTGCCCCAACTCTGAACGTCCCATTGGACGCCCGAGCTGTACACGCCCGCCTCGGCCTTCCCCGCGATGTACGCTTCCGCGCTGCCCGCGGTTCGGGAAACCAGTGGCGCGCCGCCCCAGCGTACTTCAAAGGCGTACTCCTGCTGCGTGCCCTGATGCCCGTAGCTGAACCGGATCTCCACGCGGTCGCCCGCCCGCAAGACATTGGCCGGGATCTGGCAGCTTGCCAGATTCACCAGGGCCGTCGAGCTCGTGCTCGCGCCGGTTCCAGAACAAATGACCTGCGCCGGACTGTAGGCCACCGGCTGCCCGGACGGCGGCGCCGAGCCAGCCGGCACGCGGTACGAGCACTGGAGAATGTCCCCGGCCTGCGGCACGGCGGCGGCGTCAAAAGTGATGACATTCCCGTTCAGCACATAATCCAACCCAGCCTTTTGCAACAGGCCATTCCGAAATACCTGAAGGCTGGAGGCGGGCTGGGGCGCCTGCGACAAAGTGAAGACCCGGTTGAAACCGTCCAGCGCGCCCTGTGGGATCTCCCCATCCACATAGTCCGGGCCCGGCGGCGTGTTCAGGCCGCAGGGTCCGGCGGTTCCGTCCACCCGCACGCAGTCCGTCCAGTCGCCCGCCACGGCTTCAAGTTGGCCGGACTCATTGATCCAAGCGGCTCTTCCGGGCGCGTAGCCAGGACCCTTCACCGGCCTCGCGTCCAACTCCACCGCCAGCCCCGCCACGTCGGCGATCTGGAGGAGGGTCTGTTCGGGCGGCGGCAGCGTATTGCCGGCCAAGGGAGGGCCGACAATCCGCACGTTGCTCAGCTTGAGCGGCTTAGAGCTGGGCGGAACGCTCCAATATTCGCGGAACTGGATTCGGCCGCCGCTGTAATAACTGACCGAATAATAAGCGCCGCCAGGGGCGGTGGTGGTCGGCACGAGCTGAATCCGCAGCAGCCCGTCCGCCACGCGGACTACGGCGCTCTGGCCGGCCACGTTCGCTGGGCCGGTTGTCACAAGATGGCGCCATTCGACAAAGACTACGCCGTTAAACTTGGCGCCGTTAGCCTGGTACAAGACATCCTCGACCGTGGTTAAAGACACAGCGGCATGGGCCGTCGTCATCAGGGTCGCCAGCAGGGCGATGTTCAATAGCACTCTCATGGTTGCCTCACTCGGTAGGTCCCGCGCCTGGAGTTGCCAAGCCGGGCTGGCGGCCACGCTCCAGCGCTTGCAAAAACGCCGGGGCCGCCTTCCGGTCCCAGTGTAGGCACACGACTAGCGTCTGACCGCAGTTCGGCAAACCCTTGGGATAACCCTAATATACGTTAGGTCAATAGGTTACGAGTATTTGAGAAACCGCTTTTCCGGTGTGACTGGCGCTGGAGCGGCCTGCCGGCTTACCCGGCGCTGTTTCCAACGCCTTTCTCCAGAAACCTTGCCACCACCAGCGTAATATCGTCCTGCGCCCGCTCCTCACCCATGAAGGCATTGACGGCCCGCAAGACCTCATCCCGGATCTCAAGACAAGGTTTCTCAAGGTTCTTCAGAACGACCGCCAGAAGCCCCTCCTCCTCGAACTGCGCCCCGCTCGCATTGGCTGCCTCGACGACCCCGTCCGAGTACATGACCAGCAGCTCGCCGGGCCGCACCTCCGCTTCGCCTTGTTCGTAACTCACCCCGGCCAGCACCCCCAGAACGGGTCCCCCCTCCTCCAGGCGCCGCACCACCGGGTTGCCCCGCTCATCCCGGCCGATCAGCATCGGCGGCAGGTGTCCGGCGTTGACGTAGTACAGCATCCGGCGGCCCGGATCGTAGTAGCACCAGAAGAGGCTGACAAAACGCTCGATCGCCGTCCGGGAGCGGATCAGCTCGCTCAAGCGGGCCGTCGAGGACTCGTGTTCTTCTTTGCCCCCCATCCAGTTGCTGGCCCGCACCGCTCCCAACAGCAGTCCCACCACCATCGAGGCCGGCAATCCCTTGCCGGAGACGTCGCCCACCGCGATCGCCACCCGCCCGTCCGGCGCCGAAAAGACGTCGTAGAAATCGCCCCCCACCTGCCAGGCCGGCACGCACTGCGCCGCGATGTCCACATCGGCGATCTCGATCTTCGAAGGCGGCAGCAGATCCATCTGCACCTTGCGCGCCAGCTCGGTCTGCTGCTCCAGGCGCTTCCCATTTACGTAGTTCGGGAACCTGAGCCAGAGCAGCACCATGGAGGCGACCAGGCCCACCGCCGCCGCCGAGTTCAGAATCAGGTTGGTGAGCAACGTCCCGAACACCGCTGAAACGCCGCTCATGTACAGTCCCAGCTCGACGAACCGCGGCCCGGGGCGGACCCCAGCCGGAGGGGATGGCGCTTGGGCTGCACCTGAAGGCGCCGCCTCAGATTGGGACTGCTTTGGGAGTCCAGCTCGCGGCTGCCCCGCAGTGTTCGGCGCCGGCTGGGACGCCGCCTTGGGCGCTTGCTGCAGGTTGCCGGCGGGCTGCGGCGGCGCGGGAAATCCGGCCGGGCTCCGCCCAAGCGGTCCCAATCTGCGCCCGATTCCAACAAACTGTACCGTCACCCAGACCTTCCCTTCCGGCGTCTGCCGGATCTCGCCGGGGACCAGGAACGGATCCGCAGGCATCCCCTGCGGCTGCGGCGGCCGCAGCGGCGGCCCCACTGGATTTCCGGCTTGGGCCAGCACCGCTCCCGAGCTGTCCAGGATCCGGATCCAGGCGATCCGGTTGGGGGCCTCCTCCTGCATCTCGGTTAATACCGGCTCCAATTCGGCCGGCTCACGCAGTCCTAGCCGCGCCGCCTCCCTCTGCAACAGGCCCACTTGCCGCTGCGCCTCTCTGCGCAGCTCCGCCAGCACCATGCCCCGGGAGACCTGGAAGTAGGTCTGGATGGACTGCACCAGCAGCAGGATCCCAAGCAAGGATCCCCCCACCAGCGCCAACTTGAACCAAAGATAGCGAATCCCGAACAGCTTCATGTCGTTGGCGTACTACAGCCTTCCCATCTATTCATATTCTCAAGGCGTAAACTTCACTGTCACGGTCCCGGCTGGCCTTCCCACCGCTACCGTATTCCCGTCATCTTCACCACCCAGGCCTCTCGGGAAGCCATCGCCCCCGGCACAAACTCCGGCAACTGGACTGCCAGGTCCTTCCCTTTGGCCCTTACCCGGAGTTCCCGGCCGGTTTCCAGTAACTGCGCCCGCGCGCCCGGAGCTGCCGCGTCCGGGATCACAATCTCGCGGCTCCAGTGCGGCAGGATCGCGTACACGTCGCTTCCCTTGGCCGTGAAAAAGGCCAGAATCCGGGCGTTTCCGGGCGCAGGTTCATCGACAAGTTTCTTCAGGTCGTACTCCGCCCGAAACTCCTTCTCCTCGAACTTCGGGACCACGCCTGGCCCCCACAGACGGCTGATCCGCCACGGCGAGGTGTCATAAATCGCCTCGCCGTTGATCCGCAGCCACTCGCCCATCTGCGTCAGGCGCTCTTCCATGATCACCGGGATCCTCCCGTCGCCGGTCGGCCCGATGTCGAGCAACAGATTGCCGCCCCGGCTCACCAGATCCACTAACATCAGGATCAACGCCCGCTCCGTTTGGTAGTCCTTCAGCGTCTCCATCCGGTTCCACCCGTAGGAATAAGCCATCCCGCGGCTCTCCTCCCAGGGGTGTTTGCCGCTCTGAAGCCCGGCCGTGTATTCGGTCGTGTAGTAACCCCCGTGCCGGTGCCGGGTGTCCTTGCCCCAGCGGTCGTTGATCACCACCTCCGCCCCCACCGGCGACTCATTGAACAGCCACGCCAGCAGCTCCGGGCTCCTCCAGGCCGAGCTGTCCATGTCCCACTCGCCGTCCGAGAAGATGATGGCCGGCCGGTAACGCGTCACTGCGTCCTTGAATTGCGGGAACATGTGCTCCTCGACGTACCGCTTCCGGTCGCTCAGCCACAGCGGGTTGTACCACTCGTACAGCGAGTAGTAGAAGCCCATCTTCAGCCCCTTGGCCCGCACCGCCTCAGTCAGGTCGCCCAGCAGGTCCCGCTTGGGCCCCACCTCCACCGAATTCCACGGACGCCCCCACGTGCGGCTGGCCTCCGCGCTCGGCCACAAAGCGTATCCGTCGTGGTGCTTCGAAGTCAGCACGACATACCGCGCGCCGGAGCGTTGGAACACCTCGGCCCAGTGGTTCGGGTCAAACAGCTCCGCCTTGAACAGCGGCGCAAAGTCCCAGTACTCAAAGTCTTTGCCATAGACCCGCTGGTGGAACTGCCAGGTGGGCACGCCCCTTCCGGTGGGCGTCTTGGCGTTCTTTCCCTGAGTCAGAGAATTCCAATACCACTCCGCGTACGGATTCTCCCCTTTGACCCCGACCGCAGCATAGGCCGGCACCGAGTACACGCCCCAGTGAATGAAAATCCCGAACTTGGCCGCGGAAAACCAAGCCGGCGTCGGCCGATTGTCCAGCGACTCCCAGTTGGCCTCGTAGCGGGCCGCTTGCAGGCCCCACACAACGAGTCCAACCCCAAGCAGAATGACCCTCCCTAGTTGACGGTAGTTCACCGGCTCTCACCTCCTCGCAGCTCGTTGCTCGAATTCGCCGCCGGCCGGGCGTTCCTTCCCGGCCGGCTCACTCTGTTTGGGACGGCCGCCTGCGCCGCAACGAACTCCCCCGCGTGTCCTCAGTCCGGCTCACGGTTTCGGATCCGAATGCAGTAGCTCCAGCGTCACCCCCAGAGCCTTTTGGCTGTCCACGTACACGTAGGTCCCGTTGTCAGAGTCGTAGCGGCCGCGGTGCAGCGTGGTCAGCCCGAGTTTCTCCAGCCTCCGCAGGCTGCCTTCCAAGTCCTTCACCTGGAAAGCAATGTGCTGCACTCCCTCGCCGTGTTTATCCAGAAACTCTTTCCAACTGGTGTCCGCTCCCACCGGCTCGATGATCTCCAGCGTCACTTGCCCCAAAGGGATGAAGGCGAGCTTGGCCCGCCCCTCCGAAGGGCGGCCCCGGTAGATCACTTTGACTTCGTGCCCCGGCCGGGTCAGCGTGATTTTGGGCATGGGAACCCCCAACAGCGCCGCCCACTGCTTCGCCGTCGCCTCGGCGTTACGGCTCACAATCGCCACCTGCACCAAGGTCTTCATTCCAGGGTCCGGCGGCTCCACCGGGGATTGCAGCGCCGGGGCCCCCATCCCAAACAGCACTCCGAACAAAACCAGCTTCCTAACCATTCCACCCTCCTGAACTCATTTCAACGGTTCCCCCGGAGATCAACCCTGCCAGCCGCTCTCCCGGGTCAATACCTCCAGCCCAAGATAGGGCCGCAGCGCCTCCGGCACCACCACCGACCCATCCTTCTGCTGGTAGTTTTCCACAATCGCCAGCCACGTGCGCCCCACGGCCAGCCCGCTGCCGTTGAGCGTGTGGACGTATTCCGCCTTGCCCTTGGCGGCCTTCATGCGAATGCCGGCGCGCCGCGCTTGAAACGCCTCGAAGTTGGAACACGACGAAATCTCCTTGTAGGCATTCAAGCCCGGCAGCCACACCTCGATATCATACGTCTTGGCCGAACTGAAGCCCAGATCTCCCGTGCACAGCGCCACCGTGCGGTAGGGCAAACCTAGCCGCTGAAGGATGTCTTCCGCGTCCGCCGTCAGGCGCTCCAGTTCCTCATAGCTCTGCTCGGGCCGGGTGAACTTCACCAGCTCCACCTTCTGAAACTGGTGCTGGCGGATAATCCCTCGCACGTCCTTGCCGTAAGAGCCCGCCTCGCTCCGGAAACACGGCGTATAAGCGCACAGGCGGATGGGCAGCCGGTCGGCGTCCAGCGTCTCGGAGCGGAACAGGTTCGTCACCGGCACCTCCGCCGTGGGCGCCAGCCAGAAGTCATAACCCTCGCACTTGAACAGATCCTCGGCGAACTTGGGCAACTGTCCGGTTCCGAACAGGCTCTCGGAGTTCACCAAAAACGGCGGCAGGACCTCGGTGTAGCCGTGCTCTCGCGTATGCACATCCAGCATGAAGTTGATCAGCGCCCGCTCCAGCCGCGCGCCCGCGTTCCAGTACACCGCAAACCGCGCTCCGGTGATCTTCGCCGCGCGCTCGAAATCCAGCAGCCCCAGCTCCGGCCCCAGATCCCAGTGCGCTTTGGGCGCAAAGTCGAACTGGCGCGGGCTGCCCCAACGCCTCACCTCGACGTTGTCCGCCTCGCTCCTGCCTGTGGGCACGGATTCATGCGGAACATTCGGCACCCCGGCCAGCGCCTGGCGGAACTCTTCCTCCAGTTGCCGCACTTGCTCATCCAGCGCCGCAATCCTCTCACCGATCCGCCGGACGTTCTGCTGGCGCTCCGTAGTGTCGGCGCCTTGCCGCCGCAACTTGCGCCTGGCGGAACTCTTCCTCCAGTTGCCGCACTTGCTCATCCAGCGCCGCAATCCTCTCACCGATCCGCCGGACGTTCTGCTGGCGCTCCGTAGTGTCGGCGCCTTGCCGCCGCAACTTTGCGATCTCATTGCTCTCGGCATTGCGCTGCGCCTTGAGCTGTTCGGCTTCCGTGATGGCCGCCCGGCGCCGCGCGTCCAGGTCTCGGAAAGCCTCCAGATCCAGCTCAAAGCCCCGCGTTTTCAGCCGCTCCGCGATCTCCTCCAAGTGAGTGCGGAAAAAGGTCAAATCATACATGGCTTCAATGGTACAACTCTGTCTTATTCGCCGGCGATCGTCACCGTCACCTCGCGCTCGCGCGGCCCGTCATCAAAATCGCAGAATACGATCTGCTGCCAGGTCCCGATCCCGAGCCGTCCCTCTACTAGGGGAAAGGACTTCGACGTCCCGATCAGCGCGCTCCGCAGGTGAGCAAAGCCGTTGTTGTCCCCCCAGCGGGCGTTGTGCGCGTAGTCGGAGTTCTCCGGCGCGATCTTCTCGAGCGCCCGCCGCAGGTCCGCCACGCAGCCCGGCTCGAACTCCAGCGTCGTGATCCCCAGAGTCGACCCGCGCCCCGCGACGTTCACAATCCCTTGGCGCAGGCGGCTTTCCTGGACCGCCCGCTCCACCTGCGGGGTGATGTCCTGCACGTCGCAATGTCCTTTGGTCGACAACCGGAATTTCTTCTGAAAAACTGCCATAACCGGAAATTATCACGCCTGCCCGGCGTCTTGGTATGTTGACAACACGCCTATGGCCGCAATGAACTCGCCAAGCTGGTTCCCGCTCGGCCCGCCCCGCCTGTGGTTGGCGGCTTCCGCGGTCCTCGCTATGCTTTCGAACGGCTGCCGGCCGTCTTCGGTCCAAGTCGACCCCGCCCTGGCCACCCTCGTTCCCCCCGACGCTCTGGCCCTGGCCGGGATCGACCTCGCCAGCCTCCGCTCCACCCCCGCCTACTCCAAGTGGCTCACCCCGGCTCTGGAGCGCCTCGGCAAGGAGAACAACGCCGACTTGGCCGGCCAAGGGATCCAGATGCTGGCCGTTACCGACGGCAAGACCGTCTCCCTTTTTGCCCGTACCCGCACCGGCGTCCTCCGCCTGAACTCCAAAGACCCGCTGCCCCCGCCCACCGGCGGTATTCCTCCGCGCCTGCGCCGCCTGCTCGGGACCATTCCCCCGCACAACCAGATCTGGTCCGCCGGCGCCGGCACAGCCGCCCTGCTCGAGCAGGCGCTCCCGGGCGCCAATCCCTTCGCCATTCTCCAACAGGTCACGGCCGGCATGGATTCCTACACCGCCGCCGCCGACCTCCGCCAGGGCCTGAAGCTCGAGGCCCGCGCCACTTACGTTTCTCCGGAAGCTCTCACCCGCGTCCACGACGGCTTGCGCGGCCTGCTCACCCTTGCTCGGATGAGCACCCCCAAGAACCGGCCCGGCCTGCTGCGCCTTTACGACGGCGTCCGGATTCGCCAGGATCAAGGCGCTTTGTTGGTTGAGGCGGAGTACTCGGTGCAGGAATTGGACTCCGTTTTCTCGGCCCTGCCCCGGCGTTGATCCCCCCTCGGCGCCACCCTCCGTAAGCTATACTGCGAGGTTCAGGTTCACGTTCATGAGTCTACGTGTCGGCATCATCGGGACGGGCGCGATCTCTTACAAACACGCCCAGGCATATCGCAACATCGGCTGCCAGGTAACGGTTTGCACCGATATCAATCCGGAGGCGGGCCGCAAGTTCGCGGCCGCCCACGGCGCGCAGTTTGTTCCAACTTACGAGGATGTCTGCCGCCACCCGGAGGTGGACTTCGTCGACGTCTGCACCTTCCCCGATTTCCGCCTCGAGCCCGTCCAGGCCGCCGCCGCCCACGGCAAGCACATCCAAGTGCAGAAGCCCATGGCGACCAACCTCGAAACCGCCCGGCAGATGATCGAAACCGCCCGCGCCGCCGGCATCCGCCTGGGCGTCGTCAGCCAGCACCGCTTCGACGACGCCAGCCTGTTTCTCACCCGCGCGCTGGCCGGCGGCCGCTTGGGTAAGATTCTCCAGGCCGACGCCTATGTGAAGTGGTACCGCTCGCCTGAGTATTACTCGCGGCCCATTAAGGGAAGCTGGAAAGTGGAAGGCGGCGGCGCGCTCATCAACCAGGCGATTCACCAGGTCGACCTGCTGCTTTGGCTGGCCGGTCCCGTGCGCCAGGTCGCAGGCTTCTGGCAGCTCGGAGCCCGCCATAAGATCGAATCCGAGGATGTCATCTCCGCCCTGCTACGTTACGCAAGCGGCGCCACCGGCGTCATCCAGGCCTCCACTGCCTTCTATCCCGGCTACACCGAGCGCGTCGAAATCCACGGAACCAAGGGCACCGCCGTGGTCGCCGGAGATAAGCTCATCACCTGGGACGTGGAGAACGACTCCGGGGACCCGCCTCCCCTGTACCGCGACGTCCGCTCCGGCTCCTCCGATCCCATGGCCATCCCCTTGGAGCCGTTCGAGCGCCAGTTCCGCGACTTCGGCGAAGCCATCCGGACCGGCCGCGATCCGCTCGTCTCCGGCGAAGAAGGCTTCCGCGCCTTGCAGCTCGTCCTTACCATCTACCAAGCCTGCCGCGAGAACCGCGTCCTCGACATCGCCGGGGGAACCGCCTGACCCATGTCCTGGATGCGCCTCCGCGTGCCCGCTTCGAGCGCGAACCTGGGCCCTGGGTTCGACGCGCTGGGGCTGGCGCTCAACCTCTTCCTGGAGTGCCGTTTCCGCCCCAGCGAGCGCCTCTCGATTCAAGCCTCGGGCCGCGACGTCGAACAAATCTCGCTCGGCGAAGACAACCTGATCTGGCAAACCGCCCTCGCCGTCGCCCGCGATACGCACAGCCCGTTGCCGCCCATCGAGCTGATCATCGACAACCAGATCCCCATCGGCAAAGGCCTCGGCTCCAGCGCCGCCGCCCTCACCGCGGGCGTGGTCATCGCCGACCATCTGCTCGGGTTGGGCTGGAAGCCCTTGCGCATTCTCGATGAAGCCGCCCGCATCGAAGGCCACCCCGACAACGTCGCCGCCTGCGTCCTGGGCTCCATCGTCGCCAGCGCCATCGACTCCGGCGGCATGGCCCGCGCCGTCCGCATCGAGCTGCCCCAGCGCTTCGGCGTGGCCGTCGTGGTTCCGGACTTTATCCTCCCCACCACCGAAGCCCGCGCCGTGCTGCCCTCGACCTACTCCAGCCAGGACGCCATCTTCAACGTCCAGCGCTCTGCTCTCCTGATTGCCGCCCTCGCCACCGGCTCGGCCCACGCCTTCCCCGCCGCCCTTGAGGACCGCCTGCACCAGCCCTACCGGCTGGCGCTAGTGCCCGGCCTGGCCGAAGTTCTCAAGCTGCGCGCACCGGGCCTGCTCGGCTGCGCCCTCAGCGGAGCCGGCCCTTCCGTGCTGGTCTTCTACGAACGCGGTTTCGAGGAGGTGTGCGAGCTGGTCCGCCAGATCTTCCGCCTTCGCGGCCACGATTCCGAAATCCTATGGACCGAGATTTGCAGCCACGGCTACGAATGCGGCCCTTGCGAATCCTCCGCCGAGGAGTCCTCCACCACCGCCTGAATCGTCGCCGGCGCGTTCCCCTCCAGCCGGTTGTTCACGAAGATAAACGCCGGCTCCCGTCGGTTGACCGCCCGCCCCACCAGCTCCCGCATCGCCTGCCGCGCCGCCGGATTGGGGTCCTGGATCCGGTCGTAGGGTTCGAAGGTCTTCACCGCCTGCTCATAACTCCGCCCGTAGCGCAGCAGCGCCCGGCACACCGTGAACTCCGCCGTGAACGCTCCCGGCATCCGGATCTGCCGGTGCAGCTCCGGCATCCGAGTCCAGGCATTGAACACGTGCGCCACGCCGTGGCTCCGCAAGCAGCCAAAATAGTCCGCCCCAAGATACTCCGGATTGCGGATCTCCACCGCGTACCGCCACCCCGCCGGCAGCGCTCCTAAGAACCGGTCCAGATCCTTCAAAAACGCCAGGCCGTTTTCATAACTGGCCCGCGAGAAGGTCCCGAACTCGAAGATCAGGACGGCCACCTGCGGCCGCCACTTCTCCAGCAACCCCAGAAACGCGTCCTCAAATAGCGCCGCATCCAGAAACGAGGGGTTCTCCTGTCCCGCCCTCGCCCCGTAGCGGGCATGCCGCGGGAAAGTCTTAACGGTCACATCCTCGGGGACCTTGAAAGCATACAGCAGCTCCCGCGGCGCAGACTCGAACAGCTTCTTCCAATAACTCTCCGACGGGAACTGGTAGAACGAAAAGTCCCCGCAGACAATGGGGAAGGTCTCCGCGTACTCCGCCAGGCACGTCGCCGCAAACTTCGCTTGCGAAAACTGCCCCCGCGTCAGATACCGCTCCCGCGTGTAGATCTGCCCCAGCCAGCCCTCGTACTTCCACGAGCTGGTTCCCAGGTACACGCCCTGCGCCGCCAGCTCCCTCAGCCGCCGCGCCAGAGCCGCCCGGTCGAAGCCGGAGGCGGGTTCGAAGAGGTTCGCGCTTGACATAGGGCCTCGAAAGTGTAAATATTTATAGTAGCATGCTCACCGAGCGGCAAAGAAGCGTTCTCGACTTCATTCTGGACTATCGCCGCCGCCACGGCTGCTCTCCCTCCATCCCCGAGATCCAGAAAGCCTTCGAGATTCGCAGCCCCAACGGCGTCATGGGCCATCTGCGCGCCCTCCAGCGTAAAGGCTTCATCCGCTTCGGACCGCGCGGTTCCCGCAGAATCGATATCGCCGGTCCTCTGGAACCCTTCCGCGCCCCCAGCTTCGATCTGCCCCTGTTCGGCCGCGTCCCGGCCGGTCCCCCCGAAACATTTGTCTCCGCCACGCCGGAAGGCTGCGTCACCCTGGACGAGGCCACCCTCGGCTTCCGCCCCAAGGAAGGCTGCTTCGCGCTCCGCGTGCGCGGCGACTCCATGAAGGACGCCGGAATCCTCGATGGCGACCTCGTCATTGTCGAGCCGACGCCCAATCCCCGCGCCGGCCAGATCGTGGTTGCCCTCATCGATGGCGAAAGCACGCTCAAGCGCCTCGTCCGCGTCCAGGGCAAGTGGTTCCTGAAGGCCGAAAATCCCGCCTACCCGGAGCTGTACCCCCGCGCCGACCTCGTCATTCAGGGCGTGGTGCGCACGGTCATCCGCCGCCTCGGCCCCTGAAGCCCCGCCCGCCGCTGAATCTGTCAAGATGAGAATTGCATCGGTAATCCTATGAGTGAAATCGCTGAACTGCTGGAACGCTTCCGCCGCGGCCCCGAGCTGGTCGCCATGGCCATGACCGGCGCCGCTGGGGCGGAACTGGACTACACCCCTGCGCCCGGCAAGTGGAGTCTCCGCCAGATCCTTTGCCACTTGGCCGACTCCGAAATGGAGGCCGGCATCCGCATGCGGCGCATCATCGCCGAGGATAACCCCACCCTCCTTGCCTACGACCAGGATGCCTGGGCCGAGCGCCTCGACTATTCCCGGCGCAAAACGACTCAAGCCCTGGAAACCTTCCGCCATATTCGCGGCCTGAATTACGATCTGCTCCAGGGCCTGCCCGAAGAGGCCTTCCAGAGGCAGGGAACCCACTCCCAACGCGGCCCGATTACGCTCCTGGATATGCTGCGCCTCTACGCCCGCCATGCCGAAAAGCATGCCGCGCAGATCCAGGCCGTGCGCCAGGCGTACAAGCAGAGCCGGGAAACCGCGTGAAGCTCAGACCTATGCGCAGACCCGTACGGCTCCTCTGGTTGCTGCCGCTGGTCTTGGCCGCGCTCCTGGCCGCTGCCGCGGACCCCGCCGGCGCCCGCTGGTGGCGGGCCGTCTCCGAGCTCGCCTCCGACCGCTACGAGGGCCGCGCCGCCGCTACCGAGGGCTACCGCCAGGCCGCGGCTTGGCTGGTCTCGGAGTTCGCCAGGCTGGGGCTGAAGCCCGGCGCTGGATCGAGCTTCATTCAGCCTGTCCCGTTCCAGGCCCGCCAAATCCAGGAGGCCGCCTCCAGCCTGACCCTGATGCGCGGCGGTTTGCAAGAGGTTCTGCATTTGGGCGAGGATGCTTACTTCTCGCTCGGCGTCGACCCAGCCCCCAGCGTTCAGGCCCCTGCCGTCTTCGCCGGCTACGGGCTCTCCATCCCCGAGGCGGGCTATGACGACCTGGCCGGACTGGACCTCAAGGGGAAGATCGCCGTCGTCCTCCGCGGCGGACCTGCTTCGGTCCCGCCTGCGCTCCGCGCCCACGCCCAAACTTCACGCGAGCGCCTCCCGGCTCTACGGCGCGCCGGGGCGGTGGGCATCGCCTACATCCTCGATCCCAAGGGCATGGACCTGCCCTGGGAACGCTACGCCGCTTTGCGCTTTGAGCCTGCCTTCACTTTGGCCGCTCCGGGCTTTGACGATGCGGCCGGCTTGAGCCTGGCTCTCATCATCAACCCTGCCCGCGCCGAGAAGTGGTTCGAAGGCTCCGGGCATACCGCCGTCGAAATCTTGGACCTCGCCGCCGAGGGCAAGCCCTTGCCCCGCTTCCCCCTGGCCTGGACGGTGCGCGCCGCCGCCGGCGTCAGCCGCTGGCAAACCGAATGCGGCAACGTCGTGGCCGTCCTGCCCGGTTCCGATCCAAAGCTCCGTGAAGAATACGTGGTGATCTCCGCGCATCTGGATCACCAGGGCGTCTCCACCCCGGTCAACGGCGACTCCGTCTACAACGGCGCGATGGACAACGCCGCCGGCGTGGCCAGTCTCTTGGAAATCGCGCGCGCCTTGAAGGCCGCTCCGCCCAGGCGCTCCGTCCTCTTCCTCGCCGTCACGGCCGAGGAGAAGGGCTTGCTCGGATCGCGCTACTTCGCCGCCCAACCCACCGTGCCGCGCTCAGCCATCGCCGCCAATATCAATCTCGATATGTTCCTCCCCATTCATCCGCTCAAGATGCTGACGGTCTACGGACTGGAGGAGTCCACCCTCGGCGCCAGCGTCCGCGCCGCGGCCAAAGCCGCCGGCGTCAAAGTGCAAACCGATCCTGAACCCCAGCGCAACCTCTTCATCCGCAGCGATCAGTACAGCTTCATCCGCGAAGGCATTCCCGCGCTCTCTTTCAAGTTCGGTTTCGAGAAGGGTTCCCCTGAGGAGCAGATCCAAAAGCAATGGCTTCGGCAGCGCTACCACGCGCCCTCCGACGACGCCGCCCAGCCGGTCGACCTCGCCGCCGCCGCCCGCTTCAACCGCCTCATGGCGGACATCGTCCGGCGCGTGGCCAATGACCCCGCCCGGCCCCGCTGGAATTCCGACAGCTTCTTCCGGCGCTATGCCTCCGCCCAATAGCAGCTTCCCTGTGACGGCGCCGCTCCAACTCCGCTGACCTTATGCCTTGGCGCGTCTTGCTCGACTGCCCACCCGAACAGGCGGAACTGGCTCTGGCTGCCTTGCTCGGCCACCCGGTGCAGGGCGTCGTCGAGGAAGAGCCGGCCCCGGGAAACACCCGCCTCCAAATCTACTTCGACACGCGCGCTGCCGCCGAGGAATTCCTGAGCCAACTGCCGGACCTCGCCGCCTGCATCGACGAGTGCGCCGCTGTGGACGAAACTGCCTCCACGCAACCGGACTGGCCCGCGCTTCCAATTGGAGAACGCTTCTTCCTGGTTCCTCCCTGGCGCAACGATCCGGCCCCGCCCGGAAGAATCCGGCTCTCCATGCCCCCCGGCAACGCCTACGGCACGGGCCTGCATGCGCCCACCCAGATCATGCTGCGCTTGATGGAGCTGCATCTGCGCCCGGGAGACATCGTTTTGGATCTGGGTACGGGATCCGGCATTCTTACCGCTGCCGCAGCCGCTCTCGGCGCCGCACGCGTCCTCGCCTGCGACACGGATCCGGACGCCGTCCGCGCGGCGTGCACTTATTTGGCGGGATCCGCGGGCTTGTTCGTCGGCTCGGCGGACAGTGTCCGCAGCGCCGCCGTTGATCTCGTCGCGGCCAACATCGACGCGCCCACGCTCACCGGGCTAGCCCCGGAAATCCGCCGCGTGCTGCGGCCAGGCGGACGTGCGCTCCTCAGCGGCTTCTCAGCGGAGGAAGCCTCCGTGCTCCAGCAGAGCCTGGCCCAGGCTGGCCTGATGGTATTCGACCGCCTCACCCAGGAGGAATGGGCCGGTTTGGCCGTTCGCCGCCCGGAGCCATAGAACATGGCCGCGAAGAAAAAACCGCCCAGCCGCGCCAAGACCGTCCGCCGCCTTGCCCGGCAGCGTGTCGGGGCCGCCCCGCCCTCACGTGCGATCCTTCCCAAGCCGCTGCGCAAGAAGCCAAAGCACAAAAAACCGCTGACCGAAGATGCCGAATAGCCGGCCCGCTCGCGCGGCCCATGAGAGGCTCCGCTACCGCCTGGCCAGAACCGCGATCCTTCCGAATTCGGCCACCGTCGTGAACCGTTCCGCCAGATACTCGTCCAGCAGCGTCGAGCCTCGATATCCTCTCTTGCGGAAAGTCTCATCTCCGCCGGAGATCTCTTGCAGCACGGCCCACCGCACCCGCCGCGCTTCCAATGCCGAAATCATACGCTCCTGTACGTCCCGCTCGGTCACCAGCCCGGGCTCGAAGTTCACGTAAGGAGTGGGAACGGGGCGGTCGAGCAGCCAATAAAGGCGCACGTTGTTGAGGTAGAGCCTGGAGTGATCCTTCACCCCGGCAAAAACCGCCTCATCCGGCCGGGTCCGTTCCCGTACGTATCTTACTGCGGCAAGTTCGTCGCGGTCCGGGTAGAGCAAGCCCCACGGACCTACCTCGCTCGCCGGTCTCGCCATCCGTTCGGCGTCTGGGATCCTCTCCATCAGCCCGCCCCGCCATAACAAGTACGCCCCCTTTTGCACATCCGGCCAGAGGGGCCGGTACGGGATCCAGGTCACCAGCACCGCAACAGCCGCGGTCAACGCCAGCGCCGACACTCTTCTCGGGACCGCCTGCATCAGCTCGCTGGTGAATAAAAACGGCGCCAGCGCCAGGGCGGCGGGGACCAGGTGGATCAGATGCCAGTCGTCAGCCCGCGTCAGGCTGTAGTGCACGATGCCGCTGTAGAACACCAGCATTCCGAGCTCCGCAGGACGCAATACGCGCCGCCACCATTGCAGCGCCGCTGCCAGCGACCAGCTGAGCGCCAGGGCCAGCGTGTACACTCCGGGGTCGGTCCGCCTCCACAACAGCACGCCCGCCAGGATTCCACCGGCCACCGCGGGAACCACAGTCTCGACAAGCGGCCGGTTCGCCAGCAGAAGCCGGATCGCAAACCATCCCGCCGGCGCCGCCAGCGCATAGAACATCCAAGGGTTGACCGGCAGCTCGATGAAGCGGTGCGCGGGGATCATCCCCATCAGGAACAGGACCGTCTGTTCTACCGGCGCCCGCATTTGCCGCCCGTAGGGCAACAGCCACACCCCCAGACACACAACCATTGGGACGGCAAAAGCAACCAGCCGCTTCGCGCCCTGCGCGATCGCTGTCCGCCACCCCAATTGCTGCCTTGTCTCAGCCAGCTCCGCCGCCACGGCCAGCCCCACGGCCGCCGCCGCGTAGACCGCAAAGTTGATCCGGGTCAACAGAGTCATGCCCGCCAGCACCCCGCACAAGGCAAACCATCCGGCTGCCGGCGACCCTTCCCGCCCCCACCTTAACCAGCAAACCAGCACGGCCGCCAATGCCAGGCAAAATCCGATCCAGGACGTCGTGGCCAGCAGCGGCGCGCAACCCGCCACAAACAACAACGTGGCTGGCAGCGCCAGATCATCGCCTCCGAGCACGCGCCGCGCCCAGCGCCAAAACAGCGCCGCCGTTGCGAGATAAAAAACCAGATGCAAGAAGTGCTGGGCCAGAACCGTCTCCCCCGCGATCGCCATCGACGCCGCATGCAAATACATGCTCCCCGGCGGATAGTGCGAGAAGAAATCGGTGTAGGGCGTCAAGCCCCGCCGGATCAGCCGTCCCAACACCAGCGGGATGTACTCGTCGAACTCGTTCGGCGCGCGCCCGGCATACGCCAGCGCCGTCAGCCCCATGTAGAGGCCGATCACGGCCAACCATCCCACCGCAGCCAAATTCCGCTTCATTGCTGGCTTCGTCCCCGTTACGCCTGGGCCGCTTCATCCCTCCGCGGACCCTCAAGTCAGTTTACGAACGACCATCGTGCCCCACTGTTTCTTGCACTGTCAACCGCTCCTCCTGCCCGCATGCGGAGTACTTCTCCACCTTGCGCCCGGCTTATGCCGCTCCGGCCCAACGTCTCCGCCCCCCCTCTCCCCATCTCCGTGTCCTCCGTGTTCTCCGTGGTTTGTTTTTCTCTGTGTCCTCCGTGCTCTCTGTGGTTTGCTTTTTCCGTGCCCTCCGTGGTTTGTTTTTGGTTTGTTTTTCTCTGTGCCCTCTGTGGTTTGCCTTCTCCGTGCCCTCCGCCCTCCTCTCTACTACCAGCCCGTAGATTCTTTTCTTCCCGCGAGAGTTTTCATGCCGCCACGGGAGCGAGTTGCCCGCGACACCACAGCCGCCAGGCTTGCCACACCGGTGCCCCCGTGGAGCAAGCAGTCTTGCTTGCCACACCGGATGTCTGCGTGGAGCAAGCCGCCAGGCTTGCCATGCCGGCGGTCACGCCGGCAGAGCCACACAATCCCGAACGGTACGGGAGTTCCAACGCCATCCACCGCCAAGACTGGCGCCGTGGCCCGCACGACTGCGCGCTCCACCTCAACCAGCCGCGCCGTGTAGATGCCGCCCAGCGTGTCCGCCCCCTCTTTTCCTATCTCCGTGTTCTCTGTGCCCTCTGTGGTTTGCTTTTTTGCGTGTCCTCCGTGGTTTGTTTTTCTCCGTGTTCTCCGTGTTCTCTGTGGTTTGCTTTTTCCGTG
>Ga0078972_1005403_pt1 | contig 32524 bp, 78 predicted proteins | sample YelNatPaOPGAMG01_FD_67568 | JGI IMG/M metagenome (GOLD analysis project Ga0078972, IMG submission 67568) | Hot spring thermophilic microbial communities from Obsidian Pool, Yellowstone National Park, USA - OP-RAMG-01 (SPADES assembly) (version 2) | ecosystem: Environmental > Aquatic > Thermal...
CGTTTTTTTTTATAAGAATATATATAAATAAAAATAAGAAAACATTAAGAAAAGAATCAAAAAAAATTAGGAAATTATGAAAATAAGAAAATAAGGAAAAAAGAAAAAAAGAAAAAAAGAAAAGGTTTAAATAGTTTTTGAATTAATTATTATTTGGTGAAAATTATGAAAAAAGTTAAAAAAATAAGTTTAAATTTAGATGAAAATATTTTTAACAAAATCAATGAGTTAAGGTTTAAAGAGATAAAGAAAAGCAAAAAAAATATTAGTTTAAATAAATTTGTAAATAATTTTTTGAAACAAAAGTTAAAGGTGAGATCATGAGCAAAACAACGGCAGAGATTACAAAATTTTTAAATGAAATTAGCTTAGAAAAAGAAAAAGAAAAAAGTGTTTTTTATGGCAAGAAAAACATTAGTTGAGCTTATAAACGATATAAGTTTAGTTGATTTGTTTAAACCTTTTTATTATGTTTATAAAGGTTATAAGGAACAAAAAGAAGAAGAAAAAGAAAAACAAAAAGTTTACATTAAAAGTTTAAAAGAAGATGTTGTTAAAAGTAGAATTGAAGAATTAAATTACCAAATGGGCTTAATTGATTATTTAGCAAAATATAGTGCATTATTTGGAAAAAAGCAAGAAAAAGAAAAAAGAAATTATACGAGAAGAAAACCTATTTTTGATTTAAAAATTTATAAAGGTGATTAGGTGGAGGTGGTAATATGCAAATAACATATAAAAATAATAACGAATTAAAAGAAATATTTAGCACATTAGAAAAATTAGGGGTTTCTGAAGCAAGATTAAACATAGACACAAATGCAATAAGCATTACAGAGACAAATAACGCTTTAACTATGCTTTTTGATATTAAGTTTTTAACTAATTTTTTCGAAAATTACAAATTAGAAAACAATAAGACTTTAACCATAGACACAAAAGAATTAAGTAAAGTGTTAAAGAACATTAAGAAAAATGCTTTAGTAGAATTTAGCGATGATAAAGAATTATTGATTAAAGCATATAATGACTTTAATAGTGAGTTTAAAATAAGTTTATTAGAAAACGAAGAAAAAGAAAAACCTAATTTAGAAAATTTGAATTTTACTAGTAATTTTACAATTACTTGTAAAGATTTTATACAAATGATTAAAAGTTTGGAAGAAACTAGCGAAGAAAAAATTATAACTATTACAACAGATAAGCAAGGTTTAACACTTAAGAATGATAAAAATGTTATAAATGTGGGCATGGGACAAGACATTATAAGAGATTTTGAGGGTGAAGCAAAAAGTACTTATAGCGCTGAACTTCTTAAAAAATTAACAAATATATTTAAGCTATTTTACACTATACAAATAAGCTATGCGAGTGACCATCCTATTAGGTTTAATATGGTTAAAGATGGTTTACAGATAAGCATTTATTTAGCACCTAGAATAATCGAAGAATAAAAATTAAAGGGTGATTAAATGCGAATTATAAATGTTGAAAAAATAACACATGTTTTTAAAGAACCTGCTCCATATAATCAAAACATTTTAATGTTTTGTCAAACAATTAAGATAACACTAGAGGATAAAACACAAAAAATAATTACATTAAGAGAATCAAGGTTAAAAGATTTAAAGAAAATAATTAGTGAATTACCAAATAATAATCATTATGAGTATGATAAAGACAGAGAAATGCTATTTTTTAAACCATTTTTATAATAAGAAAATCAAAATAAAAGGTGATAAGATGGAATTAGTTAGGTGTGAACGATGTGATGATTTAGTGTGTAAAACAAATATAAGCTTCGTATATCTTGGTAGCGGTATTTGGTTAAAATTGTGTGATAATTGCAGAAAAATTAGATATGACAAACTTGTAGAATGGGCACGAAATAAGTTTATCAAATAAGAATAAAGATAAGTATATAAATCTACGCTTCTTTATAAAAATTATGGTATTAAAAAAAGAATTGTGGAAGGTTGAGTTTTGGGGTTTAAGAGGTGGAGATTTTGTTATTTTTGATAATTTTGAAGATGCTAATTTTTTTAAAACCAAACTCTTAAACTCAATAAAGATTAAAAAAATTGTGTAGATAGGTTTAAATACTTATGTATTTTAATACCTATATAGGAGTAAATACCTATATGTTTAGGAGTAGGTGAGAGTGATTGAATGCAACAAACTTTAACAAAAAGTGAGAAAATAAGTTTAGGTATTAAAGAAATAGCTAAAAGAGTAAGAGAACAATTAAAAAAAGAATTTCCTAATTGCATATTTTCAGTAATATCTGAAATTCATTCTTTAATTAGCATTTTGCATATTGCTTTAATGAAAGCAGATTTCAAAGTTATTAGAGATTTAAAAGGGTGAGTATATGAATAAATTAACTTTAGAGGAAAAAGAGGTTTATAAGAATGAACTAAAAGAACTATTGAGGTTGTGCAATATGACGATTTACACAATAATAACCAAAGTGTCTAAAAGTGGTATGAGTAGACATATTAAAAGTTTTGTAATCAAGAATAACGAACCATATTGCATAGATTGGTTAATATCAAAAGTTTTAGATTTGAAATTATGCAATGACGGGGTTTTAGTAAAAGGCTGTGGTATGGATATGGGTTTTGAATTGGTTTACAACTTGGGAGCTAGTTTATGGGACACCAAAGAAAAGGCACAGGCAGAGAAGATAATAACAGGCAGAAACGGAAGCAAGGATTATGAGTAATGGCTGTGCCGAAGAATTTTTTGAGGATTTAAAAGAAGCTGGTTGGCACGGGCTAAAAATAGATGAGAACGGAATTAAAGAATTCTAAAAAGTGGTTAAATGGTATCAAAAATAATAATAGAATTAGAAGTAGAAAGCCAAGAAGAAGGTGTAGCTAAATTAGAGAACATAATAGAAAAAATGAGAGAAGGATATATAGAAGGTGAGGGCTGGAAAGTTTTAGCTAATGCTTTTGAGGAAGATGAGTAAAATGATTTTGGATACTGAAAAAGATATTGTTCCGAATTGGTTTCAAAAAGAAGATTTGGAAGATTTAACCAATTTAGAAATTTCTGATAAAGAATTTTTAGAATTTAAAGAATTTGTTGAAGATAGCAATTTAGCCGATAGCATTAGTGAAGACATAAGACAATTATGGTTAGATTTTAAAAGAAAAGGTGATTAAATGACTAAAGTTGTGATAGAAATACCTGATGATGTAATGGAATTACACGCAAGAGATATAGACGAATTGCTTGATGATTTTAATGTTCAATTGGGAGAGATAAATGAAAGAATAGAAATGAAAGAGGTTGATTAAATGACGATATGCCAAAAATGTGGTAAATTTGCAGTAGGTTTAAATTGTTATGGATTATGCTTAAGTTGTGCAGTAAAACAGGTTTTAAGAAATAAGGAATAATATAGGTGAAAAAATATGAAAATTTATTTAATTTCAATTGATGGCCAAGTTGTTGATTATGAATTCGATAAAAATAAAGCAAAAGAATTAAAAGAATGGTATCAAAATCTAAATGATAAAAAAGAGGTTTGCATAGAAGAAGTTAATGTAAAAAAATCACACCAAAGAAAAGACGGAGAAATAGTTTGGATTAACCTTAATGACACAAAAGAAAGAATAATAACCGCACCAAAAGATTGGGATGAAACGGTGTGGTTTGAATAAAAGATTTGAATAAAAAACTAAAACAAGTGTTTAAATGATTTCAATATTTGAAAGAATATCTATAGGGATTAAAAGGGTATATGTAAAAAGTAAACAAAGTTATGCGTATATACCTTTTTTGTCAATTACATCGAGTAATGTTGAATTACTTAATAAAATAAAAAAACTTGTAGGTTTTGGACATATAACACAGGATAAGAGAGAGAAAAATAAAAAAGAAATTTACATATACCAGATCCTGGGTAAAAAGAGATTAAAAAATTTTCTTGAAAGATTTGGGAACGAAATAACTACAAGTAGAAAAAGAGAAAAGATTAAGATAATGGAAGAATTTTTAAATGAAAATAGGTGTAAACCACAATTTTCTGAAGAAATTTACGAGAGAGTAAGGAAGATTTAAATATGTTAATTTTAATATATGCTGTATGAGACATCTAAATTTTGTTTTAAACTTTTTCTTATTAAAACAAAGTAGGGTAGTATACTCTATAAACTATATTCTATAGTATATAAATCTTTATAAAATGTAATACACATAATGTATTACGAATGAAAAAGAAAAAATTTACAGCAATAGTAAAAAAGCAGGGGAATAGCAGGGTTATAGTGATACCTAAGGATGTTAGAAAAGATTTAGGGTTAGACTGGGGAAGTGAAGTAGAAGTTGAGCTAACAAAGAATTCTGAAGTATAACTACTTGAAAGGTATGCTTATGGCTAAAGAAAAAGATTTTGAAGTTAAAATAAAGATGTCATTACTCAAAAGAATAGCAGAATATTATGAATTTCCTCTTGCAGTATTTTTTTCTGATACAAAAATCTTTCCTAAAAAGAAGACAAGAAATAAAGTATTAGCAGAAGCTTATGAAAAACTTAAAAAAATTAAGGAGATTATTCAAGATGAAGAGTGAAGAACAAATAAAACAAGAAGTTTTAAAACAAACTTTAGAGGTTATAATATATATTATTCTTATTTCAGCTATAATTGTGATTTCTGATTTTATTTCAAAATTAAGATGATAAGATATGACTGATCAAGAATTGGTGATAAGAAATGAAGCCTCCACTAAATATTAAATATTCAAATGATTTTCAAACTCCACCAATAGCATTAGAACCACTCATACCATTTTTAAAGAAAGAATGGATAATATGGGAATGTGCTGAAGGTAAAGGAAATCTAACCAAAAGTTTAAGAGAAAAGGGTTTTAAAGTGATAGGTTCTGATATTTTAAATGGAAAGGATTTTTTGAAATGGCAACCAGAAAAATATGATTGTATTGTTACTAATCCTCCTTATAGTTTAAAAGACAAATTCCTTGAAAAATGTTATAAACTTGGTAAACCATTTGCTCTATTAATGCCCTTAACGGCATTAGAATCAGAAAAAAGACAAAAATTATATAGAAAATATGGACTTGAATTAATTTTATTTAACAAAAGAATAAATTTTGAAACTCCATCAGGTCAAGGTACAGGAAGTTGGTTTGCCACAGCATGGTTTACATGGAATTTAAATTTACCTAAAGAACTTAATTTTGTTAAGCTTGTTGATAAGATATGACTGAAGAGAAAATCAAAATTTATGTTGATGGTTCGGGAAACGGAAAATTTGGATTTCAAGACGAAAATGGATATTCAGAAGTTTTCCAACAAGAAGGGACTAACAATCAAAACGAATATAGAGCAGTAAAACAAGCGATACTATATGCTTTTAGCAAGGGTAAATTAGAAATTGAAATATTATCTGATAGCAAATTAATAGTCGAACAATTAAATCATAACTGGCATATCAAAGATGACATTTTAAGGAAACTTGCTATTGAAATATGGAATATAATAAAAGGATATAATTTAAATGTTAAATTCTCTTGGATACCAAGAGAACAAAATAAAGCAGGTAAATTATTAGGATGATTTTATGGTAAAGAAAATAAAAGGCGATTTAATACTAACAAAAGATACAACCTTTGATGAGAGCATAGAAGTTGAAGGAAACATTACTTGTGAAAAAGAAAGATATGATTTGAAAGTTGCAGGTGATATAGATGCATGGAACATAGACGTAAAGAACATAATTGCACGAAACATATACACATGGAACATAGATGCACTAAATATAAATGCAAGAGATATAGATGCAGGAAACATAGATGCACTAAACATAAATGCATGGAACATAGATGCAATGGATATAGACGCACGAGACATAAATGCAAGAGATATATCTGCAGTGAACATATATGCAAGGGATATAGTTGCAGAAAACATATACGCATGGAGCATAATTTTTTGTGAATCTATCAAATTGAAAGATAAGAAGAAAGGAAAGATAAGAGCAAAAGCAGTCATAAGAAAGCGATATGAACTGAAACAAAGAGAATTTAAGAGTGATTAAAGAAATCGGTGATTCAAAATGAATAAAAAAGAAGAGATGATAATCAAACAAGCATTACATTGGAAGCAAGCATGCGAAAAAGCAAATCGTGGATGTTGGAATTGTCCAAATCAAGGAAACTGCATTCTTGCAGCCGAATTATTGTTTGAGATGTGGTTAGAATGGTTGAACAGAACTAGAAAAGGTGATTCAAGATGACTGAAGAAAAGGAAAATGACTATGTTAGAATCAATAAAGAAGACTTATCTGGCTTGATATCCTTTTTGTTGGCAAGAGAAGTAGACATAGCGTTAGAAATGGAAAATTTTGGGAGTTTGAGAAGAATTTTTAGAAGACTCTTTGGTAGAAATCCTAAAAGTGGTTATGAATGACTGAAGAAAAAATCAAAATATTAGATGCAACTGCTGGTTATAGAGGTATATGGTTTAATAAAAAACATCCTTTAGCAACTTATATAGATATAAGACCAGAAGTTAAACCTGATATTGTCATGGATTGCACTAAAACTAATTTTGAAGATAAAACTTTTAATTTAATAATTTTTGACCCTCCACATATTGGAACTACAAAAAATAATAAAGGAATTATAGGTCAAAGATATCATGGTGGTTTTAAAGCTCAAGAAATAAGAGATTTAATAAAAAATGCTTTTATAGAATTTTATAGAATTCTAAAAGATGATGGTTTTGTATTATTTAAATGGAATGATCATGACCAAAAATTAAATAAGATACTAAGCTTAATTTCTAATTTTGAACCATTATTTGGTCAAAAAGTAAGTATAAGAACTAAACATAGCTCTTCAACATATTGGGTTTGTTTAATAAAAAAAGGTTATCATTATGAGTGAAGAAATAAAACAAATTGCTTGGGAAAAGGCATTAAAAAGATTTATGAAAAAGCACAAAGGAAATTCAAATGTTCCTACTTTAGGGCAATTGGCAGGTGGGTGTCCTAATTGTGGACACTTGTGTAGTTTTGATGATAAAAAATTTCACTGTTTCAGGTGTGGTTGGGATTGGAGAGATGAAATAGGTGATAAAAATGATACAAGTTAGAATATATGCAGGAGATTATTTGTGCAAGAAATTTTGGGTAAAGAATCCTAAAAAGATTGATTTTTGGGAAACTATGGCAAAAAGGTCAGAAGCAGAGAATCATATTTACAAAATTAAAATAATTAAGGAGGTGATTTGATGGGAAAAAACAACTATACACCAACACCGCAAGAAAGACTTTTAATTGCTCAAGCAAAGTATCTTGAAGCACTTGAACTTGAAAGCATGCAAAGAACAGCTAATATGATACTTGAACAAGAAAAAGAATATAGAGATGCTTTATGGCATATAAAAGTTATAATGAACCATGAAGACATGCCAATATTGTCTGATGCCATCATGAAAGAGCCTTGGAAAAGAGACAAGAAAGATTATTAAACTTTTTTATTTTTTTATTTTTTTAACTATATAGTGATAAATAAATTTTTGGTAAAAGAAATGTTTATAAAGTTTGCAGGACTATTAATAAAAAAAGTTAAGGAGTGATATTATGGATAATCAAAAGGAGATAGGTAGAATTTCTTTAAGCAAGTTTGATGACATAATAGTAAGCGTAGGAACTTTTAGAAACAAAGAAAGGGTAGACATAAGAAAATTTACAAAAGGAGAAAAATACACAGGATATACGAAGCAAGGAATTTCTATTCCAAAAGAAAAGTGGCAGGAACTTAAAAAAATATTAGATAAGGTGTGATATATGTTTCTTAAAATAGGAGATATGATCGTTGAAAAAGATAAAGATAAGCTAACATTTTATTTTCTTGACATGAAGACAAAGACATTTTTTATAAAAGAGATACAAGGTGAAGATTTGAAAAGACTTGCTTCGTTGCTATGGGCAGGAGGAATACAATAGGAGGGATAAATATGAATGAAGAAGATTTGAAAGAAATGTTTAATGCAGGTGCTTTCATAATAAACTTGGTGAACAACCAAGATTTAGATGAAAGAATAAAATTATTAAAGCAGAATGTAGGTGCAATGGTGCTCCTGACAGAGATTGACAACAAGGAGAAGGTAAGAATCCTTCAAGAAGTTATGTTGAAGTTCCTTGAGAAAAAAGATGAAGGAGCAACTCCTGAACTAAGATACATAGGTTAATCCATGAACATAAGAACAATAATAAAAACTGCTATTGACATAGCGATACTCATTTTCTTTGTTTCATCTATTTATTTTTATTCAAAAGCATATAATGATGGTTTCATGGTTTGCAAATCATACTATGCATTAAAGTGCATTTGTCCATAGTGATTTTATGTATAAATATATCGCTTTATCAATAATGCTTTTCATTGCAGGAACTATGATTCTTTTCATTGCATATCATAACATTGACAATTCATATAACATGAAAGAGCTTAATATTATCTATGATATAAATCCTTTTGGGATTATAAAATCAAGAGAATTGATTCACTTACAGGGATTGCAAGGTATTATAATATCATTTGTATTGTTTTTTATAAGTGAGTTTATAATGTTATTCTTGATATTGCAGAAGATTGCCTGTGCATTCAGGGGCACTATTAGGCAAAGGAGCAATCCGATTTCTGCTTCTGCAACAAGAAAAAAGGTGTGATATGGTATATCCAAAGCTTAAATATTGCAAGAAGCATAAACTTTTTTATAGCAGGAACTGCAGATTCTGCTGGGAAGAAATAAACTTAAAGCGGGATGACATCATATGAGCGTATGTGTGTATTGCATAAATTTTATATCAAAAAAATGCAAAGGAGTTTTTGAAAATCCTGAAATGTTCTTATGTGAAAATTTTGAGAGGGAAGTGAATGAACAAAAAAGCAAAGATATTGATTAGCATATTAGGGTTAGGTTCAGGAATAGCATCAAACATTGTATTTTTAGCAGCATCAATAATAGCATCATTGAACAATGACACAGTCATGATAAGCTTTCCATTTAAGGAATGGATTATTGAGATACCTTTAGCAATCATAGGAATAGCATGTCTAATATTTATGACAAATAAGACTATAGACTATCTTGTAGAAAAAAATCATTAATCATCCTATAGGGAACACTTCTCCAAGCTTTTTATGGGCTTCTTCAAGTTTCTCTTTTGGAATTATATGTTCAACTTCTTCCCAACCAGAAGAAGACCTTTCTATTATGTAAAGATCTCCTGTTTGAGATATGGTGAAAATGTGCCCGCTAAATGTTCCCAAGTCCTTTCTTAGCATCAAACAACCTCCTTTACTTTTGATATGCTTGAAATCATACTGACCGTAACCTCGTCTGGCATGTGCTTCAGGTCTTCAACTGTTAAAAAAGACATTGCAAGCTCTTCTCCATGTATTGTCTTTAATTTTACAACTGCATAATGATCAGATATCGGTATTATATCACGATATGAGATTTTAATCATCAAACAACCTCCTTTAACTTCCATTTGAACTTGTCATAATCAAATACGAGATCTCCATATATAAGTTCAGGATTCTCTTTTGAAATCTCAAGCCTATGCTCCATATTCTCAATATCGTCCAACATTGCTTCAATCTTTTCCCTTGCATATCCATGACCTGCAATTGGTTCTATATTACCTTTCCATTTCACAACCTCGCTTGCTACAGCAAGAGCATGTTCCAACAGAGTGTTTGACAATGCTATGCTCTCATTCAATGACAAAACTTGGGTAGACATCAGATTATCAATTGCATCAAACATCTTTTTAAATTCTTCATTAATTTTTTCAACTTTAATTTTATCTTCCATCAAACCACCTGTTTAAGCCTTGACTCAACTGCTTTCTTTGCTTTTTCAATTGCTTCTTCTCTTGACTTCGCATCAACAAAGATACATTCACCTATATTAAAACCAAGAACCTCTTCAAATTCAGTTGGTTCAAATACAACTTCCCATAAACCACCACCAAAAGGATAAGCATCCCTTACTTTTAGATTCATTTAAATGACCTCCTTGTACTTTTTTTTCCATTCATCCATTAGTTCAAGCATCCATTTAAGCTCAACTTCAAGTCTTGGTTTTACTAGTTTTTTAAAAAATGGATACCAAAAAACATCACTTCCTATATCTTGTATAAGCAAGTCCATTTTTCTTAAAATCTCTTCTTCTTCAGGTATCTTAGGCATCAAACAACCTCCTTTACTTTCTCTCCGTATTTTTCAAGCCATTCTCTTATAAGAGGTTCTACTTTTTCTATCTGCTTTTCTACATCAGGGCTTACTCTTGTATGATCAAACATGTAAACATCATAGTCCAATGACATATTCTTTAACGCAGACCATATGCTGTCTAATATTCTTACTTCATCTTTTTCAGGTTTCTCTTTTGCAATTTCTTTTAAAAATTTAAGGTCTTCTTTTGTAATTTCTTTTAAAGATTTAAAGTCTTCAATCGCCATTTTTATCCCTTATATTATTTCGTGGATGTTTCTTCTTTTCTCCTGGATGCTTTCTACAGGCTTGTTTACATTTATAGGAGATAATTCGCTTATATCAAACAACTTGAATATTTCATCCATATATCTCACCTATCTTATTTTTATGCTTTTTCCAAAAATCTTCGGAAGCTTCAAAAGCTTTTTTAGGTTCAAATCCCCAATTCATGAGGAAGTCTGCCAAACTTGATACTGCTTCTCGCATTATCGCTTCATTTACTTTCTTTCCCATAAATAATTTGACTCCTTAACTTTAAATATTTTATATCGCCTCTATTATTGCTATTAGCAAAGCAATTGTTATAATAGTTATTATCGCTAATCCTACTATGTATTCAACATTAAACTCTGCTAAACTTCTCCTAAGAACAAGTGATATCATACCTATGGATATTGCAAAAGGAATGATGCTTAATACTGCTGATGTCATTGGGTCATATTTTTCTTTTTCAGGTTCTTCAGGTATGATGAATAAACTGCTCAAAGGTAAATAATCAATATTATCATCAGCTAAAGTATACGACTCATCACAGAAACCATCTGTATCAGAATCAGTGCAAGTATCTGAATAACCATCTCCTGTTGGGTTGGCCCAGTAGTTTCCTCCTATGTAAATACCTGAAGAATAGATTCTTTGACCTAATTGCTTAGTAGTGTTCCAAATGTTTGCATAAATCGTTCTATCAAAGATAAAGTTGTTAGTGTTGTTGAATAGATTATTATAGATTTTGTTAGAACCTGAATAATATAAGTAAATCCCATAGTTTGTATTGTCTTGAATTATATTATTATAAATTGTATTATTGCCACTGAATTCAAGAAGGATGCCTGTATCATAATTGGAGTTAACAGTTGAGTTGATTATTGTATTATTTGAATCGTAAGAAAGGTAAATACCATAATAAGTGTTGAAACTGATGTTTGAGTTGACTATTGTATTGTAAGAGCTATTAACAAGTTCGATGCCGTTATTAGAGTTGGAAATAGTTGAATTGATTATTGAATTATTGTTAGAACTTTCAAAGTAGATGTTTGCATCAGAATTGAAGTCAAAAGTTGAGTTGATTATTGTGTTGTTAGTACTATAATAAAGATATATGCCATTACTCCAATCTGTCAATATGCAATTCTTTATTGTTATATTAGTTGCTGTTTCAGAATCACGATAAACATAAATTCCATAAGCGCCTGTAGGTATAGTCCCATCTATGATATGACCTTGACAATCTAGAATAACATTATTAACACTAGTAATGTCCATACAAATTACTGATGAAAAATTAATAATATCTGATGTGAGATAGTAAGTTGCTCCCTCTTGGTCAAGACTTGCACAAGAAGATATATCAATCGCGTGTACCTTAATAGAAAGCATAACAAATATCAAAAGTGATATTAACAATAACTTTTTTGATATTTTTGACAATTTATATCGCCTCTATTATTGCTATTAGCAAAGCAATTGTTATAAGTATTATTATAGATAAACCTACTATGTATTCAACATTAAACTCTGCTAAACTTCTCCTAAGAACAAGTGATATCATACCTATGGATATTGCAAAAGGAATGATGCTTAGCACTGCTAATGTCAATTGGTCATATTTGCGTATAGTGAATCTTAAAGGAAGATAATCTATGTTATCACCAACCAAAACATATGGCTCATCGCAGAAACCGTCTTCATCTGAATCTCTACAAGTATCTGAATAACCATTACCATCAGGATTAGTCCAATAATTTCCTCCTATCTCTGTTCCTGGAGAATAAATCCTTGTTCCTGTTTGTTTTGTAGTATTCCAAAAACTAATATTTCCAAGAAGATAAAAGTTATTTGTATTATTGAATAAGTTATTGTAGATTAAGTTAGAAGATGAAGATGAACCTAATCTAATACCATAGTTTATGTTGCCTTTAACTATGTTATTATATATAGTATTGTTAAAGCAAAAATTATCAACCTCAATGCCAATAATATTAAAGTTAGAAGTTGAGCTGATTATAGTATTGTTAGTTGTATTCTCAAAACTAAGGTCGATACCCCAGGTGTTGAAGTTAGTTGTTGAGTTGATTATTGTATTATTTGAACCATGAGAAATGCGGATGCCATAACCATAATTGAAGTTAGAAGTTGAGTTGATTATTGTATTATTGGAACTAGAATAAAGATGTATGCCAGCATAAAGGTTGTTATAAGAAGTTATATTTGATATAATATTAGAATTTGAATGATAAGTATTGATTCCTCCTTCCCATTCTGTTAAAACACAATTTTTTATTGTTATAAAAGAATAAGGAACATATATTCCTTGAGTTCCTGAAACATTTATCCCATCTATGATATGCCCTTGACAATCTAAAGTCACATTATTTGCAGAGATATTCATGCAGATAGATGCACTTGAATTAATAATGTCTGATACTAGATAGTAAGTTTCTCCTTCTTTGCTAAGATTTGCACAAGAAGATAGCATAGTGGAGAATTTGCTTAAAGGAAGATAATCTATATTATTAACAGCTAAAGTATACGATTCATCGCAGAAACCGTCTTCATCTGAATCAGTGCAAGTATCTGAATAATCATTACCTGTAGAGTTTGTCCAATAATTTCCACCTATGTAGTTTCCTGGTGGATATATTTTTTTACCTACCTGCATTGTTGTATTCCAATTGTTGCTACCAGATGAATAAAATACAGTATTGTTTGTTGAATTGAACAGATTGTTATAAATCAGATTATTACCTGAATTAGCTAGTGAAATACCTTGTTCACAATCTTGAAGTTCTGAATCCTTTAAGATATTGTGATCAGCAAAAGACAACACAAAACAATAAGCACCGTGCTTCAATAACATGCTCTCAAAAGTGCTATAGGATGAATGCACAAAAAAATCAACAAAAGAAGTTAAATTTATTCTTGAAACATTTATGTTATTTGAACTATATATATACATCCAAGAAATATTCTCAAAAGATGAATTTATGATATTGACATTATCGCTATAATAGACTGATAAACTATTAGCAATAAATGGTTTTCTCATTCTCATATTGGTTATATTGCTATTATCAGCATTGCACAAAATGACTTCAGAAACATTGTTATCCCAGTCTCTTAAATCTACTGCAGAATTGAAGAATACAATAGGCTTTCCATCTCCACCTATACTATTTTCAATGCTCGTAGTATCGCAATTACTACTACTCGAAATGGCAATACTAACAGAAATATTAAAAATAGAATTATTTATTGTGTTATAATTTGAATTATAAACATGAACTCCTCTAGTGCAGTTTGAAAATGTTATATTTAAAATGGTATTATAATTAGAGTTATAGAGTTGAACTGCATAAAACCAATCTGTAAAGATGCAGTTCTTTACCACTGCATTACTTACACTATTGACACGAACTCCTTTTAAAGTCGGGTCTTCCATATCAACCCCATCTATTACATGTCCCTGACAATCTAAAGTAACATCATTTGCATTAATATTGATACATATAGGTACATCTGCATCTATGATGTCACTAGTAAGATAATATGTACCAGGAGTGTTTAAATTTGTACAAGAAGATATGTCATCTGCATGTACTTGAATAGAAAAAACTGCAATTAACAAAAGTGGTATTAGCAATAACTTTTTTTTGTTCATATATTTACTACCTGCTTATTGCTTCTAAAAGCCTTCTTCTCCAGGTTTTTGCGTAATCAACTACTTTTGGACTTTGTATCGCAGTTTCTATTATCTTTTCAGCTTTCTTTTTTGTCTCAATCATGTCTTCTTCAGGAGGAGTGTAAGCAAGAATTTTTGAAATACCTTCAACCCAGCCTCTTGCCCATTCTTCTTCAGATTGGCTTAATTCATCCATTATATGACCTCCTTTAATTTTTCATCTTTTTTCTTGATATGATGAGAAAGAAACTCTAAAAAATTTTTTGCCTTTTCTCCTGCTGCTTTAAGCTCTTTCTTTGAAAAAGAACCAAACTTTTTTATTAACTCTTTTGCAGTCTCTGACGCATGCTTCAACTCCTCTTTCTGCTTTGGAGTAAGCTCAAGCTTTTTTGTAAATTCTTCAACTTCTTTCAAGGCTTTTTCTATTTCTTCAGGAGTTGGTGCTAAGTGAAGAGAAGGAAGCTCCTTGCTTATTGTTGGATATTCAGGTTCATGCTTTTCTTCTTTGATTGTTGGATACTCAGGTTCATAACTTTCTTCCTTGACTGTTGGATATCCAGAAACTTCAACAACTTTCCCATCAGTTATCAAGAAAGCTTTGAAGTCTTTCGGCACAGCAAGTATAGTGCCGTCTACCTTTTTTGTTTCAATTTCTTCAACCATAATATCACCTAGACATGTCTAGCAAAAAAATATGCGGGGTTAACCCGCAATATTAATTGGGAAAGTTTTATCTTGCAACTCCTTCTTTAAGCTTTGTAAGCCACTTATCTCCTTTTCCTCTAACTGCAGCTTGAAAATCTTCTGCAGTAACTGCATCAATACCAGCCCTATAATTTTCTAAAGTCATTGGTCCTACTGGTAATCCAAAATCTGCCATACCTTTTGCATACTTCTCTGGACTTACAGCTGCTTTCCATCTAGGACCTGCATTTGCCATTTTCCTTTCCCATTTCTTTTTAGCAGTTTCTATTGTTGCCATATATAATCACCGAAAATATATTGCTTCAAAGTATAATATATTCTTTTGTAGTCCTCTAAATTTCATCCGTATAACCACCACTTCAAACTTGCTTCAGCTCCTAGAAAAGCTATCAGTACTGCTAAATATTTTGATTCAATAGAGAAAAATAAATGAGAATTTGTAAGTATGATTACAAACCATAACACTGAAAAAAATAGAAAGATGAATTTGTATATGAATATCTCTGTTAGATATTGCTTAAGCTCATTTCTCTCTTTTTTTGGAATCTTTGATACTGCAAATACAGCACATACCATCAATATCCATAGAACAACTGCTGCTAAAGGTAAAATCAAGCTCATATAACCCCTTATATAGTATAAATAAATAAATATTTAAATGTACTACAATTATCATGCAAAAGACAAGAGTAATAAGGTTTAGATTGGAAGATACGATGTACAATTACATAAGAGATCTTGTCACTGAGATGAGAAAGCATGACCAGAGATGGAATATAAGTGAATTCCTAAGGATGGTAATAGGATATTTCTTGATGGCTTACATATTAGGAGAACTTAAAAAACCTTATTGGAAGATAAGAGAAGAATTTGTAAACTATGCAGGAACATACTTTCCTCCTAAATCAAATAAAGAACAGAAAAAACAAGAAAAATGAAGTCAACAAGTACAAGAAGAGTTTTTTCATTGCCTCCTATGTTCATTGTAGAAATCAAGAGAAGCACTGCTATAAATATTACTATCAATATAGGGAATAGCAATGCTCTTTGACCTTTCATAACATTCTCCTTATAAAGTAAATTACAATCAATAATACAAACACTATTATTATGACCCAAAACCATCTTGTAGTAGGGTCTTCATAGCATTCGTTTCTTTCAATATTACATCCCCATTGGCAGTATTCATAAGATTCTCTTGTTACATTGTCGCAGACATCATCTATGCATATCACTCTGTAAACTTTTCTTCCAAGAGTATTGTTATCAACGCACCACGCTGTAGTGCTTTCTTGAGCAAATGATAAAGATGCTGTTATCAGGAATAAAACCAAAACAATTATCTTTTTCATGTCTTTCCTCCTCTATATACAGGACCTTGACATATCCCAGGGTCGTAAAGGTCTATAGCACCGTAATAACAAAACTTCCTTAATGTCTCCATCGCTATTGCATTAAGGTCAACTGTTGCATTTACGGTAACATTTCCTATAGTAATATTATACAAAGTATTATTTAAATAATCAAGTTTGTACTCTAAGATATTGAACCAATTATCTATGAATCCTCCAAGATATGATACGCTGTTGTTTATGCTGTTTAACATCGTGTTAATCCATGTCTGGTTGTAATCTGTAAGAGTCCTGTTTCCGTATGTCCATACATCCTGTGCTGAAATCAATGGAAGGTTTGATATCAGTAAAGAGATGCTCTCATTGACAACTGTAAGGTTGCTTCCAACTTCTGAAACAAGGTCAGTAACATTTATGCTTCTTATCTCATCTTGTATCAAGTAAAGCTTACCCATTATGGTTGAATTTACTGAAACTAATGTAGCATTATGATTATATAAATCATCAAGCACATCATCTATATGGCTGTATATCTGTGAGAGCTTGTAACTTAAGGTACTGTTCATGTTATTCATACTATTGTTTATATCAATTATTAGACTTTCAACTGTTTCAAGCTTTGAAACAAGTGAAGAGTTCACCTCCAGTACAAGAGAAGATAAAGTGCTATTTACGCTGTACATATAATTTATCGCATCTTCTATACGATTGTATACATCTGTAATCTGAATTGACAATGAAGAGTTCACATCTTTTACTGTATTATTTACGCTTTCAAGCTCTCCTTGTATTGAATAAAGTTTTGATATTATTGAGTTATTTGTCTGAAGCAGTATATCACTAATGTTTACAGCAAGCTTGCTTACATCTTCAATCATATTTGACAAAGAATTGTTAACTTCAACTAAGGTATTGTTGTGTGATTCTATCTGACTTGATATTGAAGCATTTATGTTTATAATATCATTTGATATTTCTTCAAACTTTTCAGATAAGGTATCATTTATATTCTCAAGAATAGATATTATGTCTGAATTATTGTACCATGTTAATGTTCTATTCTCGTAATTCCATATATTCTCTGAAATAGCTGTGTAGTTTGCTTCAGGATAATATGTAAGGTTTCTTGTCTCATAATTCCATACATTTCCTGCGATATTGCTTATCATCTCAGATATTGTTGTATTTACAGAGCTTATCAAACTGCTTATGTAATCTAAAGTAGTGCTTAAGTTTCCAAACAAATATGTCATAGTACTGTTTACTGAATATATATCGCTTTTCACTTCGATTAATTGAGAAAGAACTTCACCTATGCTATTGTATACATCTGTAATCTGCATTGACAAGGAAGAATTTATATCCTTTACTGTATTGTTTACTGATGAAAGTTCATCCTGCATTAAATAAAGTTTTGACATTATTGTACTGTTTGAAGATAAAACCAAACTGCTTATTAAAGTGAAGTTTGAACCCATTGCTGAATCCAAATCATTTATCATCTCCTCAAGTATTGTTGTACTTACTGTAATGTTATGAGTTGTTTGATTTATCTCATAAAGATATGAAAGCATGTCTGTCAAATTAGATTTTATCTCTAATAATTTGTTATTTATTTCTGTCTGATTATAATCAGTTAATGTCCTGTTTTCATATTCCCAAATATCTGAAGCGCTCAATGATGGGTAATAAGTAAGATTTCTTACTTCATAATTCCACACACTTGATGCTACACTGTTTATCAAGCTATATAAAGTGTCATTTACTGATGTTATCATGCTAGATATCATGCTTCCCCAATAATTTATTGAATTGTTAAGCATTGTAAAGTTGCTGCTCAAGTTATTGTCTAATGCATCAAACCTGTCAAATATTCCTGTCTGATTGTAATCTGTTAAAGTCCTGTTGCTGTAATTCCAGACATTAAAAGGAATCTCATTGAATGAATTATTTAACCTTCCATATAATTCGCTTACATGAAGCTCTGAAGAACCTTTAACATCTTGCACAGTTCCACGACTTGTCAAAAGCTGTATATTTAACCAATTGTCAAACTGATAATAACCTTCCTTACCACCAACAGTTGAATATGTTCTAATTCTTATGATTCCTGTATTGTTGTTTAATGCTTCATTAGGTAATTTGTTTCCAACAAAATCTCCTATACCAACAGGCGTACTAGATCCAGAAGCTATGAATGTCAAATTATTAGGCAATAAAACCCATGAGCTGTTTGTCCAATTCCAATAATAAAACCTTACAGTAGCAGCTCTTGAAGCCTCTCCCATGTAATATAAACTCATTGAAGTTATGTTCTGAAGTTCGGATAATGGATAATGGATTGTAGCGTTAAAATCATAATATGCGTCACATATTTTACCAGCTCCTGAATCGCATCGAGTATACTCCCAATCTACATAATTGTTTAAAAAAATTGGAGAACCTGTATAAGTACCTGCTAATACAGTCCTTTCTGGATAATTTGTTTCTTCTCCTGACAAACTATAGACAAATCCTCCACCAAATTCATAGCTGCAAAAAACAGATAGCATGTAAACTCCTGTTATATTAGGTATATTCAAATCATAATAATAAATTCCATCATCATTTCCACTATACATCATCGGAGCATCCTTTAATAGCAAGTCATGAGTTGAATTTACTGAAACAGGCTTGTATATGCTTAAAAGACAATTTCCATTATTTACAGGATTTCCTTGACTGTCTACAAGCTGAAGAAATACTGTACCTTTCTCATCTGTAACATACTCTGTACCATGAATCTTTATGTCTCCAGGAGGTCTGTTTGAATAAGTTATCTCAACATCCCCATATACAGAACCACTGTCTGCAGACGATACAAGAGTAATTTTATATGTACCGCTTTGTTTTATGTTTTTAGTGCAATCAAAAGATATTTTGTTCTGTCCTGAATTTGCATATGAAGTGCTCACATATAGATAACCGCAAAAACTGTTATTTACATATAATGTATAGTTTGTTGATACTCCTGATGTGAATACATAAAAGTTTATTATGCTTGAGACTATGTATGCTATGTTGTCAGGAGCTTTTACTGTTAAGGTGAAGTTGTATCCTACATTTTTTTTCATTGAATCGATGTAATATGGTTCAAGCTTTATCTTGTTGTATATGAATGTATCTGCAAAACAAGGTAATGAAAGTACTGCAAACAAAAAAATCAATATCAATAACTTTTTCAATCAATGTCACCCCATATTGACCTTATTCTTATTCTTTCTCCAAGACATTCCCTGCATAAAAGCTCGCTTCTTATCCATATTCCTTCATGCTTTATGTCAATCTCTTTTCCACATATAGAGCAATGTCTTCCCATCAAGCTCCACCGCCTCTTATTAGTGTTAAAACTATGTAAATCAATACTATTATTGCAGGAACTCCTATTATTACCCATAGCAATGCAACTTCTGGAGCAAATGGATTAACTACCATCAATGTAAACAATAAACCTATATTGTCAACAATATAAAATAATGAAGATAATGGGTCTGATGAAGGAGGTGGTGGAAGAGTTACTGTTGTATTCAAGCAATTGCTGGTTATGTTTAATGTTTCATTGCATATATAGTTTGATGCAATATACTTAACTCCACCAAGACCAGCAATAAGTATGAAAAAGAATAGAAAAGTTGCATAAAACAATATGAACCTTATACCTGAAACTATGCCTTTCATCTTCTCACCTTCCATATCATTACAACTCCTGTTAGTATTAATATTATAACATATACAAGTATATCAACCCAGGGAGGATTCCATAAAGCAAATAATGACAACATACCAAGAAATGATATGCCAAACACTATTGAGCTATCTCCAAATCCTCCTCTATAGCTTATGAAGTATGTTAATAAAGCAGACAATATAAGGGATGTCATCAATGCTATGAAAGTCTGAGTATCAGTAGCACTTAATCCTATTGTTTGAGATGTTATATTGACTGCATACTCAAGAACAGGTCTTGGATTGCATGCATTGAATATATTGTTGCATCCATAGAGACAATCCTCATAAGACAACCAATTGCACAAACCTGTTGTATTGTCGCAATAAGGTTCTGTGTATACTCTTGAAGAATCTACATCGCAGTAATCATGACATGTATAGTTTGTTTCGCAAGGATTTTGTGCAACGCACTTATCATTCAAACATTTAAATTCACATGTGACGCTTCTGTCATGCAGACAGCTAGTATTCCAATGCACTGCTGTAGTGTTATCTGCACATTCCCAGTAGTCAAACCCTACAGCACATCTATTTGTAGCATTGTTACATCCGCAATACCCACAAGATGCATTCAAACCTATCATGCAATTTGGATAAAGATAAAATTCTGTATTGTTCTCGCAATACCATCCTGAGATGTCTGTACAAGTTGCATTAAACATTGTTGTAAAGTAATCCATTGGAGTCCAGGGAAATATTGCATGATGTAATGAATGATTTGTTCTAAAATCATAAATCCTCCAAGCACTTGCATTTGTTATATTATAATTACTTAATTTCAATGGATACCTAAAATATCTTTTATCACCTGCAAATGAAGAATAGCTTGCATTACACTCTGTTATATTTTTTATTGTACCTGATTCATTGAACTGTATATAACCTGCACATGGAGAATGTTGCACTCCTCCACAACTTCCTTCACATAAGCTATGAACATAAAACCATGAAGGCATAAGATGCGTACTATTTACAAAATCTATAAAACCTATACTTGTCTCATAAATGTTATAATACCCTAAACTATTAATCATCATATAATCTTGGTAATGATAGAAAAAATCTTTAAACCATAAATTGCACCAATTATCAAATATTACTATATAACCTCCTTGATCATAACTTCCTATGTCAACTGAATTTGAAAAAGGAGGCATGCTGTCAGGAATCCTTACAGCATATCTTCCTGTAAAATACTCAGACTCAACATCAGTCCAATTTATGTAAAAAGCTTCGCAAGGAACTTTTGGATCTTCACCTAAACTCATACCATTAAGAGTGAAGAATATTGAACCCTGACCTACATATGTGCCATTGAATGTCTCGTCTATCAAAGAACAACCTGCTGAAGTTCCATTTGACCATGCGCAATCTTCTCTCATCTTGCTTATAGATGGTTGTGAAAAAACATATCTATCCATATCTACATAACCTACTCTGAAATAATCAAAAAATATTGACCATCCTTTTGACATACCATCAACTTCAGGAATTATAATAAGAGCTGTAACATTTGAACTTGCATTGAATGTGTACCACACTGTAGTCACTTGCCATGAGCTAGCGTTAATAGTAAGATTAGCTACTGCATAATAAGTAGAAATATTATTAGGGTCTACAAAAGCAAGAAAAGGATAACCCACAGAAAGATTCAATCCTGTCCAATTATTAACATTATACTTTGCTTGAGCAAATAATGTTGTCCTCTTGTTTGGAGTTACAATTACTGTCCCATAAGGGCTATTAGAATCATGTGCATATATTGCAATACTCTGATAATCAGGATTTATGTCGCATGAATTGTTGAAGTACCCTATTCCTGACATGTTTGAATAATTCTCTAAAAACTGTGCATGATTATTTCCAAAACATCCACTTTCAGTATAGTTCTGCCTGCATGTAAGCCAACACCATACATCCCACCATTGACAATTGCATGGCTGAGATACTGCACCTCCCAAAGCACTTATTGTCAATCCATAATATGTTTCAGGATAAGAGCTCATGTTATATCCTGCATTGAGCAATGTAAGAGCATCTGCTCTCATGCATAGTGCCAAAAATAATGCAAAAAATATCAATATATATTTTCTCATCTGCCAAACCTCCCTTTGAACAACCTGTATATTCCAATTATTCCTGCAATTATTATTGCAAAAGGAATTAGTGTGACTACAAGCACATACCATGAGCTTCCATAAGATCCTGCAAGCTCTGATACTTCAATTTGAATATAATCCCAAAATGAGGTAATCAAGATTATGAAAAGTACTACTCCCAACACGCCGTATATGAAGTTTCTTACTTCCATGTTTATCCTCCTACAGCTTGTACAAGTTTCCAAGATATTACAAGACCTGAAAATATTATCAACAGCATCATCACAATAGGATTAATCCATGAAGGAGTTATGACTGCAAAAAATATAATCAATGCAATAAAGGATGTTATGAAAATCAATGAACCTTCTCCGATTCCTCCTCTATAGCTTACAAAAAATGTTATACCTGCAGATATAAGTGAAGATATTATTAAAGCAAGGAAAGTCCTTGCATCATATATGCTTAGACCTGTATAACCCATAACAACTTCTACCATTGAAGTTGTCAAAGGCTGCATGTTGCATGAATCAAATAATTCATTGCACCCATAATCACATGTCTCAAAACCTTTCCAGAAACATGTTCCTGTAAGATTATTGCAGAAAGAATCTTTGTATAAAATACCTGTTGAAGTATCGCAAAAATTCCTGCATTGAGCATCTGATGTGCATTCATTTTCTCCAGCGCATCTTCCTCCAGCACAGTAGAAATAGCATTTCTGAACTTTGTCAATTATACAAGTATTGTTGTAATGCACTGATGTCATGTTATCAGAACATTCCCAGTGAGATTTGCATGTTGTAGCAAATGCTATAGTTTGAAATAGAAGAAACACTATGAAAAATGTCTTCAACATTTTTTCCCCAATTTATTATTGATTTACTAAAATATAAACTTTTCTAAATCAAGAAATCGGGGATTAATATAAGGTCTATGTAAAATCCTAAAAATCAAGGGGGATAGACCTTGATACTCTGAATTAACTAAACGCTTTAGATTAAGCTTCTTACTGCATATAGCAAAATGCCAACTGCAACTAATAATGGAACTAAGCCTATTAATGTGGCTGTTGTTCCTGACAAGTTGGCTGCTTCTATAGCTGATGAAATTACTGGCAATAATGTTACTGCAACTGTTATTCCTATAATTACCCCGACAAATCCTATTACAAATTCTCTTATTTCTGCCATAGTTATCAAATCTATATTTGCTCTGCGTATTTAAAAATCTTTTATTAATTCAACGCATTTATTATGCTTCAGGTTTATATACCGCAACAAATAAATATTAAAAGATTCTAATAAATTATATGGGAATAAAAAACCTTTCAGAAGGAAACATAAAACTTTTAAAAGAGATGTACAAGAAAGGTTCAATAACTTCAGCAAGTCAGGACATTTACTGTGGTATAGGGTTTTATGGAGCAAAAGATTTTCTTTTAAAGAAAGGTCTTATTGATAGCAATGGAGTTAATGATAAAAACCAGTTAATATTCAAGCTTACTCCAAAAGGTAAAAAACTTGTAGAGCTTGTTGTTGAAATAGAAAAACTGCTTGAAATTCAAGGAGATGAACTAAATGTCTAAAGCATTGATATTATTTTTTGATACAAACAATGTTGCAAGACTTGAGAAAAGGAGCATTAAAGATGGGATGGTTGAAATAGATAATAAGATGTTTTATGTTGATGAATCAAAACCTTTGCTTGTAAGGTCAAAAACAGGATATAAACCACTTTACATAATAAAGTGGTCAAACATAAAGCCAAGCACTAACATAAATGAACTAAAACCTCCTGAACCAGTCAAACCTGAATTTAATGATAAACTATCAGAAGAGATGTCTCCTGAGATGCTTAGAAAGCTTGTTGGACTTAAGATACTTGGAAACATGATAAAGACAAAATCAAAAACAGAGATAGGAGGTTTTGCAATGCTTTTACTTGGAGTAGTGCTTGGAGCTGTTATATTCTGGTCATTAACATTTTTAAAGATTGTAAAGTTGTGATGCTATGGCCATAGGCGGAGAAAAAAAGATGGTACTTGGAACAGAAGAAGCTATAGCAACACTTATACAAGAGCTTCTCATAACAAAGAATCCAAAAACTCAGACTGACCTTAGCGATGAAGAGATAGGATTTCTTGCACTTCTTTCAACAGTTGGTGAAAGACTTAAGATAGAAGCTTTAAAGGAATTCTGCAAGAATTTCTCTCTTTACAGAGTGTCAAGATACAGGCAAGGAAGAAGAGAACTTGCAAACATAGCGAGCTGGTCAGGAGAAGCTTACGAAAGAAAGAAAGGAATAAAAAGCATTAAAGACCTGTTTGGCGGTATAAGATAAGGAGGGATTTTATGGGTTTGATAAGAGATGCTATGCCAAAAAAGAAGAAAGGACCTGAAGAACAAAAGATTGAAACCATTGAAGACACCTATGGAGTTGAAAATGAAGAAGAAGAGGAAACACCAAGTATACTTGACCTTTTTGCTCAATTCACAGCTGAAAAGATAAAGAAGCAAAAAGGAAAATCAAGACTTGCAGAAGTTGAGTAACATGGTCCTTTTCGCTATAGTCGGAGAATTAGGTTCTGGAAAGACTCTTGCACTTAGCTATCTTGCATGGAACAATTGGTACAAAAAAGGTAAAAAGGTTTTTGCAAACTACAACTTCTATGGATTTCCATTTACTCCTGTGAGAACCTTGCCAGACCTTGACAAAATGAAGGAAGGATTTTTTGCAGGAGATGAGCTCTGGCTATGGCTTGATTCAAGAGCTACAAAGAACCAGAAAAGCTTGATGGTGTCTTCAATACTCTTAAAAAGTAGGAAAAGAGGAATAACAATAGCGTATACCACTCAATCTATACACCAGGTTGAAAAAAGGATAAGAGATGTTACTGATTTCATAGCATATCCCTTAATGAGTGTAGATAATTCATGGTGCAGACTTGAAATATTTAGAGGTCCAAAACCTTCAATATCAACAAGGATAAATCCACCAATATACTTTCTCTGCGAACCTATATTTGCAATATACAACACTTATGAAGAAGTACATGCAATATCTGAAAATAATGATGATTTCAAAGAAGTCTTCTACCCGATAATAGCAAATCCTGCGTGGATAAGGTATCTTTCTGAGAAAGGTGTAAAAAACAGTGACAGAGTAAAAAGGATATGCGAAAATATAGAGAAGCAAATAAATCCAAAAGGAATAAAGGAAAGTGCTCTGCAAAAAGACATGGAAATTGAACAAGAATTAGAAGATGAGTAAGATGGGAAGACCTCCTATGTTCCAAAAATTCTATAGAGGTTTGATAAACAGGGCTTCATGTTATTATTGTGGAGGAAGGTTCACAGTCATTCCAAGCGGTTTATGTCTAAGATGCGGAATAAAGAACAAAATAGACCCTAATGGAACTCTCCTAGTGCACAATAGAAAAGGTTTTGTAAAGGTTAAGATAAAGAAGATATACTGCAAATACTGCAAAGAGATAACAATGCACATTGTGACATTGAAAGGATATATATGCACAAGATGCAATAAAAAATTCTAAAGATTGATTCTTTTCCTTGATGCTCTTCATTTATCTCTATTCCCGGATGAAACACGGGTGTTTCTCCTGTGATGAAGCGAGAGCGCTTCTTTTGATTCTTTTCCTTCATATTCTTCATTTCTCTCTTTTCTTGATTCTTCTTCTTGATGTTCTTCATTTTTCTCTTTTCCTGGATGAAGCGCAGGCGCTTCTCCCTGATGAAACGAGGGCGTTTCTAATAAAAAGTTATCTCTAAGACAAACATTGCTCTTACTTCTTGATCGTATCTATCAGGATAAACAAACAGAATGAAGTTCTGAGTTGTTCCTGAATATCTTTCTGAAAGACTTTCAATCTCTGATATCGCATCAAGGCCTGAAAACATCTCAGACTTTATGTCTTCTGCAAACCCTATGTCAATGTTAGACTTCTCATGAACTCTTCTCATGTATCCTTCTCCTGTTATGTGCCATTTTCCTTTTTTTGAATCCCAGATGTAGAAATCAGGAAGTTTTGATTGCTTCTCCCTTATGTTTTTTGATTGTCTCCTTAATGCTACTAAAGGATTTTCAGTAGGAGGATAAGGACCTCTTGTAAGGTCTACAACAGAAGGATAGAATACTATGAAGAAATATCCTATTATGTTTTCTCTCAAATCTCTCCATATCATCCTTAAGTCAGCATCCTTTGAAAAAGTCTTATCGTATATGACATCTCCGCTGCTCAATGGAACAGATTCAGTTGAAGAGAAGACTCTTCCTCCTGACCATACAGCATAATCTGGAACATATATGACTCTAATCCTCTTTATCATCATCTCACCTTAACCCTGACTATCTCTCTTATGTCATCTTCAATCTTTAATGTGCTAAAATAAAAATCCTTGCAGAACGCATATTCTTCATATCTGTAATCTGGAAAAAGAACCATTGCAAGATAAGGAACATTCAGATGAGTAGACCTTCTTGACAATCTCAAAACACCATACTTAACTTTACTAACCCATTCTATGAACATTGAATCTGCTTTAACTTCCTTCAAAATCTTTACATACTTCCTTAAAGAAAGCTTTACTGAAAAGCATATCAAGTGATAACCTTTTCCAGTCTTCATAACATAAACAGGACCAAAATTATACTTGTTAAAAAGTATTTTTCCAACTTTTCTTTTAATCTCTTTCTCGGATATATTGTCAAAATCTGCAAGAAAGAAATGTTTGCCATCCTCATTAGGAACATTTGAAACTATTCCAAAAAGTAGGTCAGTCCTCTGCATCAAATCACTTATAAGTTTCGTTTCTAACCTTTATGACATCATGTCTTTTCTTTTTATGATAATAAGGTGTTGAAATCTTCTTATCACAAGTCCTGCACCAATAAAAATAACTTACTGTCATTTCTTAACCTCCTTTGATTCTTCTACTTCATGTTCTTCATTTATCTCTATTCCCGGATGAAACGAGGGCGTTTCTTCTGATTCTTTTCCTTCATGCTCTTCACTTTTCTCTTTTCCCGGATGAAGCGAGGGCGTTTCTTCCCATTTGAAACCTCTATCTTTTGAAAAACACCATAAATGATAAGTCCTGTCATAGATAATGACTCTTGGCTCAACCCTTCTAACACCTGAATTGCACACAGGACATATTGTCTTAATCCTTTTATGCTGCTTCACAAGTCTTGTCTGAGATTTATCTCTTGAAGCATTATACAAGGTATCTTTTCTCATGAGATTACCTCCTAATTTCATCTATACCTGCAATTATTATGCATAAAACAAGTGCAATAACAAAACTTCTAAGTATTATATAAGAAATTACAGGAACAAGGTATTTAAACATGCTTACAACAAAGCTTTTAACTTCCATATCAAATATCTCTCTTTAGCTTATAAATAAATTTATATTCTTCAGTATATAATTCTTATTTAGCGTTTCTTCTTTTGATTCTTCTCCTTGATGTCCTTCATTTATCTCTAATCCCGGATGAAGCGCGGGCGCTTCTTATGCATTCCTGTCTAAATCCACATATAGAGCATTGCCATTCCATCGATTTGTCTCTGCTTGCTTCTGCTTCAGGAAGTATTCCTGATAACAAATACCTATGAAGCTCTTTAGCTCTTCTAACAATCTCTTCAAACATGCTCTTATCATAATTCACTTCAAAAATCTTAAAAGATAGATCCCTCCTATCAACATATATTATAAATCCTGTATCAATGTTAAATCTGTTAAGATAGAAGTTAAGCTGCATAACATGATGCAATCTTGGAAAGTTCAAAGGAGATATGTTCCTCACAGACTTAACTTCCACTATGCTCAAAGCATCATACTTCATTGAATCTTTTCTTTGATGTTCTTCTTCAGTCGTTTCTTCTTTTGATTCTTTTCCTTCATGTTCTTCATTTCTCTCTTTTTCCGGATGAAACGTGGGCGTTTCTTGTAACATATTCTTTATTTTAAAGTATAGGTAATCATCAACTCTTCCTTTTATGGTTATGTCTCCTGAACGCAAAAAACATTCATGCTCATTAACATGAAGTTCAACATATTTTGAATTTTCAAAAAGCTCATTGAACCATTTATGGAACATGTTCCCACTCTCAAAAAGCAATAAAGTCTTAATGTCAAGTTCCTTCTTTAAAGTATAAAGATAATAATTTCTCCTTATGCAGAAAGGAAGTTCTGAAGGATAATAAACACCTATCTTCCTCTCTTCTTTTTCAACATTCTGCACTTTATCTTCTATTATCTTCTTCAAGATACCTCTTATAAATACTTCGTTCATATATATACCTCTCCTTCATGTTTCTTATTTTTCTACAAATTTTATCTGTTTCCCATAATAATATTTTCCTACAAGTAATTGAGCGTCAAGCTTCCACTTTACTACATTGCGCATGAGCTTATTATCGTTCTTACCCCAAACTGCATAAACCCTACACAAGTCTCCGATGCTCCTAAGATAAAGCTCTTTTTTTATCCATGGAACTTCGCATGCAGACAAACCTTCTTTCACATATCTCATTATGCGTCTATAGACATTATGACTTATTATTATCTCTTCTTCTGGCTTGACTTCAACATAGTTAAATATCTTTATACCTTCAGCAACCTCTTCCAAATCTTTTTCATCTAAATCAAACATGTAAGGAACACATCTTGTTACAAACGCTCTAAAAGCCTGTCTTCTTTGGAATTCAAACTTCTTCATTGTTGCAACAATACAAGCAAATCTAGTCTTCATGTCAACTCTACCGTTACTCACTCTATAATATAAGTCACCTTCAACTATGTTCTGATCTGAAGAGAATACTCCTACTCGTTTGCCCCATCTTTGTGTCTCAAGAAGCTGCAAGAAGACTTCCCAACCTTCCTTCTTCTTTCCAAATGTAAATTCATCCATGAGAAGAAGACTGTTTCTACATTCCCAAGCTGCACCTGGAATCATCTGATATGTTTTGCTATCAATTGAACCTACAAGACCTGCACGAGTGCTTTCTGTTATTATCTCCCTCTTTACAAATGATGAAATCTGCTCCATTATGGTTGATTTAACTTGTCCTACTGGAGCTGAAAGGATTACATGCAAAGTTGGTCTAAGATTATATAAACCTCTTTTCTCCTCAATTTGAAGTTTCTTTATTTTTGCAGAAGCAATCGCAGTATTAACTAAAAAACTTATATCGCTTGATACTTTTTTAAGCTTACTCATTTAAAAGCCTCATTCTTTTTGATTCTTCTCCTTCATGTTCTTCATTTATCTTTATTCCCTGATGAAGCGAGGGCGCTTCTTTTGATTCTCTTCCTTCATGTTCTTCATTTTTCTCTTTTCTTGATTCTTTTCCTTGATGTTTTTCATTTCTCTCTATTCCCGGATGAAACACGGGTGTTTCTCCCTGATGAAACGAGGGCGTTTCTTTTCAATAGCAAATGCAATGCTTTATTATAACTAAGTTTTATACCATAAGATTTCAAAAACTCTTGTTGCTTCTTATTGATTATACTAATAATCTCATCATCTACCTTTATCACTCTCATATCATCACCTCACTTAATACTTGTAAACACTAATATTTAAAGGTTACTATTAGTTTACTTTTGATTTGCAAAGGTATGTACCCCCCCTCTTTAAAGAGGGGGGTGACATATGTTTGCAAAAATCGATAAACATTATCTCAAATAAAAATGCTTGTTTTACTGAGAAAAGGCATAAAACTCCTTTTCTCAATTTTAAAAAATTGCATAAAAATGTGCAAAATACGACAAAAAATTTATGAAATCTAACAAAAACTTTGAAAAATCTTACAAAAAATACCTCAAAACTCACTAAAATACCCTTAAAACTCAACAACTTCACAAAAAAATAAGCCTTTTTACGCCTTCTTTTCACTATAAAGTACATACCCAACCCCATTTTTCACTAAAAATTATGCGGATTTTAAGCAAAAATATGCGATTTTCGAGTAAAAATGCTCGGATTTTGAGCAAAAATATGCGGATTTTAAGGTATTTTTTCTCTTTTTTTTGATGTCCTTCACTTCTCTCTTTTCTTGATTCTTTTCCTTGATGTTCTTCATTTCTCTCTAATCCCGGATGAAGCGAGGGCGCTTCTTTTTTACAAATTTTCAATATCATCCCTTCCTTTCTTCTTTCTTAAGTTCTATTCCCGCCTTCTTTAGCATGTGATTACTTGCTTCTTCAATCCTTGATATAGAATCAAGGGAAATAACCACAACCTTGTTAAATCTGTCATGAAGCACTACAACACTATCATTTATAGAAGCAACTTTGCCTATGTAATAAAAAGGATCTATATCCTTTCCACCAATCTTTACAAACTTATCTAAAAAAATCTGCACATCTTCCCTTCTCAAACAAACACCTCCTTTTACTTAATTATTCTTGATTCTTATTTATCTCTATTAACCTAATGAAGCGAGGGCGCTTCTCCTTTTGATTCTTCTCCTTCATGTTTTTCATTTCTCTCTATTCCCGGATGAAGCGAGGGCGCTTCTTTTGATTCTTTTCCTTGATGTCCTTCATTTATCTCTATTCCCGGATGAAACGAGGGCGTTTCTCTAAAAACATCTCAATGTTATCTTCTATGAAGTCAAAAGTGTAATAATGATTACAAACCTTGCAATGAACTAAATCCTGCATCTTCCCTGTAATCTCCTCCTGTCTCTTCACCTCAAGATAAGGACTTCCACACTCAATACAAAATATCTGATTTCCATCAGCAAACAACATGTCTCATCCCTTTTTTGTATCTTTTCCTACTTCTTCTTTTGATTCTCTTCCTTCATGTTCTTCATTTTTCTTTATTCCCTGATGAAGCGAAGGCGCTTCTTCTACAAATTCAATTCTATCAACCTTGACATTCTTCGCTTCAAAAGATTTCATCAAATATCCTTTAAGCTTGTTTGAAAGACCTCCAACTTTAATGAAATAAGTCCCAGAAACATTAAAAGAAACATGGTCGCTTCTCTTCTCGTAGAACATAATCAAACTTGGTGTCTTGATTTTTACCCTTTTCTCAATCTTCCTCCAAACCTTCATGACTCTTGATTTATTAAATTCTTCCTCTGCAATCTTTATGAACTCATCAAGAACCCTACAAACTCCATCTAAATCATCAGCATAGATTTTAAACTCCATAAACTCTATTAGAAACAATTTTATTTAAAGATTTCTTTTCTCAATTACTTATATTTGAAAAATTAAGAAAAAGTTCACTCGTTCAAGCGAGTGAACTAAACTTGTTTCTCTCTATTTCTTAACAACAGATTCAGGAAACCAATTAGGTTTCAATGCTCTTCCCAATCTTCTCTCAATAAATCTAAAACTTTTTCCATCTGCTTTTTCTACAATCTTCTTTGCTAAATCCAAGTTAGACTTCGCATCGCTTATGTCATCTTCAGTAATTATCTCAAGCCTCTTGAACTGCTTAACTGCATCATGCCAAGAACTTCCAGAAGCCATAGTATCAAAGAGCCACCAGTTCTGCTCCTTCCAATTCTCAGGTTTTGAAGGAACTAACACAAAATGCAATTGACTTGATTTAGGTTCTCTCCCTGTTTTCGGACAAGGTTTGCCAACCTCATCTTTATGCACAGAAGCAATCTGTGCTATCATCTCTCTTTCCCCAAAAGAAATTTCTCTAAACTCAACCATGTTTATCCCTCCTTATGTTTTTTCTTCTTTCTCGTGCACAGGACTACCAAACACATGTTTAAGATAAAGTCCTAATCTCATCCTACACAATTCACAATATGGATAACTGCTTCCTGTCTCTTTACCGCATATAACACATTTTACCACTATATCACCTTGTCTAATAATGGTTTAGTCGTATACCTATTTAAACCTATCTACTCTAAATTGCATAACCCAAAAATAATTAACTCTCCTAACCGAGTAAAACTCTTTATCAATTTATCATCTCAAACATCATCTCAAACATTACGCAAGCACTACACTTCTTTCAATATTTAACTCACCTCATAGAGTAAATTATTTGTTCTACAAACATTACGCAAACACTACAACATAAAAATAATTAACTCTACTTCTCGAGTGAATAAAATCTAAACACATTACGCTTGCACTACACTTAATGCATTACGCACGCACTACATAAGTTAGTTTATTTACTCTACTAACCGAGTGAATAAAGTGTATTACATGCATTACGCACGCACTACACGATTAAATTTATTTACTCTCTTATCCGAGTGAATAAAATTCAAACACATTACGCTTGCACTACACATTATACATTACGCCCGCACTACACTACTCTCTTTTACAAATTAATTTTATTTTGTTACTATTATATAGTAG
>Ga0078972_1005404_pt1 | contig 32524 bp, 30 predicted proteins | sample YelNatPaOPGAMG01_FD_67568 | JGI IMG/M metagenome (GOLD analysis project Ga0078972, IMG submission 67568) | Hot spring thermophilic microbial communities from Obsidian Pool, Yellowstone National Park, USA - OP-RAMG-01 (SPADES assembly) (version 2) | ecosystem: Environmental > Aquatic > Thermal...
CCAGGCGTACCTTCGGCGGCGTCCCCCCTCGCAGGTTAGACTACCGACTTCGGGTACCCCCAACTCGGGTGGTGTGACGGGCGGTGTGTACAAGGCCCGGGAACGTATTCACCGCGCCATGCTGATGCGCGATTACTAGCGATTCCACCTTCATGGAGTCGGGTTTCAGACTCCAATCCGAACTGAGGCCGGCTTTCTGCGGTTCGCTCCACCTCGCGGTTTCGCCTCGCTTTGTACCGACCATTGTAGTACGTGTGTAGCCCAGGACATAAGGGCCATGATGACTTGACGTCATCCCCACCTTCCTCCGGTTTGTCACCGGCAGTCTCTCTAGAGTCCCCAGCTCAACCTGTTGGCAACTAGAGATAGGGGTTGCGCTCGTTGCGGGACTTAACCCAACACCTCACGGCACGAGCTGACGACAGCCATGCAGCACCTGTGTGCAGCCCCCGAAGGGCATCGTGATCTCTCACGACTCGCTGCACATGTCAAACCCTGGTAAGGTTCCTCGCGTACCATCGAATTAAACCACATACTCCACCGCTTGTGCGGGCCCCCGTCAATTCCTTTGAGTTTCACCGTTGCCGGCGTACTCCCCAGGTGGTACACTTAACGCGTTTGCTCCGGCACCGATCCTTCTGGACCAACACCTAGTGTACATCGTTTACAGCGTGGACTACCAGGGTATCTAATCCTGTTCGCTCCCCACGCTTTCGCGCCTCAGCGTCAGTTACAGACCAGGAGCTCGCCTTCGCCACCGGTGTTCTTCCAGATCTCTACAGATTTCACCCCTACACCTGGAATTCCAGCTCCCTCTCCTGCACTCTAGCCTCGCAGTTTCCAGCGCCTAACTACAGTTAAGCTGTAGCCTTACACACCAGACTTGCCAAGCCGCCTACGCGCCCTTTACACCCAATAATTCCGAACAACGCTCGCCCCTTACGTATTACCGCGGCTGCTGGCACGTAATTAGCCGGGGCTTATTCCTCTGCTAACGTCATCACAGGGGCATTTCCTCCCCCGCTTATTCTTCACAGAGAAAAGGACTTTACAACCTTGCGGCCTTCATCGTCCACGCGGCGTCGCTCCGTCAGGCTTGCGCCCATTGCGGAAGATTCTTAGCTGCTGCCTCCCGTAGGAGTCTGGGCCGTATCTCAGTCCCAGTGTGGCCGTACACCCTCTCAGGCCGGCTATCCATCATCGCCTTGGTAGGCCTTTACCCCACCAACTAACTAATGGACCGCAGGCTCCCCCCAGGTCGACGCACCCGCGCCTTTCCTCCAAGGACCACAGCCCCCAGAGCGTATTCGGTATTACCCCGTGTTTCCACAGGCTATCCCCAAACCCAGGACAGATCACCTACGTGTTACTCACCCGTTCGCCACTCTCAAGAGGATCGCTCCCCTCTACCGTCCGACTTGCATGCTTAAAACGCGCCGCCAGCGTTCGTTCTGAGCCAGGATCAAACTCTCCATGATGTTCCTTATCAGGCCGAAGCCTGATAATTCCTTCATTCCCTTTCGACCCTAACCCCCCAAAGGTTTCCCTTCAGACAGAGTCTCTCAGGTCACGAAGCCAGTCCCCTGGCTCCGCTCCCCACCCTCCAAGCTTCTTGTTCCTTCCCTTCCCTATTCCAACCGACCCCAGGCTTCCCCCAAGACCGGTTCCTATCTCAAAGATCCTTATCTCCTCACCACCGGGGCTCTCCCCCCAGCCGTGTAGCACGCTTTATACCAACTTCCCCCACTCCCTGTCAAGTACTTTTCCCACACTTCCCCACCCACAGGGACAACTATTTTATCCCTCCCCCTCCCTCCCCGTCAAGCCCCCCGCTTGCCCTGTAGAGGAACCTATCCCCCCCACACAGAAAACAGAAGGAAAAAACCTAAAGCCTCCCGCCTACGGATAGCTCCCGAAGACGGCTACTCACCTCCCCAGAGGCGAGGGGCACTCTACCCTATCCCCTCACTCCCTGTCAAGAGGATAGGGCAAGTCTAAGTATAATAATTTCACACAATGCAGGGCAAATTCTATGTGCAATATAGCGGATAAAAACTTGTTGCTATCTTTTACTCTTATATTTTTGGTAGGCTCGAAGATAATCTAAAAAAGAAACCAAGGCGAGGAGTGCAGCGGCTGCGAATAGGATTTTTACGGTAAATATCATGGTATTCATATAGTCAGGAAACAATCCCAGCACTCTGCTAGTATGGATGAATAAGCCCGCTCCTCCTGCCACAGCATAGAGTACCGCTTTGAGTTTACCCCCCTTTCTTGCTGCTAGTGCATACCCTTCTTTGTAGAGTATCATCCGCAGATAGGTAATTCCAAATTCCCTGTACATAATCAGGATAAACGCCCATGCAGGCATGATCCCAGTAGCTACAAAGCATACAAAATAGGTGAGTCGTGAAACAACGTCTGCAAACGGATCCAGCAATTTGCCGGTATCCGTAACCTGATCTAAAGCACGAGCCAGGGAGCCATCCACTGCATCGGATATTTCCATCAAGAAATAGATCACCCAGAGAATGACAATGGTAAGCAGTCCCCCCTTTCCTGTCCATAGGGGAAGATAAAAGGCGAGAAAGAAAACGGGAGAAAGATAGATCCGGGAAGATGTTAGCAGGTTGGGCAGGTTCATGAAGCAAGCCTATTGAGAATCTCTTTCTCTGTCAATAATTTGTTCATTGACATGAATGAATCCTTTTCTTAGATTAGCCCTATATGCAACCAGAACCTATCCTGAAAAGTATCAACCGAACAATTGGTTTTCTGTATTGTTTGCAACTCCTCCTATTCTTCGGTGTGCTATTCCTGTTCAAAATTAACCTTACGTACTCTACGATCATCAGTTTCCTTATTTTTCTCTCTGTTCTTCATATAGGAGTGTGGATCTTTCTCTCTATCATGCATGATCATTTTACTGTGATCCCAACAGGAGAAAAGTTAGAGCGGATCAATATTGCAAACAAAATCACTCTATTTAGGATCAGTTCAACCCCTTTTGCGGCATTCCTTCTCTTATTGATTCCCAAGCACCGGATATGGCCCATTTTGGTTCCAATAATTCTACTAGTGTTCCTTTCTGACATGTTCGATGGGGCCATTGCTCGGGGGAATCGACAGATAACCAAAATTGGCAAGTACCTTGATAGCATCAGTGATTATTCTATCTTGATAGTAGTTTCTTTCATTCTGGTGAAATACCGAATGATCCCGGATTGGCTCTTTTTACTGATTTTGTTTCGTTATTCCTTTCAAGCCATTGGGATGATGGCCCTATTGATTTATCAAGGGTATTTACATCCCATCGCTACTCTTATGGGAAAAGCTTCTGTTTTCTCTACCATGCTTCTCTACAGTGTGGAGATCGTACAGAGAATTCCCACAATTGGGAAATATATTCAGCCTCTACTACCAACTATGGAATGGATCGTAGCCATCATCGTAGTATTAGCGTTAATAGAGAAGGTTATTCACTTAAAACGGGGATTTGTAGAGGCAAAAGAGACACGAAAACGTATAAAAAAGTTTCCTTCATGAAAGTTTTATTTAGTACCCCGAAGCTTGTGGGGATTGAAGCAAAAACGCGCAGGTTCCTGTCTAGAAGGGTAGAGGGCACTACGGAGCTCTCATAATCCTAGGCGCCAGGGGGTGTGTCATGGAGTCCAGTCCTTTCTCGGATACCTCTGATTCTCGGGACGAAAGTCGAATCACGGGCAGGCCCGATCCTTCGCCCTCTTCCTCTACCCTTCGGGAGGAGGATCCTCCGTTCTGCCCAAACCGGGAGTGTGTGTGGCACTACCCGCCCTTTCCCCAAGGCAGGGGGTGGTATGTGAAGTGGGGGCTGTATGAGACGGAGGCCTTTGGGTCGGTGCAGCGGTACCGGTGCACGGGGTGTGGGAAGACCTTTTCGAGCCAGACCTTTAGTCTGGACTACTACAGTAAGCGGGTGGTGGACTATCGGATGGTGGAGCGGGGGGTGAGTGAGTGCATGAGTGATGCGGGGGTGGGGAGGTGGGTGGGGGTGAGTGGGAAGGTGGTGCGGAACAAGGTGGGGAGGTTGGCGAGGCAGGCGGTGTGGGCGCACGGGAAGCTGTATGAGAGCCTTGAGGTGCGGGAGGGGGTGGTGGCGGATGGGGCTGAGACCTGGTGTCGGAGTCAGTATTTTCCGGGGCATGTGAACTGGGTGGTGGGAGAGGAGTCGCAGATGGTGTACCTCCAGGAGTATGTGACGCTGAGGCGGAAGGGGGCGATGCGGGAGGCGCAGAAGCGGAGGCGGGAGGAGGTGGAAAGGAGGTGGAAAGCGGATCCCGAGGGGATAGAGGCGAGCTTCGAGCGGATCGGGGAGGAGATGGTGAGGTGGGTAGAGCGTAGCGAAGGAAGAAAAGTAGTACTCACCACCGATGAGCATCCGGCGTATGTGCGGGGACTGGCTCGGGTGGTAGAGCTGGAGGAACTGCAGCGCTGCGGACGGTTCGAGCATCGAACAGTCAGCGGCAAGCGGGCCCGTAGCCGGGACAACCCCCTGTTCGCGGTGAACTACATGGATCGGGAACTCCGTAAGGATGTGGCCAACCATGTGCGGCAGACCACCCGGGCCGCTCGGAACGTGAACGATCTGATGAACCGGCTGGCCCTCTATCGGGTGATGCACAACTACCGTAAAAGCTACCGGCTGCGGCCCGATCAGCGGGATACGCGCTACCATGGGGAGGTGGCAGGGTTAGCCCGGGAGCGGATCGAGGCCGAGGTGGGAGATAGCTACTACCGGAAGCGGAGGTTCTTCACCCATGGGGTGTTGCCCGCAGAGGGGTGGAGGACGTGGACACGGATGTGGGGAACCCCTATGGGGGAGGGAAACGTGTACATCCCCCGGTTCATCCTGGACTGAGGCCCTCTCCTCGGATCCCCACAAGCTTCGGGGTACTAATAATGGTATTTTAAGATCCTCTCCTTGAGGTCATCTGCCTCATCAGGACGAAAGTACGAGTATAAAACCAGGTACCCTTCCCGGAATTTCTTGTCGAGAATTACACGGATTTTTCGATTCATCTCCTCTTCGCTTGTGAAAGTAAGAACTTTTTCACGCGGTCGATCCAGTTTCTTCCCCCACAGGATGGTTAAGGTAAAGGGAGCGAAGAGAGACCCCTGGCGATCGTGTATTGTATAGTAATAGGGCTGGCCTTGGTGATCCTTTTTATACAACGTTACCATCATACCCTGGTTATCGGCCGCAGCACCCAAAAGATTGAAAAATTCACTCCTCTTTGAGGATGACAACTCCCTTAGAATTACATCTGATCGAATACAGAGTAAATGCTTTAGTGTTATCCCATGTAAGGGTTACGGCCCGTTCCTGCAATTGGGGAAGCATCTGGAATATCCATTCGGCAAGTGAAGGTTCCTTACCATCATTCGGAGAAGAATAGTTACCTATAGATTCGATTTTGCAGTAGAGAGGTGGAAGGTCGAATATGCGGTAAGCAAGGGAAAGAAATCGCTGTCGAATCTGGATGGTTACGGGACGTTCCACTTGACGCACATAGACTGCACCTGCCCTGGGAGAAGTGAAAATGAATCCCACTCCCTCTCGGTCCATTCTAACCGTTTCAAGAGAACCGAGTTCTGTAGTTTCCCACACAGGGATCCATCCTTGGAATAGGCGAGGCAAGAAAAAAAAGGGTGCTAAAAGGAGCAGCCCCGCCAATACGAATCCTCCAATTTTCCCTTTCCCTCGTAGGGAAACACTCCAACTGATCAGTATCCCTAGGCATCCTCCTATCAAAAGAAAGGCTCCCAATTCTCCGATACTTTGCCCGGTCCAGGCATAGGACGCTTGAAACGACCCCCAGATACCAAAAAGACAAAAGAGCGAGAAGAAACTGAGGGATCCCAAGAACAAGGTAAGTTCTTTTCGGCGAACCCTTTTCGGTGCCTTGAGATAGTATAGAAATAGAAATAACCTATGGAAGGAAGCTCCAAGGAAAAGCATGCATAGACCTAAATACCGTACCCATCCATCTGTCATGTACGTTTAAGAGATTCGGTGCAAATACTTTTCCCGCACATACCGAAGGAAATATCCGGGGTCGATAGGAGAACCAGTGATTTGCCGACACAGTTCCTCTGCAGTAAAAATCTTCCCGAGAGTGTGCACTTTTTCCCGTAGCCACTGTACTATCGTACCATATTTACCCTGCTCTATTTCCTGTAACACCTGGGGGTGGTCTTTCAGCAATGAGGAATAGAACTGTGCAGCATAGAGGGTTCCCAATGCGTAGGTCGGAAAATACCCGAAACTCCCCATAGACCAATGGATATCCTGTAGCACTCCTTCCCCGTCATGAGAAGGTTTTATTCCAAGCAGCTCTACCATTCCATCGTTCCAAGCGGCGGGAAGATCCGAAATAGACAGCGAATCTTCTACCAATGCTTTCTCTAAATTGTACCGCAGGATAATATGTAACGGATAACTCACCTCATCCGCTTCTACCCGTATGAGGGAAGGTTGTACTCGATTGATGGACAGTAGAAAGGTATCGAAGGGAACCAGAGATAGGTCTTTAAGGTATTCTTTTTGGAGAATAGGGTACCAGTATGTCCAGAAAGCCTTATTCCGCCCAATATAGTTTTCCCAGAATCTCGATTGAGATTCATGGATCCCCAGGGATACTCCTTCGGCCAGAATGGTACCCCGGATTTCATCCCCAAACCCTAGATCGTACAACCCATGTCCGGCTTCATGGATGATTCCGAATATCGCTGTGGGGAAATAGGTGGGATTGTAGCGGGTGGTGATCCGCACATCATCCGCTCCCAGGGTGGAAGTGAAGGGATGCACAGATACATCCAGCCTTGCTCTTTCAAAAGGGAAACCCATTGCCTGAAGGATTCGCATTCCGAACTCCTCCTGTGCTTCCTTCGGAAACGGAAGATGGAGGCACCTATCATCCACAGTGGAGGCAGAAACGATCTCTCGGAATAATGGTACAAGATCTTTCCGGAGCTGTTCGAATAGGGGGGAAAGGACGGCGCAGGTCATCCCGGGCTCATACTCATCCACCAGTGGGTCATAGGGCGTTTCTCTAAACCCTAATGCCCCGGCAAGTTCCCGAGTGAGGATCAAGATCTCCTGCAGGTAGGGCTTGAACAGCTCGAAAGAAGCCTCTTTCTTAGCCTGGGCCCATTTGGCTTGCCCTACGCTGGTAGCGTAGGCCATACGGGACACTAAAGATGTGGGTATCTTAGAAGCTCGCGCAACTCTTCTATCCCATTCCCGCAAGAAAGCAGCGCGCTGGATAGGAGTGAAGGGTCTTACATGGCTTTCGCCTCCTATTTCTGTTGCGAACTGTTCCTCGTCTAATTGTTCCTTCGCCCCTTCCAGGGCTTCCCTCGTAGCGGGGGAGACAATTTTACTATGTATGAGGGTCTCTAGAAGGGAAATCTGTTCTGCCCGTTCTTCGATCCCCCTGATCGGCATGTAGGTTTCCTGATCCCACCCCAACAACGAGGATACATGTCTTAGCAGGTAAACCTCATGATCGATCCTTCTTAACTCTTTCCATGGATTCATCAGTGCAGCTCTTTCCTTTCGATTTTTTCTTTCAATAGCCCTGCTAATTGCTTGATCGAGAGACTGGGGAGTTGCTCCCCTCCCCGGGTACGGAGGGAAACACTCTGAGTCTCTTCCTCTTTGGCTCCCACGATGACCATATAGGGTATTTTCTGGGTCTGAGCCGTGCGAATCTTTGCGTTCATCCGGGCATCGCTCAAGTCGGCTTCTACCCGGAATCCCTCCCGCTTCAAGGTTTCCGATACGTGGGAGGCGTAGGTATTGAAAGCTGGAGCTACGGGTATCACCATCACCTGAACAGGAGCAAGCCATACAGGGAAGGCCCCACTGTAGTGTTCGATCAATACCCCGAAGAATCGCTCCAAGGATCCCAATAGGGCTCGGTGCACCATGAAGGGTCGCTTCTCTTTCCCGTCATGATCGATAAATTTCAGATCGAATCGTTCAGGCATGTTGAAATCGAACTGGATAGTGGTCATCTGCCATTCGCGACCGATTGCATCCTTCACCTTCAAATCGATCTTCGGTCCGTAGAAGGCTCCCCCTCCGGCATCCACCTGATAGCTCAACCCTTCTGTTTCGATGGCTTTCTTCAGAGATTCGATAGCAGTATTCCAGAGAGCGTCGTCCCCAATGCTTCCCTCCGGTCGAGTAGCGAGGTAGGCCTTGATGTTCTGGAATCCAAAGTCCTTCCAGATCCTCAAGGAGAACCTGAGAACTTCCAGAATCTCCGCCTCGATCTGGTCGGGAGTGCAGAAAATGTGGGCATCATCCTGGGTAAAACCCCGGACTCGTAAAAGTCCATGCAGCACTCCGGACCGTTCATACCTATATACGGTTCCCAACTCTGCCCAGCGGAGGGGTAGGTCCCTGTAAGAGCGCATCTGACTCTTGTAGATCATGATATGGAAAGGACAATTCATCGGTTTGATGTAGTAGTCCTGCTGGTCTATCTCCATGGGGGCATACATGTTTTCTTTGTAGAACCCGAGGTGTCCAGAAGTTTCCCATAACCAGGAACGCCCGATATGCGGAGTATAGAGGATTTCGTATCCATTCTTCCGGTGGGCATCCCGCCAGTAATCCTCTATAGCCTGCCGTATCCGTCCTCCCTTGGGGTGCCAGTAGATAAGACCCGCCCCTGCTTCCTCATGGGTAGAGAACAGGTCTAGTTCCTTGCCCAGCCGCCGATGATCGCGCTTTTCGATTTCTGCTAGACGATCTAAGTATGCCTGGAGATCTTCCGGCCGTTCCCATGCGGTTCCGTAGATCCGTTGAAGCATCTTGTTTTTCTCATCCCCCCTCCAGTAAGCCCCCGCGATCGAAAGGAGTTTGAAAGCTTTCAGATTCAATTCTTTCGTACTGTTCACATGGGGACCTCGACATAGGTCGGTAAAACCTCCCTGTGTATAGATCGATACCTCTTCCCCCGCGGGAATCGCATCGAGCAGCTCCAGTTTATACGGTTGATCATGGAACCGTTTCCGAGCCTCTTCCCGACTGATCACTTCCCTGCGAAACTCATGCCCTTCTGCCATGATCTTACGCATTTCCTCTTCAATTTTTTGGAGGTCTTCCTGGGTGAGGCTTCTCGGAAGATCGAAATCGTAGTAAAAGCCATCTTCGATGGCGGGTCCGATGGCGATCTTTGCATCGGGGAAAATCCTCAACACCGCTTCCGCCATCACGTGCGAGGTAGAATGTCGAATCCGCGCCAGTGTATCCTTGTTCTCTGTCATAGTCCCTTCCTTCCTAAACAATGTTCAATAAAAAACCCTTACGCTCCCTCATCCATACGAATTCCCAAGGGAATCAACCGTAAGGACGAAAAGCGTAAGGGCTTCGCCCCGCTTTCCGCGGTTCCACCTTACTTCAGGGCCCGCCTTCCGGCCTCCCTGCACCTCGTTCTAGTGTTTCGTTCGACTCCAGAGGTGGTTTTCACAGGCGCTTATGCCAGGAGCCTTTCAGCCGCGGGCTTCCCTCTCTTTCGACACAGTTCGCCGCTACTCGTCTCCTTCACTGTCGAACGATACAAAATTAAGAAAACCGACCCACTTTGTCAAGTTCCATCGTCCCCGATGGCGGAAACGGGGCAGGATTCAAGAGCAGCCTGGACATCCTGCAGTTCCCCTGGCTCCGGCTGCTTTTTTACATACGCTTTTTCGTCGGCATTCATGGCGAATACCGTGGGAGCGGTATTCACGCAGAGATTGCATCCTATGCACCCTTCATCCACATAGTACTTTCCCGCTACATTGTCGGGAAGCCGTTTTGTTCTGTCTGCCATTGTGTTTCCTCCTTCATAAAGAATACCCAAATTGTTGACAGAAAAACGTATCAATTGTTACGAGGATGACTGCTTTTTTTGCATAGCTGCCATTAGCCTATTTACCACGTCCCGGAACACGATGAGTTCTTTCCATCGGGATTCCAGTTGAGTATAGAGCTGCTGTACCTCCTCTTTACCTTCGATATTGCTGGAGGCACCGGTCCTACCGAAGATCGTTTCATACAGATAGTGGAACTCTTGATGTTTTTGTTCCAATAGAGAGAGATCTTCGCCGAAGGTGCGATCCTGTTTCAGCTGTTGGATCCAACCATCCAGGGGACACGCCTCTCGGGGATTCGGTAAATGTTTCTTTTCCAATCTGCCCTGGAGAAGAGCCTTCACACAGTACACCATCCGTTTATGGTTCAAGATGATCTCTTTCAGCGTCAAGGAATACTCGCTTCCCTCGAGTATCCCATTGTTCTCCAGCCGGAAGTATTTCAATTCGGTAGAAAGGGTGTTGATATGATCGAGGCTTTCCGTTCCTATTCGGGAAATTTCTCCTTCCAAAGCTTCGATAGTTTTGAGTTCATTCCCGATGGTCGTCAACTGAGAATACGATTCCTGGGCGAACTCTCGCAAGCTTTCAATGGACGTGTGAATATTGCCCACACTTCCTCGCATCGATTCGGAAGCGGTACGGAGGGATTCCGCGCTGCTCCTCAAGGCCATCACACCGGAAAGCATCTGTTTCCCGCCCGAAGCGGCTTCCTGAGTTCCACGAACGATTTCGCTGAAGGCATCCACAAATTTCAGGATCTCCTCATTCAGTTTGTTGATGGTGGAGAAGGCTACCTGGGCTGCCTCGTCGAGGTACCGCATCTTTTCCGTGAAGTCCGCCAGGGTGTTCCCTACCTTCTTGGTATGGGAAGCGGTAGATTCAGCCAGTTTCCGTATCTCCGCTGCCACCACGGCAAATCCCCGCCCGTACTGTCCCGCGTGAGTTGCTTCGATAGCCGCGTTCATGGCCAATAGGTTCGTTCTGGCTGCCACATCGTTGATGAGCTCCACGATGGTTCGTATCTCCTCGATCCCCTGGGACATCTGATTCATGGCAGATAGGGCTGCTGATACCTTTCTCCCTCCCTCCTCGGAAGTCCGAATGAGGGATTGGGTTGTTTCCTGCTTGGCAGAGGCGATTCGGGCTACAGACTCGATGGAGGCAGTCATCTGTTCCACAGAAGCGGATGCCTGCTGGATAGAACTGGTTTGCTCAGAAATCTGGTTCGCTACCTGCTGAATGCTTCCCTGAAGTCCCGAGAGGATCCCTCTCATCTCTTCGATGCGATAGTTGAGGTCCATGTAACGACGTTGAAGCCCCTCTACCCCTTCCACCATTGTTGCCGTATTTGTCTGGGAAGTTCGAGCGACTCCCTGAAACTCACGCACTAGAGCCCTATGATCCTCCAGAATATCCTTCATCCCCAGAAGAAGGATCTGCAGGTTCCCCACCAGTTGATTGTCGAACTGTTGTACCATTGTTTCCAGTTCCCTGATGGGCTGGGTGCTGTCTAGCCTGACGGTAAGATCTCCCCGGCTGACTTCCCTCATCCCTTCCTGCATACGACGAATCGTGTTACTCAAAGGGGATAGGATGATCCAGGAGAGTCCTCCCCCCAGGATCGTAACGATCCCGAAGCCCCAAATCGGTTGCCATAGATACGTCTTCAGCAGGGAAGTAACGAGGGCAATCAGCATCCCCACGAAGAATACATAAAGACCCATCGCTATCCTCCAACCCTTCCACATGGTTACCGCTCCTTCCGAGAAATTAGAGGTAATGACAGTATAGCATGAATTTTTTTATTTTATGCAACCTAAATTTTATCTACCAGTGGAACGAATCGTACCGCAATGAGGGTTCTAGATACCGTTTTCCCAGATTCCAGCTTTTCCACCAGCACGAGATCCTGTGAAAAGAAGGAATCCCCAACGGGAATAACCATGCGCCCCCCCGGTTTCAATTGCTCGACCAATTTCCTGGGGATTTCATTCGCCGCCGCAGTAACGATGATCCCATCGAAGGGCGCCTCCTCTTTCCACCCATCGGCACCATTCCCTATGCGAATGTGCACCTTAGAGTATCCCAGTTCATTAAGCCGTGCCGCAGCCTGCTTGGCATGTTTTTCTCGAATCTCTATCGAAAATACTTCACATCCCAGCTCGGCCAGTACAGCGGCCTGATACCCGCTTCCCGTTCCAACCTCGAGGATCCGATCACCCGGTTTGGGATCCAGAGATTCCGTCATGTAAGCCACTATGTAGGGTTGAGAGATCGTTTGCCCCTGTCCAATGGGCAAGGGTTGATCCGTATAAGCAGAAAAACGCAGGTGGGAAGGGACGAAAAGATGCCGGGGAACTCGACGCATCGCTTCTAGAACTTTTGAGTTCGTCACCCCTCGACGGAGGATCTGATCCTTCACCATTCGATCGGCTTCCTCTTTCCAATCTTTCATTCTCTTCCTTCCTCCTCGAGAGCCAAACTTTTTTCTACCCGGGTACAGAGGGAATGTACCAGTCGTAAGTCCGAAGAAGAAAGCAACGCCAATCGCTCCAATAGCCGTTTCCCCACCAGATTCTCTCCTCCCAGGCCTATTCGTTCGAAGATCCTTCGTACTCTTTTATGTAGAACCTGGTATGTGGGGAGTGATCCTCCCGGCTGTCTGCCTCCGGTTCCCGTTTCTCCCGCCTTCGATCCTGTGACCTGGATAGGGGAAAGTTCGTACGCATACACCAGCACTGCCTGAGCGAGGTTAAGGGAAGGATAGGCTCCGACCAGAGGAATGGTGGACAGACAGTGGGCTACCGCCAATTCTTCGTTCGTGAGCCCCGATTCTTCCCGTCCAAAGAGTAATCCAACCCGATGAATCGTTCCCTCCTTTTCCCCTATCAATCGACGCAATTCCCTAGGGGTATGGTAATCGTGATGTAGGGTTCTTCTTCTAGCTGTGGTAGCCACTACAAAATCCAGTCCTTCTACCGCCTCCTTCACTGTCGCATATACCATCGCCTGTTGCAGGATTTCCCGGGAGCCGTGGGCCACCCATTGCGCCTTCTCCTCTTTGTGAACTTCGCTATTCACGATAGAGAGGGAATGGAAGCCGAAGGTTTTCAATGCCCTGGCTACCGATCCTACATTTTCTGGGACCGAGGGCTCCACCAGAATGAATCGAAACTCCATAGGTATCACTATACTCCCAAGAGGTGAAATGGAAAACTGGACAAAAGCATCGAAAGGGGATATAAAGGAATACAATGAGGTGGAGGGACATAGGGGGGTGTAACAGAGCACCTCGCATACTTTGGGTGATTCTCGCTCTCCTTTGGTCCTGTACGCAGAGGGGGAACCCGGCACCCCTCCATCCGAAGTTCACCCTGTCGATGGAACAGCTTACCCCATTAGCCCAAACCACTGCGAAAGAGACACGTGTCAAGATCCAAGAAAATCCAATTCGATTCCTGGACCTCTTAGACGGGATTCTCAACTCCGATCGGGAGCTTTTCCTCCTGGTAGACAAGAAACATCCGCTTCCTAAAGAGTATGAACCCAGAGATCTCGTTTCCCTCGATGCTTATGGAATCAGGACCTCCCGGCCCTCCCTCCTCCTACGAAAGAGCGCGGCTGTAGCCCTCTCTCATATGGCAGAGGAGGCCCGTAAGGAGGGGATCGAACTTCTAGTTTCCTCCGCTTACCGTTCTTTCCAGTATCAATCTACCGTATATCGCCGGGTAGTTCAGGAGTTGGGTCAGGAAGCAGCTGACCGGGAATCGGCAAAACCGGGGTTTTCCCAGCATCAGCTAGGTACTGCCGTGGACTTCGGCTCGATTTCCGATTCTTTTACGGGAACCCCGATGGAACTGTGGCTGCGTCGAAGGGCTTGGGAGTTCGGTTTTTCCCTATCCTATCCAGAAGGGAAGGAATCCGAAACAGGTTATCGGTACGAAAGTTGGCACTATCGTTTCATTGGAAGGGATGCTAGCAGGTTGGAACGGGAGTTCTTTTTCGGCAGTCAACAACGGATGCTGGAGTTTCTACACACCCATTGGGAAACTCTGGAGAAAGCTCATCGAGGTTCCTCAACGAACCGATGATCTGCGCGCGGAAAGGATTCGGCGATGGAACACATTCCCTTCCTCCACGAGGTTCAAAACAGCCATCGCGATACCCTTTCCATCTAGACCATACTCTGCCAGCAGTTCTTCCCTAGAGGCATGGGGGATGAAGGAATCGGGAGCCCCCAAGTGCCGATAGATCCCCCGCCAATCATGCAGGAGGGAACCGATCCGCTCACCCATCCCCCCCTGTCGAGCCGCTTCTTCCACCAATAGGATCGCCTTGTAGGGAGCTACCAATTCTCGTACGTACTCCTCATCTAAAGGTTTCAAGAATCGGAGGTTGTATAGATCCGTTTCGATCCCTTGGTGGGAAAGAATTCTAGTTGCTTCCTCAGCCTGGGGAAGGATCCCGCCTACCGACACAATAAGGATCGGAGCTCCCTTTTGATGCACGAAGGTTCCTCTACCTGGAACCAGGGGCTCATCCAACCCGGGGTACTCCTGCCCACATTCCGCTTTAGGGTACCGAATCAGGACAGGGCCCTGGTGGCGCAAGGCATACTCCACCATGCGATCCAGTTCCGACCCGGAAGCCGGGGACAGAATCGAAACATTGGGAATCGAGCGGAACAGGGCCACATCGTACAACCCTTGATGGGTTTCCCCATCCTCTCCCACGAACCCGGACCGATCCAGTGCAATCACTACAGGCAGGTTCGGGAGGGCAATATCGTGAATCACCTGGTCCACCGCACGCTGCATGAAAGTCGCATAGATGGCTACCACGGGACGCATACCTGCATGGGCCAGCCCCGCTGCAAAGGTTACCGCATGCTGTTCGGTAATGCCCACATCGAAGAAACGATCGGGAAACCGTTCCTGAAACAGGGAAAGTCCTGTACCCTTGGCCATAGCTGCCGTAATAGCGACGATTCGTTTATCCTGTTCAGCTAAATATAGGAGACGCTGGGCGAATCTTTCCGTAAAACTAACCGACGGGGTCTTTTCTACCGTTCCGTCTTCGATGGAAAAGGGAGATATCCCATGGAACTTCGAGGGGTTGTTCTCCGCATGCACATACCCTTTGCCTTTTTGGGTGAACACATGGATCACCATGGGCTTTGAAAGAGTTTTAATGTTTCTGAACACCTCCCGAAGAAGGGTAACATCGTGGCCATCCAGCGGTCCAATGTACTCGAATCCTAGATCGGAAAAGAGGTTTTCCTGCAGCACCGCCGCTTTCACGCTTTTCTTCGCCCGTTCGATGAGGCCCATAAGCTGAGAACCATACTTGGGAACACTTTTAACAGTCTGATCAATTCGATCCCGGATATCTTGATAGAGCTTTGTTCCCGTTATGCGGGAAAGGTAGGAAGACAGGGCCCCCACGTTCTCGGAAATGGACATTTTGTTGTCATTGAGGATAACGATGAGATCCTTTCCCACATGCCCTGCATGGTTCAACGCTTCCAGGGCAATACCGCCACTGAGGGCCCCATCCCCAATTACGGCGATGACTTTTCCCGGAATCTTCTGCAGGTCTCGACCCACCCTGATCCCCAAGGCTTCCGAGATCGAGGTGGAAGCATGGCCTGTTTCTACCACATCGTGAGGACTTTCCGACCGCTTGGGAAATCCGCTCAGCCCACCCTTTTTCCGGAGAGTTTCGAACTTCGCGTATCTTCCCGTAAGCAACTTATGGGGATAACATTGATGTCCCACGTCCCAGATGATTACATCCTTTGGGCTTTCGAACTCCGCATGAAGGGCAAGGGTGAGTTCCACAATTCCGAGGTTCGAGGCTAGATGCCCTCCATTTTTACTGACTACACGAATGATTTCGGAGCGAATTTCATCCGCCAATCTAGGGAATGCTTCTGAAGGAAGGGACCTCAGAACCTTCGGGTCTCGAAGAGTAGGCAGAATTCTGCCCGTTAGGTCCATAGAAACTCCCCGCTATTTATTCTTCTTTTTATGCCGGTTTTTCCGAAGCTTTTTCTTTCTTTTGTGGGTAGCGATTTTTTTCCGCTTTCGTTTTCTTCCGCAAGGCACGGTTGAACACTCCTACACGATAGATTCATTGTTTCCTGGTCGATAGGGGCACATTATGCATGAAGGTTTACCCTGCGTCAATAGCTCGTAAGGAGGGTACTACCTTCCCTTCCTGTAACGCCTTACGAAAGGAGGTGAAGGATGGAGCCTCCCCTTCGAAGGAGGTGTACCGGGTTCCGATGAGTTCAGGGATATGGGCATCCGAATTGGAGATGAATACCAGGTTCCGGGAGGATACCGGCGGTGGCCACCGGGTTACTTCGAGAGCCGAATAGGGCAATTCGGGGATCCTTCCCAACTGACTCAAAAGGCTATTCACAGGCCGATCGATATGGGAAGGGATAAAGAGCCCCTCCATCGATTGTACGATCCTTGAAAGTTCTTCCAGCGAAAAGTATGTCCCCACACCTAAATAAGTCTCCACCTCTCCGAGAATTTCTTCCCTCTCGTTCACATAAACCTGGTCCCCGTGCCGCTCAGGATCGTAGGCTACCCGGGGAAGATTCCGAGCGATCTGTTCACCCAAAACAAGCGCCTGCTCTACGGAGGGAAATAGGGCCAGCACGTGAATTTCCTCCACCGTGGTAACCTCGATTCCAAACAGGGCAGAGATTCCCTCTTTCTTACAAGCCTCGGAGAAAGCAGGACAATTCAATGCGCTGTTGTGGTCCGTCAGGGCAATGAGGGAAAGACCTTTTTTCGATGCCTCCCGGGCAATGCGGCGGGGAGACATAGACAGATCGCCGCAGGGGCTGAGACAGGAATGGGTGTGGAGGTCCGCAACGAATCGCATGGCTTTTTATCGAGAGGAAGCCAATAGAGTGTACAGCTTACCCGAAAGGACGAACTGAGTCTCCCGGGAACGAAAGATTGCAATCCCTTCCTTACGAGCCGCTTCCACCATGTCTTCGGGTACAGGTCTCCCGTTGGCCAGGATGATTGCGGGGATTCCCACAAGTCCTGCCACCGCAACGGTATTTTTATGGGCCTGGATGGTGATAAGGACAGACCCTGAGGTCGCATGGGCCATCACATCGGAAAGCAGATCAGAGGTGTATCCCCCCAGGATCTCTGCATCCTCAAAATCCGGCTGGATCGATTCTACACCCAATACTATAGAAAGATCCTTCACCCGCATCTCGCCTCCTCTAAAAATCAGCCCCCCCTAACTTGAAGATGAGGGAGAAATGTAAATCACTGCCCGCACAGTTGTCCCCTCTCCCAGCTTGGAATCGATGGTGAACTCGTCGGAAACCCGCTTGGCGTTGGGCAATCCCATGCCCGCTCCAAACCCGAGAGATCGGATCCATTCGTTGGCAGTGGAAAACCCTTCTTCCATAGCTTTTTCTACATCGGCGATTCCAGGCCCCTTGTCCTTTGCTTCGATTTCCACACGATCTTTCCCTATCCGAAAGGACAGGGTGCCTCCATCGGAATGAACCACCAGGTTCATCTCCAGCTCATACGCAGCCACCGAAATGCGACGAAGGGTTTTAGGATCGAGATTCCGTTCCATCAAGAGTTTTTTCAATCCCGCCGAAGCTTTTCCCGCGTTCTCGAAGTCGTACTTCCGTACGTGGTACAATAACCAGGCTTCCTCCCCCGGCCTGGAGGGAGGTTGGATGATCCGTTGCTCTAATTTTTCCACTTCCTTGTTGGCTTCTACCAGCAGGGCAACGATGATATCCCGACTGGTAATGATCCCTACCAACTCCCGATCCTTGTTGAGGACCGGGAACCTCCCATACCTGAACTTGTCCAGATACGAAATGGCAAACTGGAGGGGCATATCCTCCTCCAGTACGATGAGATTCCGGCTCATCCACCGTTCGGCAGGATCCTCGATGTACCCCCCATCCAGAGCGCGGATGATATCGTCCATCGAAATAATTCCAAAGATCCGTTTCCCCTCCTCGTCCGTTATGGGGACTCCCGTGATCCATTTCTCTTTCATGATACGCTGAATCTGCCTCAAAGGGGTTTCCTTACGGGCAGTGATCACCTCTTTCGTCATCACATCCTTCACTTTCAGACGATAGATCAAATCCAGAAGAAAGGGAGGAGATTCCTGTGTGTTGAGGGGGATGGTTCCGCTCATTTCCCTTCCAGTAAAATCCCTAACAGGTAGCATACTTTATAGGTTGACAGGGGGGTAGAAAGAAGGGTGATGCCGAACTCTTCCGCCAATCGAATCATCCCATCCTGAGGGTGTTTCCCATTGACCAGCAGAACCGCCGGAGAGCCTACGATGTCGGCCGTACGGATCACTTGCTCGGAGTTCAAGGAGGTTACGATGAGGAACCGATCATCCACTGCAGTGAGCACATCGCTCATCAGATCTGAAGCTACGATGGAACGAAGATCCAGATTCTCGAACTCCTTTCCTTTAACCAGGACGGAGCAGGGAATCTTTTGCAGCACAGTTTCAAGTTTCATACACAATTCCTTTCTGGTAGATGCTAGTAGGTTATTAACTCCTCAAGGGTTACAGCAATTCGAAAGGTTCCGATAACCGATCTGCCAGTTTGACTAGATAGAAGAGGTTTTCTATCTCCAAACTCAGGTTTACATTATGGATTAGACAACCTTTATGATTGCACTTCAGTTCCACCGGTGCGAAGTTGAGGATTCCCTGGATGCCCGCGCTGACCATCTGTTCCATCACCTGTGCAGCCGCAGAGTCGGGTACGGCAATTACCCCCACGGTTATCTTATGCTCTTTGATGAATCCAGGCATGTCCTTCACGTCTAGAATGGGGATTCCCGCTTTGGATTCCACTTTCTGAGGGTCTATGTCGAACCCTGCGGCAATATGGATCCCTTCCTTGCCAAACTCCTTGTATTCCATCAAGGCAGAACCGATCCGGCCGCAACCTACGATGATGATTTCATGAGGTTGGTTCTTTCCCAGTACATTACTCAACAGTTCGATGAGGGTGTCGATGTTGTACCCTCCCCGTTTGTTCCCTGGAATGTTGATGATGGAGAAGTCCTTCCGAACCACCGCAGGGGTAACACCGATGGCATCCCCCAAGTTGTTGGAGAATACCTTGACGAATCCGAGGGATTTCAATTTTTGCAGTACCCTGAGATACCGAGCCAACCTCAATATTGTGCTTTTATTCAGATTCTTTACCATTCTTATGTACCTCAATTCACAATATCTAAGATATAATAATTCTAAGTGTGATATTTTGCAATATGTAGTTCCCACTGTTGATTTTTTTATCGATTGCCTATAGAATCCCTCCAAACTGTTCCCACTTGGGAAGGAGGATATTACATGACTACCGCTACAGAACCTGTAAAGCTCACCGCAGGACTTCAACAGTTCATTGCGGAATGGAAGGACAGACCGGGGAACCTCATCATGATTCTCCACAAAGTCCAGGAAGAGTATGGGTACGTACCCCGACCTGTGGCCATCCAACTGAGTAAAGAATTGGATGTGCCTCTGGCCAAAATCTATGGGGTAATCACCTTCTACCACTTCTTCAAACTCCGTAAGCCCGGGAAAAACAAGATCTCTGTCTGTCTCGGCACTGCCTGCTACCTGAAGGGGGGGGAGGATCTGCTCCACGAATTGGAGACTCTCCTGGGTACGGGAGTGAACTCTACCACTGACGATGGGATCTTCTCCATCGAGGCGGTGCGGTGTGTGGGATGTTGTGGTCTGGCACCCGTACTGATGGTCAATCACGAAGTCTACGGAAAAGTAAAGAAAGATCAGTTGGCAGACATTCTCGCCAAACATAGGGAATCGTAGTGCATTACAGTATCGGAGATTACATACAAGATATTGTACAGAATGCTCTGGAGGCCGGTTCGGCCTATACGACCGTCGAGATACAGGAGACGGCTGGATTCCTGACAGTACAGGTGAATGACACCGGAAAAGGGATGAGTCCAGAGGAGATTTCCAAAGCGTTGGATCCCTATGGAACCAATGGCTCCAAACACCCCAAGCGCAAGGTCGGATTGGGGTTGCCCTTCCTCGTGCAATGTATCGAGGCAGTAGGGGGAGAGTTCCGGATTCAATCGGAACCGGGGAAAGGCACATCGGTATACTTCCGACTGCCTTTGACTCATATCGATGCCCCACCCCTCGGAAACCTAGCGGAAACCTTCCGCCAGATTCTCACCTATCCGGGAACCCATGAAATCCGTATGCATCGCACGCGAGGAAAAGATTCCTACACCTTGCTCAGGTCTGAATTGAAGGAAGCATTGGGAGACCTGGAATCAGTGGATTCACAGGCTCTCTTGAAAGAATACTTAGAATCCCAGGAAAACTCCCTCGAGAAAGAGGGAGTTCCTCAGATAGAAGGAGAAAAGCTATGGCAAAAATGACTCTGGAAGAGTTGAAGAAACTCCGGGAAACGAAAAAGCGTGAACTGGAAAAGCGAGAAGTAACGGGCAAAGATATCGAAATCATCGTGGGGATGGCTACCTGCGGGATCGCAGCAGGGGCAAAGCAAACCTTGAGCGCCTTCCTCAACGAACTGGAAGCACAGAATCTCAGCAACGTGGTGGTTCGGCAAACCGGTTGCATGGGGTACTGCTATGCAGAGCCTACAGTGGAAATCAGGATGCCCGGCATGCCGGATATAATCTACGGCAAGGTAGATCCCGAAACGGCGGTAAAGATCGTTCGAAAGCATATTCTCGGGAAAGTACTGATCAACGATCACATTCTGGACAAACCTGCCGCAGATATCATGAAGAAGTAAACACAGAAATGGAGGAATACCATGGCATTTAAGAATTACGTGCTTGTCTGCGGTGGTACAGCGTGCCAATCCTCGAAATCGGAAGAAATCTACAAGAACTTCATCTCCGAACTTGAGGCTGCAGGCATCAAAGAAGACGTGCAAGTAGTGAAAACAGGATGCTTCGGGTTCTGCGAAAAAGGACCCATCGTAAAAGTACTGCCCGATGAATCTTTCTATGTGGAGGTGAAGCCTACCGATGCGAAAGAAATCGTGGCAGAGCACCTGGTGAAGGGAAGACAGGTAAAGAGGCTTTTATACCAGGGGGAAGAGACGAAGAAGCACGCAAAAGTAGAAGATATCGCCTTCTACCAGAAGCAGTTCCGTATCGTTCTCAGGAACTGCGGTGTTATCAACCCTGAAGACATCAACGAGTACATTGCGCGGGACGGATACGCCGCGTTAGAGAAGGTTCTGTTCCAAATGACCCCCGATGAGGTGATTCAGGAGCTGAAAGTTTCCGGGTTGCGCGGCCGTGGGGGAGCGGGATTCCCCACCTGGCTCAAGTGGAACTTCACGAAACAGGTGAACGATTCTCCCAAATACATCGTGTGCAATGCGGACGAAGGGGACCCGGGAGCCTACATGGATCGCTCCACCCTCGAGGGGGACCCTCACAGTATCCTGGAGGCGATGACGATTGCAGGGAAAACAATCGGGTCGAACAAGGGATACATCTACATAAGGGCCGAATATCCCCTGGCTATTCATCGTCTGGAAGTAGCTATAAAGCAGGCCCGGGAACTCGGGCTACTGGGAAAAGACATTCTGGGAAGCGGCTTCGACTTCGACATCGAAATACGTCTGGGAGCGGGGGCTTTCGTGTGCGGAGAGGAAACCGCTCTACTGGCCTCTATCGAAGGTGAACGAGGGATGCCGAAGCCACGCCCCCCCTTCCCCGCAGTGAAGGGCCTCTGGAAAAAGCCCACGGTGATCAACAATGTGGAAACCTGGGCAAACATCCCCGTGATCATTCTTCGGGGAGGAGCCTGGTTTGCCAATATCGGGACAGAGAAATCGAAAGGAACAAAGGTCTTTGCCCTAACCGGGAAGATCCGTAACTCCGGTTTGGTGGAGGTTCCCATGGGGACCACTCTCCGGGAAATCATCTACGATATCGGGGGTGGCATCATTAACGGGAAGAAGTTCAAGGCCGTACAAACGGGAGGGCCTTCAGGAGGGGTGATTACAGCAGACTACCTCGATACCCCCATCGATTACGAGAACCTCCAGAAACTCGGTTCCATCATGGGTTCCGGAGGGATGATCGTGATGGACGAAGACGATTGCATGGTAGACATCGCGAAGTTCTACCTAGGTTTCACGGTGGATGAATCCTGTGGAAAGTGTGCCCCCTGCAGAGTGGGAGGAAGGCAGCTGCTGAACTACCTGGACAAGATTTCCAAGGGCAAAGCGACTCGGGACGATCTGGCAAAGATGAAACAGATCGGTGCAGCCATGAAGCGGGCATCCCTCTGTGGATTGGGGCAAACGGCTCCAAACCCTGTGCTTTCTACCCTCACCTACTTCGAGAAAGAGTACCTTGCCCATGTGGATGACAGAACCTGTCCTGCAGGGAAGTGTAAAGACCTCATCACCTACTCGATCCTGCCCGAGAAGTGTATCGGGTGCGGTCTCTGTGCCCGTCGATGCCCAGTGAGCTGCATTACGGGAGAAAAGCGTCAGCCCCATGTGATCGATCAATCCGCCTGTATCAAGTGCGGCGAGTGTTACTCGGTATGCAAGTTCGGCGCTGTAATGCGCAAATAGAAGGAGTTGTGCTGTGAATGCCAAGACTATCAACATAAAAGTGAACGGGATGCCGTTCTTCGTACATGAAGGGACAACGGTGTTGGAGGCCGCCAAATTGGTCAACGTAAAGATCCCTACCCTCTGCTACCATCCCGATCTGCCTGCCTGGGCAGCCTGCGGCATCTGCGTGGTTAAGGTAGAAGGATCCCCCAAGATGTTCCGTGCCTGCTCCACCCCTGTAGAGGATGGGATGAGTATCATCACCCATGACCCGGAAATCGTTGAAGTGCGAAGGACAGTGATCGAACTGATCCTTTCCACCCATCCGAACGATTGCTTACAGTGCTTACGGAACCAGAACTGCGAACTGCAGCGCCTGGCCGCAGAGTTCGGTATCCGGGAAATGCCCTTCGAGTACAACATCAATAGAATTCCGGTGGATGACTCCACTACTTCCCTCGTTCTCAACCCTGAAAAGTGCGTGAAATGCGGCCGCTGCGTGAAGGTGTGTCAGGAAATGCAGAACGTGTGGGCCATAGAGTTCCTAGGGAGAGGAGAATCTACCCGGATAGCTCCTGCCGGAGACGTGCTTCTGGCGGAAAGCCCCTGCATCAAATGTGGACAATGCTCCGCTCACTGTCCTGTGGGAGCCATCTACGAGAAGGACGAAACCCAGAAGGTGTGGAAGGCTCTGCAGGATCCCACCAAGCACTGCGTGGTGCAGATCGCTCCCGCCGTACGGGTTGCCTTAGGGGAAGCCTTTGGCCTGGAGCCCGGTACCCTGGTTACCAATAAGGCCTACGCGGCACTGCGGAGGTTGGGATTCAAAGGGATTTTCGACACCAACTTCGGGGCTGACCTCACCATCATGGAGGAAGGTTCTGAGTTCGTGGAACGGTTCGTACATGGTAAAGGAGAGCTACCTCTCATTACCTCCTGCTGCCCCGCATGGGTAGACTACCTGGAAAAGTACTATCACGATCTCATTCCTCTCTTTTCCACGGCAAAATCGCCCCAGGCGATGGTTGGGGCGTTGAGCAAAACGTACTATGCGGATAAAAGTGGGATCGATTGCAAAAATATCTTCATGGTCTCCATCATGCCCTGTACCGCGAAAAAATACGAGATCGTCCGAAGCGAATCGATGTATTCCTCCGGTTGCCAGGACATCGATGTGTCCATCACTACCCGGGAGCTCTCCCGCATGATCAAGTCTGCGGGAATCGACTTCTTGAGCTTGCCCGATGAAGACGCCGATGCGCCCCTGGGGATCTACACTGGCGCCGGTACGATCTTTGGAGCTACCGGCGGGGTGATGGAGGCTGCCCTTCGCACGGCATACTTCCTGGTGACCGGACAGGAATTAAAGAACGTGGATCTTACCGACGTGCGAGGCATCGAGGGAATCAAAGAAGCCCGGATCCGGATGGCCGGGAAAGAGGTGCGGGTGGCGGTAGCCCACCAGATGGGGAACATCGAGAAGGTTCTGGATCTTGTTCGCGAGGCAAAAGCCAAGGGGAAGGAACTTCCCTGGCACTTCATCGAGGTGATGGCCTGCCGGGGTGGCTGTATCGGGGGAGGCGGGCAGCCCTATGGCGCAACAGATGAGATCCGAAAGAAACGCCTGGCAGGAATCTACAAGGACGATACGCTGTCCAAGATTCGATGCTCTCATCAGAACCCCGCCATCAAACAGCTCTATGCGGAGTTCCTGGGCAAGCCCTTGAGCCACAAATCGCACGAACTCCTCCATACGAAGTACACTCCACGGCCGTTGTATACACGGTAGGGAATCGTACATCTGGGCGCACTTTATTCACCCATATTTCTCATCTCCCGGGGGGCATTGTATCCCCCCAGGGGCTGATAAAAAAAGATCTGGGTTCTTTCGAACCCAGATCTCCAGCTACAAAACCGGCCGTGTGTGAAAGTATGAGGATGCAGACCTTTTATTCAGCGAACCCCACAAAAGAATCGGGATTCTGGTTTTTGTAGAATTCCCGAGCTTCCTCGGCTATCTGAACCACTCGACTGATCCATCTAGCCAATAGGATTCCTCCCACAACGGCAAGAACCCATTCAAGGAGAGTTGTGAAATCCATACCTTCCTCCTACTCCGCATGGGAAAGGGCCGGTTTCTGGCTCAGCTTCGGTTTTCGAGCAGTTGCAAGAATTCGTTCAGCCAATTTGAAAAGTCCCACCAGGGTTGCCGTAATCACAATGGCCGAAGCCGCTACGATTAGCCTTGCTGTGAATGCACCGATCATAGTAACCTCCTAGGTACGATATTGCTTTCTACGATGAAGCAGTGTCTTGCACCGCTTCCCAACAATTCCGAGTACAATGTATCGAAAAGGATATAAAATGGGGTTAAAAATTCAGGTCACGGGTGTAAAAATTTTGTAAAATCGTATACTCTTTCCCCATGCAAAAACGGATCCTTTCCTACGATCTGGGCGACCCCATCTGTGCTCTAGCCACCCCCTGGGGAACCAGTGCTCTTGCAGTGATTCGGACTTCCGGTGAAGGATCGATCGAACTAGTGTCAAAGCTCTTCTCGAAACCTGAGGCTTTGAAAAACAGCACAGGCGGTCGCCTCTATCATGGGTTCCTCCTTTCAAAAGACACCCAAGAACCCCTCGATGAGGTGATGATAGCGATATTCCGGGCTCCCCACAGTTATACGGGAGAGGATAGTGCGGAAATCTACTGTCATGGCAGTCTGCCCGGGATACGCTCCCTGCTGGAGGCGTTACGGAGCGTCGGCTTCCGGCCTGCGGAGCCGGGTGAGTTCACCTATAGAGCCTTCGTCCATGGGAAGATGGATCTCACCCGGGCAGAGGCAGTGCATGAAATCGTTACCGCCAAAACACAGAAGGGACATCTTTTGGCCCTCCATCGCCTGGAAGGAGCTTTGGAAAAAACCCTCAAGAACATCCGGTCCACTCTCCTGGATCTCCAGACTTCCCTAGAAATCCAGCTCGATTATCCCGAGGAGGACGCACCCCCCCTTCCGGTTCCTCTCGATTCCATCCAAAAGACCATTGCCTCCATCGATCGACTCCTCAGCACCTATCGAGAGGGGAAACTGTACCAGGAAGGTGTACAGATAGCCCTGGCGGGAAGGACCAATGTGGGGAAATCCAGCCTGTTCAATCGTTTCCTTCGGGAAGAACGTTCCATCGTGTCGGAAATTCATGGGACTACCCGAGACTATATCGAGGCCACAGTTTCTATCGGGGGCATACCGGTGAGGCTCTACGATACCGCCGGTCTGCGAAGCTCTGCGGATCCCATCGAAGCGGAGGGAGTGAAGCGGAGCCTTTCTCTCATCGAATCCTGTGCCCTGGTACTGTTCTTGATCGATTGTACCGATCCGGCTCTGACTGCAGAGGAAGAAAGCTTCCTTACGCGACTGGGTAACCGGGTGCTTCGGGTGTACACCAAAATCGATCTGCGGGCGGGCTGGTACGATCTGGGTGAGACTCGGACACCTCTCGGAGTGAGTGCCCTAACGGGGGAAGGGTTCGATCGATTGCTGGCAGAGATCGAATCGCGGCTGAAAGAAGGCTTGCACGGTGGAACCGAAGAGGTTCTGATCGAATCTGACAGACAAAAGGAACTGTTGGAACGCTGTAGACATGCGCTGGTGAGGTTCCGGGAAGGTCTAGAAAAAAATCTCCCCCTCGATATAGTAGCGCTGGATATAGAGGATGCCCTAAACGCCCTAGGGGAACTGACCGGCGAGGTCACCACGGAAGAGATGTTGACCCGTATGTTTTCACGGTTCTGCGTAGGGAAATAAACCCTTAGGCTTGGATGCTAGCGGTGGGAATCCCTGCAGTTATAGCAACAGAACCAGCGGTTGCGTATAATAGCCTCCATGGATTTTGATGTGATCGTCATTGGGGGGGGCCATGCGGGAATCGAGGCAGCTTTGGCCTCTGCCCGAATGGGATGCTCTACCCTCCTCATTACCCAAAACCTCGATGTCATAGGAAAGATGTCCTGTAACCCAGCCATCGGAGGCCTTTCCAAAGGAAACCTCGTGCGAGAAGTGGATGCGTTGGGGGGAGAGATGGGGCGGCTGATCGATGCTTCCATGATCCAGTTCAGAGTTCTCAACAGGAGTAGAGGCCCCGCTGTACAAGCTCCCCGCGCGCAGGCCGATAAAGCCCTCTATGCGGCACTGGCAAAACACACCCTGGAACTCCAGAAAGGATTGACCCTGTTCCAGGACACCGTAGTGGACTTCCTATTGAATACCGAGGGGAATCGTGTGCGGGGGGTGATCACGGAGCGAGGGCGACAATTCAGTTCTTCCGCTGTGGTCCTTACTACAGGGACCTTTATGGAAGGCATCATCTTCATCGGGGAGTATACAGCTCCCTCGGGGAGGTTGGGGGAACCCGCTGCCCAGGGATTAGGGAAAAACTTGCGTAAGATGGGCTTTACAGTGGGGAGGCTCAAGACAGGTACGCCAGCCCGGGTACACAGGGCTTCCCTTGATTTCAGCAAGATGGAGCCGCAACCGGGAGATGGGGAAGTGTTTCCCTTTTCCTTCTTTACCGAAAAAGTCGATCGCCCGAACGTACCGTGCTGGATCACCTATACCACCGAGGAAACCCATCGAATCATTCGGGAAAACATTCACCGTTCCCCCCTCTATGGGGGAAAGATCGTGGGAATCGGCCCCCGCTACTGCCCTTCTATAGAAGACAAGGTAGTGCGGTTTGCCGACCGAAACCGTCATCAAATCTTCGTGGAGCCTGAAGGGCTGGGAACGGAAGAGATGTACCTGAACGGGATCTCCTCTTCCCTGCCCGAGGATGTGCAGGAACGATTCCTTCGCACTGTGCCGGGCTTGGAGCATGTGCAAGTTCTCCGGCCGGGATATGCGGTGGAGTACGATTACATAGATCCCACTGAACTGTACCCCACCCTGGAAACGAAGAGGATCCAGGGACTCTACGTGGCGGGCCAAACCAATGGAACATCGGGATATGAGGAAGCGGCGGGCCAGGGTCTCGTAGCGGGGATCAATGCGGCTTCCCGGGTGAAAGATCTTCCCCCTTTGGTGCTCAGCCGAGCGGAGGCTTACATCGGGGTTCTTATCGACGACCTGGTTACTCGAGGAACCAAGGAGCCTTACCGGATGTTCACATCCCGGGCAGAGTATCGGTTGAATCTCCGGCATGATACGGCTGATTTTCGTCTATTCATGAAGGGAAGGAGCCGAGGGCTCCATTCGCAAGAGAGGGAAGAATTGTTCCAGAAGAAACTCGAAACCTGCGAACAGGTAAAACACCTGTTGCAGGAAAGACGGATTTCCCCGAAGGAATCTTTACCTCCCGAACTCTTGCGGCATGTGGGGAAAACCTTGTACCAGGCTTTGAAGGACCCCGACGTTTCCCTTTCAGACCTGAAACCGTGCGTTCCTTCCCTATCGGAAGTCCGACCCGACTGGCTTTCGGTGGTGGAACTGGATATCAAGTACGAAGGGTACATCCAGCGGCAGAACCAGGAGGTGGAACGGTTCCAAAGACTGGAAAACCGGAGGATCCCCCCTGACTTCGATTACAACTCCATCGAGGGCCTCTCCCACGAAGCTCGGCAGAAGCTCGCCGCTATCAAACCCCTATCGGTTGGCCAGGCCTCTCGAATCGCGGGGGTTCGGGTATCGGACATTGCCCTTCTAACCCTGTACCTCGACCGAAAACCCTTGAAACACTTGAAACAAAGGTAGTTCCCGATGGATCCGGAAGCGCTCCTTCTATTGGAAAAGGGGCTGGAACAGCTTGGGCTCGGGGAATCCTACATACAGCGAGCACTGGAAATTTTCCTCTACGAGCTAGAACGCTGGAATCGACAGTTCGGTTTCGTACATGCTTCCGGGAAAGATCTGGTCGTGAGGCATGTCCTGGATAGCTTGGCGGGAGTTCCCTTTTTCCGCATCCTGGGACTCCCGAAAGTGGGGGACCTGGGCTCGGGAGCCGGCTTCCCCGGTATCCCCCTTGCGATCGCCCTGCCCCACCTGCAGATCACTCTCATCGAACCCTCCCGGAAACGAGCCGCTTTTCTCCGGAGCGTCCAGAGCATCCTCCAACTGAAGAACCTTCAGGTATGGGAAAAGGATCTGGCTTACCTGGTGAAGCATCTGGGGAAAGAGGAACTTTTCCCCTGTATTACCTTCCGGGCCTTCACCCCTCTAACCCCCAAAGGGTTGAAACAGATGCTCCGTATCCTCCGGCAGGACGGGAGTATCGTGGCGTATAAAGGCAAACGGGAACAAACCGAAGGGGAAGCTCGTGTGGCAGAAGAGCTGGGTCTAGTTACCCGGATCGTGCAGGTTTCTGTTCCTTTTCTGGAAGAAGAGCGAAATCTGCTCTGGATCAGTTGGTAGTCATGAGGATCTTGTTCAACCCTTCTTTGTCCACCAGGTCGATCAACCGGGCTTCCACGAACTTCCGGGCTTCTTCGCTGAATTCCCCCGCCGAAAAGCAATAGCCTCGGCCCGCTTTCGCCTCCTTGATGCGAGCGTGGAAATCCCGCAGCATCAGTTCCCCCACCGGCCCCGTGGTACGGATGAATCGATACATGATGAGGTCCTGCCATTTGGCTGTTTCCACTTCCGCGAGGATGTCGGCATATTCGTTCTTTTGCACCGCGATATTGAGGATTTTCACCTGAGCCTGGGGAATGAAACTGGCAACGATCTTTCTGCAGAGGGTAACGAAATCGGCCGGGGGAGCAATGAGATAGGTCTGAAGGTTCTTGTTACTGTTCAACTCACGAAACTTCAGGATCAGTGCCTCCACGTCCCGATAGGCAGGCTGAACGCCGTAGATCTCCATGAGGAGGTTCAACGCTTTTCCCAGTTCCTGCTTCTGCGCATAGGCTGAAGCAAGTCGGTACTTCAACTCTAGGAGTACCTCGCCCTTGATCTCCTTGTGTTTCAGCCCGATTTCGAAATCCATGATTGCCCTGTCCACCTGGCGGATCCGGAGGTGGGTCATCCCGCAGAGCAGGGCTGCCTGCGGGCCATACGTGGGGTCAGGTCGAAGGTGGGTGAATACACGAATGGCTTGATCGTTCGCGCCCAGTTCATAGAAGCATTGCCCCATGGCATAGATCGTTTCTTTGTCGTCCGGTTGCTGCTCGAACACCCGTCGAAGGTAGGGAAGCGCCTCCTTTGCCTTGCCGGTCTTGTAGAGAGCGTAACCGAGGTACTTCAATGTTTCTAGATGATCCGGTTGTTTGGCGGCCGCATGCTTCAAGAGGGGAACCGCTTTTTCGTAGCTTTTACGCAAGAACTCCAACACCCCCAGGTGAAAGTTCACTTCGAAGGATTCCATGTCCTTGGTTCTGGCTAGAAGAAAGCCCTTGTAGGCTTCCTCGAACTTTCCCATTTTCAGGGCCGAGATCGCGTACCGCAGGCTGATTTCATACTCGTTCAGGTTCATGTCCACCCCGCAAAGATCCATCAGCAACCCGTAGGTGTGCATTGCCTTGTCCCAGGATTCTTCGTTGTAATAGAGTTCGCCGAGCATGAGGAGGGCTTCCGAATCCTTTGGATTCTGGGCAAGACGTTTATTGGCTTCTTTCAGAATGGCATTTCGATCTTTGGGCTTTTTCGATTTTTTTTCGGAGACACTTTTCTTTCCCGCAATCACCGAAATCACGGCGATTCCGACAATCGCCACCAGCGCGGCTGCCAGGAGCGGCAACATGTCCAGCATGGGAGCATTATGATGGAGGGGAGTATCCCTGTCAATGAACCCTCTATGAACCAGAGTAAGGTTGACAAAGGGGCTTTCCCCTTATAGGCTTGATTATGATTCGTGTGGAGGGGAGGTGCGAAAGGTATGATCGGCCTGAAACTGGCAGATGGCCGATTCTTCCCGATTCTGGAGGAAACGGAAAGGACTGCAAAACGAGTTGTCCTCACGACAGTTCGAAACGAGCAAACTCAGGTAAAAGTGGACTTATATAGGGGAGATACGGAAAGCGATCCCAGTTCATGGGAATACATTGCCAGTCTAGTTCTGGAACATGTCCGCCCTACTCCTACAGGTACACCGGAACTGGAACTGATCCTTCGCTTGCGAGACACAAGCACCCTGGACGCCCGAATCCAGGATGAAGGCTCCGGAGAATACCAGAGTCTGCGGATAGACATAGAAAGTCTGGAATATGGGGATTTCTCCCTGCCCGATTTCGAACCGACATCCGATTTCCAGACATCCCTAGAAGATTCGGTATCCTCACCCTCCCCTTCGGAGGAGAAAGAAATCATGGATACAGGTAACCGACCGTTCCTATACCCTGCGTTGATAGCCTTCGTGCTACTTTGCCTCCTCATTCTGGGTATCCTTGTGTATTTCATCTTCTCCGCCACTAGGGGTACTCCTCCCCCTTCCCTGGCAGAGCATCCATGGGATGTGACCCTGTATAACCTGCTTATTTGAACAGAGGGAATGCATGACGTACCTACAAGCCATACTCCTGGGGGCCCTCCAGGGCTTAACCGAATTCCTTCCTGTATCGAGTTCCGGACATCTAGCCCTCCTGCAGGATCGTTTCGGCATCGGGGAAGTACCATTACTCTTCGATGTGCTCCTCCACATAGCCACCCTCGGTGTGGTCGTTATCGTATTCAGGGAGAAGATCCTGCAATTGGTCAAGGGATTCTACCGAATCCTACGCCGGGAACCCTTTGCCGAACAGGAAGAAACAAAAAGACTCATCGTGGTTTTGGTGATTTCGACCGTGTGTACCGGTATTCTCGCCGTCCCCCTCAAGCCCTGGGTAGAACAGGCAAGCCCAAAACTCATTTCCCTTTCTTTCATCCTAACGGCACTTATCCTCCTATTTGCCGGAACACGGAAAGGACATAGGACCTATAGGGAACTCACTATAGTAGACGGTGTTTTCATAGGGATTGCGCAGGGGGTGGGTGTATTACCCGGTATTTCCCGCTCAGGGATCACCATCTCCGCAGGTCTACTTCGCAAACTCGAACGATCCGCCGCAGGGGAATACAGCTTTCTCCTTTCCATCCCCGCCATCCTGGGCGCTCTGGTCTTGACCCTCAAAGATGCCGCATTCCTCGAAGCCCACGTTTCGCCTACGGTAATGCTGGCAGGGATGGGTGCCGCCTTCGCGACAGGGTATTTCGCTCTGAAACTCCTGTTAAAAACCGTCAGGGGGGGGCATCTGGGTTGGTTTGCCCTATACCTCATCCCTCTGGGAGTCATCGGAATCGTCTTTTTATGATCAGTCTCGTGTACCGCCGGGTAGCCCTGATTCTTTGCTTCCTCCTTTCCCTCCTCACAGGGGGATCTCTAGTTCTCTATCTTCTCCTTTCTCCCTCTAGTAGTTCTGGAATATCATCCCATTGGCTCTGGCTGGGAAAGGTTCTGTTCGAAAGTTTCCACTACGCTTCCTTTTTCATCCCCCTCTACTTTGCCTGCTGCGGACTCCTCCTCCTTTACAGGACTTTCCGCCTCGACTGGCTGGTGTTTCTGAACCTTCTATTGGTTCCTTTCTTCACCCTCGCGCTATCCCTCCGGCTTCTGTTCAGTGGTACGGCTTCCGCCTCACCCCTACCTGCCCTCTTTCAACGATCCTTCACCTCTCTGGGCGGTGGGATTCTGGCTCTCCTGCTCTTTGTGGCCGAACTGGCCTTCCTTCCCGAGGTGTACCGCTGGATCTCCCACAAGTTCACCTCCCGGCAGAAATCTCCGGAAGGAGTTCTTCAACTGGCAGCCCCCGAAACCGAGGGATCCGAAGAGTCTACCCCTTCGAACCTGGGTTCTCCTGCATCCCCTTCCGGGCCTCCTGGTGCCACAGAACCCCTAGTACCCACTCCATATAGGCTCCTCACCGAAGCTGTAGACGGGGCATCGAGGGAACTACAATCCATAACGGAAGAAGGGCCGAAGAATCAAGCATCTGCCCCCCAGCAAGCCGCAGAACCAAATTCAG
>Ga0078972_1005405_pt1 | contig 32519 bp, 28 predicted proteins | sample YelNatPaOPGAMG01_FD_67568 | JGI IMG/M metagenome (GOLD analysis project Ga0078972, IMG submission 67568) | Hot spring thermophilic microbial communities from Obsidian Pool, Yellowstone National Park, USA - OP-RAMG-01 (SPADES assembly) (version 2) | ecosystem: Environmental > Aquatic > Thermal...
CAGAGTTCCGATTGAGAGTTTTGTGCCTTTTGGGCACGCCCCCCCTCACTGGGCTTTTCATGACGCGATATGGGGACAGACACGGAGTTACGGCTACATCTATCACTGGTTTTTGGCTGTCTGTACTGTGGTGTCGCTATCTGCAGTGTCTGTTTTTTTCCGGGGGGGCGTGAGTCGGGGGGCGGGGGACAAAGTCGCAGCAAATATTTCCCAGCCCGGCGGCGCAAAGCTTTCAGATCAACGGGCGAATGCACCGCGTCTTTGCGCGTCAGGGAACTTTGGTTCCGGCTACGCCGGGCTGCGGAATATGCGGGCTAGCGGTCAAAGAGGGTCGAGTTGTCAGCGGTTGTCCGTTTCAAAGCGGCGGGATTTCTTGTGGTATCTTGGGGTAACCTGTCAAAAGGTCGCCCCGCCGCCGGGTAAATTCCTAGAAACAGGTCAATTCCTCAGGAAACCTCGTGTTTTGAGCCAAAACAAGCAATCGGCAGCCCATGGATGCGGGTTGGCGAACGGCGGTTTGTCGCCGAGGCCGATCCCGTGGCGGCCCTTTTCGTAGATGTGAAGGTCGAAGGGCACGCCTGCGCGGCGCAGCGCGCTGGCGAAACCGAGGCTGTTTTCGACCGGCACACCATCGTCTTCAAATGTGTGCCAGATGAAACATGGTGGAGTCTGTTTGGTGACTTGCAATTCATTTGAAAGAAGCTTGACCAGTTCGGGTGACGGATCCTTGCCAAGGAGGTTGTTTTTCGAACCCTGGTGAGTGTATTCGCCCATGGTGATCACCGGATAGCAAAGAATGCCAAGGTCGGGTCTGGAACTTTCGCGATCGACAGGATCGGAAGCTGCAACATCGCCTGCGTCGAAGTGGGTCAAGAGTGTTGAGGCGAGATGTCCGCCTGCGGAGGAACCCATGATACCTACGCGACTTGGGTCAACACCCCATTCTTCACATCGTAAACGCACGATTCGAACGGCGCGGGCTGCGTCCTGCAACATGGCCGGGTGCCGGTAGCCGTGCGATCCGAGCCTGTACTTGAGGACGAATCCGGCGATTCCATGTGCGTTGAGCCACATTGCGTAATCTCTGCCCTCGTGTTGGGCCAATCCACCGTATCCGCCGCCCGGGCATATTACAATGGCCGCTCTCGGGGCCGGACCGGTGTCAGGGATGTATGGAGTCAGGGTAGGTTTGTCCTTGTCTTCGGTGCCGAGAGCGCCGGGGGCGCCGTCGGGCCAGAGCAAGACCGGGTCCAAAGTGGCCGCATTCAGAGCCGTTCCGAGCAAGAACGCGTTCGTTGTAATAGCAATTCTTTTCATAAGCGAGTTGGGTTTTTCAAAAAACCGAGTTTTGCCGCTTATCCTTGGTCAGTGGTCTGTGATCCTTGGCTTTCGCGCTTTGTCTGGATTCGTTTCAGCGCATTGTCAAACCATTGGATTTCCGGGGCGAACAGGAACTTGCGATCCACCGCGTTTGCGGCTTTTTCGGCACTGGCATAATCGCCTTGTTCAACGAGTATTTCTGTCAGCACGAGGTGATAGGTGGTTTTGTCGCTTTCATCCAGCCTTGAAACATCGAGTGACTGAAGCAGTCTGAGAGCGTCACTGTAGCGCCGGTTTTGGGCGAGGGCGGCTGCGTGGTTGAGGATGGCTGGGGGATTCTTTGGCTGACGCCTGTACAGCTCGAGAGTCAACGCTATTGCTTCCTGCGGCATTGAACGCATGGAAAGCAGCGCGGCGGCGTGGTTCTGAATTGCAACTGCGTCGTTTGGCCGCATGCTGTGCGTTTTCGCGGCTGCATACGCGAGTGTCGGGAGATCGCGCAATTCATATGAAACCTTGCCCAGCAACATCCAATACTCGGCGTTGTTTTCTGCCACGCGTTGGTTCTTGAGGAGGAGCTGTTGGGCCGGACCGGGGTAGCCGGCATCGGACATGCCGGCTGCGATCTTGAGAAGTATTGTTTCGTTTTCGCAAGAAACTTGCGCGGCCTTCTGAAAAGCCTCTTCGGCTGTTGACTCGCGATGCTGTTTGAGTTCGGACAAGCCCTCAAAGTAAAGACTCAAACAGAGAAGCTCGGCCCGGGAAGGGTTTGATTCGTCGCGCATTTCGAGGGCGATCTGGCCGAGGCTCTGCCATTCCCCCCGCGCGATGAGCAGATTCCCGAGCGAAAGCCAGAGATGATCTGCCACGGCAAAATGTCTGGCGTACTTGTAGAGCACATGGCGCGCTTCCTCTGGAAACCCGAACTCGTAGTGAACCCGCGCCAAAGTGATTGCTTCGTCGCCGGTCCTCGGCTCATAAACGTTGGACCGAATCAGCTCGATTGCCTTTTCTTTCCGGCCCGATTCCGCAAGTAGCTGCCAGTACACGAGGTGGTCGCCGAGGCTTGTGGCACGCATCTGAATCAGGTTCTCCAAAGCCCTGCCGTAGGTTTCCACATCGCGACGGTGTTCGCTTACGATCAACTGCAGGCGGTTTGCAAGTACGGCTGAACCCGGGTTTTCCTTCGCTTCGTCCAGCGCGCGTTGCCCGGCTTCGGCAGACGCACCGTCCGTCCACCCTGCCATATAGGCCGAGTGAACCAGCTTGAGTGACGGATCGTCCGTTGCGATCCCGCGGGATTGGAGGCGCGCCCAACGCGCGGCGAACCGGGAAGGGTTCCTGCTCATGAACAGCGCCTTGGCGTAAGCAGCTTCAAGCGCAGGCGAAAGTCTGTCCTCCAACGGCTCGAGCATCCCCACCACGAAATCATCCAATAGAAAGCGGTCAAAAAGGCCCGCAACCAGCTCAAGCTCGACGAGGTTTGTCCTGCTGAGCTGGACCAACCACAATCCGTTCTGGACGGCCATGGCTGTATGTTGATGCGGGTCGCCATACTGCCTCATCATATCAACGAACTCGCGCACAAGTGCCATATCACCGGGATTGTTCGAGACCGCAGAGCGCATTGTGCTGATGCCGTCGTGGGTTCGGCCCGTGGCGATCTCGGCCAGCGCAGTGCGCCGCAGGGCGCGCGCCTGCCAGAAGTCGATCATCTTGACCCTGTAAACCGGCTCGAATCCGGGCGGGGTGGAACGCCATATCGGGAGCAGTACCAGTGCAAACCCGGCAACTACCAACGCGAGAGCGAGGACCACCAGTCTGAACCGCCAATCGTAAAGCAGGACCAAGACAAGCTGCTGGACCCATGGGAAATGATCGAACTTTGCGGCCAATTCCTCTTTCGACAGCGGTTCTTTTCGCAAAAACTTACGCATGGATCGGCAGTCGTTGTGGCGAGCGCATGTCTTGTCGCTCCCAAGCATGCCCTACATCATCTCCGTAGTCAAAGCCAGTTGCAGCACAGCGTGACATCGCCTGACGCGCAGGACAACCGACTGCCGCCAGAGTTTTTCACCGCCGGCTGTGACGACTTTTCACGAACTCTCCTCGCCGATGGTAGAATAACTTTGGGAATCGCATCGGTTCCGGGTTCCCGTGGAAGCATTGAAACTTTCTGTGTGGTTGCCGGCTCGGAGCGCTTTGTGCCGGAGCACGATGTGGGAGGCTGCGTGCCCTACTTTCTTCGTTTCAGGGCATAGTGAACCTGCACCGCAGATGGTCTTGTTCGCGTACGGTTGCTCAGCGCGGTGCAGTCGCGACCGAGTGATCGGCTCGTGCCAACTGCGCTGCGGTCGGCCCAAATAGCGTGCCTGTCCCCTTTTTTGGCGCAAGAGGTGCCAGCAAGAGCGGAAATTGGGACGAAAAGTTCGCGCATTCCCGCGTAAACGCTCAACATAGAAGTTTGACTTGCAGTGATCTGAAAACTAGATTGAGGCCTGATGCTGGCCGTTAAATCCAAAGCCGCGGACTACACTCCGGCTGATGCGCGTTCATCCGAATCTTCTTCCACGTGGAAGCAGATTGTCGGTCCGGTCGAGCCTTTTCTGCGGGCGGTGACGGTTTTTCTCGAGGAACAGTTGGGCGCGTTTGAACCCGAGATTGCCGCATACGCACGTTATGCGCTAACGAGCCAGGGCAAACAATTTCGGCCAGCCTTGGTTGCTCTCAGTGCCGGCGCGTCTGGCAACCAGAGCGACGGCCTTGTCACCGTCGCAGCAATAATCGAAATGGTCCACCTCGCAACATTGGTCCACGACGATGTCACCGACCACGCCAGCATTCGTCGCTGCCGACCGACCCTGGCCGCGAACTGGGGAAACACCGCATCCGTGTTGGTCGGCGATTGTTTGTTTGCGCACGCGCTTACACTGGCAGCCGCGTTCCCTACACCGGACATTTGCCGCGCTGTGGCACAGGCAACCAAAATCGTTTGCTCGGGCGAGATTCTCCAAACCCAACGCCGCGGGTGCACCGGGCTCGACCGGGCAGAATACGATCGAATTATCCGCATGAAAACGGCCGAGCTGTTTGCGCTTTCATGCGAGCTGGGTGCGCACATGGGTGGCGCACAGCCCAATCAGCGCGCGGCACTTCGGGCTTACGGAATCTCGCTCGGCATGGCGTACCAAATCTACGATGATTGCCTCGATTTGTTCGGCAGCGAACACAAGGCCGGCAAATCGCTCGGGACCGATCTGATCGGCGGGAAACTGACTTTGCCTGTTATCGTGTCCTTGGAGCGCGGAACCCCTGGCGACAGGCGCGAAATCGAGCGTTTGATTGCAGAAGGTGACACGAACCGGCTGCCGTGCTTGCGGGTTTTGTTGGACAAGTACGATGCGCTGGCGGAATCTCAACGTGTAATTTGTGACCACTGCCGTGTTGCCAACGAATGTCTGTCTGTTTTGAAGCCCGGCCCGGAACGGGACAGTCTGATGTCCGCCGCTGCTTTCATCGCAAGGCAGGCATTTGCTCTGGGTGAATCGGCTTAGCAATGGCCGGGCCAGATGACAGCCACCCTCCGTACACCCGCAGCACCAAAAACGGACTCGAAAGAAGCCGTGTCCGATGTCGTGCTGGTGTCGCGTGCCAAACGAGGCGACCTCGACGCTTACGACGAGCTGGTCAGGCGTTATCAGGAGCGCATCTACTCGGCCATGTACCACATGACCTCGAACCACGAGGACGCCAGTGACCTGACTCAGGAGAGCTTCATAAAGGCCTATCGCGCACTCAAATCGTTCAAGGGCGATTCGAGCTTTTTTACGTGGCTTTACCGAATAGCCATTAACAAAGCAATCAACTTTCTGAAACAGCGCAAGCAGGCCCATGAGATGAGCCTTGATGACATTGACCTGAACGCCGAGCACGACCCGGACATACTTACGCTGATTTCGGAAAAGACGCCCCGCCGGCAGGCCGCGCTGTCCGAACTGCAGGTCAGATTGAACGAAGCAATGCAGAAATTGTCTGAACCTCACAGACTGGTGGTCACGTTGCACGATATTCAGGGCCTGCCGCACGAGGAAATCGGCCGGATAATGAAGTGCAATGTCGCCACCGTGCGAACCAGGCTGTTCTATGCAAGGCAGCAGTTGCAGGCTTATTTGTCAGATTACATCAAGTAACCGAAAATGAACTCACCAGAGGAACAGTTCAGCGAGTTGCGCCGGTTGCTGGCCATAAAACGCCATGAACGACCGCCTCCGGGCCATTTTGATCGCCTTGCACAACAAATCCGGCACGCGCTCGAAGCCGAAACTGTCAGCGATTGCTCGACATGGTGGGAGAGGTTCATCAGCCGCTTTGACATTCAACCAGCATGGGCGGCGGCCGTTGCGGTTGCAGTGGCGGCTGTTTACCTGTACGCGTTCGTTTCGTCGCAAGCACCACAATCACCCCGGGTGTCAGTTCATTATCCTGCATCGCAGGACTGGATATCGGCCGCTCATCCGTTCTGGATACCGTCTCCAGCTACCGGTCAGATTACCGGAGAAGAATCACATGGGCGAAACGCGACATCTTTCAGATCAAGCGTCGGACCAATTATGGGGATGGAACCCGTGCACGGTTTCCTCACTTCGCCGCGCAACCCGGATGTTTTGCCCGCAAGCCTGAGTATAAGAACTCCTTGAAGGTTTACCTGACGAAAACAAGGGTCTGGAGATTCGGGGCGATTTTCTCGAGTTTGGCCACCAAACGGTCTTCCTCGGCGGTGCAAGTACCGGAATGACGCTGGTTTTTGGCGTCTGTCAGCGAGAGTTTATACCTTGAACCGTCGCGTTCCCAGGTACCCTCACCGGCCAGTGAAAACTGTGGAACACCGGGCAAATCGGTCGGAACAGCAGCAGGTCTTGGCTGTTCCTCAGGCTGAGCGGCGCGGGCACCGCGGCCACGACCGAAATAACGCTCGGCCATTCTCGGGTCCATGCCCATGGGGGGCTGAGGTGTTTCGCCTGCAGCGGCCTGAGCCGCAGCAGCGGCTGCTGCAGCGGCAGCCCTTGCCGCTTCAACCATCCTGTTGGCCTGCTCTGTAAGCTCCACTTTTACCCTGAACTTGTTGTCGGGCGTTGCCATCATTGTCGTCTTTGCGAGGAAAATGCCGATCAGGGTTTTCAATTTGGCCATTTCTTGAGCGGACATATCGGGGTTTTCTTTTCGCGCAAGGGTGAACGTGGCTGAGACGTCAAGGTTCCAGCGCCCGAGGATTTTCTCTTCGTCGTATCTGGCTGACCTGCCGGTGCTCAAGTACTGGATCAGGTCCTTCAGGTCAACCTGGCTGACTTCGTTTGCAACTTCGGCATTGTTGATGAGGCCCTGGACTTTTGGGTGGTTGATCAGGTTGAGGATGGGGGCTTTGGTTTGCCACGCATTAAGGAACTCGACATCGTTCACGAGGTCCTTGATGTCGTCCCTCTCGCCAAGGGCAAGAAAAGCCGGGTAGTTCAACAGACGCTCCAGTAAGACAGGATTCTGATACAACAAACCGATCAGGTCGGAAGCCAGATAATAATTCTCCTTCATCGGGTCCAATGAAGCCAGGCTCTTGTCGAGGCCGTTTGCATGGATCTCCTCTCGCACCGATGCGATCAGTCTCTGCCATGCAGGGCTTTCATCGCCCGTGGTTTGAACAGCAGGATACCCGGCCACATAAAACACCAATCCCAACATCAGACAGTAAATGGTCGCTTCAAGCATCCCGATGCACACGCCCAAGCGCTGATTCAATCTTTCCCATCGGATGCGCGTGTGATCGTCGGTGTTGTACTTGTAGAAAAGAGCGACCTTGTGGTGAACTGGCAGCCCGACGATCGCGAATATCAAGACGATGAGGACGAACACGGCCACGGGCGGCAGGACGAACCACCACAATTGATTGGTCAGGCCGAGCTTCGGCACGAGCGGACGTAATGTCGGCGCCAGTGGCAACGCAAGAAACGATGCCAAAACCAAACCAACAAACGATACACCGGCGCGAACCGCGCCTCTGTAGTATCCTGCAAGGCCCAGCAACCCGAAAACTGCTATGACAATCAGCCACGTCAGCATGGAAGCGATTGTAGCAGCAACCGCGCCAAACGCACGAAAAAATGTTGATGCAATTGTCAAACCAAGACCAACATGCCCACCCCGGGTTGTCAATCGCGCGTGATGAAGTTGATGAAGTTGAGAACAATCGGCTCTGGCATGACAAGGCTGTTGCCCGTTTGGGTTTTGTTGGCAGGCGTTGTGGGATTTTCCCATCCGCCCGCTCTTACGTGGCTCAACGGCCGGATTGAATGGCTTTTCGCGGCCACAATGCTGGGGATTGGCGCTGTCCTGACGCCGTCGGATTTTCAGCCGATCTTCCGCCGACCGCATTTGGCGTTGCTGGGAACAATAGCACAATTCGGCATCATGCCCGTCACCGGTTTTCTGGTCGCACGCGCATTACGTCTTCCTCCCGAGCTGGCTCTGGGGTTTATTCTTGTCGGTTCCGTGCCCGGCGCAATGGCATCGAATGTCATTTCCTACCTTGCAAAGGCCGACGTTCCCTACTCGATTACCCTGACGACATGCTCGACTCTGTTGGCGCCGATTGCGACTCCTGCGCTGACGTTTCTCTTCGGGCGAACGTATGTGCCAATACCATTCTGGCCGATGTTCTTGAACATTGTTGAGATTGTGATCGCGCCCTTGCTCTTGGGGCTTGCTCTCCGGCACTGGTTTGGTCGGGTCGTTGAAGGTATTTCTTGGTTGTTTCCTCTGTTATCGAGCGTTGCGATTGCCCTGATCTGTGGGCTGGTCGTAGCATTGAACACAGACAAACTGGTCCAGATAACATGGCTGGTTCTGATTGGCGTTGTCGCACACAACGCAATCGGCCTGTTGGGAGGTTATCTCGCGGGAAAGCTTTACAGATTTGACGCAACCCGCTGCCGCACGTTGGCGATCGAGGTCGGCATGCAAAACGCCGGTTTGGGAGCGGTCCTTGCGTTGAAACATTTCTCGGCCCAAACAGCCATTCCCAACGCGCTGTTTGCAACATGGTGCATCGTTACCGCATCGATTCTTGCTGAGATTTGGGCCGGGCGATCCAGCCGTGGCGTTACCGCAAGCCCGAAATAGGGATTGCACTTCTCAGGAATCTCGGTCAGCGCAACGCGGCACAGCGGTATTCCTGCAACCAACGCAGTTGTTACGCCTCCTGCATTTGGTTCCGGCGGCGCCGCGCTGAGATCACTCTGTTGCGGCTGCGCCGCGCTGAGCAGAGTAGTTTGATGCGCCCCAACACGCAGGAGGATTCTTGACCTTGCCTTTGCGTTTTGCGTAGGCTGCTTGTCAATCCGCCATGGCAATGCGGCGCATGCAATGCCTCAAGCCAACTCAGTCGCATGAACCGCAATGCAACGGTGGCCGTTCAGTCCATGATCAAAAACATGATATACCTATGAAGACAAAGCATGGGTCCACCACCCGTAGAGATTTTCTTCGAACATCAACAACCGCCATCGCAACAGCGATGGTGGTGCCGGCACATGTCCTTGGACGTGGCGGTGAACCGCCGCCTTCAGCGCGGTTGAACATCGCAGGGATTGGCGTGGGCGGAATGGGAGCCGGCGACATCAACGCTGTCGCGCAAGGGAACAATATTGTGGCTTTGTGTGACGTCGATACGAAACATTCCGCCGAGACTTTCAAGAAGTTCCCCGACGCCAAACAATACCGGGATTTCAGGAAGATGTTCGACGAAATGGAAAAGAGCATCGACGCCGTGGTGGTCGCCACGCCAGACCACACGCACGCAGTCGCTGCCATGGCTGCGATCAAGCGGCGCAAGCATGTTTATTGCGAAAAACCGCTTGCGCATTCGGTTCACGAGGTTCGCGAGCTCATGAAAGCTGCGCGCGAGTACAAAGTTGTGACCCAGCTTGGCAACCAGGGGCATTCTTTCGGTTCGATCCGTGATTTCTGTGAATGGATATGGGATGGCGCAATCGGCAAGGTGCACACAATCCACGCCGGGTGTTCTGCGGTGAATTCGGGAATCGACCAGCTCGAGCGGCTCAAGGAAACCCATCGTGTGCCGGACACACTCGATTGGGATTTGTGGCTGGGTCCTGCGCAGTGGCGCCCTTATCATCCGGTCTATTTGCCCGGCGCGTGGCGCGGTTGGGTGCCTTTTGGTAACGGGACAGTGGGCGATTGGGTCTGCCACGTGGTTGATCCGGTGTTCTGGGCGCTGGACCTCGGCGCGCCGAAGACAATTTGCGCTCAGGTCAAGAATTACGATTTCAAGACTCAGGGCGACGCTTACCCGAAAGGGGAGATCATCACGTTCGAGTTCCCCGCAAAAGGCAACCGCGGCCCCATAACCATGCATTGGTACAGCGGCACGGAACGAATTCCACGCCCGCCGGAACTCGAACCCGACCAAAAGTCAGTTGACACCGGCGCGGTCGTCATCGGTGACAAAGGCACAATCATGTATGGCTCGCACGGTGCGGGCGGAGTCCGATTGATTCCACAAACACGAATGGACGAGTACAAGCGCCCGCCGAAGACCATTCCGCGTGCAAAAGAGCATCATCAGGACTGGTTGGACGCGATTCGCAACGGCACAAAGGCGGGCTCGGATTTTTCGTACGGCGGGCCGCTTACCGAGATCGCAATGCTCGGAGTAATCGCCATCAAACTCGCCGGCACAAAACTCGAATGGGACGCCGAAAACGTCCGTTTCACAAACTGTCCGGAGGCGAATCAGTTCATCAACCCGCCGTATCGCGCCGGGTGGACATTGTGAAGGAAGCATCGAGTGTCATAAACTCAGGCAAATCAAAAATCAGAAATCGCCCCTTCCAACTTCTCCGCCCAGTCGCTGTCAAACCAAATCTCACCGGCCAACGCCCAGGTGGCACAAATACGGTCAATCCGTTGAGATTTCCGGGCTGGCGAGTGGCTGTTCCTGAGGGGAGGGAGGACATTTGCACGGATAATCAGGACTGTAGGAGCGCCGCCGGAGGTGATTGACGAGCAGACGTTCGAGAGGTGAATGTGCGAGGCGACACTCAATCCAACCTGCCCGGGACGCCGCTCACGCCCTGGCACAACTGGTCGCCTTGGTGCGGCCCACTCAACGGTCTCCTCGCAGCCCCAAACCTCCCACCTGCTCTTCCCGAACCTCCGCGGCCAATTTGAGCAGGCGCAAATACTCCAGTTGCCCGCCACGCACCGGGAGACAGTTCACAGGCTTCGTAACTCGCAAGGCTCAGCCGGTGCAGCCCGCTGTCTGCGGGCAACTGATCCGGTCTTTTCTTGCTGCAACACCGCAGAACAGCTACTGTCTCGTGTCCCCGTGCAAAAGCAGATTCCTACCAGTCGAGTCTGTCGCGCCGCGACTCCATTTTGGATGCGCCCCGGCGGGGCATGGACATTGTACCTGTTGGCTGTCTTCGTGGGCGGCCCGCTGCTGGCGCCTTGGGTTTACACGGTGGGGCAGTTTGCAGGTGATGTCCCTCTGTTCTCGTCGTTGGCAAGCGCCCCGTTTCATCGGTATCTGACCCGGTGCATGATGGCGGTGGCGATTGTGGGGCTCTGGCCTCTGTTCAAGGCGCTGGGTCTTTCCTCATGGCAGGAACTGGGATTGGCGCCGTTGAAGCCGAACCTGCACCGTCTGATCTGCGGATTCGGGCTGGGGTTTGTTTCGCTGGCAATCATAATGGTTATTTCACTGGCGAGCCACGGACGCGCGTGGCATGGCGACCGTGATACGGGTGCTGTTTTGCGCCATTTGGTGAATGCGGGACTGGCTGCGATCGTTGTCAGCCCGCTCGAAGAGGTGCTGTTTCGTGGCGGACTTTTTGGTGCGCTGCGCAAAGAGCACGGCTGGAAACCGGCATTGGTTGTGAGCAGTCTGGTTTACGCGGCTGTTCATTTCCTCGACCGTGCAAGGTGGACGGAACCGGTCACGTGGTCGAGCGGGGTAACGTTGCTCGGCCAGATGTTTGTTGGTGCGGGCGGGTCGGCGGCTCTTGTGCCGCGGTTTTTGACACTGTGCGTTGCTGGCGTGGTGCTCGGCATCGCTTATCAGTGGACCGGCAACCTGTGGTGTTCGGTCGGCCTGCACGCAGGGTGGATATTCTGGCTGAAATCCTACGGTTTCCTGACCCGCGATGTGAATGGGGCAGCAGTGTGGCTGTGGGGGACGGGACGATTGATTGATGGTTGGCTGGCGGTGTTTGTGATGTTGGGTGTGCTTGCCGGGCTGTGGACATGGCTAACCCGCCGGTCACAAAGAGTCGGAAATGGTTGTTGCACGGGTCAATCAGGCACGCGCTCTGTTTGAGTCTGTCCTCGCTTTTTTCTATCCCGAGTGCTGCCAGATTTGCGGGGAGAGAAGGGCCAGACCCAACGAAGGGTACATTTGCATCAACTGCCGGCAACAGCCGGGAGCGATACGGTGGATCGAGCCGCCGATTTGCGAGCGGTGCGGATTGCCGTTCGAGGGGCAAATCACAAACAAGTTCGAATGCTCGAACTGCCGGGAAGCTGATTTGCAGTTTAGCTCGGCCAGAGCCGCAGTCGTCGCCAGCGGACTCGTGTTGGAGGTCATTCACAGGTACAAGTATTACGGCGCACTTTGGTTCGAACCTTTTCTGGCCGAACTGCTGATCACGAAAGCATCCGCGCATTTGCGCCGCGAAGACTGGGACATGATAGTTCCCGTGCCACTGCATCCCCTCAAGATGCGCGAGCGCGAATTCAATCAAGCTGAACGTTTGGCGCGTCACCTTGCCCGGGCAACCGGAATACCATTGAACGTCCGTGTCGTCCAAAGGGTCAAAAGCACTCAGACACAGACCATGTTGACCAGGCCGAAACGAGCGCAGAACGTGCGCGGGGCTTTCAAGTTGCGGCCAACAGCCCGGCTTGATGAGAAACGCATTGTGTTGGTGGACGACGTTTTGACCACCGGAGCCACCACAAGCGAGTGCGCGGGCACTTTGCTAAAGGGCGGTGCGAAAGAAGTTTGCGTATGGACAGTCGCCAGAGGCTTGTGAAAAGGCTCGCGTTCGTTATACTGGCGGGTTTGCGACCCGGCCCCATGGTCGGGGTCGGCAATTGACTTTGACAACTTGCTTATGGCGCCTTTTGTTCCGAGAAAGAAGCTGCACGTGGAAACCGCCGATCCAAAACGCGCTGTTGCGCCTTTGGCGGAGACCAAGCTCATCAGAAAGCCGAAACTGGGCACTGCGCGGCCCCGTAAAAAGGACATCCCGGAAGGTCTTTGGACAAAATGTACAAAATGCGGGACGATGATCTATGACAAGGAGCTGGATGAAAACCTCAAGGTCTGCATGCATTGCGGTTACCATTTCCAGATCAGCGCCCGCGAACGCATAAATGCGCTTGTCGAGACCTGCTCATTCGAAGAGATGGACGCTTCAATGACAAGCGTTGACATGCTCAACTTCAAGGGCGTGTCGCCATACACCGAAAAACTCAAACAATACCAGCAATCGACCGGCTCGAAAGATGCGGTCGTCACCGGGATTTGCCTGATCGGCCCTTACAGGGTTGGCCTTGGCGTGATGGATTTCAACTTCCTCGGCGGGTCAATGGGAACAGTCGTCGGTGAAAAGCTCACCCGCCTGATTGAAACCTGCACCGACAGAGCGCTTCCGCTCATCATCATATCAGCCAGCGGCGGCGCTCGAATGTACGAGGGCATGTTCAGCCTCATGCAGATGGCCAAAACATCCGCGGCCCTTGCATATCACGCACGAAATCGCCTCCCGTACATCAGCGTCTTGACACATCCAACGACCGCCGGCGTGATGGCCAGCTTCGCAAGCCTCGGCGATCTCATCATTGCCGAGCCCGGGGCGATGATTGGGTTTGCCGGCCCACGTGTTATCAAGGACACAACACAAGCCGAGTTGCCGCCGGGATTTCAAACCGCCGAGTTCCTCCAACAGCACGGGTTGATTGATGACATCGTGCCGCGCGGCGAAATGAAACAACGGCTGATTGATTACCTCGGCTTCCTGACCGGCAACTGACCGATCGATTTGAGCTTCCTGAACAGTGTGCTGACGTTTATGCCCAGTTCACGGGCAGCGGCTGCACGATTGCCCTTGTGCCTGCGCAGCGCATCCTGAATCAGGAGCTTTTCCATCGCTGCGAGTGTCAGCCCCGCCGGCAATCCGGAGTGCACGCCTTCTTGATCTCCGCGCAGGTGCGGCGGCAAGTGATCAAGTTCGATCAAGCCGCCCCGGCAAAGGACGAACGCGTGTTCGATGATGTTTTCGAGCTCGCGCACGTTGCCGGGAAAATCGTACTCCATGAGCCGTGCGAGCACAGCGTCTGACACACCGGCGATGTCACGACCCTTGAGCCGGTTGAAACTCGAGATGAAATAATCAATCAACAGTGGAATGTCCTCTCTGCGCTCGCGAAGACTCGGCAATTCCAGTCGCACCACATTGATCCGATAGAACAGGTCTTCACGGAATCTGCCTTCGCGAACCAGGGCGCTCAGCGACTTGTTCGTGGCTGCGATTACTCGCACATCACATGGAACCGGCTCGACAGCTCCCAGGGGTTCATAAACACGTTCCTGCAGCACCCGCAGCAACCGCGCCTGCATCGCAGGCGATATGTCGCCAACCTCATCCAGAAACAGTGTACCGCCTTCAGCAAGAGCAAATCGACCGGGTTTGTCCTTTTTCGCGTCTGTAAACGCGCCCGCCTTGTAGCCGAACAACTCGCTCTCGAGCAGGGTGTCGGGCAATGCTCCGCAGTTCAGCGCCACAAAACGTTTTTCACGCCGCCGCGAAAGTTGATGAATGGCCCGGGCAACGAGTTCCTTGCCCGTGCCGCTTGCGCCTTCGATCAGCACAGTGCTGTCGCTCTCCGCCACCGGCGGCAGCAGATCAAACAAACGCCGCATCGCAGCGCTGCGCCCAATGATGTCCGAGAACGACACCTGCTGTTCGGCCTGCTGTCGCAACTCCTCCACAAGGCGAAGATCGCGAAAGCTCTCGACGCCGCCGATGACTCGGCCGCGCGCGTCCTTTAGAACCGCCGTTGAAATGCTGATCGGGATGCGTTCTCCGTGTGCATTGACGATGTAAACCACCTTGTTGAGGACCGGCCTGTGCGTCGCCAAGGTCTGCTTCAGTGCGCATGCGGTTTCGCAAATGCTGGCGCGAAAGACTTCACAACACGGACGCCCGATGGCTTCTTCACGAGGCACACCGGTGATCTGCTCCGCCGCGCTGTTGAACAGCGTGATCTGCCAGCTGGCGTCCACGGCAAACACTCCGTCCGGTACGCAGTCAAGAATGTCTGTGGGTATGTTGGCCATTCGAACCCGTTTCAACGCCGGAAAACAAATCTGCTCCCGACCGAGCATGAGACGCAAGCCTGAAGCAATTCGCTCCAAATCCTCGCGGTGGCGAGATCGCCCGTGCAATGCGCAGGACCGATTCGCTGCACGTCCAGTTCACGCAATGCGACCATGGTGCGGTTGATCCGTTCGGGACTGGCATTAACCAGATGCATCCCGCCAAGGATCGCGTGGATTTTCTCTCCATTGGTGAGTCTGAGGACATGGTGGAGCGTATTGACCAAACCCGCGTGTGCACAACCAAGCAATACCACAGTGCCCTCAGCCGTCCCAAAGAACAGCGCCTGATCGTCCGCGATCGGGTCTGGCACGGTGCCGTTGTCGTCCAACACGAATGGGCCCCCGACGTCTTCGTAGTCGGTCTCACGGGGTATTTCTCCGGTCACGAAGATGCCGGGCAAGACTTCCACGGGCCCGGTGTTTTCCCGCCATGACAATCCCGTTTTTTTGCAGCCACGGGTTGCAGCGGCCATTCCAACCGACCGCGTTGTTCCGTCAGAATTTCGTGCGAACCGCGGCTTTGTGGCAGCCGGATGCGCGAAAACAGAAGCAGCCGGAGCCGCGGCCAAAACTTGCGACAGTCCACCTGTGTGATCGTAATGTCCGTGACTGATGGCTATGGCTTTCAGCCGGGACAGGTCTGTTCCGAGCAGGTGCGCGTTGTGCAGAATCAGGTCGCTTTGTCCCGTGTCAAACAGCATGCTTTCGGCGCCGACTTTAAGGTGGAATGCAAGACCGTGCTCCGCCTTGAGACCGCGACTGCGCACACAGTTCTCCACCAAGACAGTGATTAGAATTTTCTCACTCACGGTATTTCATTCTCCCGTTGGGGGCCATGGATGTCCCGGCCTGTGCGGGGCTGTTTGTGTTGGATGTGTGGACGAAACGGGCGAGGCCGGCCACCAGCACAAGTGCAATCCCCAGTGCACACACAATGGCAGCCCCGACAGGAAGGTCGAGCACTGGTGTCACCACAAGGCTCACGATGCTGGCCAAAGTTGCCACCGTCCACCCTATCAACAGCCTTGGTCGCAATTTTGAAGCCAAATAGTTGCCGCACACTGCCGGCACAATCAAATATGAAAATGTCAGAAGCACCCCGCCGATGTGAACGAAGCTGGTGACCACAAACCCAAACATCACGTAAAATATAAAGTCCCACCACCGAACTGAGAGTCCCCTGCGCGCGGCTTCGTCCGGGTCTTCCGAAATGGCAAGGAACTGTCGCCGAAAAACATAGTGGACAACACCAACCACAACAAAAAGTGCGATGGTCTGGATCACTTCCCGCGGCGGAACAACCAACAGTTCGCCGACAAGCGACCGTTGCAGTTCTTCCTTGCCACCGGTGCTTTTCATGAGGACCAAAATTCCCGCTGCTGCCGCCACAACATAAACAATGCCGATCAGGGCTTCCTGTGGCACACGCGGATGACGCGTGCGCGTGAGAGTGAAAATAATCGCACCTGCAAGGGTGAATCCCGCGGACCACGCATAGCTGTGCCATGAATGAAGATCGTGCCCCACAAGAAGGGCCACGCACGTGCCGAGGGCCGCCACTTGCGCCAGGGCCAAATCAACAAAAATGATCTGCCGCTGGACCACGTGCATTCCAAGGTACACCAGCAACCATGGCAACGTCAGACACGCAATCAGCGGCCATTTCATCAAAGTCAACACTTCCATCGTACATCACCTTGTTGTGTGCCGTTCGTTATGGTTTATTGGCAGCGCTCTGGCTGAGTGCGTTGGCCAACGATGTCACCAAATGGTCCATGAATTTCACGTAATCGTCCTCGGTGCCTTTAATGCCGCCGGGGAAACTGGCAACATCCACCACCACGGCACCGGTGTTTCGTGCCACGCTTTCTGCCGTATGCCGGTTAAGATACGGTTGCACGATAATCACGCGCGCCCCGCTTTCCTTCATTTTGGTCATGACATCGGCGATGTGCGCCGGTGTCGGCGGCAACCCCGGTTTCGGCTCGAGAAACAGGTCAATCTGCAATCCAAACCGCCGGGCAAAGTAAGGCCATGAATTGTGATACGCCACAACACGCTGGCCTTTGAATGGCGCAAGAAGTTTTTGCCACTCGACCAGCTTGGAATCCACGGTCGCCTCGAATTTCTTGAGATTGGCGCGATAAGCCTCGGACGAGGCAGTGTCCAGCCTGCAGAAAGCGTCCGCAATCCGCCGCGCGACCAGCACGGCGTTTACCGGGTCTGTCATGAAGTGAGGGTTGCCCATGGCATGCAGGTCACCCTGCGAACGATCCAGCGTCGCCGGAACCTCGACGAGCTCCACGGCTTCGCTGGCACGCACTCGACCTGGAGCGCCGATGGCGATCCGCGGATTTCGCACGCCTTGCAACAGCGCCGGAAGCCAGCCGATTTCGAGTTCGGCGCCGCCCTCGATCAGCACATCCGCCTTGTTGAGCTTCAAGATGAGGCTTGGCTTGGCATCGACAAAGTGCGGGTCTTCGGTTGGTTTGGCAAGAGCGGTCACTTCGACCCGGTCGCCGCCGATCGCTTTTGCAACAGCGGCGAAATCAGGTGTGGTGGCGACCACGTTCAGCTTCGCATGTGCGGTCAGCGGCAGTCCAATCGCCAGTGCAATCGGATATAAAAATGATTTTGTTTTCATGGTTCGAATCAACCGTAATGTTCTTTGTCCGTGTTTCTAAAACTTGTGCGCTGCGTGAGCGCCCAGCATGAACTCAAATTGCAGCCAGACAGAGTGATCCACGCCGATGTTTTCCCGGTCGTCGTAATTGTACTGCAAGCGCAGCTTCGAAAATTCGGTCGGATACCATGTCAGGTTGGGCGAAATGCGCCATCGCGTGTCGCGGTCAGGGTCCGGATAAAACGCGCCGCGTTCGCCGCTGACCCAGTCGCCACGAAGTCCAACAACCCAGCCCTTCTGGAACCCCCAGGTCAACTGTGAATACAAGCCGTAGTCCCACAGTGTTTCGCGCGGCAGGTCAACCTCCGGCATTCCATCGCCGTTTTCGTCAAACGCAAACGCGCCAGCCTCGAACCGCCGCGCCATCACCTCCGTCTGCCATGCAACGAACGGGAACCCGGCGTGATGCCGGGGCGATTTCCATTTCCACAGAAAGTCCATGCCGAAAATCTGTGTATCTGTGTCCTGACCGGTGTTGTTCGGCCCAAACGTCGCCGAGGCACCGACCAACAGGGTCTGGTTTTCAGTCAGATCAAATGACACTGCATAGCGCGGCGTGAAAAGCATGTCGCCAAGATGGTCCGTCTCACGCTCGATACGTTCACGCCCGAAGATCAGATCGTCTCCTTCGTGATCATGACTGTGCCCGGAACCGCGGAAACTGTAAGCTGTGGCGCCCTGGCTGTTCTGCACCGCAAAGAACAGTTCCGAATAGAAAGGCGTGGGCGCTATCCACGAAACACGCGCCCCGGGGTTGCGCAAACCTTCGGCGCCCAAAAACCGACCGACCACCAGCGGCGCGTCAACAAAGCTCCACGTGTGCGGATGCGTAGGATTGATTCGACCGAACTCGGTGAGAAACTGACCTGCTTTGACCTGCAGGTTGGCCGGGAGCGCGATGGTTTCAAGATAGGCCTCCTCGGCCTCGAAATGGAAATCCCCATCCGGCGCTATGTGCCCGACCAAACTGGCCTGGCCGCGAAAATATGGATCGACATACCCTTCAAAAACCGTTTCAAGGTTCTGGGCTGTGAACCCGCGCTGGACAGGGTCGTGCCCGCCAAGCTGCAGGTGCGGAATGTCGTCCGCCGTCGAGCTGCCGGCAGCGAAGAGCGCATCGAAGGAGAGGTTCAGGTAACTCCGTTGTCCACCAATCAGTGTGATCGGAGAAGTCGGCGACCACGCAGGTTTTGTTTCCTGCGCCTGGCTAACTTCCTTTGGCGGACCGGATTCGGCTGGTGGCGGAGAGGCAGTCGCCGGTGGCGGGGACGTGGCGACTGGTGGCTGATAGGTTGCGCCGGCGGGCGTTTTGGCCTGGAGGGCGTCAATCTGTTTCTGGAGAGCCTCGATTTGCTGACGTTGCTGTCGCAGGGTTTCCTCGAAGTTCTCCTGTATCTTGCGCAATTGCTGTTGGAGTTGCTGAATTTGTGTTGCCTGGTCGGGTTCTTGCGCTCGAAGCGCCACCGCAGGCATCAGAGTGCAAGCGAAAAGTAAAGACCCGGCAAATCTGACCGATTTGACCAATCTGGCAGAGCCAAAAGTTTTCATTTGAATATTTGGAAATGTGCCAAGCAAACGGTGCTGACTGAAGCAGCACACCAAAGGGTTAACTGAAAGAAAGGTTCGTGCCGGCACACCACATGCCGGCTACCCGATTCAGGATATGGTGGGGTTCAATGGGGGCGCACGACCCGGCGGGAGAAAAAGCCCAACGTCCCAGGCCACCGCAGCCGCAACAGCCGGCAATCCCACAAACAGATTGGGCGGTGTCGGCTCAAGAACCGGCCTGACGTCGGTCAATGCCACCTGCCCGTGGACGAACAGACAGACAACGCACCCGTTCCCGCCGTTGGCGCTGTCGTGCATCAGGGCGTGGTGCAACGGCGCGTTGGCGGCAAGAAACGCCAGCGCCAACAAAACAAGGATCATAGACGCCGCCATCACCGGGCGCAGCGCACAGATCAGCTTTCTTGCTTGCCCTTGCACGAATCAGAAAATAGTCGGCCAATGTTTTCCATGCAAGCTTACTATGTTGAGAAATCGATCATATTTGCGAAGATTCTCAGGCTGCGAGTTTGTTCAACTTGTCACCAGAGTGCGGCCTTTGGAGTATAATATTGGATGATCTGCGCTGAAACTGCAGATCAGCAGATCCTTTGTGACCTTTGCCTTCGAATTGTTCGGCCGCTGATCCGACTTTTGCATCTCCCCTCCTTGAGCGACGAAGTCGCCCCTTTCAGCGCGGCGCGACACAGCGCCCAGCTTGGAACGAGAGCATTTATCTCGCCGCGATCCTTCGGCTGCGGCTGCGCCGCGCTGAGAAGTGGACTTTTTACGCCTTACCAGAAAGACCCACCGGAGGTCACGCAGGTGCGGAACGGCCGACCTGAAACCTTCAACTCTCACCAACGGCAATGACAGGGCGCATGGCTGTAGAACGTGGTGGGCATGGCCGCGCCCATGATAAAAGCGCTCCTGCCACGACGACAATCAACGCCTGCAGATCCGCCACGCTGCTACTTACCTCACCACGCCGTATCGGAAATCGTCAAAAACAGTGACGCTGTCGGCCTTGGTCCACAATCCAACCTTGCCCGGCCCGGGAAAAGTGGCATCCTCAACAGCAAACAGTTCCTTGCCGTTGAACCGCACAGTAAAACGGGGCCCGGAGAAATCAACGCGCAACGTGCTCCATTGCTGTTTCGGCACTTCGACCTTCACGCCATACCCGCCAACCCGCCCCACAATGTCCAACGCCTTGCGCTTGCCATTCTCCACCTTGTACAGAACGACGTTGTCCTCCAGTGCATTGCCGCGAGCAATGTAGTAGTTGTTGGCGTCAAGATAACGCCACACCACCCCGCCAGCCTGGTCGTTTGTGCCGCCCATGGGCTTGAACTTCACTTCGACGAACCCGTCCTTGAACGCAACGTCTGACTTGACACACAAAGGGAAGCTCGGTTTTGGCGTCCATGCAGACTGCTTGAGGACGTAGGAGCCGCTGGCCGCTGATTCGTCCTTCTCGACTGACCACTTCGGTTCCCCGGTTCCGGTGATACCCGCTGCCCAGGAACGCGGCAGCGTTCCCACGGCAGCCTTGTCAAAGTTTTCCATCCGCACGCTAACGCAACCGGCCATGACGACGCTGAACACAATAGCCGCGATGATGTGAAAGCAAACAGTTCGCATGAGTTACTTCTACTTCATGGGCAGGAGAATGTGAAGACCGCACACAGTCAAATTTCAGCCCGAACACGGGCACGAGCACGCAATCGGTCCTTGGCGAAGCTGGGCGGTCATCTCTGGCGAGGAAGGCCTGGCACCGACCAAAATGATCACCCGTTGGACATTTTGGCATCGCATACCCGGCCCGCAAATCCCTCAGCGCAGCGTAGCCGGAACCAAAGTTCCCTGACGCGCAAAGACGCGGTGCATTCGCCCGTTGACCAGAAACCTCTGCGCCGCCGGGCTGGGAAATATCTGCTTCGACTTCGTCCCCTGCCCCCGGCTCACGCCTCCTCAAAAAAAAATACAGGCACAGCAGATACCGACTCCACAGTACCGTCATGAAAAGCCCAGTGATACGTATCACCGTAACTCCGTGTCTGTCCCCATATCCCGCCCACCATGCGCCCTTTCGGTCACCCCGTTAAAAGTTCAGCGTTGAACGTTTCGCGTTGAACGTTCCTGATTAGTATATCGAAAATCGTGTCTGTCCCCATATTTGGGCGCCACAGCCGGCTGGAACCGTCCGACCGGCGCTTGGTTAGGTCCGGCGGGTCAAGAGTCCGGTCGTCGAAATTCCGTGTCTGTCCCCATATCCCGCCCACCATGCGCCCTTTCGCTCACCCCGTTAAAAGTTCAGCGTTGAACGTTCCTGATTAGTATATCGAAAATAGCGTCTGTCCCCATATCTGGGCGCCCCGGCCGGCTGGGACCGCCCGACCGGCGCTTGGGCAGGTCCACGGGGGCAAGATTCCGGCCGCCCAAATTCCGTGTCTGTCCCCATATCCCGGCCACCATGCGCCCTTTCGGTCACCCTCTTGAACGTTGAGAGTTGGACGTTGGACGTTAAACGTTCCTGATAGGTACACCGGCATCGTGTCTGTCACCATATCGGCTATACCCGGCATCGTGCCTGTCCCCATATCTGTGTGCCGCAGCCAGACTCGCTGGTCCAACATCGTGTCTGTCCCCTTGTCACGGGGTGTGCAGGCTGCCACCGGCCGGCAGGTTCATCGGCGGGTCCGGGTCAAAAGCCCCGGGCACCCAAACTTCAAGCCTGGCACTCTATTTTCGCACTCTATTCAGGGCATTCTCCGAGGATTCCGGCAGCCGCAGCGCAGCTACATTCACAGGTCTCTGTAAAAGCGGCTTTCAGACCCGGAACAGATCGCAAGTCCAATTCCCGCTCTTGCCCGGGTGTGCAGCGAAAAAGAACCCGGTGGGTTAATCACGCCAGAGGGAACAGGGCAACGGATCACGGAGTATCACCAGCTTTTTGTGCAGGTGGTTGGGTTTCGTACCAGTTGATGTTCCGGGTGGCGTACATCGCTGCTGCCAGCACTGCAAACAGAGCTGCAGTCCCGTAAAGAAGCGCGTAATCTTGTTGGAGCAGAATGATGTAAATGTAGCCGTAGATGGCGGCCAAACCCAATCCGACCGCCGACGCCTTTCGCACAGCGCCAAGCATGAATGCGCTGTACCCAGCCACAAGAAACGTCGAGGCACCAGCCCCAACCAGATACGCCAAACCAAAAGAAATCACCTCGGACAGCGACAGCAGCGCGAGGTAGAACAGGCAGAGCGCAGACCCTACCAGCGTGTACTGGACTGGATGAACTCGCACCGGCCACCGCACCTCGAAGATGAAGAACCCGGAAAACACGAGGGCAAGGAAAAGAATGCCGTACTTGATTGATCGCTCGACGAGCCGGTAGCTGTCCACGACCGGCACGACAGTCACCCCGAACAACGAATTCTGGAAAGCCTCGCCCCTGAACGGATCCGGGTCCAAGTCCGACCATCGCTGGGGATACGCTCGACCATAGTAACTCACTTCCCAGTCGGCTTCGAAGCCGGCGGGCGTGACCTTGCGGTGCGCGGGCAGAAACGATCCTTGAAAACTCGGATCGGGAAACGACGAAGTCAGTCGCACGCGGTTCTGCATGCCGAATGGCGCGAACCGAAGGCTTTCACTGCCATTGACGCTGAATGCAAGCTTGAACGCAAGTGGCTTTGACCTTGCAGACACCCCGGGCACACGTGCGTGGACCACAGGACCAATCGTGAGCGCTGCTCCGCCCGGCACAAGCGGGATGCGTTCGTCGCCCCACTCGAGCCACAGCGTTTGATTCGCCCCGCGCAGATCGGTGATCGACATCATCAGTACCGCTTCGTTCCACTGCACATCAGTGTCGGTCACCTTCAGGTCCTCAAACGACGGCGGAGCAAACCGCCCGCTCAGTTTGAGCGATGACCTGAAGACGATGGCTTCATAGATGCTGCGGTGCAGTCTTTCGGGTTTCAGGTCGCCTTCAATTGCAATTTCGTCCGGCAGGAAATAGGCGCGTCCAAGAACCCGCTCGGTTGTTTCAACTCGTTCGGTTCGACCAGCTACAGATTGTTCTTTCCAGACCTTGACTTGCCGATAGTACGGGATAACCAAAACCGGACCGGCTATGGTCTGTGCGTTGCCCCACGTCGAGGTGATGTTTTCGATTGCTTCTCGATGTCGCATTTTTCTTTCCAAGAGAACACTTCGGATGAGGCTTAGGGGCACCAAACCGACAAGCACGAGACCCGCGATCACTATCAACTTCATCGCAGCATTATTCCGCTGTCTCCGAGCGAGCGGTGTTTCCGTTTCAGGCGACGCGATTGAATTCATGGGCTGTTCCTTTCTGCGGGCGCCGCTGACTGGCGATCGGCTTCGGTACACGGCGTCTCGGCGAAATTCGCGCCTTGGCCGGCATGCGCGTGAGTTCGAGATGCAGAACGCCCGCCTCAATGAGCATGAACGTCGGTCATACCGCGCGGTTTGCCAACGAATAGTTGTTCACAGCGTGGCCGGGCCGGGCGATGTCTATCGCGACACAGGCCGGCAGTTGTCGTAGAGAACCTGCCATTGCCCGTTTTCACCGCGAGTTTGAGCAAACGCGCGATCGCCTTTTGTCCACCAGACAAGGTCGGTATCGTCAGTGTAACGTTCTCCGGATGCCGCCAGAACTCTCGGGAGGGTGCGTTCTCTGCCGTCGGGCAACTTGATTTTGACGAAGCTGAGGCTGCCGTCAGAGAGGCAGTAATATGTTGCGGTAATTAGCTGGCCGCCTTCAGACTGGTAAACCACGCGTTTGCCCGTGCGCACGCTCAGGGATTGATTCCCAACGAATCCGCACCCCGTGACACAGACAAGTGCGATCAACAGGCTGATGAATCTTGTGACGATAAACAACACTATTTGCCCGGCAACCGGCGGGTTGCCCGCTCTTGAAGCCAGAAAATGTCGCGGTTGTTTGGCGAAGCAACGTTAAGAGGTATTGTCTGCCCTTTCTTGAGCTGAGGCATGGTGCGCTTATCAACCCATTTCTTGATCTCGGCATGACCGTCCGCGAAAGAGAAACCGGCGGCGCCGTTGTGGTAGCTTGCTGGGTAATCCACGATTACGGTTGTGGCGAGGTTCGGGTATCCGTTCATTTGCGTTACCCAGAAACCGTCGTTGATGCTGTCTTCTCGTTCATCGAGGAAGACCCATGTCATTGTGGGGCCGGGATCGACCATGTCGCTGATTCTTCTGTACACACGCCAAACCCCGGCGGGCCATCCGTCTTGTGTCCATCCAGGAATCCAAGGCAACTCCCCGTTGCCGCCGACAAAATTGTTCATGGAAACACTTCTGACTCGTGGGACTATCTGGCCTTTGAAGGGGCCGGTGGTTGGCCTGACCACGCTTTTGTCGGCAGGACAACGCCAAATGCCAGGTGACTTGCCCGACGGTTCCCAAAGCGGCCCCTTGGCAATGTCCTGGTTGACATCCCAGTTCGAAGGGTTGCCGCCGTCGAAATCCAGAGAACTGACACCCACGTAACCGTAAGTCCGACCGTACCCCTCGACGATTTTGTCGTCGCTGTCTTCGGCGTACAATCGCCATGCGAGCATCAGTTGTTTGTTGTTGCTCATGCACTGGATTCCTTGGGCTTTTGCTTTGGCCTTGCCGAGCGCGGGCAACAGCATCCCAGCAAGAATCGCTATGATGGCGATCACAACCAACAACTCGATCAGGGTGAAAGCTTCCCGGACGGGTCTCCGCCCGGACAAAGGGCTGAATTGTTCGACACGCATAATCACTTTTGCTGCTCTTGTCTCATTTAGTTTGCTGCATTCGGTCTTCGGGTCAAGAGGAAATATGTTTCCGGGGCTTTCGGTTGTTTCCAACCCGACCGGTTTGGGACGTTTGGTTCACGAGTGGTGTTGTCCGGTGACGCTGTGTGCTGCAACCTTCGCGGCGGGCATCTTCTGGGCGGCGCATCCGTCCCACCGTTGTAAGCCTGGATCAGCCAATCACATCGCAAGCACATGGTAGTTGACCTTTGGCCAACGACCGCGGATGTCGCAGTGCAGCGCAGCCGCAACCGAATGATTGCCGCGGGATAAAGGCGTCCGTTGCATGCTCGGCGCTCCGCCCCACCGCCCAGGTCCACTCCATCACGCTCAACCGCGGTAGGTTGGGCCAAATATCGATATCGTGTCTGTCCCGAATGGCGCTTAGATAAGGCCTAAAACTTTCTTGGACAGGGCTTTGCGGCGGCGCGTGTCCGGAAGGGCCTTGAACAGTACCTGCCGCGAAACCCGTTCCATTTCCCTGAGGATCTTTCGCAGCGTTCGATAGTTTTGGATTGCCTGCTCCAGAGCCTGGTACTGGGGCCGGCTCAGTGCGACTGTGACGGTTTTACCCGCCACTTTGCGTGTCCACTGATAACCGCTGCGGGGCGGTTTGAGTGTGGAGCGATCCAAGACCGAGCCCTGACTGATGTAGCCCAGGCGGGCCAGCCGCTGGCGCAGTCGGAGGTATTTTGGGTCCAAGGTTTGAACGGTTCGTTTCATGGGAAAGATTTTACCATAGAATGTCGTGCCTGTCCCCATATTGGGGAGCCAGATGCCCCGACTCGGTTCCGCAATCAAACGGGGTCGGGGAGTGTTAGCGAGGTTCCGTTCTAAGGCGGCAGGCTTGCTTTGGGTAGTCTGTCAACGTTGTGCTCGACCTCCTGGGAAACCCAGATCAACACGGCCTTCCAACCCGAGAATCTTTGTGCAGCAGGACGGCACTGGGGGGGGAGAAGCCAGTTCCTTATTGGCGAAAAATGGGCACACAAAGCGGAACTCGAGCTTGCGAGCCGTTCTGCGTGGAAAAGCCACTTCCACCGAGATCTGAAGATAGCCGCACAACGAGGATTGTCATTCGGGAAAACCCGTCGGTGCTGAGTTTGGCAAGCGGATTAACAACCGCTTGGCGAGGCCGGTTACGCGCCGCGACCGGACCGAACCAGTTAGACATTGCGGTATCGCACGCCCGATCGGTGTGAGACAAAGCCACGCCAAAAACTACATGAGGCGCCGCTCCTCGAAGGCCGCCGCGCCTCATCACACAATTAGAAGTCCACGAGGACGTAATCTGTCTCCCCTATTTTCTCAGGGCGAAGAACCTCATGGCAGACGTGACAGGGACGTACACCGCGCGTTCATTGCCCTCAACCACAACAGGCAAGTTAACGTCCTGCCAAGGCGACCCAAGCGCATCGGTGGCCATCAGCGTCACAGACGACGCGCTGGCGGGCCACGCGATCCGAGCCCCGGTCCCAGAAAGCGTGATGGTCAGCCGAACCTTTTCAACTATTGTTCCACCTGCCACCACTTTGACATCATCAAGCAACACTGTGTTATCGCCAGCCGAAGTCTGCTCGAAGCGCAACACGCCGGTCTCGCCATTAGCTCTGAACACGCCGGACTTGACGAGGTAAGGATTCGTCCCTCCCACGGCCATTATTGATTCGTCAATCAACACCTGATCATCGAACGTTACTTTCAGGTGCGGCGTGTTGCCGCTACGCGCGTTGACTGCGAAATTCACGGTGTAGTTCTGGCCGGCCGTGAGTCCCTCCAACACCTGGCTCACATATGTGCCCTGGCCTTGCAGGAACAAAACACTGTCCTGGTCGGGATTAACCCCGTTGTCAGCAAACGGGCCAACACCAGAGATGTTCACTCCGCGCCCGCCACCACCGGCTTCCCAACCCGCGATGCCACCGGCAATGTAACCCGGAGACGTAACAATCCCGCTGGCTTCAAAGCTCGGATTCTTTACCAAGAGCTGTCCGGAATCGCGTTGTACAATATTGACACCATCGAGCAATACCGTGACATCACCAGACGTTGTCGTCGTAAACTCCAGAACCCCGCTCGATGCATTCGGGACAAACGTCGTATGGGCAAAGTAGAACGGATTTGTCCCGCCCACAGCACGAATGTCAGGGATGTACAACAGCTCGGCGCCGTCGAATTTCACGCGCAGGTCGAGCACTGTCCCTGCCGCAGCGCCTCTGGCGTTGTAATGGAACTGCAACCAATAAGTCTTGCCCGGTGCAAGGCCGACCACAGTCTGGCGAATCGTCTTGTCCACCTGCATGAATCCCACCTGATCCCGATCGGGCGTCGCGCCGTTGTCAAGGAACGGTCGATTCGCCGGCGCATCGTTTCTGTTGTTAGTGCCGGTGTTGCCCGGGCCCTCAGACATCCATGAGGCCAACGGCCCATATCCCGGCCAAACAGTGTTCGAGTTGTCCTCGAAGCTCGGGTTCTTCACGAACGAACTCAGCACCAATACGGATACTACCTCACGATTGAAACAAACGTTCTTGCTGTTCGTGAAACGAAGAGTCGCAGTCCCGCGCTTGATGCCTTTCACCGACACAGCTTGAATCCTATCTCCACCCGGAACGTAACTCAGTGTAACAGATGAAGTACCCGCGTCGCCAAACCCGACAACCGCCGGGTCATCACTGCTAACTGTGACAGTGGCGCCATTCTCGCCCACGAATTCGGGAGAAACTGAAACGGTCAACGTCGAATCAACCTGTCCAATCCCAATCTGAAGACTGCTCAGATTCAATTCGAGACACGGAATGTTGATCGCCTGGCCTTCAACGCGGACGTCATCCAACAAAACCGTCGCAGTACCTCCAGCAGTCTGCTCGAACCGTAGCACCGGATTGGCAGAGTCAGCCACGAAGGTCGTTGTTGCCTTGTGAAAAGCATTTCCAACGCCAACGGCTGTCACATCGGCATCCATGAGCACCGCAGTGCCCGCTGTAACTTTCAGATGCGCCACGCCAGCCGAACCGGCGTTGTACCAGAACGTAACCTTGTAAGTTTGTCCCGGACTCAGACCGGTCAACGTCTGGCTCAACGCGCCCGGGCCTTGAATGAATCCGACAAGGTCCTGGTCAGGCACTGTGCCGTTGTCGGCGTATGCGCCGCCACCGACATCCACTCCCACAGTACCCTCAGATGTCCATCCACTGATTCTCTGAGGAGATGCGATAATGCCCGGCCGAGGGATTGTGCCACTGGCCTCGAAACTCGGGTTTTGCACAATCACGTTGCCTTCGTCACGCTGAACAATCGTCACCGCATCAATCAACAACGTGCCATCGCCTGTCACCGAACTCGCAATCTCGAGAAGACCCGTGTCCGCCGTCGGAGTGAATACAAAGCTTCGGAACCTGTAATTCTCGGTTCCTCCCACGGCGGTAATGTTATCCACGGTTCCGAGGTCAACACCGTCAAACCTCACTGTCATACCAACCGTCCGGTCGCCACAGCAGTTTCTGACGTTATACCGGAGTTGCACCCAATATTGTTTGTTTGGGACCAGCCCCGTAATTGTCTGACTCATCACGCCGTTTCCCTGCATGAACGCAATGCGCGCCCTGTCAGGAATGGCCCCGTTGTCGTGGAATGGACCGTCGCTCTGATTCACGCCGCCGCCGCCGGTCCGATCCCATTCATCAACGCTGCCATAGTGCGGGAACCCGGCGTTGTAGTTGCTTTCGAAGCTCGGATTCGAGACGAATGATCTCCGAACGACCACCTGAATCGGATCGCCACTGCACACGCCCTGGTCATTGTAAATGTCAATCGCCGTCATTCCCGAACCAACAGCCTTGACTTCAACCGTTTGTTTGGCCTGTCCACCGGCCGCAAAGGTCAACGTCAGATCACCCTCGGGCGCCGCGGTGAAAGTTGCCACGCCCGGGTTCCTGCTAACCAGGCGTACTTTGCCCGTATTCACCTTGTTGAAGGCCTGCGGAACCTGCACAGTGAGGTTCGCGGTTGTTTGCCCCGGACCGAAAACAAGCGGTGAAGGCTGTCCGTGCACGCACGCCATTGCTGTCACACTGAAGTCATCGAACGTGTAGGCCCAGTAATTGCCCGTTGCCGCATAACCCTCCAAGGTGATGCGATTGCCGCGGAACCCGGCTGCTTTCGTGTACGTCATTCCCTCGTTGGCGATCTTTACCTGAGCCCCGTTCACAAACAGGGCAACGGTCGCAGGCGATGTGCCAGTGAAATTCACTGCCGAGACTTCGATCCGCACATCAAGCTCGCCTGCTGGCAGTGACTGTTCGGCACCGTTGTAAGCCAGCGTAGTGCCATCAAAGACCTGATAGCCACCATTGCTCCGGAACAGAATCCCGATGCCATCCGACCCGTTCACCCACGCGCCGGATGCCGTCGCACCAAACACTATCGCCGCCCAATCAGCAGTCGACCGGGCCGGATCATAAACCGAAGGATCAACTTTGAATCTTATGGTGAAGTTCGGGCCGTCGATGAAATTGTAATCCGGAGATGCCCACGTGAAGTCGCTCACCGTGAGCATGAGCTTGCTCGATGTGCCGTCGGAGTAAATCTGGGTAAACTCATCCGCAGAAGCGCCCGGAGCGTGGGCCGGATTCTCCAAATATGAAAGTGGCGCTGCAGACCCGGTCTGACGCGGCCCGCTGTTCTCGAAATTCAGATCGTAAGTCCACTGACTCACGTTGAAATTGTCGTTGAACACCAGTTCTTCCAATCCAACCCCGGAAGAAACACTCACCTGCACCAGCCCCATCGAACAAGTGCCGGCAGGTCCGGTAACTTCAATAGTGGTGCTGCCGGCTTGTACTCCAGCGACCTTGAAAGTCTTCGAAGTCTGTCCGCCGGCTTCGAACACAAGTTTCAGCGCCCCGGAAGCATCAGCCCCAACCGGTACTGCAATCGATGGGTCCGCGCTCTTGACAACAACCTCGGCGGATTTGCCGGTATTCAATTGCCGTGGAATTGTCACTGTGATCTCGTCGCTCTGAAGCCCGGCCACGGCAGTAGCGAAACCCGGCTCCGCCTTGATGCACGGGGTTGCTGTAATCGTCAGATTGTCAATCAAATCAACCCATGGCCCCGGCCATGCGTACCTCTCGAGAGTAATGTAGTTCGCGCGGAATCCGGTGGCCTTTACATGACTGCCGTCCGGTTCACCTCCAATCGTCGCCTGCCGGCCGTCAATGAACATTTTGACGGTAGCCGGACTGCCCCGGAAGTTCGCGGTGCTAACCTGAATCTTCACATGGAAGGGGCGGTCGGTTGGAATGGCGACGCCACCGTTTCCACCATACACGGCCGTCGTCCCATCAAACACCTGTATGTCCCCGCTGTTCCGGAACAGAATTCCCATTCCATCACTTGCATTGACAAACGGCCCCTGTGCGCTGGCCCCAAATACAATTGCACACCAGTCGACCGAAAGAGGTCCGCCCGGATCATTAATCCCCGGGTCCACATCAAACTCGATCGTGAAATCGCCGCCTTCCACGAAATTGTGGTTGGGCGACAACACAGCCGTTGACGTTATCCGCAGCCAGCCTGCGGCTTCCGGCATGCCCAGTTCGATCAGTCCTTCAGGCGTTCCGGCCACACTGGCGGTGTACGTCACCGGTGCAGCACTACCGGTCTGCCGCAAGTTGTACTCGAAGTTTATATCTGTTGATGCAGCCGACACATCGAAAGTGTCGCGTAGGATTATTTCCGGATTAACTTGTGCGATCGACACACACGCCACGGCAACGGTCGCTGCAAGAATCTTCAATGGGATTAGGTTGTTGGTTTTCATAGGCATTCCATGGGCATTCTGCGTTTTCACCGGCTTCTGACAACGACTGCAGGTTACCGCAGCAAACAAACCGTTCAACATCTTTTTCTTGCAAGGTCGGGCGTATCTCAGGTGTCTCGACCTTGATAGCTCAGCGCGGCGCGACGGAGTGCCAAGCTTGGAAGGAACGCATTTATCTCGCCGCAATCGTTTGGTTGCGGCTGCGCCGCGCTGAGCAGTATGATTCTTGAATGAAAACAATCAGGTTTGGAATTATCGGGGCAGGAATGATGGGCCGCGAATTCGCCAGCGCGGTCGCCAGATGGTGCCACATGGCGGACGTGGATTTTCGTCCCGAGATCGTCGCTGTGGCAACAAGAAGCGCTTTCCCGTTCGACTGGTTCCGCGCGCACTTCCCATCGATAAAGCAATACACGCACGATTACCACGAACTCATTGCAAACGATGAAGTGGATGCAATCTATGCCGCGGTACCGCATCATCTCCACAAAGAAGTCTGCTGTGCGGCACTCGCAGCGCGCAAACACTTGCTGGCAGAAAAACCGTTGGGCATAGATCTCACCGCAAATGCCGCCATCCTCAACGCGTGGAAAGAATGCCCTGATGTGCTCCTGCGCGTTGCTTCGCAATGGGCATTCTTCCCGGGAGCACAACGTGTCTGCGATGCCATCGAGCGCGGAGCATTTGGTCGCATCATCGAGGTTAACACCGGCTTCTTGCACTCCGGCGATCTCGACCCGAACCGGCCAATGAACTGGAAACGACAGATCGAGTTCAACGGTGAATACGGTGTTATGGGCGACTTGGGCATCCACGCCTGTTTCATCCCGTTCCGTGCCGGTTGGCTGCCGCGCAACGTCCGCGCAATCCTCTCGAAAATCGTGTCCGAACGTCCCAACGCCAGCGGCGCGCGCAGCCCGTGTCTAACGTGGGACAATGCCACATTGCTCTGCGAAGCAAAAAACAATGCCGATGGAAACAACTTCCCCCTTACATTAAAAGCCCACCGCATCGCGCCCGGCGAGAGGAATTCATGGTACATCGAAGTTTACGGAACACGTGCGTCCGCCAGATTCTCCACCCGCGACCCGAAAGGGGTCGAATGGCTCGAGTACACCGGCGGCGAGCAAATCTGGGGACGAATCCAGACCGGATACGAAACCGCATTCAGGACAATCACAGGACCAAATTTCGAATTCGGGGCAACAGACGCCCTGCTCCAAATGATTGCAGCATTCTTGTTCGAGCTTGTGCGTGGCTCGCCCCCGCGCAAATTTGCGGGATGCATGCGCCCCGAAGAAACCGCTGTCGCGCATCGGCTTTTCACCGCGGCACTGAAATCTCATGGGAACTCAACTGTCGAGCCCGTGGAAACGTGATGTCTTCTGGTAACTCCTTCTGCGCCGCCTAAAGGCGGGACTAAAAACCGCGGCGGTTTGATAGAGGTAGGGATGGCGGGGTTAGCGCCACCCCTCCCTCCGAACCGGACTGGCGGATTTCCCGCATCCGGCTCTCCAGTCAGTGGGGTCTCAGTGAGACTAACCATAGGCACAGGAGCCGTGTTCCAAACTAAACAGCCCCTGCGCCGCAAACCAGCGGTTTTGGTTGTCGGCTCGCTTTGTTCGAGCCGGGTCAGCATGCGATCCGTCCACTCCGAATGTTCCACCCACCACCAGCGGTCGCGGATGTCTGCGGCTTGTGGAGGCGAGGTCACCCCCGCCACTGCCGCCGCTCGATTGGTTTCGTCATTCGTCATAGACTTCACGCCTCCACTTCCCTGCGTCCCTTCGCTCCACGGGCATTACCCCGATTCCTCGCTACTATGGACGCTCTGACTCCCGCCGGGCGGCTCTTCGGGC
>Ga0078972_1003487_pt1 | contig 32516 bp, 27 predicted proteins | sample YelNatPaOPGAMG01_FD_67568 | JGI IMG/M metagenome (GOLD analysis project Ga0078972, IMG submission 67568) | Hot spring thermophilic microbial communities from Obsidian Pool, Yellowstone National Park, USA - OP-RAMG-01 (SPADES assembly) (version 2) | ecosystem: Environmental > Aquatic > Thermal...
GGTTTATATCACGCACGAACCGTCTCTCCCGTCCAGATATATCCCTCAATTTCCTCCTTGCTGAACGGGTGCCTGAGTGCTGCAGTCTTCTCTTCAGATATTGATATCTCCCTTTCACTTCCCTGAGATGTTTGCTGTTGAAGAATGTGTTGTTAGAAAGAACTGCTATATTCTTTATGCCTCTATCTATTCCTATTACATTTACGTCTTCTTTCTTCACAACCTCCTTATCCGGCATTTCTACCTGAATCATTATGAATATTTTCTTCCTCTTTCCATCTACCATAAGTTGGGCATTTGTGTATTCGCCACGGTATTTATCAATTAGAGGTGAATGTGCCACTGGATAAACCAGACGTCCCTGAACTGTGGTGAGTGATATTGTGTGCGAATCATGATAGAATTTGAATGTCCTTTTATCATATCTGACAGTTAGAGATTTCTTGTGTATTTTCCTTTCAAGTTTTGTTGATTTCAATGCTTCAGATGCTGTATCTCGTGCTGTCTGAACCAGTGCAGATGGCAATGTGGGTATTCTTTCTCTTACTGTTCTATATGTTCCCTTATTGAGCTTATATTTATTGAATACCTTGTTCTCAAAACCATAGTCCAGAACTATCTGAGATGCTTCCCTGAATTGTCTGGCTGTCTCGATGACTGATCTGTCATATGGGAGTTTTAGTTTAATGGTTCTGAACATTCATTATTAGGATACAAAGCAAATTGATGAGCTTTCCTATTGAGGGAAGTCCATGTATCTCCTCTCTAAAGATCGGAGTTTTATTGCTTCCCTCAAACTCCTGACGTTTTTATAAGACCTGTTCCTTAGCCCTTGATTCTGTCGTTGCTTCTCCTATTTCATTCAAGAATTCCCCCAATTTAAGAGCGGCTTGGAATTCTCCATTAAAATTATCTACCAATTATTCCTTCTACGATCATGAACTGTGAATTATGCGGCAAGCCAATTGACCGGTATTATGAGGTCGTTATAGATGGAGTCAAGATGAATGTATGTCATGACTGTGCTAAGTTCGGAAAAGAGATCACGAAGAAGACTATTACAGTTCAGGGAGAGCACACTCCCCTAAATTTGCCTAAACAGAGAATGATTTCTGTACTTTCTCCTCCGCCGAGGCAGCCCCGAAGGAGGGCAAGTGACAATACGGATGACCTTGAAGAACCAATCCTAGACTTTGGAAAAGTCATAAAGAAAAGGAGGGAAGAGATGGGTCTTTCACAGGAAGAACTCGCGAACAAACTCCAGGAGAAGAGGAATCTTATTGCTAAGATAGAAAGAGAAGAGATTAAACCTAACAGGGAGATCGGGAGAAAGATTGAGAAACTGATGGGAATAAGGATACTTGAAAAAATCCAGTGATTACCATTTCGAAACTTCAGTTAATGTAAGCATCCAAGAAGGCCTTTACCTTTTCTATGCCCATCGAAGTGAAAAGGTATCCAAGTCTTGGCCCAGTATTTGCGTTTAGAAATATCTTGTACAGGAGGGAGAAGCACCTTTGCTTGTCATTCAGCGTTATGGAACAGCTTTCATGGATTGCTCTGTTAACTTCGTCTGGAGACATCCCTCCCTTTATTTTGTCAAATAGGACGGAGATGAACTTAGACTCGCTTTCGTCAATGGGAAATTCAGGTGGTTTGTCAAGCAGATGAATCTTGAACTCATCGTCTGCAAAATTATTCAGCCAGTATTTCACCGCATCGATTCTCCTCAGAAGCTGGGACGTATCCCCAGAAAGATCGAAAGACGAATTCCTGAGTGATTCAAAAATTTCTTCATTGTTCTTCTTAACCTGCACGAGATTCAGGAGATGGTTAAATGGGACCTGGACTGGGAAAGAAATCGGAACAGATTCCAACTGAGATAGCTCATAAACTCTCCTTATATCAGGGAGCCTTTCGGCGTCCGGAGCCTCTTCCTTCCCGAAGTAGATGCGTTCATATTGATCATATTCGTTGACCAGAGTAATTAACCCACGGCCGGAATCCATCTCTATGTGTCTCTCCGGGCTGTTCTTCGCAATTAGAAACCTCAGGATTTCTGGAGGAGCCATCTTTACCATGTCTATGGATCTTATAAGAATGCCCTTTGAGGAATGCATTGCGCCCAGCTTTCTCAGAAGTATCCACTCGTAAATGACTGGAAAAGGAGGTTTAACTCCAAAGATTTCGGAAACTATTCTCTTGCCGGTATCGTATGAACCACCTGCGGCCGCATGATCTTTACCGAATGGCTCAATTGTTACGTTCAATACTACCCATTTTGCCGGCCATTCAACTCTCCACGGAAGTTTCCCCCCACCGTTTCTCACATCCTTCCTTCCACTGTGCTTGCAACTTCTGCATTCATATTCCACTTCCGGCCATTGATAGGACTTTACTTCCGTAGTATCAAGCCTTCCGCAGGAATCACATATTACATCAAAGGGATAGTAATCCTCTTTCACTTGGTGACCAGAAACCTCAGAAATTATTCTACCTATCTCCACCCTCTTCTCAAACGATTTCCTTATCAGGTCATTAAACAGACCCTTCTCGTACAGTTCGTGAGTGTAGAGGAAGTTCAGTTTTACCCCAACAAGTTTCAATGTCTCCAGAAAGGGATCTATGAACTGACTCGACCAACTGCTGTGCTTTCCATCAGGGGCTGGTATCTTATAAAGCGGCTGACCTATGTATTTTGAAAATGAGGGGTCTATACCCACGGGTACTTTCCTAAGAGGATCTATGTCGTCGGCTTCATAGTAAAACTCCACTTCCTTCCCAGAGTCTCTGAGCGCTCTTGATACTATTTCCCCAGTAAGGACCTCCCTCATATTACCTACGTGAATTTCGCCTGATGGGGAGATACCTGTGGATACGACCTGTTTCCCCTCAACTTTTGAGGCTACAACGTCAGCCCAGTGCATTACTTAATCAACCTAGCTCTTATCAGAGCTCTCAAGGGCACTCCCTCGATCTCATCCTTCGGAGTTTTGTTCGTGAGTACAACAACTAGGATCGGGTTTCCCTTCTCTTTTTTGACAGAGTTTATCGCGTTCGAGATTGTTTCGCCAGTGCTTATGACATCGTCTACCAGCACCACATTTTTTCCGGAGATGTGCGCGTAGTTACTCGAGAATGTTCCTTCGCCCTTTAACGTAATTGCCCGGTATATGCCAAGCTCTACCCCAAGTATGTCTGAAATGAAGGTTGCATAAGGTATTCCATTTACGGTTATTCCAACAACCGTATCAACATCCTTTTCGAGCCTGCCCGCTTCCTCTTCAATTATATCCGCCATGATTTCAGCTATATTGTATATCCTGTTTGAGTAGATTCCGATGCTTCTCCAACCTATCTTAACGTCCCCAGGAGCTTTTCCTATCTTTGATTCTCCGCTGAGTAGCCATATTATTGTGTTCAGGGAAAGGTGCATTTCTGTAGCAATATCTTTGTCTGTCATCCCTTTCTGCTTGAGCTGTTTTGCAGTCTCTGCAAGTTCTTCAATACTTTTCATTATTATCACCATTCAGCACTCATAGGGGTCATCACAGCCTTGGCTCAGCTGACCCTCTTCTCATCACGTCATTGAATGCCACATTAAGATATAATTCTTTTTGATTTGAGTGTTCGCCAACTTTAGGTTTAATTCTGGATTTTTTTGAATTTTCGAAGGTTCAAGAAAGACTGCCGTATCCAGATGACTGACTCTCCTTATATACGGTCTTCCCTTGTTTTATTCCAATTCATGCTAAATTGGAAGGAATTTCAGTAATAAAGGAATAGTAAAATATGACAGAATGATGCTTGTGTATGTACACTCTTATAGATTCCAGAATTCTCGACGTTAATGCAGAAGTCCTTGGAGTGAACATGGAGACATTAATGGACAATGCTGGGAATGCAGTTGCAGATTTCGTCTTATCTCTGAATCCTAAAAGGGTGCTCGTTGCATGCGGAAGTGGAAACAATGGGGGAGATGGCTATACTGCCGCCACTAGACTGCTGAAACATGGAATAGAAGTGTATGTTAACCCGGTGTTGCCTCCAGCTAGCGAGCTGTGCAAGAAGAAATATGAATCTTTTCTAAAGGCAGGCGGAAAAATCGATGAATCGGGCGATTTTGGTAAATTCGATGTTGTCGTCGATGCCCTTCTAGGAGTTGGAATATCGGGGACGCCGCGGGAGCCCTATTCTAGTTACATAAGACGCTTGAATGAAAGTGGTGCTAGGATTATATCAGTGGACGTTCCTTCTGGATTATCGACAGAAATTGCTGTCAGACCCCAATATACAGTTACAATGCAGTTTCAGAAGGACCTGATGAACAGATCTAATTCTGGCATTATAACCGTAGCAGATGTTGGTTTTCCGAAGGATGCCCTGGAGATGATCGGCCCGGGAGATCTTCTTGCATTGCCGGAGTCTGAGAGAAGTTCTCACAAAGGAGATAACGGTATATGCGTAATAGTGGGAGGAAGTAACGAGTATTTTGGGGCACCCATCTACGTCGCAAAGTCAGCACTTAGAATGGGCCCAGATCTCGTTATACTTTTTGCCCCGGAGAAGATCCATCAACTTATTGGTTCAAACTTGCAGGATATCATTCTCCATAAATCAGGGATGGAGAAGATTGAATTCAATTACGATCTGATGAAGACGATCAAGGAGAGAGCTGATTCCATTGCCATTGGACCTGGAATTTCTAAGAGGAAAGGGGCTACTGAAGAGGCTGCAAAAATAATTGATTATTCCCTTTCTTTGAACAAGAAAATTGTGATCGATGCAGACGCCCTTCTGGCGGTCGAAAGCGTAGACGATTTTAGGGGAAATGTGGTTTTAACTCCCCACAGGGGTGAATTCTCTTCTTTATTCCATATGGAGCCCAATGAAGATAACGCTAGGAAAGTTGCGGGAAAAATAAACGCGGTCATACTGCTGAAAGGGGAAACGGATATAGTGACGGATGGAGAAATTTTGAAGAAGAATAGGTCATATCACCATCAAAGCATGACTAGGGGTGGAACTGGTGACTTAATAACTGGAGCAGTGGCTGGACTCCTTTCAAGGAAAGTGGACCCTCTTCATTCAGCATTCCTCGCTTCGTACTTAGTGGGCTATGCTGGCCTTATTGCGTTCAGAAGCAAGGACTATGGCTATATGACTTCAGAGATTGCTGACATTATTCCGGAAATATTAATTTCGGGCAAAAAACAAAATTCATAATCCAGGTGACAATTGCTCACCATGGTATCGGTAGGAGAAATAATGACTAAGAACCTTATAACTTTGTCTACCGAAGACTTAATTTCTACTGCTATTGCAAAGATGAGCGACAACAAGATCCACCACATACCACTCGTCGACGATAAGGGGGCATATGTTGGTATGCTTGACTATAACTTGCTTTACAAGAGAGAGTCTATTCCAGTTACGACTAAAGTCAAAACAGTCATGGAGAGAACTGCCTCAATTTCTGCCGATGCCTCGGTGGCCGATGCAGCAAGGCTAATGCTAGATAGTGGACTCAAGGCCCTGCCTGTCATTGAAAAGAACAAGTTAAAGGGGATCATAACAACGACTGACATAGTCCATTCAGTTGATTCTATGCCTGAAGTTGCAAACCAGCTGGCATCAGACATCATGTCCGGTGAACCGATCACTGTCTCTGAGGATGATGACCTGGACGAGGCCCTCAGAAAGATGAGGGAGATTGATGAAACGAGTATTCCTGTCGTGAACGAAAGTGGAAAAATCACCGGAATGGTAAACATTAACGACATAAGCAAGGAGTTGTGGAGGGGCAGGGGGAGGATGAGGCAAGGGGAATACTTTAGGAATAAGGCTAAACCTCTGGTAAAGGACGTGATGGTCTCTCCTGTAGCAATAGAAGTAAACAAAAAGATTTCGTACTGCATGAGCAAAATGGCCGGAGCTGACTCGAGTATTTGCGCGGTCGTTAATGAGGATATGATCCCAGAGGGAATAATAAGTCACAGCGACATCCTTGGGGAAATCGTGAAGGGAACAACAGGCGGAACTGTCCTTGTCAATTTATCAGGCGCTCGATTTGACGATCCTGAAGTGTATGATAAGATATATTCTATAATAGAGAAATCCGCCAAGTCGATTGCAAAGTTCAAGAGGATGAAGCCAGTACTTATAACCGTCCATATAGAAGAATATAATCAGCAGGGAAGGGAGATTAAGTACTCAATCAGGGGAAAAATGGTCACAGAATCCAAAACGTTTTTCTCCAGGGCTTGGGACTGGAACATTTTCAGGGCAGTAAAGGAATTGATGGAGCAATTTGAATTGATGGTCAAGAAAAACAAACCGTACAAGTGATAACAGGTGAAATGATGGAAGAGTTCGTTGATAAGGCTCTGGATTATGCATCCAGAAAGGCAAAGTACGCCGAAGTGAGGTATTCGTCTTCCAAGAGAAACGTGGTGATGATGAAGAACGGGACGATTTCTGCCACCGGTTACTTCGTCGACTCGGGAATTGCGATTCGAATACTGAACAAATCAATTTCATTTTCCTCGATAAATATTCCAGACTGGAACCTAATCAGGGACGAGATAGACAGGACCCTCAGAATGTCCGATAAAGAGGGGAGGGACAGATTTTCTTCTGAACATCCAGTAAAGGATTCGTGGCACGTTGGACAGAAGAAGAAGGTGGAGGATGTTGCCTTCGAGGATAAGGTGAAAATGTTGAGGGAGGTTGACGATGAGCTTGCAGCAGAGAAAATTACGATGAGAATTCTCTCCATGAATGACAACGTGGAGGAGGAAATAAATGTCAGTTCAGAGGGAATGTCCATAAAATCTATTCTCCCCAAGGTTTCTTTTTCTGCAATGATTGGATTTATGCAGAATGGAAATTTCGAACAGGGGACCATTGAGCTAGGATACTCAGGGGGGTATGAGGCAATTGAAGAATGGAAACTCGATGAGAGAGCTAAACACGAGTCGGATGTCCTAAAGAGAGCTGTTAACGCAAAGAAGCTGAGTGAGGGGACCTACGATGTCGTCGCTGGACCAGAGATTTCTGGAATAGTTGCCCACGAAAGTGCTGGGCATCCTACGGAAGCCGATAGGATCCTTGGGAGGGAAATGGCACAGGCAGGTGAATCATTCATAAAGGTAGGAGACAGGGGAAGAAGAGTTGGTTCTGAGATAGTGAATCTTGTTGACGACCCTACCCTTGATCACAGTTTCGGTTACTACATGTATGACAGGGATGGGGTGAAGGCGAGAAAGAGGTACCTCTACAAGAACGGACTGATCAATGAATTTCTTAGCAACAGGGAAAGTGCAGGGAGGATGGATGAGAAGAGCAATGGAGCGTCAAGGTCGTCCGAATGGGATAAAGAACCGCTTGTCAGAATGAGTACTACATTCATAGAGCCAGGAGACCATAATTTTGATGAATTGATCGAAGGAGTTAAAGAAGGAATCTACATAAAGAGCTTCACAGAATGGAACATAGATGACATAAGGTTCAATGAGAAATATGTTGGAGAGGAAGCATATCACATTCAGAATGGAGAAATAAAGGAAGTGATTAAGAGGCCGGTCATAGAAACGACAACAATAAATTTCTACTCTTCCATCGATGCAATAGGAAATGACATTGAATTTACTGGGGGGACTTGCGGAAAGGGGGATCCAATGCAGGGAGTAGATGTATGGATGGGAGGACCCCACATAAGGTTGAGAAAGATGAACGTGAAGTGAGATAAAATGGAAATAGAACAGATATACAAAAAGGTAGAAAGAGAAGTTGACCAAGCAGCTGTGAAACTTTTAAGATCGATTGTAACACAGGTCAGATTTTCGAACAATATGATTGACATAACCAATCAATGGAATGAAGAGACGGCTTCAGTTTTCGTGGCAAAGAAAGGAAAGACGTTCATGTTTAATGTTAGAAACGAGGACGACTTAGAGAAGATAATGCCCCGTTCTCTCGAAGCAATGCAGAACATCGAAAAGAATGACGACTTCCTAAGTCTAAATGATAAAAAGAATGTTTACAGACAAAAGAAGTTCAAGGATCAGAAGTTTCGAGAAATAGACGGCCAAGAGTTTGTCAACGATTTCATAGACAGGATTAAGCCGTTTGTGAAAAGGTCTGGGGGAGTCTTTTACAAGAAAGAGGTTCAAGAGGAGGTTCAAACTCCTTTTAATGGAGGCTCGCAGAAGCGATTCGGAGTGGAATTCGTAGCGAGGGCTTTCAACAATGACAATTATCCAGTACAGACATCCTTCACAAGTTCTTCTGATGATGATTTTCCCCTGCTTTTCAAACAGGATGAGGAAATTCTTGATCTTTCCAGAAAAATCAGGAATATAAAGGATGGTAGGGATGGAAAATTCAGCGTAATCTTCAGCCCGCTATGCTTCGCATCGCTTGTTTCATATACCATTCCCATGGCATCTGCATTCCAGATCGATTCAGGAATGTCTATGTTTGCAGATAGAATGGAAAAGAAGGTTGGGAGCAGTTATTTGACGATGTACGATGACCCGTTAGACGATTCGATGTTCGAGTCTAGGACTTTTGACGATGAAGGTACCCCGGTCAGGAAAACGGCTGTGATAGAAAAGGGGATCGTGAAGAATTTCCTTCACAATTATTCAACTGCAAAAAAATATAATGTGGATACAACTGGAAATGCTGGAATTATCAGTCCAACTCCCTGGCAGATTTCAGTCGAGCCGGGAAATGAGGATTTCGATGACATGATAGCTTCTACTAAAAGAGGGCTGTACATAGTGAATACGTGGTACACGAGGTTTCAGGACTATAGGGAAGGGGTATTCTCAACAATTCCGCGGGACGGAATATTCTTCATTGAAAATGGAGAGATCAAAGAGAGCTGGAGTGGTATAAGAATTTCAGACTCGTTACTGAAGATTTTCAAAAATATAGAAGGAATCAGCAGGGAAACCAAGAAGGTAAAGTGGTGGGATGAAACCCTCCATACTAAATCCCCTTATGTTTCTGTTTATGACGTCAACATATCTAAGAGCAGGTAGTGTGAAGAGAATATTTTAGCTAAGGTCGACCTTTTTGACCCTTTTAACGAGGAAATATAGATATATCAAATTCAGTTAGTCAGTCGCTCACTGCCTCTTGGCCCCTCCTATGAGGCAGTGAGTTTCTATTAAATTACTCAGACCAAATTTTGTGCATCCTCTTGGCTTTTTCAAGCCTTTTTGCAACAACGGACCAATCTATCAGGTTTAGGTATGCGTTGATGTAATCCTTCCTGTTTGTTCCGTAGTCTATAAAGTATGCGTGCTCAAAAACGTCCAGCACAAGCACGGGAATCAAAGTGACGAATCCACCTATGTTGTGTGCATCTAGAAGAAGGTTGTAGAGCTTTCCATCCTCGATGTTCAACCCTAGGACGGCCCATCCTCTACCTGCCATTCCCGTTGCTACGAATTCATCCTTCCATTTATCATAGCTTCCGAAGTTAGCATCAATCTCGTTCTTTACCCCTGCAGGAACTTGCCCACCGTTGTCAGATAGATTGCCAAAGTAGTACTGATGGAGGTACATTCCATTCCCGTTGAATGTCTGTTCCAATTTTAATGCCCTAAATTCTGAATAAGTTGCTGCACTTTTTGATAGATCGACAGTACCCGACGCCAACTTGTCTACGATTTCGTTACTTTTGTTTATATACCCATTGTAAAGTTTCAGATGCTCTGCCAGCATCCTTTCGCTGATTCCCTTCAAACTCTTGTATGTTGGTAATTTCGCTGTGTAACTACCCATTTTTTCACCTATTGTGGCATGAATTAATTGTACTTAAATCATTTCGGTTTTAGTTTACTAACAGCACGCATAATTGAGAAATGTCAAAAGTTAATTTCAGCTGCAACAGTCATCTCTTTAGGAGTGCTTTGGCAATTACTACTTTCCGAATCTCTGTTGTTCCCGCACCTATTTCATAAAGGATAGCATCCCTTAGATACCTTTCTAGGGGATATTCCTCCGTGTAACCGTATCCTCCGAAGATTTGAATTGCGTCCTTTGCTATCTGTGTTGCAGTTTCTGAAGCAAGCATTATGGAAGCCGCTGCATAGGATGGGTCTGAAATTTTCTCACTCACCATGGCAGCTGCCTTATATGCAAGTAGTCTAGAAGCTTCCAATCTGGTGAACATGTAGGCGAGTTTCTCTTGAATGAGTTCAAATTCGCCTATCTTTCTGCCAAACTGCTCCCTCTGGTTGCTATAACTTATCGCGTCATCCAGTGCCCTTCTTGCGATCCCAAGTGGCCCAAAGGCGAGGACGGCCCGTTCCGCATTTAGTCCATCGTAAATTATACTCTTCCCTTGCCCTTCCCCCTTCAGGATTCTTTCTTCTGCTACTTTGACGTTCCTAAACACCACTTCACCCGTTGGCGACCCTCTCATTCCCATTTTCTTTATTTTCTTCGGGGTCTCAACTCCATCCTCTTTTTCGACAATGAAAGCAGAATAAGACTTGCCATTTCTGGCGTATACTAGAAATATATCTGCCAAGGGAGCATTCGTTATGAAAGTCTTTGAACCGTTAATCTCGTAGTCCTTTCCCCTTTTTGTATAGGTGGTCTTCATCCCCCCAAGAGCGTCTGAGCCAGCACCAGGTTCAGTGAGACAAAGAGAGCCAATTTTCTCCCCCGATACAAGGCTAGGCAGATAGGTCTCCCTCTGCTCCTTTCCTCCATTCCTATAAATGTTATCAGTAACTAGATTATTATGGGCGCCGTATGAAAGACCTACTGAGCCTGAAAAGTAAGATATCTCTTCAAGTGCAACTCCTTCGGAAAGATAATCTAGACCTGCTCCTCCGTAATCTTCAGGAATTGTGAGCCCCAGTATACCCAGCTTCCCCATCTCCCTGAAAATATCAACTGGAAAATGTTCTTCCCTGTCTATCCTAGCAGCAATGGGCTCTATCTTCCTCTTTGAAAATTCCCTTATCATTTCCTGTATGGCTACTGTTTCATCAGGAAGCCTAAAATCCATGTCATCGCCTTTTCATTATGTTTAGATCGATTAAAACATTTCTGAACTAACTGGGAAAGGTTAATAGTTCAGAAAAGCTATAGAAATCCAGTATGAAAGTCATATTTCCTGACGTCCCAGAATACCATTTCATACTAAGGGGATTGTGTTCAGAGAAATTCCCTCAATACCCAAAATTTCACTGCGAGGCCCTTTCTCAATTTGAAGAAGGATTCAAAGCAGACATAGTCTTTGCTGCCGCTCCCTTGGCAATGCTCAACTCCAGTAACTATTCCTTTCTGCGAGCAGGAAACTTTTTTTCTTATTTCTCGGGCCCAGTCATATTATCATCAACTATGGAGAACAGGGAAATCCACGTCAGTGGGAGGGACTTCCTCTCAAAATATTACGCGAAGATATTGCTCAAGGAAAGCAATATCACGGTAGGTGAAGGTTTTCCTGCACTGATGGAACCAAGACTTGCCCTGCTGATCCCTGAGACTGGATACAGGAAATATGACCTGTACAACGCCTGGAGGAAGATCGCAGGTGATCTTCCTTTTCCTCTCTATTCCGGACTGATAAAAGATTCCATCTCTGACTTAAAGGGAATCGTGGAAGATGCCATCGATGCCTCAATAAGATATGCTCTTGACAACTCATCGATGCTGATCAGAGACATTGCGACATCGTTCGGCATTCAGAACATTGAGATGCTAAAAAGGGTGATATTTCATTTTATAAACAAGAATACCCTGATTATCTCTGAGGAGGAGGTGGAATCTCTGAAGGCTCTAAATCAAGAGATGAGAAATCAGGGCTACCCTGTTTCCAAACTAAATTTTTGATCTGCATCGATCTTCAAAAGCACATATCTTTTAATATTCTGAGACGCCATGATGAACAATGGAATATCTGCAAGAAATATTATCTCTCAAGGACCAGATTCTGACAGAGACCAAAGTGAAAGTTCCAAGTGGAATAGATAATGTGGTCATAGCGGGCATGGGTGGATCAGGTATTGCAGGCAAAATTTTTCAGGAATTTTACCAATCTAGACCGGTAACTCTTGTCAATTCATACGAAATTCCAGATTTTGTCAATTCGAGAACTTTTTTTGTTGCAATAAGTTATTCGGGGAACACGGAGGAGACCCTCAGTGCGACTGAAGAGGCAATCAGAAAGGGGGCTAAGGTCGCTGCAATCACTTCAGGGGGTAAACTTGCAACTTTGGTAAAAGATACATTTCTTGTCCCGGGGAATTTCCAACCAAGGTCAGCAGTGGGATATCTTACCCTTCCACTGCTAAGGGGTTTTGGACTTATAAAGGATTCAGATGTCCTGGAAACAAGAAAATTACTCGAAAATATTGACCTACAAACTGAACGGCTAGAGAGATTTGCAAAAGAATTATCAGAGGGAAGGAAGATACCGTTTATTTTCGGCGTACCCTATCTCAACAGCGTCGCTTACAGATGGAAGACACAATTTAATGAGAATTCAAAAGTGGTTGCATATTCCGCATCTTTCCCCGAACTCAATCACAACGACACAATGGCTCTTGAAAGCACTTACAGGAAAGATGAAATGTACTTTTTTGTTCTGACGTCAAAACTGAGCAGCAAGAACATAAAAAACAGGATCAGAATAACTGCAGAAATTTGCAATTTAAAAATCAATGAGATTGAGGGGGAGGGGTCTTCTCTCCTTTCCAATGTTTTTACTCTTATCCATAAGGGTGATTTTATCTCTTATTTCTTGGCCAAGGAGAGAGGAATTGATCCCAGGAACGTGGCTATCATAGAGAAACTCAAGAGTGAGCTGAGAATTGCTTGATTGTCAGGGTGCTGATCTCGCTTATTTACCTATAAAGATGAACCTAATTTAACATAATTATAAATATGCCGTCCATTTAAACCATGAAACCGACATGACGGTCATAAAAAGGGAGGAGCTTGTAACGGCCCTGAACGTCATATTCAAACCGTCTGGAATGAACCAAAAGGAGATTGACGAATTGGCGGATTATGTTCTCAGCTTCTTCGGATTTGAGAATACCCTAGTCGACAATATACTCTCCCAGCAGGACAGGGACGTATTTTATACACTTGAGGAGACTGGGATACTTTCAACGAGCAGCGAGGACATAACCCTTATGAAAGGAAAGACATGGAGAATTCATTACTGGCATATAAATGACCTGAAGATAAAGAACATAGTAAGCACCAGGAAGGAAGGGGAAGAGAACATTTACGACAAGATTTTCAAAGAAGAATTGAAATGAACCACATTATGTTCTACCGGCTTCACATAGCAACCTAGATGGGATCACGACCTATCAATTTATATATATGAATTAAACCTTCCTCATGCGATGGAGAACGAGGTACTGAAATTACTCAGGAAAGGTAGAACATTGGTCATTTCAACTAATGGAGAAAATCTTTGGTCTGCAAAAGTTTTCTATGCCCTTGAAGAAGGTCTCGTTTTCCTCGTTGAGAAGAATAGTAGAACTCTGAACAATATACTGAAAAATGACGAGGTTGTCTTCACAATGGATTTTGATGCCCCTGATGTTTTTCTTCAGGGAACAGGAAAGGTTAAGATCCTTGGTGAACCAAAGGATTTCCACAAGGAGAGAGGAACGTTACTTTACAAGATTCCTGAAGATACACTCTTCGTGAAATCCGGTCACGTCCTCTTAGCGAAATTGTTCCCTGACAACATAAGATTCAGTGATTTCAGGGCACAACCAAAGAAAACTGATTTGCACTTCAAGCCCGAGGAACTCAGAGAAAAGAAGACGTTCCGCTACTGGAGAGCCTTAAGGCCATGGTCGTTCCAGCAGAGTATCACATCATTGATTTTTGGAGCTCTGATCGCATTTCAGGTGAGCTTCTCTTACCGGGTTAACTTGTATCTCCTTGTTCTTTCCATTGTTGCACTTTTGATGGTGCATGGCGCTTTCAACGCATACAGCGATTATTTTGATTACGTGTTAAAGACTGATAAACCCGAAGGGATGGGGTCAGCAGGTGCCAGGGTTCTCATAGATCGATTGATTCCGACAGATAGATTTCTCTATTTCACGACAGCAGTATTCATTATTGGTCTTGCTATCGGCATATACTTGTTGATCCTGAAACCCCAGATCCTGCCTTTCGTGATCATAGGACTAATTGCGGGACTTCTCTACGGTCTCCCAAGATTTGGCTGGAAGAGGGTAGCACTTGGTGACCTTGCGGTATTTTTGGCCTTTGGACCTGGCATTTTCTTGGGTTCTCTCGCTCTTCAGGGAGGACACATCGGATTACCTGAACTTCTCATCTCCTTTTCCCTTGGAATGATCATTGTTGCAATACTTCACGGCAACAACTGGAGGGACATAAAGGATGATCAGGAAGCGGGAGTTAAGACAATCGCCGGACTGATAGGAGAAAGATGGTCTCTGATCTATTACGTAACCCTGATTTGGGCATCCTATCCTTTGTTTATAGCAGCGGTTGCCCTTGAGCCGAGATTATTCCCGATTCTCGGGGCTCTGCTGACCATCCCCTGGGCAGTAAGGCTTACCAACATTGCAAGGAATTCAAAGAACATGAAAAGGAATCTTCTGGACATGCTCACTGCACAGTTCACCTCTCTGCACATTTACTTCTCAGTCATATTCTTGGCTGTATTTCTGGTGGTTGTATACTACTATCCATCATTCCATCTCCCTTGATACAGAGAACCCAAGAACGATCCATCGCCCGATTGATTTCTGAGTACTTACAGATACGTAAGCAAGAAGGCACCTCTCTTCAGAGGTATGAATTGCGTAATCTTCATTAATTCATACGGTGTGATAAAAATACTACCCATGGGGAGTTGAGAATTAACGCCTGATGAGCTCAAAAAAGTGTGAGATGGAACAAGACTTCCGGAATGCATGAAGGGACGACGGACGATGAAGCAGGAACATCCGATCCTTCAGGGAAGAGAGGACGTCACTTAGTACGGGTACTGAGTGTGTACGGCAAGAACAGGCTTGGAAGGCCCTGATTCAGGAAATCATGTATGCACGAGATGTCTACTACCAGAATGAACTTCTGGAGCTACGCTTCCTACTGTGAACGTAAGGGGTGGTATTGTTACGACTATGGAATTGAAAACAACCTCAAAATGTCTATTGCATTATGACTGACTTCATTCTTCCCTGTCATACTTAACAATAACAGAAGCATTCATGAATCTCTTTGCGGGATCAGCAACTATACTATTCCATCCTTTGATTTTTCTAAACGTTCTAGGTATTCACTGTTTAGTTTCCAACCCTGCGATCCAATTATTTCCTTCATGTGCTCCAGATTTTCAGTTTTTGGAATAGGAATGACATTTTTCCTGTTGGCTAAAAAGTTCAACGCAATCTGTATCGGAGTCTTTTCTATTTTCCTGCTTATCTCTATAATTTCTTTCATTCTGGATATTTTTCCTTTTTCTATTGGGGTGTAGGCCATAACTGCGATTTTGTTTCTCTCGCAGTAAGGTATAATGTCCTTCTCTGCCCCTCTATCTGACAAGTTATACTTTACCTGATCACACACGATTTCCGCAGAAGTTGTAGAATGCCTTGCCTCCTCTATCTGTTCAACAGAGAAATTGCTCACCCCTATGTATCTTGTTAAGCCCTCTGAAAAGACTGCCTCAAAATTCCTTACTTGGTCTTCGATTTTCATGTGATTATTTGGCCAGTGAATTAGGATAAGGTCAACAGTCTGAATACCTAGTTTTTTCAAGGAATTCCTAGCTGCCTTAAGCACGCTGTCTCGTGAAACTAGATTATTTGGCCAAATTTTGGTGGTTACGAAGATGTTTTCCTTTCCAACTCTGTTTAAGACCCTCCCTACGAAGTCTTCAGTGTTGTAAATCTCTGCAGTATCTATAAGGTTGACTCCTCTTTCGATTGCATACTCAAAAGCTTCTTCCGCTCTTTTATAATCGCTAATTCCATAAGTTCCCAATCCGATTGCAGACACCCTTTCCTTTATGGAGCCAATCCTTTTGTACTCAATTTTTGGAAAGTCACTTTCCATGTTAATCGCAATCTATTCTAAATTAAATTTTTTCGTAACATTCCACTTAAGAAAATTGGGGGAATACCTCATCGAAATCCCCTCTCCCTTTTCAATTGGAATGCCGTTTTCGAAGTATCAAATACAGTTAAGTCGTTTTTCCCACGCTCTTGTCTTCTATGCACTTCTATTCCTCATGTCTACGATATGATTCCACACATATCTGCATGCAAGAAACCATTTTTCCGGCTATCCTTCAATTCATAGTTTAGATGCAATGGCACTTTGAATGTTTTCAGCATAACATACAAAAATAGATTCATTTCAGTGATTAATTGCAGTCCATTCACTCACTGAACAGGGGTTTCTTGCTCCTACTTCCGTAAGCGATTTAGGGGATATTTAGTTGGGGCAGCGACTCAAAACACTCTGTTCTCAATAGCCCCGGGCAGATTCGAACTGCCGTCGTCGGATCCAAAGTCCGAAATGCTTGTCCACTACACCACGGGGCTTCCATTCCTTTATTTAGTTTGAGATAAAAATTTATGCGGACTTGTAGCTTAAGAACTCTTTCCCGAGCAACTCTCTGGCGATTATCAGTTTCATGATATTTATTCCACCCTCCGCTCCTATATAGTAGGACATCACGCCCCCCTGAGCCGCACCAAGAGGGGAGTCTTTAGTGTAGGCAAGCGCTCCATGCCAAACCATTACCTTTGTTATTATTTCATGGGCAGTAGGTGGAGCCGTCATCTTGGCCATGGATACAGCAAGATTCTGATCTGACATTGGTACTTTTTCCTTGTCCCTGTACACTCTATCTAGTGTCCACGCTGCCTTTTGAGTGAGAAGCCTTGAAGATTGCAATCTGGCGTAGAGATCAGAGAGTTCAAACTGCAACCCTTCCTGCCGTCCTAGAGGCTGAGAGAAGAGATTCCTCGTTCTAAGATGTTCTATGCCCATGTCTATTGCTTCGGATGCAGCACCGTTGCAGGCTGCAGCCACATATATTCTTGCAATATTGAATCCTTCCATTATAATATGGAAACCGTTTCCCTGTTCCCCAACCCTGTATCTATCATCGAGTTCAAGGCCATTGAACGAGAATCCTCCGGTTGATAGCCCCTCTCGTGCTATATTATTGAAAATGGTTGAAGATATTTCGCCGTTTATCTTTCCTCTTGTATCCTTGATCATTAGGGCGAAAGTAGTGAATGACCTGGAACCCTTAGCCTTATCTTCTGTTCTGACGAGAGTCAGGAAGCCTCCTCCCCCTGGAAGGCCAAGTGCCTCTCTGACTCCGCTGATGTAGACTTTCTCCCCTGTCAAGAACCATTTACCACCTTTCATTACCGCACTTGACTTTTCATTCATAACATCAGAACCACCTGATGGCTCGGTGGAACCTATTCCAAAGAACGTTCGTCCACTAGTTATAGATGGGAGTATTTCCTCCTTGGCCTCCTCGGATCCGTATTTCTCAAGCATCATTGGCCATCCGTTGAGGAGAAGTACGTAAACAGGAAGAGCCATAGACACATCTCCCCTTGCCAGCTCTTCAACTATTATAGACATCTGTTGTATCGAGCCACCCGATCCCCCGTACTGTTCTGAAACGTTGAAGCCGATGAATCCTGCGTCCGCTGCTGCTTTTAAGATCTCCTCAGGAATTGAGTTGCCATATGATAGCTTGTCGCGTCTTGGAAGAACAAATTTCTTGACAAAATCCCTTGCATTCTGACGAACCATTTCATCTTCTTCCGAATAACTAAAGTCCATTCCCATATTGGGTTAATTGCCTTCTGTATTATACAATTTCTTTAATTCTCCAATCATCGCCCATAGTTATGAAGATTGAGCTGTTCCTTTTACGAGGAATGTTGAATGTACCAGAGTATGGTCAAAATTTATTATTAACTCCCATTTAACTGCCTGAAGGTATATGTCGCGGGGGTTGCCGAGCTAGGTTAAAGGTACGAGACTTAAGATCTCGCTCCGTAGGGATTCGGGGGTTCAAATCCCCTCCCCCGCATCGGCTGGAAGGCATTTGCGCTCACAATTTTAGCTGCAATCTACCCTTGTTCGTTCACTATGAAACGTTTTCCGCCTTTCTTAATCCTCTTAAACTTTCTATGTTATTCTGTATGTATTGAGAATCTCTATCTGCTCTTCGAAATATAGTCTGGAATAAACACAATAAAACATTATTCCTTTCTGACTGTAAATCTGCAAATTAAGTACATAAAAAAAATTGAAACTTTTCTAATAGATTTGAATTTTGGTCTGCTAAAATCATTTGTAAGTGTTTGTATTTCTAAGAGACATACCATCTCGACAAAATTTATATACAACGTTTAACATACTTAAAAGATAGTCATGACTGAGGAAGTTAAACCAAAGGGATCCTCTGGAAGGAAGCTGTGGATCACAATAACTGTGGTTGTTGTTGTAATAGTGGTTGTGGCTTCATTGGCATACGTTGTAACAAGACCACCGAGTTCAACAAGCAAACAGTTATCCAAAGCTCAAGAGACTCTGAGTATTACGTGGGCGAATGTACCAAACATAGACCCCGCAATAGGTTCTGACGAAGCAAGTTCTGCCGCTCTCGTAAACCTCTATGATACACTCGTTTTTCCAACGGCAAATGGTACGATTATACCAGACCTTGCCACGAACTGGAACGTATCAAGTAGCGGGCTCGTTTACACCTTCCACATAAGAAGTGGTGTGACTTTCCATAACGGTGATGCCCTGACTGCCCAAGATGTCGCTTTTTCTATGGACAGACTTCTGACTATGGGTCAAGGGTACGCCTTCCTCTTTATCCCTTATGTCCAAAATACTACAGCACAGAACAATAATACAATTGTGTTTACACTGAAAACTCCAGATGCGCTCTTCCTAGTTTCGCTGGTCAGACTATATGTACTCGATGAGAAGCAGGTGATGACTCACCTTGGTACGGGCTCATATGGCTCTAACGGAGACTACGGTTCTACTTGGCTTCTGACACATGACGCTGGAAGCGGCCCTTACGAAGTGATATATGCCAATTTAGAAGCCAACATGACCATTGAGGAATATACCAGTTATTGGGATGGAACAAATACACATCAACCAAAATACGTACAGTTTATAGGAACTAGCACCCCATCCACAGTTCAGGCACTCTTTTCTTCCAAGGAGATTCAAATCACTGATATGTGGCAAGAATATTCTACGATAACTAGCCTGTCGTCCTTACCGGGTGCCAAAATGACGATCATTCCATCATCAGAAGAAATGTATCTGATGCTTAATTCACAGAAAGCGCCCACTAACGATATTTATGTCAGGGAAGCGATGACATATGCGTTAAATTATACTGCAATCGTCAGTGACGTCTTTCCGGGAAGTGCTCTGGCTGCAGGTCCTGCTCCTACAATTTTGCCTGGTCATGATCCCTCTATTCCAACAACTCAGCAAAATTTGACACTCGCTAAGCAGTTGATAAAGGAGTCACCTTACTACGGTAATTTAAGTAAATATCCAGTGACTTATTACTGGGTGACTGCGGTTCCAGCAGAACAAAAGATGGCTCTTCAATTTGCATCTGACATGGCACAGATTGGAATAACAGTAAATATTGTAGGCGTACCATGGCTTACCACGGTTGCAGATCTATCTAACGTGTCAAGTTCTCCAAATATAGTATCCATAGAAGTTGCTGCAAATTACTATGATGTCCTATCAATTCTTCAGGAGAGATATTCCAAGAGTTCGCAGGGGACATGGGAGCAAAACGAATGGCTGAACAATAGTACTATTAGCGATATGATTGCTAATGCTTCTACAATTCAAAATCAAACAGAGAGATACCAGCTAGAGTACAGGATCCAGCAGATGATATACAACGAATACCTCTCGATCTACGCATTCGACGTAACAGAAGCTAGAGCATACTACCCAGGCATAGTAAATTGGTATGCTGCAAATGGCCACCCCATCGCTTTGCTTGGATATGACTTTGTGTTCAGAGACATAGGGTTTAACGCAACTGCAATGCCATAGCTTTCAGAAAATTTTTATTCCTTTTTATTTCTTCTTTAGTTAATGTTAAAGATAAAAAGAGGATGAAAACGTGAGCGTTGTTACTTACACCAGCAAGAGGGCACTTTATTCAGTGATCTCTCTCTTTGGTCTGTCCGTGCTTGTATTCGTCCTAGCAAGAGTCTTACCTGGTAATCCTGCTAGGCTGGCGTTAGGCCCAAACGCATCTCAAGCCGCAGTCAACGCTCTTATAGCGGAACTTCATTTAAATGCCCCTTTACCTGTACAGTACTGGTACTGGATAAGCGGAATATTCACGGGCAATTGGGGTATTTCACTAGTTACCCACAGAAATGTAATTATTGATGTTGAACAGTTTCTTCCTGCAACCCTTGAGTTACTTATTACGGCCGCTATCATAGACCTTCTATTAGCTGTCCCGCTTGGTCTGGTTGCGGGAAGGATGGAGAACACATATGTTGACAACGTTGTAAGGATCGTATCGTATATAGGCATTGCTGTGCCCTCGTTCGTGGTTGCCATACTACTTCAGTTAACACTCGGATATGGTCTTCATCTCTTCCCAATCATTGGGCAGTTGAGCCCCAACTTCTCTGCCCCTCCTCACATCACAGGATTATACGTGGTAGATGCTGTCCTAACAGGAGAGTTTGGCACCGCAGCGAACGCCATCTGGCATTTGATATTACCCAGCTTTGCCTTGGCTCTCGGGCCTTTAGCACAAGAAGCAAGAATTCTCAGATCAGCTGTAGTTGAGAATCAAAATAGTGACTTCACGTTAGCGGAAACTGCGCGTGGATTCCCAGAACGTACGATAACAATGAAGTATCTGCTTAAACCATCGCTAATACCAATGATAACCATATACGCGCTGGACGTTTCATCAATGATCGCGAATGCGTTCCTGATAGAGCTTATTTTCAACTGGCCTGGGTTCTCACGCTATGGTCTTAATGCCATGTTGAGTAAGGATCTCAACGCAATAATTGCCGTAGTCGTGATCGCAGGCATTTTGTTCGTCATAGCGAATACGCTAGTTGACGTGACTGTAGGTTATCTGGATCCAAGAATCAGAGAACAGGTAGGTGGTTAATCATGACTAGTGCTATCGAGGACATCCATATATCAAGGCGGATAGTGCATCACTATGGTAGATACTGGTACAGGTTCAAAAAGAATAAGTTATCTATGATTGGACTTGGGACAATATTAGCACTTCTTCTAATTGCAATTTTAGCACCCTGGATTTCACCCTACCCTTCTAGTGCAGGATTGTACGTCAACTTTGCACAAGCTCTCCGAGCGCCATCTTTGGCGCATCCGTTTGGTACAGATGAAATAGGTCGCGATGTAATGACGAGGGTAATGTTTGGATTCAGGTATTCTTTCTCTCTAGTCGGCGTGGTACTGGGCATTACCGTTGTTCCGGGTGTTATACTGGGACTTGTCGCAGGTTATTACATGAGGAGATGGTTCAGCGTAGTGATCATGAGGACGGCAGATATATTTGTTGCAGTCCCTGCACTTCTTTTGGCGCTTTCAGTTGCTTCCGTACTCAAGCCTACCGAAATAAATGTAATGATGGCGGTTTCACTTGTTTGGTGGCCTTGGTATACAAGATTAGTTTACTCCTCTACCTCTTCCTTAAGAAATGAAGACTACGTAAAAGCGGCTGAGCTCATTGGTGCTTCACCTAGTCATATTATGTTTTCGGAAATACTGCCCAACTTGCTTGGATCAATATTGACTAAGATCTCCCTGGATGCAGGATGGGTAATACTTATAGGAGCAGCCTTGAGCTATGTTGGACTTGGTGCACCAGCACCCACACCAGATCTGGGAACGATGATATCAGAGGGTTCCTCTTATCTTCCGAGTGTATGGTGGATAACTTTATTTCCTGCACTCGCTGTCGTTTTAGTTATACTTGGATTCAATCTTCTGGGCGATGGGATTAAAGACATGTTCTCATCATCGATCAGGTGACGAATATGGTAGATGAATCTCACAAACTTCTGGAGGTGGAAAAACTCAAAGTAGGCTACAAAGTGTATGAAGGTTTATTAAACGTCCTGAATGATGTTTCATTTTACGTACTTAATGGTGAAAAAATTGGCATAATAGGTGAATCTGCTTGTGGAAAGACCACAACAATGAAGGCGATAATGGGAATACTTGCAGGTAACGCAATTCTAATGGGCGGGCGGATACTCTATAAAGGAAGTGATCTGCTGACAACCTCAAAGAAAAAAGTCATCTCCCTCAGAAGGAAAAATATTTCAATGGTGTTCCAAGATCCTTCAACAGCTCTGAACCCAGTTTTTAAGATTAGGCAACAGATGTATGATACTGTAAGATATTCCTCCGAAAGGAAACTCGAGAAATCTGAAATCCATGAACTCTCAGTGCGCTACCTCCTGGAAGCAGCACTCCCAGAACCGGAAAGGATTCTGGATAGCTATCCGTTTGAACTATCAGGGGGAATGAAACAGAGGGTCAATATTGCCATGGCCCTAGTTTCTGCAAATGACCTCCTTATAGCTGACGAACCTGGTACTGCACTCGACGTCACCTTGGAAGATCAAATAATGCGTCTTCTCAAATCGATTGTAGATAAGAAACACATTTCAATTATTCTGATATCGCACGCGCTTGGAACAGTTAGGGGATTCGTCGACAGAGTTTATGTGATGTATGCAGGGACAATAGTCGAATCTGGACCGACAAAAGAGATATTCTCGAATCCGAGGCATCCCTACACTAGAATGCTTATTGATTCTGTTCCAAAGCTAGCAGGTGGAGGGGTTCCAGAGGGAATACCTGGGGTAGTACCCAGTTATCTAAATCCTCCAACAGGCTGCAGGTTTGTTACAAGATGCCCCTATAAAATGGACATCTGTAATAATGCAACGCCAGATATGTACGAAGTTGATAACGAACATTATGTTGCGTGCTATTTATACGAGAAAGGAAGGTGAAAGATACGACAACGCTTCTAGAAGTCAACAGCATTAAGAAGTATTTCAGAACTAGAAAGGGTGTCATAAAGGCTGTAGATGATATAAACTTTCAAATAGAAAAGGGCGAGATTCTCGGACTCGTTGGAGAGTCAGGTTCTGGCAAAACAACGGTCGGAAATATGATAATGGGGATATTTCTGCCAACATCTGGGGAAATGAAATACAAAGGGGAAAACCTTTTCATGTTAGCAAATAAGAGACCCAAATGGCTCAAGAAGGACATTCAGCTAGTTTTCCAGAATCCAGCATCATCCCTTAACCCTAAAAGGACAGTCAGACAGATACTCGAGGTCCCTATTTCTGTACATAGACCAGATGCCCCAATGGGACGAACAATTCATGAACTCATGAACGCTGTAGATCTTCCTTCTGACTATGTTGAAAGATACCCGGAAGAGCTTGGTGGCGGAGAGAAGCAACTTGTTGCGATAGCAAGAGCACTGGCAACAGAACCGTCATTTATAATACTCGATGAACCAACATCCGCTCTAGATGTTTCTGTACAGGGAAAGATAATCAACATTCTAATGAAACTTAGACGGGAACTCGGTCTTTCGTACCTTTTCATAACACATAACTTGAGTCTTATGTCCAATGTGGCAGACAGGGTAGCGATAATGTATTTAGGCAAGCTGAAGGAAGTCGCAAGAACCGGAGAATTCTTCAAGAATCCGTTGCATCCCTACACTCAAATGTTGCTGTCGTCAATCCCAGTTATAACGGATGAGGAGGAGTTGCTGAAACCACAGAAGATTAAAGCTATTGGTGAAATTGCTGGAGCGTTGAACCTTCCAAAAGGATGCAGTTTTCACCCAAGATGCCCTTTCGTAATGGATATTTGTAATACCGTTGATCCTCAGTTAGCCGAAGTCACGCCGGGACATCTCTGTAGCTGCCATCTTTATTCCTCCAAATCCGATCAAATAAGCGATCAGAAGCTGACCTCAGAGTAAACTTAAGCCGCAAATAAGTTTATTTTCATACAAATGACGGTTAAAAATTCAAATTCGAATATTTGATTTTTCTGGAGATATTTTGATTACACTTAGTTCTAATTTTTAGTCTAATAGCAAATTATTTATACCGTTCTCATGTTCAGATAGTGGGGGTCCTTGATTTGTCGAGAAAAGTAAAAGGATCTGTTGAAAATAAGGAAAGAAAAGATAAGAGAAAGTTGTTGTGGATAAATCCTGTAGGATCTGACTTATTTGATCAACCAATCAAAGAACATTTGAATGACGTAAAAGAAGAGAATACCGTTCTTGATGTTGTATCTTTCAAACAGGGACCACATCATCTAGAATACCAGTTTTATGAGACCTTGGTGGGTTTAGACATATTGAGGACGGTAAAGGATGCAGAAAGGAGAGGATACGATGCATCAATAATAGGCTGCTTTTACGACCCCTATCTTTCAGAGGCACGGGAGATTACAAACATGGTGGTTGCAGCACCTGCAGAATCCTCTCTAGCAATTGCAATGTCACTGGGTCATAAATTTTCTATAATAGTAGGCAGGAAAAAGTGGATACCACAAATGGAAGAAAATATCATTAAATACGGTCTAAAAGAAAGGCTAGCATCCTTTAGGCCTATTGAAATGGGGGTGCTGGATTTTCAGGAAAAGAGAGGAGAAACTGAAAGAAAGCTTATGAATGCAGGAAAGGAGGCCATAGAGAAAGATTCTGCAGAGGTCATTATACTAGGATGCACAGCTGAATTTGGATTCTATGAACGAATGCAGGAGGAGCTCCAAGTTCCAGTAATAGACGCTACAGTTGCCCCTTTAAAATACGCTGAATTTATGGTTGACCTCAAGAAAGTTACAGGGATAGGTCACTCAAAAATAAGGAAATACGAAGCCCCTCCTAAGGCTGAAATAAAAAAATGGGGTTTAGAAAAGCAGTATAATTTAAGATGGTGAGAGTGCGTTTCATGGGAGATGAATAATTAATGAGAATTGGTATAGACATAGGGGGAGCATTTACCGACCTTGTAGGATATGACGAAGAAAGCAATAGAATTATATGGATAAAAATTGAGACAACCCCAGACGATCCTTCGCGCGGTGTCGTCAAGGCAATCAAGAAGAGCAAAATTGATATGTCAAAGGTTGTCACAATAGTTGGCCACGGGCAAACAGTCGTCATAAATTCAATTGTTACAAGAGATGGAGCCAAGGTTGGTCTGATAACCACAGAAGGCTACAGGGACGTCCTCTCACTTCAAAGGGCAAATAGGAGAGACATTTACAATTTCTCATATAGAAAACCTCAGCCGTTTGTACCGAGATACCTGACTTTGGAAGCTAAAGAGAGGATAAAAAGCGATGGATCTATTATAATACCGCTGGACAAAGAAAAACTAAAAAGTATTGTGAGAAGGTTAATCAGAGAGAAAGTTGAATCAATATGCGTTAGCTTTGTTAATTCGTACGTGAATCCTCTTCATGAATTAGAAGCTAGAGAGGTGATACAGCAAATTTTAGAAGAAACCGGGAACACGACCATTCCAATAACACTATCACATGAGATTACAAAGGAATGGGGTGAATATGAAAGAACAAATACTGCTGTACTGAATGCATTTGTGAAACCAAAAATAAGAGGATATCTAACCAAACTTGAAAATGAGATCAGAGGCATGGGTTTCAAAGGGCAATTCTTTTCAATCTTATCCAATGGAGGCATCGCGTCATTTGATTTTGCGAAGGAATTTCCTATATATTCTGTTGAATCTGGTCCTACAGCCGGAGTGATTGGAGGGATATCAGTGGCAGAATTAATAAAAGAAAGAAACATAATAGTTATCGACGGCGGAAGCACAACGACGAAAGCCAGCCTAGTCGAAAACCTTGTCCAAAAGATAAACGGTGAATACTACGTAAACAGAAGTAAATTCAATCCAGGCTATCCACTAAAAGTCCCTGTGACTGACATTGAGGAGGTGGGAAACGGCGGAACAAGTGTCGCATGGGTGGACGATATTGGCAATCTCAGAGTAGGACCAGTAGCTGCTGGTGCCAATCCTGGTCCAGCGTGTTACGGAAAGGGTGGAAAGGAACCTACCGTCACTGACGCGTACGTGGTAAATGGTTTAATGAACCCTAATTATTTGCTCGGCGGTGAGATGAAAATCTACAGGGACCTAGCAGTCAATGTAATAAAGGAGAAAATAGCTGACTATTATAATATATCAGTAGAGGAGGCGGCGGACGGAATTATAAAAATAGCCAACGAGAACGCAGCGAATACAATAAAGATAATTTCTGTCCAGAGAGGTTATGACCCGAGAGATTTCTCATTAGTAGCTCATGGAGGATCGGGTCCAATGTTCGCCCCGTTTATAGCTCAGGACCTGGAAATAAACAAAATAATAATACCATCAATTCCTCCAGGGGTATTTTCTGCTTGGGGGATGTTATTGACGGATTTAAGACATGATCTAATCGCAACAAATGTAATGAAAATAAACGAAAACGCTATAGACCAAATAAATGAAACTTTTAAGGGCCTCGATAAAAAGATGATTAGAATCTTTGAAATAGATGAAAAGGTACCTAATGACAAGGTCCTTATCTCTCATTACATGGACATGAGATACAAAGGCCAAGAACACGCCGCCAAAATTCCTTTCGAAGAGAGGTTATTGCGTAAGGAGACCCTACCTACGTTAATCGAGAGGTTTCATTCCTACCACGAACGTGAATATAACTTTAAGTTACCCAATAGTCAAGTAGAGGTGGTCAACTTTCACGTGGTAGGGATGTCCTCAGTGGAAAAACCAGAAATTTCTGAAGTAGAAAGAAAAATAAGTCTAATGGAAAGCGCAATCAAAGAGCACAGAGAGGTTTTCCTCAATGGAAATCGTTCAACACTTCCAGTGTATGATAGACGAGAGATGCCCGTTGACATAAGGACTAAAGGTCCAGCAATCATAGAAGACCCAACATCAACAGCCTTAGTCCTGACGAACCAGGAATTCTGGAATGACAAATATGGGAATATAATTATAAAAAATCAGGGGAAGTGATTTTAATGGAAGACCTCTTCACACTGGAAATTATAAAAAATGGATTGGTTGTCGCAAACGAGGAGATGTTTCTCTCATTTGCCAGGACAGCAAAGAGTCCTGTAATATACGAAGTCTTCGATTTCGCTGTTGGGATGACAGATGAGAGAGGAGAGCTCATTGCTCAGGCCCCTGGCGTTCCAGCATTTTCAGGTGTTCTAGATTTTGCTGCTAGAGAAGTACTGGAAAAGTGGAAGGGCGATTTAAGACCAGGAGATGTGATAGTAAGCAATGTCCCCTATAAGTCCGGGACGCATCTGAACGATGTTACATTAGCACTTCCGATGTTCAGGGATGGCAATTTTATAGGACTAGTAATAAACAAAGGTCACTGGAGTGAGATCGGGGGCATGGCCTTTGGAAGCTGGAATCCGAATTCTACCGAAATCTACCAAGAAGGTCTTCAACTGCCGTGCGTTAAGCTGTATTCGGAAGGAAAACAGAATAAAGATATCATAGATGTCATACTTGCGAATTCTAGATTGCCAGATTACACCTACGGGGATCTGGAAGCCCAAGCTGCATCAATGATGGTGGCTGCTAGAAGGGTGGACAACTTAATAGAAAAATACGGTCTGGAAAGTGTTTTGCTTGCTATGAAAAAATTATTGGACGATGGTGAAAAACAGGCTAGGCTAAAGCTCAAGGACCTCCCTAAGGGCGAATTTGAGGCAGAAGACTATATAGACGGAGCAATAGCTAACAGAGAGAATCCGGTCTACGTGAAGGTAAAAGTAAAAATCTCAGAAGATGAATTCGCTGTAGATTTTTCAGGAAGTGACAAGCAAGTGATGAGCCCCATAAACTCTCCTTTCCCAGCTACAGTCTCTGGTGTGAGGGAAGTTTTCCTGGCAATAACTGACCCTCACGCTTATCCAAGTGGTGGATTCTTTAGACCATTGAAAGTGAAGGCAGATGAAGGCTCAATTTTCTATCCCGTTAGGCCTGCTCCTACATCAACAGATTGGGAAGCCATTGCATTTGCGACAGAACTCGTATGGAAGGCGCTGGCTCCAAGTCTTCCAAATAAACTCCCAGCAGGTCATTTCCTCTCTATTGTAGCTACAATAGTAGGAGGAATTAGTGATTCGACAGGAGAGCCATTTGCTATAGTAGAACCTCAACCGGGAGGATGGGGAGCCACTTCAGACTCAGACGGAACTGATGGTCTGGTAGCGTGCGGAGACGGAGAAACGTATATCGCTTCATCTGAGGTCTACGAAAAGAATTTTCCCATCATAGTTGAAAAATATTCGTTGAACATTCATGGGAAACCCGGTGCGGGAAAATTTAGAGGAGGATTTGGTGTTGTAAGGAACTATAGAATAACTAACAGCGAAGCCCTCGTTACGATTCAAGTCGGAAGGCACGATTTCCCTCCATGGGGGATCGGTGGCGGTCATAATGGATCAGGGAATAGAGTTGTAGTTTACAAGAAAGGCAAGCCCAAGGAGATAAGAAGAATATCAGCAGAAGTTTTCAACGACGGAGACCTTATAAGTATTATGACGTCAAGTGGTGGTGGGTTTGGGGACCCACTAGAGAGGGATCCTGAATTTGTACTGAGAGATGCCAGAGATGAATTGATAAGCGTTAGGTCAGCAAGAGAGGACTATGGTGTAATTATCACTCGAAGTAAGATGAAAGTGGATGCTGAGAAAACAAGTGTTTTGAGAAGTGAAATGAGAAAACGTGGTAAGCAATGAAGATAATTGAACACAGCAGAATAGACAAATTAAAAAATAGAATGAAAGGAAACGCTGATTACGCATTAATTTCTCCGAGCTCTAATCTCTATTATCTGACAGGAATTGACCCTGTTGGAACAGGGGAGCGACTTTTCTTCCTGGTTGTATCTCCGGAGTCGTCTCCGTTCATTTTAGCTCCTCTTATGTATAAAAATGAGCTGGAAAGTATCCAAATGGAATTTAAAACGTGGGAAGACGATCAAAACCCATATATGCTACTTGAAAAAGAGATAGATACAAAGAAAAAGCCTGTTTTTGCAATTGAAGATAGCCTACCCGTTGGTACTTTCTTTGAGTTGAACAGATTTCTTAAGGGAGGAGAGTTTAAATCTATTAGTACTTTGATGTCTGAACTGAGAATACTGAAGGATAATTCAGAATTAGAATCAATTAGAGGTGCGACAGCGATTGTTGATAGGACCTTTTCTGAAATTTTAGATCATAAACTGCTTGGGATGAGCGAGGTTGAAGTTGCAGATTTAATAACCGAACTCATCAAAAAGCACGGCGGGGAGGGGGGATCATTTGACCCCATTGTAGCGTCTGGCCCAAATGGCGCAAACCCCCACCACAGGCCAACAGCTAAAAAAATTGAGAAAGGAGAGTTGGTTGTCCTAGACTATGGGGCAAAATACAACCATTATTGTTCCGATATAACAAGAACGATTGGAATAGATAGTCTGAGCGATGAGGCTAAGATTGTCTATCAAACGGTTCTGGAGGCTCAAGAAAACGCTTTCCAAAAGACCAGAACCGGTGCAAGAGCAAAAGATATAGATAGCGAAGCAAGAAAACATATTGACAGTAGAGGCTTTGGCAAATATTTCATACATCGTACAGGTCATGGATTAGGGCTTGACGTTCATGAACCGCCATATATCAATTCAACGAGCGACACTTTATTAGAAAATAACATGGTGTTCACGATAGAGCCAGGTATCTACCTACCGGGGAAATTCGGCGTGAGAATAGAAGACGACATTTTAATTAGCGATACTGGTAAAAGATTAACAAAGGCTGACAGAGAATTAATGATTATATAGATCTTAACTTTTAAATACTTCCGCATTAAGAACAGCAAATTGCATATTTAGTCCTATGGCCATTCTTCAATAAAAACTGATTATTCTAACCTTTGTACTGCCTTAACATAATCACCCTTAGTGATTATCAGGTAGAGTCATTCCTCATCTTGATTTTCTGCTGCGCTGTCAAAATTAATTATTTGTCCCCAGGCCTTATCACTCTTAACCACCGGAATCAATTTGCTCTCTTGGATTATTTTCTGGTCCTTAAGCACATCATAGTAATGGTTTTTTAAATTGTAGAAATCTTCGTCAAAAAATCTAAGCAATAAATCATAATCTCCGACGTATCTAGTTATCTCATAGACATATTCATCTTCCTTACATGATTCAATGAATTTTTCTATTTCTTCTCGGTGTGATTTAGGGTAGAATTTTAAGAGAACATCTGCATAACTGAGATTCATTTTCTGTAGTACTAGAAGTCCAGTGATTTTAATAGCACCGTATTTCTGGAGCTTCAACCTCCTTATCCTTACAGTTGTTTTTGAAATTCCAAGTTGGTTAGATAGTTTTTGATCGCTTATTCTTCCATCCTTATTTAATGAATTTATAATGTTGATATCAATTTTATCGAACCTTTTTGAGAGAATTTTTTCCCACATTAGCCACTTTATCAATTAGTGACTAATCAATTTTTTTAGACCAGTCCTATCGAAATCACTGGATGGTATCTCTTCAAATACGTCGCAATTTCGAAGACTCATGTGGAATAATACGTGACTAGAAATGAAAACTGGAGAGGATAGAAGGAACGTTCCAGACCTACCTCGGAGGGCATTTATTCCTCAGTTTATAATGGATTCTTGCCAATATATTATGGGGTACTGTGGTGATCAAGAGGAATTGCAGAAAAGTATCAATGATACAGTAGCATTCTTCTCTCATCACTATCTGGCAAACTCTTAATTTGATTGAGCAGGGATCTGATGGTTACCGCTCGATGATTGAGATGTGGTCACAGGGATGATGACTGAAGAGGCTTTGTCGGCAGAAAAAAATTGTGGATTCCTTCTTTTTGCCCTCTCATTGAGATTCATGAGCCTCTATTTCGCTTTCATGGATTATAGAAATGAAGCAGAGCCATTAGGGGATGCCTTTCAGTTTACTTGAAGACCTTCTCCTCTTCCATCCTGAAATCTAGTGCATCTTTCTCCACGTCCCTTTTAGTTTTCCAGTAATCTTCCTTCGAGAATTCTCTTATGAATTCGTGCTGTATGATCATTTTCATGACCTCGCTACTTCCTGTCCATATGAGCCCCAACCTGGAATCCCTGAGCAGTCTCTCCACAGGATAAACAGTGGTATATCCGATTCCTCCCATCATCTGCATGGCATCGTTGACTATCTTCCACATTGCCTCTGTTGAGTGTAACTTGGCCATGGAAATTAGCTGGCGCACGTATGACATCGAAGCATTTCCTTCTTCTAGCTGGTCTGCTGCCTTTGCTGCAACATAGACTAGAGAAGATGCTGATTGCAGAAGTGTCAGGCTCTCAGAAAGCTTGAAGTTTATTCCTTCATGATCAATGAGTTTCGATCCAAATGCCTCTCTTTTCATTGCATATTTAGTTGCAATCTCTAGTGCAGCCATGCTCACCCCAAGGGAGCCGGAGGCTGTGGTCAGCCTTTCGGGGATCATCATCCTGTTGAATATTTCGTATCCGCCGTTAAGTTGTCCTATGAGGTTTTCCTCAGGTATCTCTGCATCTTTGTAAACTATCCTTGCAGTTCCGCCACCCTTGTTTCCCATCAATCCATACATCGTTTCAACCTTAAGGCCCGGTGTTTTTCTATCGACTATGAATGCGCTTACTCCTCTTGTTCTTGTCTTGGCAGAAGGGTCAGTTATGGCGTATGTAACAAAGAAGTCTGCGCCCTTGCCCCCTACGATGAACCTCTTCTGCCCATTCAGGACAAACTTATTCCCTCTCTTGACTGCTGAGGTTTTCATCATTCCAAAAAGATCCGATCCTCCAGAAGGTTCTGTAATTGCTTCTGCCCCATATTTCTTTCCAGAAGTAATTCCCCTCAGATATACCTCCTTCTGTTCCTTTGTTCCGAATTTGTTTATCGGCTCGCCGACAATCGTTCCGAGGGAATACATGCAGCTAAGCGTAAACCCTAGATAGCCCATTTCTTCCACTGCAGCCATTTCACCCACCCAGCTACTTCCCCTGCCCCCATACTCTGAAGGAAATCTCAGACCAACAGTCTTACTTTCTGTAATCATCCTGATGAAATCTTGTGGAAAGGTGACCTTCTCCTCTTCTATCTCTCTTATCAGATCGTGGGGCACCTTCCTTACGGTATCCCTCACCAGATACTTGATCTCCTTTTCCTTTTCATTCAGTAGAAAATCTTCCATTTCACTTCCCTCCTCTCAGCTTTTCCGTTTCATTCTTGTTGATCTTGCCAACGCGTGCGATATATGCCTCATCTTTCTCTCCATTCACTTTTTTGAAAAACAA
>Ga0078972_1005406_pt1 | contig 32514 bp, 30 predicted proteins | sample YelNatPaOPGAMG01_FD_67568 | JGI IMG/M metagenome (GOLD analysis project Ga0078972, IMG submission 67568) | Hot spring thermophilic microbial communities from Obsidian Pool, Yellowstone National Park, USA - OP-RAMG-01 (SPADES assembly) (version 2) | ecosystem: Environmental > Aquatic > Thermal...
ATCCCGCAAACTCCATCTGTGGGGCAGCAGGAGCAGACCTTGCGTTGATGGGCGCAGTGGCGGGAGCACTCCGGTGGTGCGCCTGGAGTGATTCGAACACCCGACCTTCTGGTTCGTAGCCGTCAACTTACGTAGAATCAACAACTTACGCCGGGCATAGATTGAGTAGCCTCAGCAACGACAGCTTGCTACGCCTTCAAGGGGTTACAGGCGAAAACGGACAGGTAGCGTAGCAATCTGTACATGGGCGTCTATGCAAGGGGTGGGCATAGTAGTGGTCATAGTGCCGGTTCGCGTTCCGGGCCGTTATGGCCGCCCCTCTGAACCCCTCTCCCGTTTGGCCTGACGCCACCGCCGCACCCTTCGAGCGTGTGCGCATCGTTCATGCATGCGCTTTGCGGTTGGCCTGGCTGTATCCGTTATGTCCATCCATTGCCCGCACACCTCGCAGGGGCGGATTCTTCGCTGCCCTGAGACGACCTCCCCAAACCCGAGCCAAGCCGCTGCAAGGAGCCCCACGGGCCGCACCTCGGGCACGACCGCTTCCCCACTCAAACGGAACGCGTAGAAGACGTGCGGTTTCACGGACACCCGCCGACAAGCGCACCCGCACTCAAGGCAGGTTGGGTTTATCTCGCCGGAGACATCCGGCCAGAGGTGGGCGTTTATCACGTGTACCAATTCGCCGAGTGCGAACGGGAGGACGTTGGCCGGAGGGCGGACCGGAAGCAGTTCCTTCAACTTCCGGCGAAGCACGCGCGTGTTCTTTGCTGCGGAGAGTGTCCAGGCCTCAAGCCAGCGGTGAAGCAAACTCACCTCATGGTGCCAGAACGAGAGGGGTTCGCCCCATTGGATCGGCGTTTCGCCGGAGTGGAAGTGCACGCGCGGCACTCCAAGAAAGCCAAAGCGGTTGGCAACGGCCAGGTAGCTGTCTTCGTCGGCAGTCAAGTCTTGGAGCGCGAGGAACACGGCCATGGAATCTTTCGGCGATTCGGCGAGCGCAACCTCAGCCTTCGCGTTGGCCGGTACGAGAAACCGATCCGGCATTCCGTTCTCACCCCAGACGCCAGACACCCAGCGGAACCCGCCCTTCGGCACAAACGCGACCTGACCACCCATAACCAACCGGAACGGGTCATTAGGCTGTGGTTGAGTGTGACGCAAGTGTGTATGCTTATCGTTATGAGAAAGCATATACACACATGGTACGCTTTAAGTGAGGAGGCAGTCAAGTGCAGATTGGTAGTGATCGGGAGTTTGTCGATATCCGCGAGGCGGCGGCCATCTACGGCGGTAGCATAGCCTGGTGGCGGAAGGCAGTCTGGCTTCGGCAGTTGCCACATTACAAGCGCGGCACGCGGGTTGTCTTCAGGAGGGACGACCTGGAGCATTATTTCGAGACGCGCCGCGTTCCGGCACGGACGGAGGCCGCCTAATGTCCGACAAAACTTGCGCAACCTGCCGCTTTTGGCAGCCGACGGAAGCCGGTGTTCAATTCGGCGCTGAACCCGTCGTCGGCCAATGCGGCCCCGCCGGGAGTGATGACACATGGCTGCCAGAGGTTTTCACTTGGCCGGCCGCGGCCCTCTCGTGGGACGGCGACGGGCCGGGCGACGCGGGCGCAATTCTTCTCACTAACGCGGGCTTCGGCTGTGCGGCGTGGAGCGCGCGCGGCGATGATCATGGGCAGTGAACGGTTCATTCCGTGGAGGCGACTTATGGGCGCGATGATTCCCCTTCCGGTGGCGGCAGCCCACAATCTCAGTCCTGGAGCGAAATTGACCTACGGTGTCCTGTGCCGATTCGCCGGTAGGGACGGGGATTGCCGACCCTCCGCGCGGACGATAGCGGAACGTCTGGGAGTGTCCGAACGGCAAGCCAAGTCCTACGTCTCGGAACTGGTTCGCGCGGGCTACATCGAACGCGAGCGCGGCGACCGCCGGGGGCCGAACAACTACTACTTCCTCTGGCGTCCCGAGTTCGCCGCATTCGAGCTTGAGGGGAAGGATTCTTCCCCTCGTGAGGGGAAGTATTCTTCCCGCAAAGAGAATTATTCAAGAGAGAATATAGATCTAGATTATCTGCCCGCATTTCGCAAAAAACGCGAAACGCAGGCAGACCACGGCGCTACTGACTGGCCGCGACTTTCCTCACTGGTCGAAAGACTGCTTGGCCGCAAGCCGACCAAGGCCAGCCTTGGCCAGATTATCTCTGCCACCCCAACCAAAACGGAAGCTGAAGCTGTTGAGGCCATCGAGGCGGCTGAACGCAGCGGCTACAACGCGGACCACAAGCACGGGCCGCGTTCGGCCTCGTGGTTTGTGTCGGTGGTCCAAAACTACTGGGACGACAGACTGCGGCGGGCGCTTCCCCCACCGGCGGCTGTCCCGGTCCTCGACCCCGACGCCTTCGACCGCATGAACGCCGCGTTCGATCCGCTGGAGGGACCGTCAACGCCTGCCAGACGTGCGGGAGATTGCCGGATGAAACATTTGCCCGCTTTTGCGTTTAGAGCGGCTCAGACGGCGCGGGGGATACCTGAACCACCCCCGCCCCGCCAAACGCGCCACGGGCAATTCTGCAAAAATGGCGGGCATTTTACGAGACATGAGGAGTGCTGAAATGGGAATTCATTACGATCACAAAAACCGCCGGGCATTTGAAACCGAAATTCGGCGCAATCCGGAGACGGGTGTGCTTGAGCGTGTGATCACACGGGAGATTCCATACCTGGGTGAACCGCCGTTCTCTTCCCCGACCAAAGAGAGGCAAACCACGTTGTCGCGCGAACAGGCAGACCGCCTGCGGCAGGACCTCTGCGGCTTCTTCCTGCACGGCGATGATTCGCCACTGGACGCGAAAACCAAAGAGCAACTGGCGCGGCGGCTTCAGTGGCAACGGGAACACGGGGGAAAGCGATGAGGGCGCGGGGCAAGCCGACGCCGGCGGAAGTCGCCCGGTTCATGCGCCTGTCTGCAAGGCTTCAGGCGGACCCGAGCACGAGGTTGACGCGGGCCGAATCCGCGCTTGTACGCCGTATGCTGCGCAACGCGCGCGAGGCATTTAACCATGAGACAGACCTCACCATCGAAACCAAACCGCAACGAACCTGGCAAAACTGGTGAGCAGCAGGAAGTTGTCCGCAACGAGCGCGGGCAGTTTGTCCCTGGAGTGAGCGGTAACCCCGCCGGGCGGAAGGAAGGCAGTAGGAACCGCGCCACCCTGGCCCTTCAGCAGTTGCTGGACGGGGAGGGCGAGCGGATCATTCGCAAGGCCGTGGAAATGGCGCTGGCCGGAAACGAGACGGCTCTACGCCTGGTGCTAGAGCGCTTGCTACCGGTTGCCAAGGACCGGCCAATACGCCTTGACCTGCCACAACTGGCGAAAGCGTCTGACGTCGCTGAGGCCGTGCGGCGGGCCGTGGAAGCGGTGGCGGCTGGCGAGGTTACACCGGCGGAGGCGGAAATCGTGCTGAAGTTACTGGAGGCCTTGCGGGCGGCGCTGGTCAACCAGCAAGGCGATTTGGAGGCTGAGAAACTCGACCGCATCCTTGGCCGGCCATGAGCGGTGGTATTTTGTGGTGGAGGGCGAAATGATTGACCCAGATGAAATCATCGACCTTGGCGAGACCGAGGACTGGACAGACGAAGATTCGCCGGACGCCACAGCGGAAGGCGCGGACTGGACGAAGAAGTCGTTTGACTTCCCAGGAATCGACAGCGCTGAGAAGCTGAGGCGGTTCATCGAGGCGAGCGGGGATACGGTGGAGCACTTCAAGACGTTGCCGGTCTACAAGTGGAACGTGGACAAGATACCGTGGTTGCGGGAGTTATGAGGGGCGGCGAGTAATGGCGGTCTACAAGCGCGGCGGTGTCTGGTGGTACGAGTTCACCTTCAACGGAGAGCGAGTTCGCGAGTCCACCAAGCAGGGGAACCGGCGAGTCGCCGAACAGATGGAGGCGGCGAAGCGGACGGCGCTTGCCAAGGGGGAGGTCGGGATTCAGAGCCACAAGAAGATTCCCACCCTCCGGCAATTCGCTCCACGGTTTGAGAAGCACATCGAAGCGGCGTGCGCTGAGAAGCCCTTGACGGTCGAGTTCTACAAGTCGAAGCTGCGGTTCCTGCTCGGGTATGAACCCCTGGCGGGAGCGCGGCTCGACCGCATCGATGAGGCAACGATTGAGGGGTACGTGCAGAACCGGCTGAGGTCCAGTTCGCGGCGGAAAAGGCAGATCGCGCCGGCCACGGTCAACCGGGAACTGGCAACCCTCCGGCGGCTGCTCCGTCTGGCGCATGAATGGCGCGAGATCCAGCGTGTTCCGCGCATCCGGCTGTTGCGGGGCGAACGCACCCGCGAGTTCACTCTCTCCCCCGACCTGGAACTTGCTTACCTCCAGGCGCTCCCGCCCGTTCTGGCAGACGTGGCAACGGTCCTGCTCGACACTGGCCTGAGGCTTGGCGAACTGCTCAGCTTGGCCTGGCCGCAAGTGCATCTGGAACCGGCGAACGGGGCCAGATTCGGCTACGTCACCGTGCTTTCGGGGAAGGCCAAGAGTGGGCGATCCCGCAACGTGCCATTGACAGAGCGCGCGGTTGCGGTGCTGCGGCGATGGGGACCTGCGGAAGGCGGGCTGGTGTTCCATCGGGAGGGCGGCGCGGCGCTGTCGGCAACCTGGCTCGACCAGCAGCACGCGCGGGCGCGGGACGCTATGAAACTGCCCAAGGAGTTCGTGCTACACTGTCTTCGGCACACGTTCGGAACCCGGCTTGGCGAGTCGGGGGCCGACGCCTTCACAATCATGCGGCTGATGGGACACTCGACCGTGACGGTATCGCAACGGTACGTGCATCCGACGCCCGAGACTCTGGAGGCGGCGGTTGAGCGCATGGCGGGGCTGAAGTTGCAAAAACTCCCCACAAAATCACCCACAGTCAAAGGGGTGGAAATTGAAGTTGTGCAATAAGTGCTTTGTTTTCATGATGCCCGGGTGGCGAAACTGGCAGACGCAAAGGACTTAAAATCCTTTGGAGGGCGACCTCCGTGCGGGTTCGAGTCCCGCCCCGGGCACCAGCCGCCTAGCTGCTAGGATAGTTGGCACAGGATCCATGGAACTGAATCCCGAAACGCCTAGTGATCTGGAATCCATTTACCGGCAGCGGTTTGACGAGCACCTTACTTACCGGAACCAAGTCTGGAAGGTTCTCGCGACGGAGTATTTTTCACGCTTTATCCCCGCAGGGGCGCGCGTGCTCGATTTGGGCTGCGGCTATGGAGAGTTCATTAATAACATATGCTGTGCGAAAAAATTGGCCATGGACATGAACCCGCGCGCGCGCTTGCATCTAGCGGCGGACGTTGAGTTTCACGAGCAGGATTGCACCCTTCCCTGGCCTCTGCCGGACGAAAGTCTGGACCTGGTTTTTACCAGTAATTTTTTTGAGCACTTGGCCTCCAAGCAAGCTATGAAGCTAGCCCTGGGCCAAGCTTACCGTTGCTTGCGGAGGGGCGGGCGCATCATCACCATGGGGCCCAATGTGCGCTTCACTGGCGGGGCGTACTGGGATTTTTGGGATCATCACCTGGCTCTGACGGACGTGTCCATGAAGGAAGCGCTGACGGTCCTGGGCTTCCAGGTGGAAAAGGCGGTTGACCGGTTTCTGCCGTACACGATGGTGAACCGCCGCCGCGCCCCCATGGTCATGGTGAGGCTGTATTTGCGAGCTCCCTTGCTATGGAAGATTTTCGGGAAGCAGTTTTTGGTGATTGGCCGGAAGTGAGGCGCGCAATTCCTCATTCGTTCCGGGCGGTCAATGCGCCCAGTAGGGTCTCAGCCACTTTCCAGCCGCGTTCGTAGCCGCGCTGGTATTCGGAACGGCGCTCCTGGCGGGAGAGGCGTTCGCCAAACCGGTAGTAATGTTCGAGGCCGCGCCCAACCACCCACGTCCCCGCATAAGCGACCGCCGTTTTCGCAACCAGACCGCTGCCAAAGGGGACTTTGCCCGCCAACTCGCGCGCCAGGGCGCGCCAGCCAAACGCCCCAGCGATGATCGAAGCGATTTCGTTTCGCTGGTGCGCATAGCCGACTGGGCGGCGGTTTGCAGCCGCGAGCAGGAATGCCAGACGGACCTGGTTCATGGTGAGAAACGCCGTATCGGACGCGAACTCGCCCACCGCCCACGGTAGTCCCAAAAATGAAGGCGCGACGTTCGGTAGGGCGGTGGCCAGGCAAAAGAGAGCGTTTTCGCGGCAAACCTTCCGGATGGCGTAACGGCACGCTTCTTTTCGGAACGGTGGAAACAAACGAGCTAGAGGGAGGGCCAACTCGCCATGCTCGTCGATAATCTCGTGCAAAGTGGGTTCCGGATTCGAAAAATCGAGGGTGTATGCGCCGCGCCGCCCTACTCCCGGTTCGCACAGCTCGACGTCATACTCATCTGGGGCGTTGGCCTCTCCAGTGCGAAACACCGCCCGCAGGGCTTCAAGGCGCGCGGCATGCGGCATTTCCGGCGGAGCCAAAAACTCCTCCATAGCAGCCAGCGTCTCTCCGCTTGAAGCTGTCAAGCCTACCCGGACGCTCCGCGACGCACTTCGGCGGACGTCTTCCGGACTAAGGCGCGCAATCGCCTTTCCGATGTTTCGAAGCACCTTCCCGGTCATCATGCGAATCCCGTTGCCGGAGCCTGCGCCCCGCAGGCTCGAAACAGAACCCTAAGTCCATTCTCCCACGGGATGGCGACGCCTACGCGTTCGACCTCTATGCTCGGAGAAAGGTAGCGCAAGAGCCTTTCGGTCGTTGGGTGGAACTCCAACGCCGGCGCAACCAGGATCAAACGCGGCGGATCGCGGCGGAGTGGGATGCCAGGGAAAAAACCTAACGCGGAAAAATCGCCCTGGGCTGCGTGCCAGTTCACTCGGAGCCAGTAGTCCAAGGCTTGAATGGGAAGCTGTGGGTCTTGGGAAGCTTTGAGTTCGATGACAGCCAGCCGTCCGTCGCGGGTGGCGGCTAGCAAGTCCATAATCCCGCGGTCGAGCCCTACCACGGCGGGCACTTGACCATACACAGGACTAGGGAGCAAGTCGGGGGAAATCACCTGAATCTGCTTTCGGACGCTAGCTTCGAGGCTTGCCTCTGGCGTGGCTCCTGGAAATGGCCCTGTCGGAGGGTATGGTTCCAACCGGGTGTTCACGTTCCCATAATCTCTTGGGTCGACCGGCGCTTCCAGATTTCCAGGACCATGCGCAAACACTAGGAAGCGCACTATTTCCGGATTCAGCCAGCGCAATCTCAAGCAAGTGTTGGTAACGCGCTCTTGAGGCAGATGTAAGATCAGCGCTTCCACCGCGAGCCCGGGTTCGCGCCGCCGCAAGTAGTCCAACCAGATCAGCCCGAAAGCGAGTAGGCCATCGGCAGTCTGCGCCGTCGGCGCACTGATTGCCGCCAGCCCGGTAGCGCCGCGCCGCAGCAAACCGCGAGGGTACGCTGGAGAAAGGGTGTGCTGAAGATCCGGCTCTGTCGTGAGTTCGACAATGCGCCAGCCGGGGAATTGGCGGCGTAAGAAATAACGGAATTGTTCCCGGAACTGCCGGCGCTGGGCGATGCGGCTTGCGCCGGCGCCGGTGCGGTGCTCCAGATCAATCAACGCGAGAACGCCCTCGCGCTTATCGAAACGTTCAAAGGCGAGATCTAGGCGTCCGGGACGTTGAGCGCGCACGCGGCGGATTCGCCGCGTCAAGTTGGTTTCCGCATTCCAAGCCTCCAGTAAGACCCCGTCCGGGCGCAGCGTGAGGGCATAGCAGCCCTCCTTCAGCTCCAGTAATGCAGCTCCTTCCGCCTGAATGGCAGGTTTCCGGCAGGCGCCCAGGAAATTCCGGATCGCTTCCAGAACCTGTTCCGCACCGGAACTCATCCCCTGCCATTGTATAGAATTGGCTTATTGAAGCACAGAATTCAAGCGGTGGAGGAGCGAATCGCGGCGGCATGCGCCCGTGCGGGGCGCCGGCGCGAGGAGATTACCTTAGTGGCGGTCTCAAAAGTATTCCCCGCCCAGGCCATCCGAGAGGCGTATGCGTTAGGATTGCGAGATTTCGGGGAGAACTACGTCCAGGAATTCGAGAGCAAGCAACCGGATCTGACGGATTTGCCCGGGGCGCGGTTCCACTTGATCGGACACTTGCAGTCGAACAAGTCCCGGCGCGCCGCCGAGTTGTTCGACGTCATCCAAACAATAGATACCCCCAAGCTTGCGAGGCGCTTGAACGAAGTAGGCAAGCCGCTTGAGGTGATGATCGAAGTGAAGCTCTCATCCGAGCAAACCAAGTCCGGAGTATCGGCGCAAGATCTGCCTGCGCTGGTTGAGGCCGTGCGTGGCTGCTCCCATCTGCGGCTCATCGGCTTGATGACGATACCCCCGTGGTCGGAAGATCCAGAGGCGTCGCGCCCTTACTTCCGGCGCTTGCGCGAGCTGGCGAACGCAGCGGGCGTCTCAGGACTCTCGATGGGCATGTCGCACGATTTTGAGATCGCCATCGAGGAGGGGGCGACGCACATTCGGGTAGGGACCGCCATCTTCGGGCCCCGGCGAGTTACGTGAAGGTTGGCTACTACGCTCCTCTCCCGCCGGCGCGTACCGGAGTTGCACAGTACGCCGAGGCTTTGCTGCGCGCATTACGGTCACGGGTGGAGATAGCGGTAAATTCACCGGGCGAGGTCAACCTTTATCACATCGGAAACAATGCCCTCCACCGAAATATTTATGAACGGGCTCTGGCTCAGCCAGGAGTGGTGATCTTACACGACGCGGTGCTCCACCATCTTCTGCTGGGCTCGCTGGGTCGGGAAGGTTATATCCAGGAGTTCATTTACAATTACGGCGGTTGGTCGTACGAACTTGCAACGGAGTTGTGGGCGCACCGGGCAAGATCGGCGGCGGATCCCCGGTTTTTCCGATACCCCATGTTGCGGCGGATCGCGGAACGTTCCAAAGTGTTGGTGGTGCACAACCCGGAAGCAGCGGCGGCGGTCATCCGTCACGGTTCGCAGGCGCGCGTTGTCGAAATCCCCCACCTCTATGAACCGGCCCCCGAGCTCAGCGAGATTGAGATCCGGGAGTTCCTGCAACGTTACGGGATACCCGACTGCCGGTGTTTATTCGGCGTATTCGGACACCTCCGGGAATCCAAACGCCTCTGGCAGGTGCTGCGAGCGCTTGACCGGACGCCGGGGGCAGCGCTCGTTTTGGCGGGCGGTTTTGCCTCCTCCGATCTGTGGGAAGCGCTTCGTCCGGAGCTAGCCCAGCGCCCGAATGTTTGCTGGACCGGATATTTGAACGAGGCGGACTTTAGGCGATGCGCACATGCCGTAGACGTGTGCGTGAACCTGAAGTATCCGGCGGCGGGAGAGACTTCCGGGATCGCCGTCCGGCTCATGGGAGCGGGCAAGCCTGTCATCCTGACTGCCTGTGGGGAGAACGCCCGGTTTCCTGAAGACATTTGCCTCCGCGTAGAGGCTGGACCCTGCGAAACTGAGATGCTCGCTCACTATATGGCATGGTTGATGGAGGACCGCGCAGCGGCGCGCGTTATCGGACGCCGCGCCCGCGCGTATGTCGAGAAGTGGCATTCGCTCGAAAGAGTGTCGCTGGAGATCTTCGAGACCATTTGCCAGGCGGCGCGAGATGGGGCAAGATAATGGGAACCGGATCATGCGCCATGCGTTGCCTTCGCTCTCTCGTCTTTGTGAGCCTTGCAGTTCCCGCAGCCGGCGCCGGCGGACTGCACATCAAGATCCCCATGCGCGACGGCGTAAAGCTTTGCGCCAATGTGTTTGTGCCGCCGGGTGGCGGAAGGTTTCCCACGATTCTAGTGAGGACGCCTTACGGCAAAGGGCAGGGCATCGGGAACTACCAGGTTTTTGTGGATCGCAAGTTTGCAGTTGTCATCCAAGATGTGCGCGGGCGGTACCACTCGGAAGGAACGTTTGACCCTCTGTTTCAGGAGGGGCCGGACGGCAGCGATACGTTAGACTGGATCGCCAAGCAAGAGTGGTCCAATGGAGCAGTCGGCATGATGGGCGGCTCTTACCTGGGCATCGCCCAGTGGCGCGTAGCCGTGCTCAACAACCCCCATCTGAAGGCCATCTTCCCTATTGTCGCCGGCTGCGACGATTACCGGGATCGCTTTTACTCATACGGGGGCGCACTGAAATTGGGCCACCGCCTTCAATGGATGGCGGAGAATTTACGCGCGCCGGATTTCCCTATGCCGGACTTCCGGAAGTTCATCTATCACCTTCCATTGCGCACCGCCGACAGGGCTGTGACCGGCCGGCGGATCGAGATGTTCCAGAAGGCTCTGGATCATCCCACACGCGACCGGTTTTGGGACGAGCTCAGCATCCTGGGTCACTTACAAAAGGTGCAGATCCCCGCTTTCATCGTGGGAGGTTGGTACGACAATTACGTCGAAAGCGACCTGGAAGCGTTCGCGCAGCTACGGAAACGCTCCTCCACGCACCGGGTGCTGATCGGACCGTGGCCCCACAATATGTCTTCGCCCATTCGCACGATAGACTTCGGCCCGGATTCGCAGGCGCCGATCCGCAAGTATCAGTTGGAATGGTTTGAATACTGGTTAAAGACGCCGGAGAGTTTCCGTGTGCGGCATCCGTTTCCGCATCCGCCTGCGCGCCTGTTCTTGATGGGCGCTAATGAGTGGCGGGAAGAACAGGAATGGCCGCTACGTCGAGCTCAAGAAGTGCGATTCTATTTGAACAGCCGGAAGGGCGCTAATTCGCTGGGCGGAGATGGCCTGCTAACACGGAGCCGCCCGCGCCGTGAGGGATCGAGCCGCTATACGTACGATCCTAGGAACCCCACGCCTACCGCGGGTGGCGCGGTGTGCTGCAACGAAAAGGTCTTTCCATGGGGACCCATGGATCAACGCGCGGTGGAGCAGCGGCGTGATGTGCTGGTTTACACCAGCCGGCCGTTGCGTTCCTCGCTCGAGGTAACCGGTCCCGTTCGCGTGGTCCTGTATGTTTCCACCTCTGCGCCCGATACGGATTTCACCGCCAAGCTCGTAGACGTCTATCCCGATGGGCGCGCCATCAACCTCACCGATGGCATCTTGCGCTTGCGGTACCGCCAGTCCCTGGAACGCGCGGTTCCCAGCAAGCCCGGCGAGGTTTACGCCATCACCATTGATGCGGGAGTAACCAGCGCTCTTTTCCGAACCGGCCATTCCATCCGTCTGGAGATATCCAGCAGCAATTTCCCACGGTTCGACCGCAATTTGAACACAGGTAGAGCGCAGGCCGACGAGACTGAGATGAAGACGGCCTCGCAAACGGTTTGGCACGGAGGCGCACGAGCCTCCTATCTGGCGTTGCCTGTGACGGGCGGTTTGGGGAGCGCTCACTCGCTCCCTCGAGCAGAATCCAATCCCGGTAGTCGCGGGGGGCGGATATAAGTGGAGGGTAATTCGCCGGTCAACGTGCGCAGCCAGAGGATGATGGCTTCTACTTCGTCATTGGTCAGAACCTTACCCAGTTGATAAAAGGCCATTTTGCGCACGGCCTCCGGCAGCGTAGCCACCTTGCCGTTGTGGAAATAGGGCGCCGTTTCCGCCACGTTGCGCAGGGATGGCACTTTGAAAACCATCTTGTCCGCTTCTTTGCCAGAGACCATAAAGACTCCCATGTCGGCGTCATCCGGCCAGGGATGAACAATGCCCAGCTTCTGGTACAGGTTGCCGCCCAGTAGCGGTCCGGAATGGCAGGAAGCGCAACCGGTTCTGGTGAAGACTTGGAACCCAGCCTTCTCAGCGGCTGAGAGCGCGGCATCCTGTCCTTCGAGGTAGCGGTCCCAGCGCGAGGGCGTGCGGAGCTTACGCTCGAACGCGCCAATGGCGCGAGCCACATTGTCAAACGTGACGGGATCCTTTTCACCGGGGAATGCCTCCGCAAACAGCGCTCCATACTCGGGTATGGCTTTCAACACCCGCACTACCGCTTGTTCATTGGGCATGGCCATCTCAACCGGGTTCAATATCGGGCCTTTGGCCTGTTCCTCGACGTCCGGAGCCCGGCCGTCCCAGAACTGCGCCAAATGGCCGGCGGCGTTGTAAACTGTGGGAGCGTTGCGATTGCCCTTCAGCCCCCGGTGCCCCGTCGACACAGGTTCCCCGTCCACTCCATAACGGTCCAGTGGGTGGCATGTGTTGCAGGAGACAGCCCCGCCGGCCGAAAGCCGCGGATCGAAATACAACATCCGCCCGAGTTTGAGTTTCGCCTCCGTGCCTGAATTCTTGCGCGAGTCAAAACTCTCCGGTAAGGGAGCGAACGGCTTCAAATCCCCCTTCTCTACGGCGCAACCCGCCCAAAAAACAAGCACCGGAGGGATGAATTTGAAACCGTAAAAGCTTCGAACCCTCACTTCACTTCTTTTCTCCGAAAGTCACCGTCACTGAAGTCCCTTCTTCAGAGTAGCCCACGACCACTGAGGCGCTGCGCTTCCCTCCAGGATCCTGTGCGCTGGCCATTCCCCCGGTGGTTTTGCCGTTTTCCTGTACGGCGTTCGAGGTGGTTTTCATGCCGGCCTTGTTCAGTTCGGCCACGTACCACTGAATCACCCGTTCCGGGGGATCCTTGACCGTAAAATGGAAGGTTCCGCTTTCCCCTTCGGCTGTTTTGTTCTGAAACACGCCCTCCGGTTTGGCTCCGGGGTAGGAGGGCGCCCAAGCCGGCGCCTTCCCTCCCGCTCCGAATTCCATGGTCCCTTCGTCAGATTGCACCTTGAGCGAGCCCTCCGAACCTTCGAAAGCGACTGCCCCTTTACCCTGCTCCTGGAAGACGATCTTTCCCTTCTTGGCGTCTTCCAAATTGATTGTGAGAACTTTGTTGTCCTTCTTGTCCCGCACCGTAATGATGCCGCGGCGTTCATCTACGCTGAGCACTTCGAGGTCCGGGTTAAACGCAGCCATCATCTTGGTTACCGCGAGCGCGGGGTTCTTCTGCATCAGATCGGGGTCGAGGCCCGCCTGCTTAGCTTTATGGGCGACGAACAACCCTCCGGCAAGGGCGAGCAAAGCGGCGATGACGATCAGACCTCCACACCCCGCCAGAACCCACAGAAGCCAGTTGGCCTTCTTGGCGGGAGGGAGTTGCCCGGAGCCCGGTCCGGGCGTCACATTGGTAGACATGAGGCCATCATAGTCCAATTGCCGGCCCGCCGTTTATGGCTGCTTTACATATTTGTCGAACCAGTTAAACATTTCCCACAGTGTATGTTCCACCGACTCCCTGGCTACATAGCCGTGCGACTCGTACGGCAGCAGAACGAAGCGCACCTTGCCTTTGTTTCCCCGGATCGCCTGGTACATCCGCTCGGACTGGATGGGAAAGGTTCCGGCGTTATTGTCCGCCTCGCCGTGGATGAGCAAGATGGGCTCGTTGATTTTGTGGGCGTACATGAATGGGGACATCTTCAAGTACAATTCCGGCGCTTGCCACAGCGTGCGGCGTTCCGACTGAAACCCGAATGGGGTGAGCGTCCGGTTGTAGGCGCCGCTGCGGGCAATGCCGGCGCGGAAGAGATCTGAGTGCGCCAGCAGGTTAGCCGTCATGAAAGCGCCGTAACTATGGCCTCCCACTCCCACCCGCGCAGGGTCCGTAACCCCCATTTCAGCGGCCTTATCAATCGCCGCCTTTGCGTTCATGACGATCTGTTCGATATAGGTGTCGTTCACCTTTTGAGGCGTGCCTACTACGGGCATGGCGGCGTTGTCGAGGATGGCGTATCCCTGTAACAAAAAGAACAAATGCGAGGGACCGGTTATGGTTGTAAACCGCTGGGCTGAACCTACGATTTGCCCCGCCGTGTCGGGGTCGTTGTACTCGCGTGGATAGGCCCACATTACAGTGGGCAGCCGCGTGCCCGGCTGGTAATCCGGCGGCAAATAAAGCGTAAACGAAAGGGGAACGCCGTCGGCTCGCTTGTAGGTGACCAGCTCTTTCCGGATTTTGCGAAGCTGCGGCGCAGGATCGGGAAAGTGCGTCAAGGCTCTGGCGGAGGAAGCGGAGCGCACGAAATAATTGGGCGGGTGCGTAGGAGACTCGTGCCGCGTGAGGATGTGCGTGCCGGCATCATCCATCAGCGCTACGAACTCTTCGTAACAATCCGCAGCGGAGCGGAACAGCTCCTCCGTGGCGCCCGTGAGAAGGTCGTAACGCCGCAGGAACGGACGGTCACCTCCAGGTGTGGCGCCCGCGCCATGTAGGTAGATTTTGCCTTGGTGAAACACTGCTATGCGGCGCCCCGGCGCTAACGTTCGCAGCACCGGCTGTCCGGGGTCGTTGTAGCGGTCCTGAATGTTACGGCTCCACAAAACCCGTGGTCCTCGCTCAGGATGAGCCGCATCTAGCAATGTAGTGGTGCTCCAGCGGCGATTGTGATGGTAATCCCGCACCATCACCCAGTCGCTATGGTCGACCCATGTGACGCCACTAAAGCGGTGTTCGGTGCGAAATAGCTCTACTGGTTGTTCCCGAAATGGCGCGCTCAGCGTGAGAATCTTGTCCCGGTGTGCAGCCTTGCGAGCGGAATCCCCGCCGTCTAGCGCTTCCACCCATACCAGCGATGCCGGCGCCGTGGGCCTCCAACTGTAAGAACGAGGACCGGTGGGCGCCCCTCCGATAGGCACGTTCGCGGCCAGGGGAAGCTTCGCCAGCGTGTATACGGTGTTGCCGTTTGCGTCCCAGACTTCCACGTCACGGGCAAAGGAGGCGATGGGATGCAAGTACGAATACGGCCGGTGGATGCGCGAGACCAGAAAGTATTTGCCGTCCGGCGAAGGTTCGTTGACGCCGAAAATCCCTGGCTTGCCAAGCGGCGTAACTTTTCCGCTAGCGGCGTCGATGAGGGCCAGCTGAGCTGTAGCGTAATAGTCGAACAAGTCTTCATCATGGGGACTGGAGAGCAAATCCTGATAGGTCCAAACCCCGGCGGCTTGTCCCTCGCTTTCCTGAATGATCGGACCTTTGGGCACATCCGGCGGAGCGGGCGGCTTCCCGCGCCCTGTGGGAACGGCGCGCACGAATAGCGTATGGTGATCCGGCATCCACTGGATCGTCTCACCATAGATGGCGTTAAGCTTTACGCCGGGGATACGCCGCAAAGCTCCCGTGCCCGTTTCCGCTATCCAAAGCTCGATTCCTTCTCTGGTCGTGAGCGTGAATGCGATGTGCTTGCCGTCTGCGCTCCATTCCGGCGTGCCTGCCTGCGCGCCTGGCGGTAAGGTGAGCCGCGTCTGTTTCCCATCGCTAAGGCGTGTGATGGTTAATGAAACATAGGACACCGGATTGTGGGGACCATGAGTGCGCGGGTTGATTCGCAGGCCCGCCAGTCGCAGCATGGGCTGGCTCAACACTGCGATCGGAGGGTACCGTAAAGTTTGCGCCAGCAGGGCGTGAGTTCCCGCGGGGCTAACCGAGATCACCGGGGTAGGCGGGGCATTTAGAATCTCAAGAACTTCCTGAGGCGGCTTCTGGTAGACCGTTTGCCCAGAGGCCGCACACGTCAGGAGAACCAGCAGAGCAGCGCGCAGACGCATAACAAAGGGTTATTGTAGCGACTTCGATCCCCGGGAGCCCAGGGACAGTGTGCGCCTTGCGCTAGCCTGAAGGTATGGCAAATCTCCTGAGGGGTCCGGCGGAATGCATAGCCGCCGCCCGTGAGGTATTGGAAATCGAGGCGGAAGCCATTGCGTTGGCGGCCCGGCGCATAGACGAGGAATTCGTGCGTGCGGTGCAGTTGATCTTGAACCATAAGGGAAAAATTATGGTTACGGGCGTGGGAAAATCGGGCATCGTGGCCCGCAAAGTGGTATCCACTATGCGCAGCCTGGGCACCCCGGCCGTGTTTCTCCATCCTGTAGAGGCGGCGCACGGAGATTTGGGCATTTACGCTCCGGAAGACCCGACGATCTTCATCTCCAAAAGCGGCGCCACCGCCGAGTTGACGCGTCTGATCCCCATTTTGCGGGAATTCCGGTCTCCGCTGATCGGCATCCTCGGCAACACCATGTCTCCGCTAGCTGCGGAGATGGATATCGTTATCGATGCCTCGGTGCGACAGGAGGCTGACCCGAACGGGCTGGCTCCGACGGCCAGCTCAGCGGTGGAAATGGCGATCGGCGACGCGCTGGCGATCGCGCTCATGCGCGCCCGGCAGTTTGGTCCGGAAGAGTTCGCCGCTTTGCACCCGGGAGGACAACTCGGGCGCAGCCTAAAGCTGACTGTTGAGGACGCCATGCACCGCGGCGAGGAAGTGGCATGGGCGCAACCTTCCGATTCCGTCCGCGACGTCATCATCATGATGACCCAACGACCTCTCGGAGCGGCGTGCGTCGTCTCAGCGAATAGCCACCTGGAAGGCTTAATCACCGACGGCGATCTCCGGCGGGCGCTGGAAAAACACGATGACATTCGCCCCTTGCGGGCGGCTGACATCATGAAGCGCAATCCCGTGGTGGCTCGCCCCGACATGACTTTGCGCGAGGCGCTGCGGCTCATGGAAGACCGGCCGTCGCAAATCTCCGTTCTGCCCGTGATTGAAGATGAAGCCGGGCGGTGCGTGGGGCTGCTCCGGCTGCATGATATTTATCAGGCTGGCCGTTGAACTCCGGCGTCTGCGTCTTCCGCAAGCCGTTCGATGCGCACTTTCGCGACACGGTTACGGTCCATGGCAAGCACTGTAAAGCGGTTTCCTTCATACGTGAAGGAGTCGCCGGGTTCCGGGACCCGCCCCAGGCGATAGAGCACAAACCCGGCCAGCGTTTCGAAACCCTCGCCGGCGGGCAGCTCGATGCCGTAATAAGCCTGAAGGTCACGGATGCTGACGCTTCCATTCATGTCCAGTACGTCACTGCCGGCGACAGGCGCGGTGGTCACCAAATCCGTTTCGTCTTCGATCTCTCCGAAAACTTGCTCCAGAACGTCTTCCAGCGTGATGATTCCCGAAACAGTTCCAAATTCATCCACCACCACGGCCATATGAATGCGCGCCTTTCGGAAATCCTCGATCAACTCGCTGAGCGGCTTGGTCTCGGGAATAATAAGCGGTTTCCGCAAAAAGCGCTGGAGATGAAAGGGCCGCACGGAACGGCGTAGCTCGGTCGCCCGCCGACGGTCTTCCCACTCCCTCAAAAGATCCTTCGCCAGCAGAATGCCCACGATGTTTTCCGGAGAACCGTCATAGATGGGATAACGCGAGCGCCGGTGCTGATTGGCCGCACGCAAGGTTTGCTCCAGGGTTGCGTGGAGGGGAATGGAGATTACCTGATGACGTGGCACCATGGCTTCCCGCGCCAAGTAGTCGCGCAAGCCCAGCACTCTTTGGATAGCCGCTTCCTCAAACGGCGGCAAGTGCCCAGCTTCGCGGCTTGAATGAACTAGCCATCGGAGCTCTTCGGCGGAATGACCGCCGCCGTGAGGGGTCCTCCTCAAACCCAGGAAGCCGGAGATCAAAATCGAAGTTCGCTCGATGGCGTAGACGAAGGGCAAACAGGCGCGGTAGAAAACCAGCAAAGGTGGCGCGCTGAGCACTGCCAGGCGCTCGGTCTTCTCCAAGCCGAGGTTTTTGGGAACCACCTCGCCGATGACCACATGCAGATAGCCCATCATCACAAACGCAAGCGCGAAGCAGAGCCCTCGAAAAAACGGACCGCTTCCGGTGGGGACTAAAGAACCCAGCAGCCACGCGACGAATTGAAGGAATGTGCTTTCGCCGGCCCATCCCAGCCCCAAGCTTGCCAGCGTTACACCCACCTGAATCACCGACAACAGACGCTCAGGATTGCCCAGCAGGTTCAAGGCCGCTTGCGCCCCAACATTGCCGCGCTCCGCGAGAGCCCGCAATTTAGCCCGCCGGCTGGAGATCAGCGAAACTTCCGCCCCGGCGAAAAAAGCGTTCACGCCGAGCAGCGTTACAATCACCAGCAGCCGGATTCCGATCGAGGTTTCGTCCATGCGCGCCCGGAAGTTTGGCCGAGACGATTCCGATACAATTTAGGAAGGTGTCCCCGCATCGCTTCCTCACTTATCTTAACTGGCTCATTGCGGCTGCGCTGGCAGTGTGCATAGGGGTGGCCTACTGGTTTTTGTACCGTCCGGTCCCTCAGGTGAGCGGCTCGGTGATTGCTCCTGTGGCGTCGCCTGTGGTCATCGAACGAGATGACTACGGGATCCCCCATATCACGGCGGGTAGCGTCGAGGACGCTTTGTTCGCCCAAGGTTTTGTTATGGCGCAAGATCGCCTGTGGCAAATGGATATGATGCGGCGTACGGCGACGGGCGCCTTGGCGGAAGTGGTTGGACCGGCCGGGCTCGAGTCCGACCTCGAAGTGCGCCGGTTGAGAATTCCCCAACTGGCCGCCCAATACGCGCGGCGCTTGCCCCCCGCGGACAAGGCCGCAATCGCTGCCTTCGCACGAGGCGTAAATCACGCTATACAGCTCAGCCGTTCACGGTGGCCGGTCGAGTTTACGCTACTCGATTATGATCCGAGGCCGTGGAGCGTCGCTGACACGCTTGCGGTGTGTCTTCAGATGTTCCGTTCGCTCACTTCGACTTGGAAGGCGGAGCTGGCTAAAGAGAGTATGCTCGAAAGCGGAGATCCGTCCAAAGTCGAAGAGTTGTTTCCGGTTCGTGCAGGCGGGGAGCTCCAGCCTGGATCGAACGCCTGGGCCATTTCTGGCAGGCGATCCCGGACTGGGAAGCCCATCCTGGCCAATGACCCGCACCTGGAGTTCACCTTGCCTTCGGTGTGGCATCTCGTCCACTTGAAGGCGCCGGGGCTAAACGTGGCTGGGGCTGCGCTAGTAGGAGCCCCCGGAGTTCTCATTGGGCGCAACGAACGTATCGCCTGGGGCGTGACCAACGTTGGTTTTGACGTACAAGACCTCTATAAGGAACAGCTCGATCCCCGCACCGGCCGCTATCTTTTTCAGAATCACGAAGAACAAGCGCGAGCAGAGCGCGAGGTGATTCTGATCAAAGGCGCCCGGACTGTGGACGCCGCAGTGTGGGTGACCCGGCATGGACCTCTGTTTCTGTCTGAGAACGGCCGTTATCTCTCGCTGCGCTGGGTGGCGGCGGATCTCGAGGACTTCGGATATCCTATTTTGGATTTCAACCGAGCCTCCAACTGGGAGGAGTTTCGCGCCGCGTGCAAACGTTTCTCCGGGCCGGCGCAAAATTTCGTTTACGCTGACGTAGACGGAAATATTGGCTATCAGGTGGCGGGAAGATTGCCAGTGCGGCGCAAAGGCGCGGGCGACATTCCTGCTGACGGCGCCGGCGGAGCTGCCGAATGGGAGGGGTTCATTCCGTTTGAGCGCCTGCCATCGGTTTTCAATCCGCCTTCCGGCGAAATCGTGACGGCCAATCAGAATCCATTTCCCGAAGATTACCCCTACCCCGTAAGCGGCAATTTCGCTCCACCTTACCGTGCCGCGCAAATTCATAGCCGGCTGGCGGCTCGCGAAAAATGGCTTCCCGAAGAGATGTTCGCCGTGCAGTGCGACGTGTACTCGGCGTTCTCGCATTTCCTTGCATCGCAGCTTGTGGCGGCTTACGAAAAACGGGGCAAAACTAACGCGGGTTTGCAACCCGTGGTGGAATTATTGAAACACTGGAACGGGCAAATGGAGAAGGGAAAGCCCGAACCGCTGGTAGCCATTTTGGCCTTTCAGCATCTGCGAAAGGCGGTGGCTGAAAAGGCGGCGCCTGGAACGGGTCAGCGGTATGAAGCGCAAATGGCCCCAGCGGTTTTGGAGCGCCTCCTCAAACAGAGACCTAAGTCCTGGTTTGAGGATTGGGACCAAGTGTTGCTGCGGGCTCTTGTGGATGCTGTCGACGAAGGCAAGCGAATGCAAGGTCGTGATCCGAAGCTGTGGGATTACGGCGTTTATAATCAGCTATTTCTTCCCCACCCTGTGCTGGGCCGCGTGAAATGGTTCGGACAATATTTCAATATGGGCCCTTATCCGATGAGCGGATCGGCTACGACGGTGATGCAGATGACGCGGCGGTTGGGACCATCGCTCCGTTTTGTGGCGGACTTGTCGGATCCGGATCGGTCCCTGGCGCACATTGTCACCGGTGAGTCCGGGCACCCGCTTTCAGGGCACTACAAGGACCAATGGCCTGCTTATTATGCAGCGCGGGGTTTGCCCTTGCCGCTGAGGCGCGTTGCGAGCAAACACATCCTAAGGCTGGAGCCGGGGAACTCTGGCCGCGGGTGGTAAAATCGCCATAGAAGGGCGCGTAGCTCAGGTGGATAGAGCATCTGCCTTCTAAGCAGGGGGTCGCTGGTTCGAGTCCAGCCGCGCCTACCATTCTTTTCCCAGTGCTCCCGCAACGCACTCACCACCCCAGGCCTCGCAGGGATTGAAGGTCAGCAGCCGCCACTGGATGGCCTGCTTAAAGGCCTGCCTGAGAATCATGCGGGTGTACTCGATGGTCCGCGCCGATTCGTAGCATAACTGTGTTTTCCAAGCGGCAGTGAGCGCCAAACAAAAAACGGTGTTGCAGACAAAGCAAAATCGAACTTCTGAATATTCCGTGAAGGGCGAAGGGTTGCCGAAAGGAGTAAAACAAGACGAAATCAGCGGGATGGAACGAGAGATAAGCTTCGCGACAACCCCTCAGCGCTCTCCCACCGCAAAATTTCCAGAACCGGAGTGTGAAAGGGAGCGCCCAGACGACTCTTTCACTCGACTCGGCGCTCTTGTGAAATATTCGGGCTAGGGGCGCTGGCGATGGGTGTCGGGTGAAACACCTGAATCAAGAGAAAAGACTCAACATTTAAGCATTTTCTTCGGATTGTTGCCTCTCTTTGGATTTTTGCCCGTTGTCAATATCGGCAACGTTTGATATTCTGTGCAGGAAATAGCAGGCAGCATATCGAGATTGCTCGAGCGATCAGGTGAAAGGAGCGGAGAAGTGAGGGAATTCACGTATGACGCATTAAGAGGGGCGGTAAGCGAAGATGGATCCGCCTTCCGGGTTGTTACCGACCTTTATCCTGCGGGTGGAGATGGAGACAAAGTATTTCCGCCTACCTACCAAGGGGGTGTCTATGCACGGGAAACGCGGATCATTAACGGCGAGCGTGTGGCGTGCGTTTTGCTTGATTCCGTCCAATCTCAAGCCAACCGACTGGAACTCGCTCTGCTGGACTGGTATCGAAGCGCGCCACGGAACAAGAGACCTTTCCCTTTGGTTCAAATCGATTTTACGAATACCGATGTAGCTGAAATCGGGCTTTTCAGCGCCCTTGAAGCGCCGCATAGGATCGCCGACGCAGTGTTTTTGGCCTCCGAGATCCATGAAGATGGAAAGACCAAGCCGTTTCGTCATCCCAAGGACCCTGCCAAGGAAAGCTCGATCGGCGCAATCATTGAAAAAAGCAGCGTTGGTAACGCAACCGGACTCTTCGGTCTGTGTCCCACTGCGCTCATCTTCGGGATGTGGGACTCGCATGGGGCGCGCGGCGGTCTTGGCGAGAAGTTTCAGCGTGCTTTAGTATCCGAGATCATCGGGGTGGACGCCACTGAAGATGGGCGGCGTCCGGCAAGCCGCGTCGATCCGCTGATCAAGGTCGCCGGGGAGAACCTGAAAATTGAAATCCTGGCAGACAAGACATGGAAGATGAAAGCCGACGGAAAGGACAAGCTCTCCAAAGTCGGGTTGGGCAATGTGACTCCCTCATTACTCGTGCCACCCGAACAGCGCAAGGGCCTAGAATCCCCGTATAATCACGGTGGCGTCAGCATTCGCTTCGCCCGTCAGATCTGCGTTCTTTCTCTGCCGGCGCTGCGTCGCCTGCGCTTCCCTTTGGAAAGTGGTGAAGACGCCAGCGCGCCAGCCCGAATGACCTTGGCTGCTCTTGCTTTGGCCGCAGTGGCTCGTCAATGGAAAACAGGATTCAGTTTGCGTTCCCGCTGCGATCTAGTTCCTGCCGGAGGAATGAAGCTGGAGTTGGTGAAGCCTGGCGGGAGCGAGGAGTTTTCTCTGTCGCCCGAAGCGGCTGAACAGCTTGTCTATGAGTGCGCGGAAAATGCGCACAAGGCGGGATTGCCTTGGCCGCCGCTGGGGTCTCGGGAACCCTGGCGCGATGGGGAGTTGACTTTGCGGCCCAACCCGGAGCTGGTGAAGGTGATTGCAGAGAGCCGCCGCCTGGCTGCGGAGCAGCGCGAATAGGACTTGTATGCTGGGCTTTCGGATTCAGTATCTGCGCGGCGTGGTGGCCGCAGCGGATGTCTCCACCGGCCAAGAAAAGGATGCGGTGGAGTGGCCGCCTCATCCGGATCGGCTCTTTTGCGCTCTTACGCAAGCCTGGGCGGATCTTGGAGAGTCGGCTAGCGGGGCTTCGGCCCTGCGCGAGCTGGAAAAGGCCGGCGCCCCCCTAATTCAATGCGGCCAACTGTTGCCCTCCAACAACAGAATCCGGTATGTGCCAGTGAACGACCGCTACGCGCCCTTGGACAAGGACGGCAAAAAGTTAGCGCAAGTTATCCAGGGGACTTCCTTGGGCAGAGATCGAAAAGCTCGGAAAATCCCCCAGGCGCCTCTCGATAGCGCCGAGGCGGTGGTGTTTTGGCCTGAGTTGGATTTGGGGCAAGAGGCGATCGCCGCACTCCAACGGGTTGCCCGGCAAGTCAGCCACTTGGGACACTCTTCAAGCTTTGTCTGTGTAGAACTGACAACAGATCCTTCCGGACTGGAACCAGATTGGCTGCCCGACCCCGAAGGCGCACTCACTCTTCGAGTTCCCTTTCCCGGGCGGTTCGATGAGCTGGTTCAGGCGTTCAAGCGCCGTAAAGATATGGTTTCTTGGCCACCGCTGGCGCTCAGCGTCAATTACATTGAAGCAAAACAAGAAGCGCGGCCGGCTACCGGTCTTCATGGTGAAGCGATTCTGTTTCGGCTTTGCCGTGATGGCCAGCCGCTGCCGATCGAGGCGAGTGTCAACATACTGTCAGTGTGGAGGAAGGCGTTGCTAGCCGCATCGCCACAACCTCCGCCCGAAATTCTCAGCGGCCATTCCGCAAGCAGCACCCCAGAGCGGCCTGTTCCCAGCCGTAGCCCTCACCTGGCATTGATTCCTATCCCGGACGTGGGCCACGATTTCGCCGGCGGCCAGTTGCTCGGCGTGGCCGCCGTGCTGCCACGGCGCATCGAACCGCATCAGCGGCAATTGTGCCTGGGCGTGCTTCGGCAGGTTTCATGCATCAACCTGGGCGTGCTCGGCCAAGTCCGGCTTGCTCCGGTTGACGCCTTTGAGCGGCGAAAAGCGCTCCGACCGGCGACGTGGGTTGCACCTTCAACGGTTTGGGCCAGTGTGACTCCTGTTGTGTTAGGCAAGTATCCGAAACAACTCTTCAGTGAGGACAGCTGCCGCATTGTGGAAGAAGCATGTCTGATTGCGGGACTCCCGCGACCGGTTTCCGTTCATATCGGCCCGATGCCATGGATCCGCGGCAGCGTTCCGTCGGCCCGCTTCCCTGCTTTTCCTTCGAGGCTTGGAAAGCCGAGGCGGGCGCATCTTCACGTCAAGCTTGAATTTGACCGCCCCGTATGCGGTCCGGTTCTGATTGGGGCCGGCCGCCACCTGGGCTACGGGCTTTTCCGTCAACTCAAGGAGTTGGATTGATGTACAGGCTTCAGCCGGAAGCATTCCAAGGGTGGTTCGAGGCTCTGAATCACAGTGTCCCGTTCCCTTGGCAGACCAGGCTGTTTCATGCCATGCTCTGTCCCGATGATCCTAGCCAGGCGCGATGGCCCCGCTACATCGGTCTGCCGACGGCATCTGGGAAGACGTCGCTCATCGACCTCGCGGTTCTGGCGCTTGCCTGTGGCTCCCCGTGTGCGCGCCGCCGGATCGTGTTCGTAGTTGACCGTCGGCTGGTGGTCGATGAAGCCGCACGGCGCGCTGAACGTCTTGCGGGGGCGCTCCGCCAGGCTTTGAAAGATCAGCGCAATCCGTTGTGGGGCGTTTCTCGCCGTCTGGTCGAACTGGGTGGAGACCCTGCGGAACCGTTGCTGGTTGGCCGTTTGCGCGGCGGCATCCAATTTGACGAGTCGTGGGCCCGCGATCCGACTCAGCCGGCAGTGATCCTGTCGACGGTCGATCAAGTTGGGTCCCGTCTACTTTTCCGAGCCTATGGGCCATCAGGTCCGAGAGCTTGGCCGATCGTCGCAGGATTGCTGGGGATGGATACGCTCTTCCTCATCGACGAAGCCCACTGTGCGAGGCCTTTTTGTGAAACTTTAACCGCAATTGAGGGCCGATGGCAGCATTGTGCGGAGCAACCCATGCATCCGGGCATCGTGACGGTGCAGATTTCCGCGACGCTCAGCGAATCAGGGAATTTTACTCTTGACGACAAGGACGCGGAGTGCCCGTCGCTGGCCCGGCGCCTCAACACAAAGAAGCTCATCTCACTTACCAAGATTCCTTCAAAAAAACCAACAGAGCGAGAAGCGCTCGAAACCCGCATGGTTGAAGAAGCTAAACTTTGGCTCGAGCGTCACAACGCCGGCCTGCTCGCCATTATTGTCAACCGGGTTGCTAGCGCTCGCAGGATCCATGACGCCTTGTCTCTGCCGGAGGACAGGAAGCTCCTTCTTACGGGGCGGGCGCGGCCATGGGAGAGAGACCGGTTGCTGGAGTCCTGGATGCCCAGACTTCAGTCAGGTCGTTCTGCGGTTGACGCACAGTATGCTGTGGTTGCCACCCAATGTGTGGAAGTCGGAGCAGATTTTGACTTCGACTACATGATTTCCGAGGCTGCGTCTCTGGATGCGTTGCGGCAGCGTTTCGGACGGCTGGACCGGCTTGGAGAAAGAAGCAGGCGGCTCGGGCTGGATGCAAGTGCGGAGCCGGCCGGCTGCCTTCTTGCGCTGGAATCCCAGGTTGAATCCGGGGTGGAAGGCCAAGCCCCGGAACCGGATGTGGTTTACGGAACTGCTCTTGCGGCAACCTGGCGTTTCCTTGTACAGGCGGCAGACAGTGAAGGCCGGGTGGATGTCAGCCACTCCGGGATCTTCCCCTTGCTGGATCCATGCGAGAATGTGGGGGCGCTTTTGCAGCCGACTTCTTCCGCCTATCCTCTCTTGCCGGCCTATCTCGACCTGTTGGCGCAGACGAGCCCGCCGCCCGAACCAGACGTCGAAATATCAGCGTTTCTTCACGGGACCACGTCGCCTTTCGCGGATGTCCTGATTGTTTGGCGGGCCGATCTTGAGCCGGAAAAGCCCGACCTGTGGCTTGACCGCGTCGCCGTGCAGCCCCCCTTGCCCGGCGAGGCTTGCACAGTCCCTGTGTGGGAAGCGCGCGCTTGGCTTGCCGGCTCATATCCAAAACTTGACCATGCCCATGATCTGGAAGAAGTCACAGCCATAGCGGCTGACGAAGATGGCGCAGCGAACCGTTCTCGAAAGAGGGCGCTCGCTTGGCGATGCGCCGAGGATGCTGTTCTGCTTGACGCGGAGGAGGTCCGCCCCGGGGACGTACTTGTGGTTCCCAGCCAATACGGGGGTTGTACACGATTCGGTTGGGATCCGGGAAGCACGGAGGAGGTGCTGGACATCGGCGACGCCGTCGCAGCCGGCCTTGGCCGCCGCCCAGTCCTCCGCCTGGGCATGCTGCGCCAACTGGCTACACGCTTAGGCGAGCACGTCTCGGCGGACTCCAAGCCCGTCGAGTTCTCTCCAATGCCGGAACGGGAACAGAGTGCAGCGGAAGTCGCGCCAAGCCTCTCTCTGCGCGCCATTGCGGAGAGAATGGAGGAGGTCGCCGGCGATTCGAATCTTGAGGCGACCGAGCAAGAACAACTTCTGGATGACGCCCTTGAACGGCTCCGCAATCTGGCTAGAGCAGCCGGCGTGCATTGGTTAGAAAGACTCGCTGAGATGATTCTTCAGGATCACCGGCGAGAACTAGAACTGGATGAAGATGGCCGACTCATTGCGCTGGTGGGGAGCAAAGGAGCAAGCGGAGAGTCACAGACGGCGACCGAAACGGCCCAGTTCCGGCGTACGCGCACCATACCGCTGAGAGAGCACGCGGCCGGGGTCCAACAGGTCGTCGAGAAATTCGCACACGTTCTGGATCTTCCCCCCAGGCTGCGCGACTCGCTGTCTGCGGCCGCGCGATTCCATGACCTAGGCAAATGGGATCCACGATTCCAGGCCTGGCTGCGCGGCGTTGGGCTATTCATCCCTCAGCGGTCTGATGAAATTTTGGCCAAGTCCGGCGCGATTTCACCGCGCAACCTTCCCGCCATCCGGCGCGCCCGCTCCCTGGCAGGTTATCCCGGCGATGCCCGCCACGAGGCCCTCTCGGCCGCGCTCGCCGAGGTCGCTCTCTCTGACTCGGCGGAGGGATTTGACATGGATCTGGTTCTTCACTTGATCGCCAGCCATCACGGATACGCTCGTCCCTGGTTCTCTGTCCCTGCCTCTTCTGAACCGATTCTGCTGGAGGCAGAGATGGATGGCCTTCACCTGACGCGGGAGTTCGACTATCAGAAACTTCAGGCGGAATCCGCCGTGGTCGATCGCTTCTGGCGCCTGGTTCGACGTTATGGCTGGTGGGGACTGGCTTTTGTGGAAGCCGTGCTGCGTCTAGCCGATCATCGCCGCAGTGAACAGGAGGAGGTCAATGCCTGAGCTTCGCCTCACCGGGCCGCGGGGAGACAACCCGCTCGGCTTTCTTGCCGCAATGGGAGCTCTGGCGACGCTTGAGTCCGCTGGCATCGTTTGCCGCTTACGCTGGGAGGGGCTCACTCCTATCCTGCTTTGGCAATCTCCCTCGCCGGCAATAACCGTGTCTGGAGCGGTTTGCCCACAAGAACCATGCCCTACCGGGCATCGCCCATTATCACAAGAAGAAGCGGCCTTGATTTTAGTGCTGCACGGTTTGTTGCACCGCGATCCGCCCGGTCTGCACGATCAAAAAGAACTAAAAGTTGCGGACAAGCGAGTCAAGGAGTGGCGCACGACAGTCAAGAAGAAGCGGGAAGAAATCAAGAAGCGGAGATTGAGCCCCGCTGAGCGCAAACAAATCGAAGTGCAGGAACTCGAGCCCCTGCTTGCGCAATTACAGCAGGCGGAAGAGGAGTATCATTCTTGCTTGGCGCGGGTTTCCATCGACCCAGCGCTCTCTTTGGGAGAAGACCTGACGGTCAAAAATCGGCAGTGGACGGAGTTTCTTAGCCGTATCATTGAGCTGGCTGCACAGACGGGAGACCATCGTTTGCTAGCGCTCGTCGCCTCTTACGGGATCGGCGACCCCAATCAACCAGAGGAGTCGATGCTTTCGACGCCATGGGCTCTGGTGCGGGGCGCCGGACACCAGCATTTTCTTGGTTCTGTGCGGCAGCTTATAGAGTGCTGTTCTCCGTGTCATTTGGCCAAGGCTCTTTTCGGGCCATGGATTGGCGCGGATGAGCAATGCTCGCTTCGGCTGGATCCTTCAGAGGATCGCCGCTATGCTTTGATGTCGGCCGATCCAACCGCGAGTGATAATCGCGCCCGGACCCTTTGGGGCGCCAACCGGCTGGCGTTTGAAGCGCTCCAGTTTTTCCCGGTGTATCCTTCTCACCCCATGGGCGTGGTCGGCTGGAGGAGTAATAAGGGAAACGAGTGGGACGATGGCAGCAAGGTCCGTTGGCCTCTTTGGGGAAACGCTCTCAGCCCGGCTGCGATCCGCTCGCTCATGCGTCACCCGGATTTGTGGAAAGATTTTTCACGGCCCGCTTCGGGTCAAGAATTAGACCAAGAGCAACGCCGGCATGCCCGGAATCTTGCGGTCATGGCTCGCCGAAACCTCATGGCCCGAGGCGTCTATGCAGTGTTCACCTCGACCAGGGTTCGTGACGACAAGCGTTACAACCTGATGCCTGGAACGGCGTGCTGGATGATTCCGTCAAGCTCTGGTTGAGCGCATCGCAATTGCCGCGCCGGATAACGACGTTGCCGTCACGAATGAGCGTCTCGTGGTGTGGTTACGGCGAGCTGCTGTGGATCATGTGGGCTCGTGGACGAGCTGTGCGGCGGAAGATCCGAGGGGCATTCCGGATAAGCGCGGAACATTGACAGGTCTTCCATTCCGGCCGGTTCAGCGGTTGTTGGCGCACGAAGGTCGATGCGGAGCCACATTCTGTTAAAGCTCGGGCTGACAACAGACGATTCAATTCGCAAAGTAAGCGAGTGGAGCTGCAAATGCGGAACAGTTACCTCGTCTGCTATGACATTTCTGACGAAAAGCGTCTGAGACGCGTGTTCAAGATGATGCGGGCTTGGGGGGACCATTTGCAGTTATCGGTGTTCGAATGTCAACTGACGCGCATGGATCTGGCGCGTCTGAAGGGAGACCTAGCCAATGTCATCCATCACCAGGAAGACCAAGTTCTCTTTGTCGATTTGGGCCCGGCCGAAGGCCGCGGGGACCGCGTCATTACCGCTCTTGGGAGGCCGTATTCCAGTGTGGACTCACCTTGCATCATTGTATGAACCGGGGCTCCGGTGCATCCAGTCCTGGGTTGATTCCTTGGCATCTTCGTGAGGAGGCGATATGGCGACCGTCCCGCTCGGGTTGTCAGGCGAGCCACCAGCTTCGAAACGCCTGCTGCCCGATTATCTTCCGGCGCGCATGGTGAACGAATACTGTTATTGCCCGCGGCTGTTCTTCTATGAATGGGTGGAAGGCATCTTCGTTGAAAGCGCCGACACGGTGGAAGGGGCGCAGCAACACGGGCGCGTAGATCAGGAAGGACAAGGCATGGCCGCGGCCGAGCAAGCCGAGGGCGAATGGAAGACGCGTGCGGTGACCTTGTCTAGCGAGCGCCATCGTCTGATCGCCAAGATGGACCTTTTGGAAGGCGACGGGCGCAGGGTGACGCCGGTCGACTACAAGCGGGGCAGGCCTAGGGAGACGGCTTCCGGGCTGGAGGCTTGGCCGACGGATCGGGTCCAGCTTGCGGTTCAGGCCATAATCCTTCGGGAAAACGGCTACGAATGTGAAGAGGGGATCATTTTCTATCACGAAACGCGCCAGCGAGTGCGGATCCGGATGAGCGAGGAAGTCATGGACGAGGCGGTCGCACTGGCGGCCGAAGCCTGGCGTACCGCGCGGCAAGGCGAGATGCCGCCACCCTTGGTGGATTCGCCCAAGTGTCCTGGTTGTTCGCTCGCACCCATCTGCCTGCCGGACGAAACCAACTGGTTGCGCGGCGCCGGTCGGGACGGCGATGAGCGGCAGATGGCGTTGTTTGGCGAGAGCCTGCCGCGCAAACCGGTGCGCCATGAAGAAAGGCTCGTGCGGCGGTTGGTGACCCCACGATCCGACCTGCGCCCGGCCTATCTGGACACTCAGGGTTTACGCGTGGGCCGTTCCGGGGATGTCCTCGTGGTCAAGGAAAAGGATCAGGTGCGACAGGAAATCCGGTTGAACGAGATCTGCCAACTGAACTTGATGGGCAACATCCAGATCACGACCCAGGCGGTGCAAGCCCTTTGCGAACGGGAGATTCCGGTCTGCTACTTTTCCCAAGGCGGCTGGTTTTACGGGGTCACCTCTGGGCTGGTGACGAAAAACGTGTTTCTGCGGCAAATGCAGTATCGGCTGGCGGGAGAGGGGTGGTTCTGCGTGCGGTTGGCGCGGCAGTTGGTGGCGGGCAAGATTCGGAACCAGCGCACGATGGTGCTGCGGAACCATCTGGAGCCGGACGCGCGGACGCTGGTGGAAATGAAACGTATGGCGGAGCTCGCCGCCGGCGCCGAATCGCTCGACCAACTGCTGGGAATGGAGGGCCATGCGGGCCGGTTGTACTTCCAGTCGTTCGGCGGACTCATCAAAGTGGAAAGCGACAGCCAGGCGCCGCCGGCGTTCCGTTTTGATTTCGAAAACCGCAACCGCAGGCCGCCACGCGATGCCGTGAATGCTTTGTTGTCGCTGGCTTATAGTCTGCTGGCGAAAGATTTCCTGGTGACTTGCTATGCGGTGGGATTCGATCCGATGATGGGGTTTTACCACCAGCCGCGGTTCGGACGGCCGGCGCTGGCGCTGGACTTGATGGAGCCGTTCCGGCCTTTGATTGCGGATTCGGCAGTCCTTCAGGCGATCAACACGCGGATGGTGACCGAGAAGGATTTCGTCCGGGCGGGACCGGCTGTGGCTCTGAAACCGGAGGGACGGAAGGCCTTTTACCGGGCCTATGAGCAAAGGATGGACACGCTGGTGACCCATCCGATGTTTGAGTATCGTGTCAGTTACCGGCGACTGCTGGAGATTCAGGCGCGCCTGCTGGCGCGATATATGGAAGGAGAGATCGGCGAGTATCCGGTATTTGTCACCCGGTAAGCAAGCGAGCGGTGGGATGGCGCGAAACAGTAGGGGGGTGCTCGCAGCGGGCGAAGGTATTGCAATCACGATGAAAAGTGGGATCATAGATGGGAGAAGAAGATCGCCCCGGCGAGGCTGGCGCGGACCCTCTCGCAAGGGGCGGGCCAGGTATTTGATAATGGAATACTTCTACGGATGCTATTTCCGCGACCACTTGGTCGCGGCCCCATTGAAGCATGTTTCCTCCTCAGTTAACTTCCGGCTTACGCACATTTCCGCGACCACTTGGTCGCGGCCCCATTGAAGCGGGCCCCTTCCCGATGCGTGGGGCGCGTTTGTCTAATTTCCGCGACCACTTGGTCGCGGCCCCATTGAAGCCACCTAAGAACAAGGCGGTGGTTACCGAGGCCGCTCAGATTTCCGCGACCACTTGGTCGCGGCCCCATTGAAGCGTTAATGACTTGTCCTTGTATTCCATCCATGGTGGATTTCCGCGACCACTTGGTCGCGGCCCCATTGAAGCACTCTCAAGCACAACAGCCTGAGTACCATACTTGCGATTTCCGCGACCACTTGGTCGCGGCCCCATTGAAGCAGGGAAGTGTCCTGCTAGGGCAAGACCCTAGCACGGATTTCCGCGACCACTTGGTCGCGGCCCCATTGAAGCCTGCTCCTACGACGCGAACAACCACGAGACGCCGAATTTCCGCGACCACTTGGTCGCGGCCCCATTGAAGCCGATTGGGAAATGGTCTTGGCGCGGAAGGCAGCCAGATTTCCGCGACCACTTGGTCGCGGCCCCATTGAAGCCTGCGCTACCTCGAGCACCTTCCACGGCGTCTCAGGCATTTCCGCGACCACTTGGTCGCGGCCCCATTGAAGCCCAGTTCATTTATCCTTTTGCGAATTGGGCGTAGCTGATTTCCGCGACCACTTGGTCGCGGCCCCATTGAAGCCGGACGTGCAAAGGATTACTGGAAGAAGTGGGGGATATTTCCGCGACCACTTGGTCGCGGCCCCATTGAAGCTGCTCCCCCTTCTGCGCACCGACGGACCCGGTGCCATTTCCGCGACCACTTGGTCGCGGCCCCATTGAAGCAGGTCCCTACTGTTGCCTGATGGGACGCCCAATTGGCATTTCCGCGACCACTTGGTCGCGGCCCCATTGAAGCATAGTCCCCGTGCCAATGGGGATCTTGATATCCCCTATTTCCGCGACCACTTGGTCGCGGCCCCATTGAAGCGGCGACGAGGTCCGCAGTTACGATGGACTTCCGGATCATTTCCGCGACCACTTGGTCGCGGCCCCATTGAAGCCAACTTTAGCAACATCTTCCGCAAGTGGTGGTGGAAATTTCCGCGACCACTTGGTCGCGGCCCCATTGAAGCCAAAGCGGTGTCGATAGTCAGCGATGCTGCGAGCGTATTTCCGCGACCACTTGGTCGCGGCCCCATTGAAGCAAGCGAGCTGTCAAGCGGGACGCCAAGCTGCGTCTCGATTTCCGCGACCACTTGGTCGCGGCCCCATTGAAGCGAGTACCCCGACTGGGCCGCCGGCGTCGCCGCGCTAATTTCCGCGACCACTTGGTCGCGGCCCCATTGAAGCATTGCGCCGTGCCGCTCGAATGGTCTTTTGCGAAAATGAGATTTCCGCGACCACTTGGTCGCGGCCCCATTGAAGCTGGACCTTGAAATCGACGGAGTGGTCTGCAACTTCGCATTTCCGCGACCACTTGGTCGCGGCCCCATTGAAGCCGGGTCCAGTCCCTCAGCGGCACCATTTCCCCACGCATTTCCGCGACCACTTGGTCGCGGCCCCATTGAAGCGAGAATCCTGCGGCATAGAGGCGCTCAATCGGCCGCATTTCCGCGACCACTTGGTCGCGGCCCCATTGAAGCGGCGTAGTCGGTCGCCCGCGGCCCGCCAGGCGCACGCATTTCCGCGACCACTTGGTCGCGGCCCCATTGAAGCCGGTCTGCGGCGCGATATTCAAAGCTGGTAATCCAATTTCCGCGACCACTTGGTCGCGGCCCCATTGAAGCCGGAAGAGCCGGCCGGCTTACCGCTTCCGCTTCTGATTTCCGCGACCACTTGGTCGCGGCCCC
>Ga0078972_1005407_pt1 | contig 32505 bp, 50 predicted proteins | sample YelNatPaOPGAMG01_FD_67568 | JGI IMG/M metagenome (GOLD analysis project Ga0078972, IMG submission 67568) | Hot spring thermophilic microbial communities from Obsidian Pool, Yellowstone National Park, USA - OP-RAMG-01 (SPADES assembly) (version 2) | ecosystem: Environmental > Aquatic > Thermal...
AAGAAGCTCATAGAGCTTACGAACAAATTCGATGAGGCTCAGGCTAAGCTGAAGGAGCTAATTATGTCAAAAAAGGAGCCGAAGGAGATGCCAAAGGAAGAGAGGTTCGTTGAGGAGCCATCTCCAGCAAGGGGTTTGTATGAGGAGGAGATATGGAAGAAGGTTTACGCAGAGTCCCCTCCGAGAAAGGAAGGCCCGTCAACTGTTTCAAAGATCGCTGACACCATATACCAGTCTGCTACTGAGCTTTTCCCAGAGATATACCAGCTTGCCCTTGAGCACGGATACCAAGATTCGCCTGACGGCATTAAGCAGTTCCTTAGGGACATAATCGACTTCTGGCTTAGATACAGGGACGAGATAAACATGCTTGAGGATTACAAGGCGCTCGTCAGGGTTCTGGTCGATGTATCTAAGCCGTCTTTCATGAAGATGGTCATGTCCAGACTCATCTATGACTTTTACATACAATGCGTTAAGATGAAGGCTGAGGGCTACAACATAGATGCAAAGTTTGTAGGGCAGATACAGAAGATGCTATTCTCAGACTTAGCTAAGGTGATTGAGGCTGGTTAAAACCTTAATTATAACATAATACGTCTTTTAGGTGGTAGATATGTCGGAAGATGTAATACCTCCTCCACCTCCAAGGGATGACGAAGCAACTGAAGAGGCTGGCAAGGAGGTTGAGGCAGAGCAGAAGGAACAGCCTAAGCAAAGGGAGACCGTATTCACCGAAGAAAAGACGACCGAGCCCATAATAGAAATTGAGACGCCTTTTGAGGAGCCGCCTTTTGAGGCCTTCCTGAAGGCATACATGGATGCTAGGGGAATAAGCGGCCCTAAGAAGTATGCGGCATTGGCCCTTACAAGATTGCTGAAAAACGTAGGAATTGACGTGGAAAAGGACATGAATGAGGTTATAAGGAACTTCAACAAGAAATTATCCATGGCAAAGCAGATTAAGAGTTTGGGTAGTGAAAGGCTTAACGATTTGGCAGATACTATTGCGGCAAGTGCGGCCGACGAGCTTCTTGATGCCATGTCCCCTCCGCAGAATGACCTAAACGTTGACGAGTCAACTTACAAGCAAACAATAGAGATGTTTAGGAAGCATGTATTCCCACTTGCACTTGCTATAAGGTCGCTTGATTACTTCTTCCCAGAGAAAAAGGAGGGCAACTCAAAATATGACGAGATTCTAAGCAGACAGACACAGATACTTGAGAAGATGCAGGAGAAAATATCTGCACTAGAGTCCGAAATTAAAGAGCTAAGGACGTTTAAGGCAACACAGTCCGAGGTTCCGATGACTGAGCTGTTCAAGGGCGTAGGCGAAATGGTATCAACGATGGGAGCAGGCTTCAAAACACTCGTCGAAACAGTAAAGGAGGTCAAACCAAGAGAAGAAAAATCAGAGGCGATAAAGGAGCTAAAGGAGGAGCTTGAGAAGCTTAAGGAATCGCTGACAAACAGCAAGATAGAGGAGCTTGAGAAAAGGCTGGAGGAGCTTGGCAAGAGCTCAAACGTCAATCCAGAGATTCTAAAGCTACAACACGAGCTGAAGAAAGAGGATAGAAAGTTCCAGCTACTCATGGCAAAGCTCATACACGAATTGGGCATGGAGAAGGCAGAAAAGACTGAGAGGGCGGCTAGGAGAAAGGCAATAGAAAGCGGGTTTAAGGAAATTCTTGACTCAATAATTTCTGCGGTAGAGGAGGAGGAAGCAGGAGTCCCTTTTGAGGTAAAGGAATTTCAGGAAAAAAATCCAGTACCGATTGAATGCCCAGAGTGCCACGAGACGCTTTACATCATACCCGGAGTTACAACAAAAGCATTATGTCCAAACTGCGGAAGGGAAATAGAGGTTAAAAAGAAGCGCTAAGACAGAGGTCTAGTGCCATGAGTAAGTTCGATGTGCAAAAAGTCCTAGCTAAATCAGTAATTTCTCTTGCCTCAAAATATTACGTAAAGAAAATAATATCCGAAGTCGTTGACATGCTTGAAAATACAGACCCCAACATGATATGGAAATGCGTCGTGACAAACACGTCAATAAATGAGATGACTGAGGAGCAGAAGGAAGAGCTCAGAAGGAGGCTTAAGCTAGGATACAGGCTTGCCTACTCAAGAGGCCTTCAGGATGTTGTCAGGAGCAAGATAGAGGAGGTTAGCGCAAAGGACTTCATGGTTTTGGTTATAGGTGAGGCCCTTAGGAGATATGAGGAGGGCAGAAAGAAGGCATACGAAAACCTGCTGTTCATAGCAAGCAACAAGCCTGCAACTAGATGGTTCGTCAAATTATATGATGACCTAAAAAAATATATATTGGATGAATGGGATAGGATAGCTAGGGGAGAAACATAATGGGATGTGGTTGCGGAAGCACGAGCATAATTGAATGCCCAGCATGCCACTCCACTAACGTAGTAAGGTATTTTGTTAGCGGAGGGAGCCAAGTAATGCTCTGCAGGAATTGCGGCCTAACATGGGACTTAAGAAGCTATCCCGAAGAGATAACGATATCGGTCGGCAGAGTGGTTGGCTCTGTGATTGGTGCCGGCCTAGCAAGTATTCTGACGGCGGTTGTTACCGAGTCCTTCCCAAGCAAGACAGACCCGCCAGAGGTAAAGAGAAAGAAGTATGCTATGATTACCGCCGGCTTCTTATCGTCCGGCTTTATAGGCCTTCTGATCGGATTAATAGCCAGATAGGGGTGTCTAGATGACACCGATAGACGTCCTTCATACCTTTGTTAGCGATTTCGCTATTCCTATTCCTACTATCATACTCAGCGATAAGGTAAGCTATGGTGTAAGACCGAGGAAGGGCTTGGTGGTCATAAACCCGAAGCTCACAGAGCCCTTACTTACCAAGGTCTTGGTTCATGAGCTGTTTCACGAATACGTAAGCCACAAAGGCCTGAATTTCCCCTCCATTGATGCTGAGGAAGAGTGGGTATGTAAGATGACCGACGAGTACCTTAACAAGAGGTTTTACAGTAGTACGTGCCCATGGGTAGAGGTTGCTCTCACGGCATCATGCTTATTAGGTTTGACGTATCTCTTTCTTAGAGGGATGAAGAGGTGAAGGTATCGACCATACTGAAGGCAATATCGGCAATATCCTACCTTGTTATGTCTGTTGGTTTTAAAGAAGAGAAGAAGTACAAGTCTTCTTTTCCGAATGTAAGCAAGATGCTTGAGAAGGAGCTTGAGAAGGTCATCGAGGACGCAGAAAGAGAGCTCTATATCTGAAAAAGCTAATACCTCAAAAAACTTTTTAAATAAGCAAAAGCATAGTTATAGTCGCCATGAAGATAACAGGTAGATGGGATAAACCCGTATCGGCAATATTGTTCGGTTTAGCAGACATAGGAACTGAAATGCTTGACGCAAAGCAGAATTGGACTCAACCGTTCAAGAACTCTACCGACTGGCTTAGGACTGCCGCATTCGCCGGTAGCGCAATCGCCAACATAATGGATATCGAGACTGAGGTCAGCGAGGCCTTATTCTACGCTTCGATGCCGCTCTTCTTCAAGAGCGTTAAGAAACTCGTTCAGCCATACCTGACGAAGACGTTCACTACAAGGAGCTACGTACCTCCACCGCCCCCTGCCGCTTTTACGCCGGCACCGACTAGAGAATCAGCAGTCCTCGGCGTAGACTAGCCCCTGCCGATAACCTCAGACTCAACGTAAGGCGGATAGCACTTAAGGCACGACCTGTGGTACTTGACAATATGCTCGAAGAAGGCGCTGAGGCTCTTGTACCCATTCTTAACGGCAAGTATTTTCAACTCCTTTATCGTCTCGGAATCCATTAGAATGGTAACTCTTTCTTTGACCATGATTTCACAATTTCACCATTTCGCATAACTGATAAATATAGTTTTTCTCATGTATGATTGCAAGGAGGTGAAGTGAAAATATGGCGGTTGTTCCGCCCGGTCTGACACCAGGAACTGGCAAAGAGAGGTTCGACTTCGAGCTCCTATACGAGCAATCTGTGACCAACCCAAGCGGCACGATAGAGAGTCTTGGCGCCGTAGAGCTCGACGCAGACGAAAGGGCAGAGATAGTGCTTGCGGAGGTCTCTTGGCCTCGTGCACAGCCAAGCGGATACATAGTCCCGAAGATTGACGGGGACGTCTATGCAGGAGGAAACCAAGTCGTGCTCAGGGCTGGATACTACGACACCGTTTGTCCGCCAACTGACAACTTGATGCTCGGAGGAATAAACGAGCCGTACAGAGTTAGGGAGCTGTTCGTCTTCGGAACACCCGGCTCGACTGATGCGACAAAGAACACGACACTCAAGGTAAAGTCTAAGATGGATGCAAAGCTCGTGACCGACGGTGCCGTGACTGGTACTGTAACGGTGAGGTACTGGGGCTACAGGTACAAGAGCGAGGCGGCGCTGATGAGGGCATATCCGGGCCCAGTAGTCTTCGGCGGATCATTCTACGATGCGAATACTGGAAGGAGGATAACGATTGCTGGTGCCAAGTCAATACCTGTTAACTTTGACAACTGGGAGAGACTGCCCGGAGGTCAGAAGCAGGAGAAGCCGATAATCCTACCGCTCATAAGGTATGCAACAAACGCAAAGGCCACTACGCCTAATACTGCATACGACCTCAGGTTCGAAACTGGGAACGTCGCCGCAGAGCACATGAACATGTACTTCGACCTAACGCCTGAGAGGCAGAGAGGCCTGATAAAGATAACGCACTTCGGAATAAGAGCGGCCGCAAACCTGAAGGGATGGGGCATAAACGTCAACGGCGAAGTGAGACCCGACAAAGACTACGTGCCGGCCAGAACGGACTACAACCCGTTCCACTATGGCCATGTATCGCCGTTCCTACCTGAGCAGGTGCTCATTCCTCCTGCGGGCACGCCCGGAACTGCTGACATAAACCTATGGATGCCTCTTAGGAAGCTGGTCGAGCCGATATACATATACCGTGAGATAGGCAAGGTTCAGATAATCGACAACGGTACCGCTGTTTCTGCGGGCGCAGTAACGGTTGCCCTGAAGGCAGTACAAGTAATCGAGTAAACGAGCGAAAATTCCCCATAAATTCCCCTTTATTTTTTTAAACAATTTCAGGCGAAAATAGATATAAGTGTGCATCATAATATTTTGGTTGGAGTGAGGCTAGGTGTCTGATAATAAATGGATCATAGCCTGCATATTAGGCTCCGTAGTTGGGGTAATCTTTGGCTACCTACTCAGCACATTATCTAAGCCCTCATATTCCCAAATCCCAGCATACCATAACACGGAAACGATTGTGTGGGTTGACTGGCGTGGAAGGGAGCGCAAGATAGAGATACATAGGGAGGCTGGCCCCGTATCTAGGTGATGGTAGATGGCCGTCCGTAAGAAGCCATCCGAAAACTACGTTGAGACGATCACTAGAGATAGACCTTATGCCTTAGAGGTTATGCAGACTCAATTGCTGTATGATGTCGCAAGCATGATGGAAGAGACCGTCGATCGGCTAACAAGAATTGAAGAGCTACTGGTCAAACCTAAGGGCTATATTTGCCCCATTAAGCTGACGATTGACCGCCCAACAATCATAGACTTCTCGAAAGAGTACCCATATACACCGCTTTTCTCATTATCGCTTTTCAACGATGGACCTGACGAAGTTTACGTAGGTATAAATATTGAACAAAAGGTTGCACCCCTTAAGGTTGGAGAGAGCTTTGAAGCAGAGCTTTATGCACCCAACATTAAAAGGCTCTACCTATACGTTGAAGCTGGAAAAACCGCAAACATAAGGGGGTTTGGGATTTATTGAGCGTCTCATTGGTTGTTTACCCTGCAAAAACAGCCCCGCTTAAAAAGGGAACATTAATAGCTGATGGTACAGAACAAACCCTATTAGAATTTGTTGGAGTTGGGGTTATTTCAGGACACATAGATCTTCAGAATATGAAAGAAGGAGATGTTGTTATTATACGTCAATATATTAAGGTCAAAGAGGATGGCGAATACAAAAAATATGCGGAAGAAACCTATACTGGAATACAAGAGCTACCAGTAATCTACATAACACCTAAAGCCGTTGACATAGCTATGAAGATCACGCTTCAGCAGACCTCAGGAACCTATAAATCTTTTGACTACAACTTCATACGTGAATATTAGGGGGTGGTATAAGGGGTGGGGGTATCAAACCGTAGCAATAGAAGAGTTATTCCGACATATATATTTTGCCCTAGGTGTGGCTCAAAAATCGAACTAATAGAAGACACAAATCCCGAAACCATAGAGAAAATCAAGGAGCAGGGATACATGGCCATAGGTAGAGGCTTATGTGAATGTGGGGTAGTAGTCGTGCTATGCTATCAACCCCTACCAGCTTCACCAACGTTCAGCTTATTTTTTGATGTATATGAGGCAGAAGTTGTAAAACGATTCCTTGAAAGCAGGAAGAGAGAAAAACTTATAAGTAGTCTATAGACAGTAACATTGGTGTAGCTAAATGCCTGACTTTCCCCGTGTGACCACAGTAATAGACCCAGCCGTTATATGGAATTATAGCACTAGGACTCTTACAAGCCTTGCTGGACAACCTAGAATAGATCTGTTAGGCTCAGACAGCGACCTAGCCACAATTGGCTACACTTCAGCCAGAGCCGCCAAACTTGACAACCTAGACGTTGCCGTCTCAACTCGTTCAAGCCATACAGTTGCAGACATTTGGGGTTATGCAACTAGAACATTGACAGGCTTAACTGGGCAACCGAGAATAGACTTGTTAGGAGAAGACGCATCCTTCGAGGCTGGAACTGGAACACGCAAAGCCCTGATAGACCGTTTAGCATATATGGAAGCTTTCGATACACCAATAGAAGGCTCAGTAACAATGGATGGAACAGAAAAAGTAGTCGTCTTAGACGAAGTAACGGGCAACCCGCAACGCTTCCTAGAAGGCTACATAGACTTATCGCCAATGGCTTCTGGGGATACCATAGTGATAAGGCAATACATGAAAATAACCTCTGCAGGAAACTACGTGAAGTATGCTGAGGAGACATACTCTGGTGCACAATCCATACCATTACTATACATCGTAACAAAGCCTGGAAGATATGGCATAAAAGTAACAGCCCAACAAACAGCTGGAACTAATAGAACCTTACAGTATCAATTCTTCAGACGTCGCACCACTTAAACCATAACTTTAAAGAGTTAAATAGGTGATGTTTGATGTCTGAATCATATATACAATTACCTGTTGACGGCACTGGTAAAAAAGCCAGAGCAATATACCAGTCTGCTACGGACAGCTACGAGGAGGTTCAAGCCTCTAAACCAATAGAGTATGAGAACCCAGTTTATGCCGTTGCTGTCAGTGCCAGTGCAGTTGCCGCCAGCAAACACCACTTGAGCATTTGGAACGGTTCATCGAGCTACATTAGGATTTTGAGGGTTCTAGTTTCGACGCACTCCACAGCGGCAGTTACTGGCTACATCATGCAGTATATTATGCAGAGGGCAAGCGCAGTTAGCGGTGGAACAGCCTTAACAATAGTTAAGCTTGACAACAGAGACCCAGCCTTGCCAAGCGGAATATCTGCTACAACTGGGGCAACCGTAACTCTGAAAGAGGCTCCAATAGCCATATTCACTTTGAACCCAGAGGAAACTGGTTCACAGTGTTATATTCAGTTTGACCCTCCTAAACCCATTGTTGTAGCCCCAAGTGAAGGAATAACCATTCAGCAATACGCTACTGCTGGCGTAGGCTTGTTTAACGCAGTAGTATACTTCAGCGTTGAGGTGGTTAAGCCATGATAAAGGTCAAGGTGATAGGCCTTCCTAAAGAAGGGTTAACAGCCGAAAAGCTTGAGGACATCATAAACAAGTTCCTCATGGAAGAAAAGCCAGACGAAATAATACAAATAGACTTCAACTCCGAGTTTGGCTTCTTAACCATCATCTACAAGAAGGGTTAAAATGTTCATAGCCAAAAAGCACTTCTGGATGTCTGGAGTTTGGACACTGCCAGCTATTGTAGAAACAATAGTAGCTAAAAACTTTCCAATGGACTATCTGCCATCTCCAGCCAAAGCCTTACAGTTAACAAGCAAAGTAAGCGGTGCTACAATCCAGATAGTCAGCCAAGACTACCCACTAACATTAATCAAAAAAGGCAAGGCAAACATACTTAAAAGCAAGTTTTCGGCTTAAGTTGGCTAGAAGGGACCTAAAAACAAACTTGAAAAATATTTATCTAGCCTTAATGCTATAATTTTTGACATGATAGACTTAAGAACGGTTAGGTACATACCGGAAGTCAGGATAGAATCCGCACTAATACCTTCTATTGGCGCAAAATCGACGGAAAAGGTAGAGGAGTTGCCAAACATTCAGGGCATTTTCCCGAATGGTGCGGTTGCGCTTGTCGGCCTTCAGGCAACACCTAACTCATCCGTCGTCTTGAGGATAAGTACTGATGCCGAGCTCGTGAACGAATTTAACACCGCAGGCCTTGCTGGCACAGCCCTTGAAGACTCACCTATATACTTTGAGGCCAGAAGGTCTGTAATCATAGATGCGAACAACATATCCACATCGGCCGTGACGAACTTCGGCGCTAGGTACACATGGGTTGCGTGGAGGCCAGACGACCTTCTGAAGCTTCTGCAGACACAGCTCAGGATACAGGAGAAGTACCCAATATACCTTCCGCCAGAGGCTCTTAACGTCATAGAAAGGGGCTTCATAACAGTCAGGCGAAAGGTATTCACGTTTTACGGCGACGTGACCACCACGCCGCAAATGCTATGCGACGTCTTCACGACCAAGCCGGGTGAGCTAATAGTCCTTGAGAAGATAGCAGGGGACATCAATGCGAACGTCGTCCTTTCGGTATTCAGGGAAGGTGCAAAAAGTCCCGACATGAACTTCAGCGCCGCCTTCTTCCTAGCAAACAAGATACCGCTTAGCCTGTGGATGCCCGCAAGTAGCGAGCTCATGGTAACACTTTCTGCAACCACAACAGTTACGGGCTACTCGGCAAATGCGGTAGTCAGGTACGTCAAACCAGTCTCACCAGAATATGCGATAAAGGTGATCTGACACGTCAACCAGAGAAAAGGTTGCCACGGCGGCATTGGCTGGAGCGACGGGTACAGTAGCCGGGGTAGCGCTCTCACAGCTATTCGTCAAACCGCCGCAAACCGTAACGCTAACTCTGGACGAGGAATTCAAGCAAAAATTGCTGGACACGATAGCGAAGGCAGTAGCTGATGCTGTGGCGAAGGCTGTTGGCATCATAGGAAGAACTAGGATAGCTATGAACATCAAGGAAATTATCCAGTCTCTTGACGAGGAGAAGCTGATATTTACTGGAGGCTTTGTAAGGTCTTTTAAGCTTCAACCGGGGCAGACCGTAGTCCATACAGAGGTAATACCACCGGGCTATGTCTTCGTGATAGGGATGAATAAAATAGAGGCCTACCCAGACGGGGCCGTTGCTATGTACCTATACATAGACTCGGACGAGCCGAGGTTCTTCGACACGGCGGTGGTGCAATCTAGGTACGCCGCTCCGATAAACTACTTTGACCTGGGCATGCTCCTAAAGGCCGAGCACTTCTTTAGGCTTATATTGAACAACACATCAACGTCCGAAGCCACCTTCAGCTTCATGGCGATATATGGTACGTGCGACCTAAACGTATGGCGTGCCATACTCAACAAATACTTCAAGGTGATGAGGGAGGAGTTCGGCCTTTGATAAAGGAGAGGAATTGTAGCGTCTGCGGCACGGTAATAATAAAGGAGGACGGCAATATTAAAGTGATTACCAATTTTGCTAAGCCCGTTTGTCCCATATGCCAGAAGATACTCCTTGGGGATGACAAGCCAGAATACTGGACGAAGGTGGTGGAATGATGACTTGGCCAGACTGGGGGGCATTAGATGGCCGATGAAGTTGAATGGTTGGCCATTGGGCTGGCCATAGGGCTCCTCGTCGGGATACCGATAGGCTGGATCATAGCCCAGATGTTTACGAAAACCACACATGCCTCCGTGGTCTTCGACCGTGATAGTGAGGGCAGGATAACCGGGATACACTATGTCCCCGGGGGTGGTAAGGCTGGATCTACTTGACGTGGCCATGAGGCTGGCCATGGCCGAGGAGGCCGCTAGGCAGGTTGCTAAGGAGGTGGCCAAAGGGATACATGTGACGGTTACGGCCACCCCTGCTTCCCCGACCGTAACCAAGGTAATACATTTGGAGGGTGTGAGGATCCCAGCCACGTTGGTTGACGAGCAGGGCCAGGGCCACATGAGTGAGCTGGTGATAAGGAGCGGGACCAATGCATACGTCCTAAGGGTGATTGTTGACGGCATCCAGCTCTATCAGGAGCGCTATTCTTGGTTCGAGTCCATAAGCCAAGTCGTCAAGGAGGTTGCGGCCTTCCAAGAGGAGGATGGCACATATATACTCCACCTAGCCGACATACACTTCTCCAAGAGCCTTAAGATAATGGCCGATCCCCTGATAATCATAACTCTTGAAGGCCAAGGGGCGGCTCCGGTGAAGTTAGACGAGGTCTTCTGCAAGCTGAACGTGGCCAAGGACTAAACTTTTAAATATTTTGAACTCACTTTATCATGACATGAGTCAGGATGAGCTTGATGAGGCATTGGCAGAGATGGCGAACGATGTCATAGTCATGATGGCTATGGCGAGGAACTTGAGCTCCCATTACCAGAGGTTGCTGGACATATTGGCCATGAGGCTCGGCAAAGGGGGCAAGGTCGAGAGGATGGGGATGAGGGACAGGGTCATATTGACGGTCAAGGACTCGGAGGGGAACATAAAGCAGGAGTATGACTCTGGCTGGAGTGAGAATGGTATAACGAATGCAGGGATGGCAGAGGTGGCAGGGTTAATACTAACAGACGTAGGTGGAACACCATTCGACTACATAGCAATCGGAACAGGGACAACCGCATTCGACCCAACCCAAACAGCCCTAGTAAACGAGATAAAGAGAAAAGCCGCAACAGGAACACGAGTAACAACATCAGTAACAAACGATACAGCACAACTAGTAACAACATTCTCATCAGCAGACGGCCTAACTGGGACATCGGCAGTAACAGAATCAGGCGTCTTCAACGCATCAACAGGCGGGACAATGATTGCAAGACAAGTATTCAGCGCCCTGAACATAAACTGGGATGCCGGGGACACACTACAGGTTACATGGAGGATTCAGGTGAAGCAGGCAACGTAGTTAGGTATGGACAATGCCGACCCAAGTAGCCAACTATCCTGCGCATGAGCATCAGAGGAAGCCGTTCTACCATTTAGGCAGGTTCTGGTATTTCTCTCACGATGACTCGGGGAACATATACTTCAGATCCTCGACAGATAACGTCACATGGTCTGCCTCAACGGTTGTGGCGTCTGGCACGGGATACCGCCAGCCAGCAGTATATGTGGACTATGCGAACAATAAAGTCCATTTAACGTGGAATGACGGGAGTGGTAAACACGTCTTCTATAAGCTTGGAACCCTTTACTCGAATGGGACTATAACTTGGGGGGGTACTGAGACCGTCTGCACGATCGCCGAATCCAGCGTAGATCACCAGAACATCTGGGTTGATGCTAGTGGAAACATATGGGTCGTCGCATATGGGTATGCTGGTTCAACCTCCGAGCCCTGGTATCTTTTCAAGAAGCCTCCTGGCGGATCATGGACACAGGTCAAAAAAACTACTGACAGCCGCCCAGTTGACCTGACCGTCTTCGTCCTAGACAACGGGAAGATTGTCGTCATAAGGACTTGCGAAGGGTTCGGCAGTGCCGACAACTACCTCAAGGTGTGGGTGTCAGCTGATGGGGGCTCGACGTGGTCTAGTTACACGTTGTCTGGATACTCCGTCCACCACCACTGCGCAGTCTTCATAGGCAACATAGTCCACATATCATTCATGGCAGGCTCCAACGTATATTACGTGAAGTTCGACGGCTCAGCCAATACATTTGGAACCCCGGTCAACTTATGGACTGATAGCACGATGGTTAGGACTACGATCTCAAAGGACACTCAAGGCAACCTATACGTCTTCTGGTGCCGTGACGGGACGGCTGGGGCAACCCTCAGGTATAGGAAGTCAACCGATGGCGGGTCAACATGGGCTAGCTCGGTTGAGCTGGCATCCGCAACGGAGACAACCGATCACGATGAACGCCTATCAACGGAATATATAGCATACAACAGTAGGATAAGCATATACTACAACATGAGCGGATACACTTGGTTCCACTACATAACTACGCCAGTAGCATGGCAACAGACCTTATCCGAATCCCTAGGTTTGCTAGATAAGGCGGTTAAGGGATCATCCATCATGAAGATGGATAGGCTTGGGCTGTCCGATGCCTATGCTAGGTCTTGGGCCATCTACCGCACGTATTACGAGGGGCTTGGGCTACTTGACTCCGTCTCATCCTATAGGATGCTTCTCATGTTGCTTGCGGAGGCCATCGGACTGGCCGACATCGTGTCAAAAGTCACGTCAGCCATCAAGTCCGAGTCCCTTGGGCTGATCGACTCATACTCTAGGATGTGGCACGTCTTCAGGGATTATGTTGAGTCCCTCGGATTATCCGACAGCATCTCCAAGGCGGCGTATCCTGCGCCGTTCACCGAGAGGCTGGGACTCCTAGACCGTGTAGCCAAGTCCCCGTCAATGTTTAGGTATGAGGGGCTGGGGCTCTCTGATAGGATATCAAAGGCCATATCCATCCCTAGGCTGGAGATGCTAGGCCTGCTTGACCTCCAATACAAGTCACCAAGGAAGGTCCTCTCGGACTCCCTAGGTTTGGCCGATTATTATGGCCGTGCACTGTCGTTCTACAGGAGCTTCAGGGAGGCCTTGGGGCTCTCTGATAGGGCTATTAGGGAGGTTAGGCTTCACGTCCTTTCAGAGGCCATCGGGCTGGCTGATAGGATTATCTACGGGGTTAACCTGAGTAGGCTGGCGGAGTTGCTGAGAAAGCTTATAAGGCTAATGGAGGTTGATGACGGTTGATGGGGAACGTAGAGATTATCAGACACCTGAAGAGGATGATAGAGGATGCTGAGAGGATAGTCGAGTGGCAAGAGGAAATTTATACCGCTCTCCATAACATAAACGCCGAGTGGATAGTCTCGGGGACTATAAGCCTAGACAGGTTACCCAACATACCCAGAAGCAAGATACCCGACTTCTTCAACTCCCCATTCTGGAATAATATTCCTGATAAGCCTTCAGCCTTCCCCCCGTTGGCCCATACGCATTATCGTAGTGACATCACCGACTTTTGGTCAACCCCATTCTGGAATAATATTCCTGATAAGCCCGCCATGCTCCTTGAAGGGCTAAAGGGGACAGGAACCACCGACGCAAATGGCGATGCCTCGATAACGTTCCCCGTGGAATTCACCACCCCTCCACTGGTGTTCCTCCAAAGCAAAGACGCCAGCGCAAGGGGCATCGTATTGGACGTTGTATCCGTGACGACGACGGGGTTCACGGTCAAGGCGAGAAAGGTAACTGGGATAACGACGTCTTCAGCGGGCTCTCACACCCACAGCTTCACGCCATCTGGTTCAATATCAACAGCAGGCGCACACTCTCATAGCTTCACACCATCTGGAACGATATCAAATGCGGGCTCTCACTCCCATAGTTTTACACCATCTGGTTCAATATCGTCAACAGACTTAGGTAGTAAAACATCTGGTGGACCAAGTGCGACAAGAGTCGTAGCAGATGACCCGTACCTTTGGAGCACACTCTATGCCGCATCATCAATAGGTGGAACACCAGACACAGCATTCAAAGCCGCATCATCAGTTAATAGGACAAGTGTAGCCACAGATACTCACACCCATAGTGTAACATTAGGCTCTCACTCGCACACGTTTACTGGAAGCTCTGGAACAACTGACTCGGCTGGAGACCATTCTCATACATTTACTGGAAGCTCTGGGACGACGAGTTCAGCTGGAGACCACTCGCACACGTTTACTGGAAGCTCTGGAACTACGGGTTCAGCTGGAGCACACACTCATACCGTTGATGCGCCTGTTTTGTCTGTTGACTTCATGTGGGTTGCGATTAAAGTTTAGAGGTGATGGCGATTGATTGACCAGATAGTTGATGAGTTGAAAAAAATTTTAGCCGATATAGAGGAAATATCTGATAAAACAGGAATACCGTCATATCAAGTTGTAATGTTGTTAATATTAAGGGAATGTGTAATATTGAATGAACGACTTTCTCAAATACGTGAGTATTTAAACACACTTGCGAAAAAGTTGACACTACCTTCCACTACCCGCTAGAATAACTGGTGGATTCAGGGCAATTTCCGTCTGACCCCACCACAATTTTACGAAAAAATCAAACAGCACAATAAGAACCCAGATGAACAGAACGACGAATAGGACGGATGCTATCAAAGCAACAATCATACACAAAACATCTGAACCGTCCATGCCCAACATTAATACACAGATTGGGATAAATCTTTCTTTTCCACAAGAAAGTTTATTTATCAGAGCCGTATTTTGAGCATTTGAGGTCAAATGTCGCTGGGAAATAAGTTAGGCTGGAGCTTGGTAGTATTATTGGCTATAATAGTCGTCTGCTCGGCGGCTCTGGCCTATTTAGCTGGCGATGTTGAGATATTCAAGTATGTCGTAACCGCAGTCCTGAGCTTCCTAGCTGGTCTGGGTACTGGCATAATAACGACCTGGTATGCCCTGAAGGGTGGTGGCTAATGTCGAAGAAGGAGGAGGAGAACCCGATACTAAAAGATTTTATAGAATTCCGCCTTGAGACGGAGAGGAGGCTAACCATGCTTGAAACCAGTATTCACGACATGAAAGACGACATAAATGACCTAAAGGACAACTTGAAGGAGGTCTTCAGGCGTTTTGATGCCCTTAAAAAGGACATCGACAAGTACAAGTGGTGGGTCTTGTCAGGCTTCATATCGTCAACACTATTGGCAGTCCTGCTCAAGCTGATTTTGGGTGTTTAATATGTGGCTACCGCTTGATGTTTTAAAAGAGCTTGAGAAGCTACTGGCAATACCTAACGTCGTCGGCTTCTCCAAAAGGTACAAGCCGAGGATACGTGCTGGGGTGGTAATACCAGACGAAAAGTGCATAAGGATATACGTCAAAAAGAAGCTACCGCTAAATGCCCTTTCACCTTGGGAAATTTTGCCTAAAGAAATTCTAGGCATACCAGTTGATGTTGTCGAGGTCGGGGAAATAAAGGCTTTGGGGAAAACAGATTACACGAGACCTGTAGTCGCAGGGCTATCGATAGGGCAGGCTCAAATCACAAGCGGAAGTTTCGGCTATTTTTATGAGGATAGCAAAAGGAACATATTGGGCGGAACCAATGCTCATGTAGTTAGTCCAAATCCTTTTGCGGACGTGAAAGAGCTTAAAGATAAGAGGGTTCTACAACCTGGCCCTTACTTTATCAAGGACGACAAAAACGACCCAAAATACCTGATTGGCGAGGTCGTCTGGTACAAGAAGCTCTTCCTTCCTTACGAAAGCAACTGCAACGTTGCCCGTAGCATCGCAGGCCTGCTAAATGCTGTGTCTAAGTCCCTCGGCAGGTCTAGCAGGTTCAGGGTCGTTTCGCCCTTCGCATCATTTAATCACATAGACTTCGGGGTCTTCTCGCTTACAGCGCCATACGAGCTTAAGCTATACGATATGGAGAAGCCAGACATGTTCGTGGGACATATATTCGCAGGCTCGGATACAGTTGGCGTGATATGCAAGGTCAAATACATACTCAACGAGGGGTACTCGCCAGTCGATGCGATGACATACGAGCCAAAGGTTGGCGATAAGCTCAAATTTACAAGCATGTGGTGCAGGGGCGAGGTAACGGTCACGGACGACTCTGCGGTAACCTCCGTCAGCTATGGAACTACATTAGGTGAAGCATACTTCGATGACGTGATTCTGACGGATAATCCAAATCAGGTCATAAAGGGCGGGTGCTCTGGAAGCGGAGTATGGTACGTTTAGCGTACAATGCACCTTATAACTGGTTCCCAATTTTTTGCCACGTCGCTTTGGGTTTGCTAGCTGGAGTGCTTGCAGGACTTTTCAAATGGTTCGGCCTAGCCCTAGCGGTATTCATATTTACGATGTTCTTCCTTTACGAATACTTTGAAGAGAGAAAAGTCCAAGATGAGATGTTCTATGAGCTTCGGGAGTTCGTCTTAGGGTTCTGCGTAGGCCTTATTCTTTCCCTGCTTCTAGTCCCACCATGATCTAACGAAGAGAGTGTCAATTGAGCGGGATACTGCTCCCAAATCTGACCTCGGTAATCACGCTTCCAGCCCTGCCGAGGACCAGCATATTGTTTGAAGAAAAATGGCACATTAGCCTTCTGGCATTCCTCAAAAATTTCATCGACCCACTCCTCACGCATTGGCCTGTAGTTGGGGCCGGTTTCGCCCCCAACTATAACCCACTCGATGTCCTGCAAGTTTATCGGCTTCACTGAATCCAAAAGCGGCTCGTAGCTGATAAAATGCACCGATGCCTCAAATGACCGCAAATGGTCTATGCGGTAATTATACTGACTTGTCTCAACGCTTACGCCCGCCCATACATGGTCTGGCCATTTGGGGTAATATTTGGCGCTGAATTCGGCCATCCTGGCCGATCTTTTCGTCAATACCTGAAATATATGCCAATCGGCTTTTTCCATAACATCAAAAATTTTGAGTATCACATCATCTGGGAGCTGTTCATGAAAAAGGTCGCTCATCGAATTTACAAAAATCATCTGGGGTTTCCTAATTTTTAATGGCCAATCAAAAAGTTCGGGGTGGACTGTTATCTTGAAGCCGTGCTGATATTTCAATACACCGAGCTTCTGGGCCTTATCTGCGAAACGCCGTGCATAGCAATTTTTACAAGCCAAGCTTATTGGGGTGCAACCTGTCACTGGATTCCATGTCGCATTAGTCCATTCTATCCTAGTCCTTCGCATCCTAGTGCCCCCTTATTCTTTAAGCTTTTTGATGTATGGTCTAGCATAGTAGCCTAGTGCGAATGCCGAGATTATTGCCAGAAACAACCCTAAATCGAGCCATAATTTTGAGAGGTCAAATGGTCCTGTCCATGTTTGACAAGTCCACTTATATAGAAATAACGGGGCGTAGAAGCACCACTCATGACAAAACTTGTCCCAATTAATCCAAGGGACGCCCGGCCTAATAATTGAATTAGCCCAATCCCAAACAAGCCATTCAGCACCAAGAATTAAATAGACGCCAATTATCAGCCCAACTATCGCCAGTATCGCCCTGAGCCCCTTCATGCCCCTCACTTTCTCAAGCTTTATCGGCAGTTAAAAAGCTTAAATTCTAGGATTTCACCCATTTAAATAGGTGAAAAAATGAAAGAGGCCTACAAGTGGTTATGCCTAGTCTTCGCAATAATAGCTGTCGCCATAATCGGTGCGTCGTTCTTCATACCAGTAACAAGTTACGAGACAGGCGGATTGATGCTGGCTGGCCTGATATGGTCTGTGGCATTAGCTCTTATGGCGTTTGGGGCTTGGAAGTTCCAGGCAAGCCTAAAGGCAAAATTATCATGGTTCAAGCACGGCAAAAACTTGCTGGCCGCCATACTCTGCACACTTGGCATATTCATGATGTTGGGCGCAGTCTGGTTCCCTGCCGTGTATGCATATGTCAGAAGCGTTCCGATGCAGGCCTATGCCCTTGACGTAACGCATGGAGTTATAGAGGGCAAGTACCCAGTCGTCAAGGATGTTAACCTCATAAGCTGGACGTATTACGAGGGCGTGAGCATATACTACAAATACGTACAAGCTCCGCTGTTCATAGCTGGCCTATTCGTCCTGCTTATCGGGCTATGGATCGGCTGGTGGAGCATCTACACGGGAAACATTAAATACGAGAAAGAGCTGGCTAAGTAGGTTAGATAAGGAGAAAGGGGTCGTGGCCGAAAAGGAGTCAGAGTATTATCTCCTGAAGAGGAGAAAGGAGATTTCTGACGCATTCATTTCAATAAAATTGCCAATAGACCTGGCCACGACTCTAAACTTGCTTATATATGCAGGCTGGTTCGCAGGCTTTTTGGACTTGGACAAGGAGAGGTGCATCAGGCTGTTTGAAGCGGCATACGAGCAGAAGTCAAAATACCTAAAGATGCGGGTATTACACAGGGAGCCGAAGCGAATAGACCAGAGGGAGGATGAGTGGGTGAACATGAAAGAAGTCATGGACTGGATAGAGATGGGCTTTGATGGCGTGGTGTTCACGACGTGTGAGTGCGGAGACCCAGCATGTCCGAAGAAAGGTATATGGTTTTTGAAGTGCAACCACAAGACATCGGAGGGGCACATCTACAAAGTTGTAAACGAGCTCTGCCCAGATTGTTTCACTAAAAAGCAATTGGAAGGGCTGTTTCCCGAGTATATTAAGTGAAAAAACTTAAATAGAAACTATTATAACCTATTACCATGGTCAAGTTTCCGTCAAGAAGGAAATTAAGAGCTACCACGATATTGCTCGATGCAGACCTTCTCGAATTCATAGACAGAATAAAGGCGGATAATAGGCTGAGGTCTAGGAGCGCAGTCATACGGAAGATTCTGAAGGAAGCCATGGAGAGGGAGGCGAAAGAGAAGTGAAATCGTATTACTGCAGGCTGTGCGGTATAGAGGTCGAGAGCCTAGAAGGCGAAGATGCCCTCTACCACCTTCTCTCAAAACATTTAGACTTGGCACTAGCTCTGGCAAGCGGGCTTTTCAGGGTATCCAAGGACTACCGTTGCTGGTTCTGCGACCTTGAGCCAGATGACACGCAAAACGATGAGGAGTTGCTGGAGCACCTGCTGTCAGAACACTTTGAACTCGTAATTAACATGGCTAAAGGGCTTTTCGTTGAAGTAGATGGAAAATGACGATACTGCTCATGCCGTCGCTTTCGTGCAACTTGCGTTGCACCTATTGTTTTGAGAGGCCTGTCTGGGAATCCGAGGTAGCCAGACTCAGGTGCAACGTGGATGCAATAACGTCGGTTCTTGAAAAGCTGGTCATGAAATACGGGAGGGGCTCTGTCTGCATACATGGTGGCGAGCCTCTGACGTTGCCGATAAGCGAGCTCGAATACCTGTTCAACTACATAAGGGGCAGAGGTCTTTCTCCATCGATACAGACTAACGGAACTATGATAACAGAGAGGCATATTGAGCTTTTCAAAAAATACAACGTGCATGTCGGCGTATCTGTTGACGGCCCTCCAGAAATAGCTAGGCTCAGGGGCGGGGACGTTGTGTTGCTTAGGCAGGCAAACGACGCCATAGCTAGGATGAGGGAGAAGGGGGTTAGCGTCGGCGTTCTATGCGTCCTTTCAAAGGTTAATGCCACAGGCGAGGCTCTGGACAAGCTGTGCGATTGGGCTCGCTGGCTCAACTCGATAGGTGTATCGGGCAGGTTCTTGACAATGAAGGACTTTTTTGGGATTTCGGAAGAATTTGAGCTTACATCAGACGAAATGGCCGATGCTTGGGAAAAGCTGTACTATGCTCTGGAAAGTATAGGGGCCGCTGACAATTGGTCACCGTTCCATGACTTGATACTTTCGTTGCAGGGTAGGAGGAAGGATGCCGTATGCTGGCTTAACGAATGCGACCCGTTCTGCACACAGGCATGCCACGTAATACTGCCTGACGGCACAGAAACGATATGCGACAGGGCTTTCTTCATGGGGTTATTACTGAGGCCTGAGTCATCCATGAATATAAGGCAACAGATACTCGCAAACTCTGACTGTAGGGGTTGCAGGTGGTTCCCAGACTATTGCGTAGGCGGTTGCCCGCTTGATGGCGAGGGCGGAGACTGGAGGAACAAGAGCAAGTGGTGCAAGGCGATAGACCGTATGCTCACTATACTTTCGAAGAGGCATCCGCCGACAAAGCCGACATGTACAGGATACAGCCCTACGCATGGCGACATACCGCACGGAGACTTTACCGACCATGCAGATAGGTGATGCCCATGGTATTTGAGCCAGAGCCGTTCACACGCATCGTATGGCGCTGGGGGACTCCTGCGATATACAGACTCGCACTAGAAAAATCCAACAGTTTGGTCAACTATGCGGAATACGAGATGGTGCTGAGGGGGTACAGGAAGTGCGACGTTTTCCACATAATGCCCGAAAGCATGTTTGAGCAACTAAAGAAGATAGAGGGCGACGGGCTTTACTTCATACCGATAAGGAAGGCTAAGAAGGTGAGTGGTTTTGCACACAGGTTCTACGAGCCTCAGAAGCCTGAGGAGGTCATGGTCTATGGGGTGGTCGCAAAGAACTACCACGACGCCAAGAAGTTTGCTGAGGCCCATGAGGGTATGACGGACCATAAGACAATCGGCAGATTGCTCGGCTACCCTGACTGTTGCATAGAATTCTTCTCAAAGCACTTCTCAAGCGGGATGCTTGACCTAATACCCGTGATAGAGGGGGAACAGGTCGCCGAGCTTAACGTCATGATAAGGTATTTCGGCCCTAGAGCCATACCGTTCTTCCCGTGCTCGTGGAACTGCAAAGAAGCCAAGAAGTTTGCCGACAGATTTCTGGAAATCATGAGGGAGAGGGACGAGAGGACGGTAGAGCTTATGCTTGAGCTTTTGTCAATGCCTGCTAGGTGGAGCATGAACAAGGCCGTTATACAGGTTGACCACTTACTCTTCGTTGGGCTGGCTAACGGCTTCTGGCTGGATAAGCCCGTCACCAAATTTTGGATGCCCGACGGCCTTGAGCGCTGGAAAAATCAATTCCCAATACATGCAAAATGGCTGAGCTATCTTTATAAACAAGAAAAAATAACCTTAAATACGAGCTGAATTGAGTCAGCAACATTCGGACTTTACTAACCACTCGGACACTTCCCATAGCGACTGGTCTAACCATTCTGATACGGCTCATCGTGACTGGGCTGACCACTCGGATGTAGCGCATTCTGACACCACGGGCCATTATGACGTATGGCATGAAGATAGTTATCCACACAACGACGTAGGCTTTGGTAACTTTGCAAACCATTATGACACGCCGCATTCAGATGGCATAGCATGGCACGGCGACTCGGCACACAGCAACTTTACTCAACATGCGGACATCGCACCCCAGCCGCCTTGGACAAACCATTCAGATGCGCCACACGACGACACGGTAATTCATAGCGACACGCCGCATGACGATACGACATACCATACCGACCAAGCTCATGGAGATTTTTCGAACCATTATGACGCAGGGCATAACGACGTAGTTCACAGCGATACGCCGCATACTAACTGGTCAAACCACGGCGACACAACACATGCCGATTGGGGAGACCATAAGGATGCGGCTCATGGCGATGCACCTATACATGACGATGTTCCCTTTACTGATGTTGTACAGCCACTATATGTTAATGTAAAGGTGGACAAGTCGCAATGTATTTCACCGTGCGACATTACAATAACTGTGGAATTCGGCGGAGGCACTCCGCCATATAAACTAGACATAGATTATGGAGACGGCACTTCATATTCAAATACTTACAACTCTCCACAAACCTTACAATTTAAGAAAACATATACTTTACCGACAGGAATAACATCCTCCACATATAGGATTACGGCTACTGTGACAGACAGCACAGGGAAATCTGCTTCGGGTTATCAGGATGTGGTTGTGACTATTACAAAATGGACAGGATACTTCAAGCTTGAGGTTGACTACTCACCAAAAGAATTTACATGGGATTGTACAACCGGCACTTGCAGTCCAGAAACGTTCACCATAAACTACAAGGTTAGCTGGGATGCTGGCAACTTAGAGCAGGCATTCCCAGAATTTTCCAGTTTTGCTTATGTGTTGGTTATTGCAAGAACTTCTACAGGGGAATATTTTGTAGTATATAGAAGCGATCAAAGAAGTGGGTCTTATAGTGGTAGTATTACGTCTCCAGGGGTTTGGGGGCCTCAAAACTTTAGCACAATAACAGAGATAAGTGGTTGCATTGTGGCGGAGTATAAACCTGAATTTGCGCAGATTTCGAAAGCGGCATGTGTTCCCGGCACAAACATCTTTTATGCGACAACGCTTACACGTATATTAAAGAATGCCAAAGTATACGTCGCATGGCAGGACATCAGTTGGTTAAATAACGCAAAAGTAACCGTAAAGCTTGGAACAGAAACAAAAACTTACAAGTATGCTCCAGCCGATTTTGCCGTCCCCTTAATAAAGGCGGGCGATTCTCTCCCGCTCACCGTCACTTGGACTTGGGACGACACAGACTTGGGCGGCGGAGAAATAATACCAGCAGGCTCCAGAACATTCTCCACAAACATAAAGATAACGGAATGCGACACCAGAATAACTGCGGTACCAGACCAACCATTCCCTGAATACAAGCCCTACTTTGACATAAAGGTGAGCTGTCTAACTAAGGTATATACGGGCCAGAATGTGGCGCTCAGGATTTCAGTACTTGGAGGAAAATCCCCATATACTTGCAAAGTGAAGGCGGTCGGGCCTACCTTCAACTCAATGGAAGAGGTGATATTGGACAAAACCGAGACGAGTAGCGCTGGTATTTTTGCCTACGACTTTGACTTCGGACTTCCTTCCGCCAATATAACATCGGCCAAGGGCACTATCTACGTTTCTGTGACGGATGCGGACGGCAGGGTCAGGGAGAAGACGATAGAGGTTGAGATTTACCCGGCCGTTGAGGGCGTCACGCCGGGAATACCCCCGCCACCGCCTCCTCCTGAAAGGAAACGCAGGCTTGCGGCAAAGCTTATGGTAGAACCATTACCGCCATGGGAGCCTACGCAGAAGATAAAAGTGACGACATACGTAACATGCGACGACCAGCCCTTCGACAAGGTTGCGGTCTACTGGTATTTGGTGTGGGATGGTAGGAAGCAGTATGAATTTGGCCCAGCATACCCGAAGAACGGATATGCTACAGCCGAGTTTTTGATGCCGTTAGCGACCTCGGGCAAGAGTATAACGTTGTGCACGCTTGCCTTCCCAACCGAAGAGGCAACCTACCTGTATGGCGAGGAAGTAGAGACCTGCATACCCGGCGATGTCTCGCTCTGGAAGGCTGGCCAGACCAGAATAGTACTGAACATGTTCACGGCCGTGAACGTTGGGTCGATAAACGACATATTGGGCGTCGTTGAGGGTCTTGGTCCAGACTATACGTGGAAGAGGGTTTCTGGCGGTAAGGTGTCGATTTACATAAACGACAAATACGTAGGCGACGCACCGATAGGCTCTCTCGGAGAGTTCAGGTATCCATACACTTGGGAAACCGCTGGGAAATATGTGGTCAAAGTGGTTTATCCCGGACAGCCTGGCGTATGGGAGGGTTGCTCCGCATCCATAACAGTCCTTGTTACTGAGACGCCATTAGAGACTGGCTATCCAGAAAACCCAGAGAATGTGGAGCAACCACCGCCCGGTGCAACCCCACCAACTTCGGCAGGCACGCCAACATACGGCGTTGTAAACATAGACCTTGCTGTAGAGCCGTCGCCGCCATGGAACATCGGTCAGTCCTTGAGGCTTACGGCCACGGTTTGGAAGGATAGCACGCCGTTGAAGAACAGGCTAGTCTATTTCTATGCATCTGCAGGCGGCTACACGAAAATGCTTTACGGCAAGTACACGGACGTGAACGGAAGGGCGACAATTGATTATACGGTTCCATCATCGCTGGACGGCGTTTCGCTGAAAGACAAAACATTGACGTTCTTTGCGGTTGACGTGGAAAGCGGCTCTATAAGCAACATGGTTGGAGGTCTCGTGAAAGCGCCGAGCGCATGGGCAGTTGCGGGCATTGCTGGCGCTCTGGCGGCCCTCGGAGGCTTAACCGCATGGTTTTTAAGCAAGGGAAGGAAGAGGTAATGGTGAGGTTGGGGGTTTAGTAATGGGGTACGCCCTGTCCCTATATGCCGACCCGAAGACGGCGGCAATAGGGACTCCCGTAAGGGTATACGGATACCTGTACAGCGATAGTACCCCCGTAGCCAACGCAATCATAAGAATACATTACGTCGACCAAGAGCAATATCCAAAAACCGATAGCAAAGGCTACTTTGAGACATACGTTACGGCAGTCCTTTATGCCAACGTATGCACGGCTTCATACTATGACATTTATAACAATTTGCGTGCCACAGCACAGGTTACAATCACGGGAACTCTTCCAACAGCACCTCCCGGAGTATACAGCATAACGCTTAATGCGGAAAAGTCCTCTGCACCGACTGGCTCACAAATCAAGGTATACGGCTACCTGCGTAGCGATTCGACGCCGATAGCTGGGGCTAATGTCGAGATAGAGTATGCTGGAAAAAGAACGACCGTCACGACGGACAGCAAAGGTTACTTCGAGGTTATGGTCACAGTTGCCTATGGATACTATGACCTCTGCGCCAACTACTACACCCCAGACACAAAACAACTAGCCGCCAGAACATGTATCTCACTAGTCGGCGAGGCTGTTTACCAAGTTACCGTCAAGACTGACAAGGCCAACTACTACATAGGCGACGACATCAAGGTCTCTGGCAACTTAACAATGAACAACCAGCCTGTGGCAGGCATGACCGTGGAGGTCGAGATGAACGGGAACACTAAGCTGGTCTCTACATCAGGCGACGGCACTTACAGCACAACGTTCAAGGCGGCCTCCGTCGGTACGCTTACAATCACGGCCAGATACGCCTCAGTTAGCGCTACCACCTCAGTTACCGTGTCGCCAAAGCCCTCAGCCGAGAGCTACGTAGCCGCAATCACGATTGCGAAGAAGTCTCCGTCAGGCAACCCAAGGCCCGGTGAGGCCATAACCTTCTCCGGGTATGTTAAGGACAACATGGGCAACCCAGTCTCGAACCAATTGGTTACCGCCGCCGAGAAGGACATCCTAGGCAGGTACTGGCCTATAAAGAACAAGGCTGGCCAGTATGTTGCCGCAAGGACTGACTCAAACGGATACTACGAGTTGTATGACGACGACGGATGGCCAGATGCTGGAGTAAAGACTGTTTGGGCGATAACCAACAAGGTAATCGGCAAGGACATCAGGGTTGACGGCCTGTACGGCGTCGTCCCCTCGGACGGAGAGCGGGTTCTATCAGACCCCCTAACAATAGAGGTTAGTGCGGCACCGACTGAGTACACTCACGAATTGAGGCTTTTCTTCATACCGCTTCCTTGGGCATCGCAGAGACAGCTTGAGGAGGCAATACCGTCGATAGCTGGAGCGGTCAACCCGTTCGTCACAATATGGGGATATGACTACGTCGGCGGTAGCGTCAACTGGCAAGATAGGTACATTTCCTTATACTACAGGAAGAGGGGAACACCAGCAATACCTCTAGTCCCAATACTTGCGGCGGTAGCGGCGATTGCCATTTCGCTTGCCGTAATATTCTATTCTCTTGCTTGGATTGAGCAGTCGAAAGTGGTAGAGACCTACTACCGCACCAAGGCGGAGCTTCAGCAGGAAGCCATGAACTTGTACAGCCAAGGGAAAATAACTTACGACCAATTGCAACAAACCCTAAAAACCATAGACGAATCGTACAAGCCTCCAGAACAAATTACGAAGAAGTGCAAGCTATTGGGCATATTCGAGCTTCCGATACCGGCTGAGTGGTGCGATACGGTGAACGGCATAGTGGCGCTTGGCCTGCTCGGCTTGGGCATGTATGCGGCATACAAAATAATCGGTAGATTAGGGAAGAAGTGATATGAAGCACATTGAAATCAAATGCCCTACATGCGGTTATTACTTGGAAAGAGTAGATAAGAATCTATGGAACTGCCCGGTGTGCGGTCTATTCTATCCAGTATATCGTGCAAAGCCTTTACAACCAATGATACAGGGAATCAATGTAGAGACTGTGAAGCTTTCAGGAAAACAAGTAGCCATACTTCCAGTCGGAGAGCTCGTAGAGACATTAAAAGACCCGCTCTTTGATAAATACTTGAAGTACGGACCTGGTAAGTATGGTCACGGGCCTTCTACGATACAGGAATTCTTAGAGCTACCTGAAGAAGAACAAGCCTTCTACATTAGGGTATTCAAAAGGTGGAAGCAGGAGATAAAATCGTCAGGGTTGGATAAAAAACTACTCGAACATTAGCTACCAGAACTTTCTTCACTTTCTTGTTCCTCTTCTTCCTCGGCCTCTTTAAAAGCAATTTCTATCAGGTTAAGCATTGCGTTTATGACATCATCCATCGTATAGCTCCTCTCTCCATTCGATTGTAGCACCATCTTAGCTTGGTAGAGCTTGAGCCTTCTGTACGTATCTGGCCTAACCTTTATCGTTATACTCTTTTTCTCCTCTTTCTCCATCTCCACCATTCACCTACTTATTCTCCTCTCTCCACTTACTCTCAGCAAACTATATTTATAACCCTATCTTAAAACTATTACGGAGGTGATAGAAAAGCATGGCGAAGATTCCGTTCCTAAAAGGACTGCAGGTCTACTTCTCGGTACCCTGGTCTAGGAAGCCGCTAACCCTAAGGCCCGGTCCGCCATGGATGCTCACCGGTCTCAAGGGCCTAAGCCTTCCACAGCTCAAAGCCGTAGAAGCTCTCATAGATACAATGGTGAACACAGTTTACGGAAAGGTGAAGGGTAAGTTGCCATATAGGGGTATTTCGATGCCAGCATCCGCCGTTACGTTGGCCAGTACGCTGGCCGCAAAGAAGTTAACTGGACCTAAAGTGCATGGCGGAATGACTCCTGCTGAGAGAGCCGCTAAGAGACACGAGGCGGCACTCGCAACATTAGCGTACGTAAAATCTTTGATAGCAGAGAAGGCTCGCTAAAATACTAACGTCTCCTTTCGAGCTTCCACTTTACAAACTCCTCTCTTATTTTTTTCCTATCCTCTTCAGGTAGATATATGAATCTCTCTGGTGTATATCCATAATTCTTCTCTACCCATTTATAGAATTCATCTTCTGGTTTTAACCTAGGTGCAGAGAAAGCTTTGTACACAGCCCTCCTAACCTCTCTCGCAATCACCTCAGTCAATTCTTTGGGTACTGTAGGCGCCGTCGGAGGAGGTATTACTGGGCTGATTGTCCTGGCCCTAGCAGTAGCCTCTTTAAGTACCTCTTCGTAGCTCCTAGACCAGTCTACCTGACTTATGACCTCTCTGAACACGGCATCAAAAACCCCTCCTTTGAAATCCCTTTCCTTCAATATTCTTTCTACTTCATCCTTAATCTTCTCAGCTTGCTCTGGTGTTATTATGGCCTGTTTTACGATACCTTCTCTAACCAACTTCTGGAAAGACTCGGACTCAAAATCCTTTTTATCAACCTCTATTATATCGCATATGCTAGCTACGTACTTTTTGTAAGCGCCTACGAATTCAAAGAGTCTATCTGCTATCGGCCACCCTCTCTCTATATGGACGTAAACGACCTCTCCGGGGAGGTATGGCTCGTATTTTTCAAGCCTCTGTTTAAGCCTAGCTATCTCCTGCTCTGCTTCCCTCAACTTTATCTCCTTCTCCTCAACCTGCTTTTTAAGCTCTTTGATCTGCTCCTCAAGGCCTCTGACCTCCGTTGGAGCTATCTTTTTTTCCTTTAACTTCTTTACACCTTTCTCAAGCTCTTTTATCTTTTGTTCAGCCTCGGCATACATCTTTGTAAGCGACGGCGGCATCATCTTCTCTATTGCAGACAATTCTCCGTACTTGCTACGCAACCATGAAATTAACGACGCTCCTCCCCTTTCCTCAAGTATCTTCTTTACCTCGTCCATTACCTCGCTCTTCGTAAGAACTTTGGCCTTTACCTGAGGCGTTATTCTATCATCTATGTCCTCAATTATTGGTAAAGAGTCTGGGATTATGCCTTCATTTTTAGCTTCCCAAAGAATATCCGTTAAAGTGTCTAAAAACTTCCTCCAACTCTTTTCAGTAAAGTATTCGCTCAATCTCCATCACAATATTTAATCACTTCCTTAGGAATAAATCTTTTTTTCCCTGCGGATGCAGTCCTCAGTACTGAGAAGCCCATCCATAGGCATCCCTTGAACTTTTCATCAGCAGAAGAATCCAGAACTATTCTCTTAACGTTTTCAAAATCATCGAATTCTTTGTCAAAAACTACGTGGTAGTGGAACGGGCTACTCTTCCTTATTATGAAGCCGCCCAACCCGTACTTTTTAGACAATCTTTTAGCCTCTTCGAAGACCTCTAGAATTTGCTTGTTGTCGTAATCTAAGAAGACCTTGAACCGCATAAAAATCACGGCGGTTTATAATAATGGATTGGGGGCTCGTTCCACCTTATTGCGGCATATCCTTTCTCTTCGTGCTCCTCGCAATACCTCAGTATCTTCTTTATGTTCCCTTCCCCTTCTCTATCGACTAACCGGGTAGGGGCATCTATTATCATGGCGTAAACATAATTTTCGATATCCTTCTCAACTTTTTTGTACTCTTCTATATCCAACTCTTCAACCCTATTCGTCAAGCCGAAGTTAACGTCATAGCTGGTTATCCCATAAGGCGGTAGCCAGTAAAATACGCATTCCCAAATCTCCCTCATCAGTCTTATCAAGTCTGGGTCGTATTCTTCGCCCTCTTTAACCCATTTGAGTATCTTGTACTCCTTATCCTTTCCCCTCCCTCCCCTCATTCCGGGTATGTAATTCAAGTATGCCGTTACCTCTACAATCCTTACCTTCTTAGGAGGAGGTGGCGGCGGTATCAATTTCTCTTTCTCTCTTTCTATCTTCTCAACAAACGCTATCTCCCTCTCTATCCTTTCAAGCCTAAAGCCATATTCCCTTAAAGTATCCCTAAGGGACGCCAAAGTATTCTTTATGGATACTACCCAATCGTAAACAGTTCTGGGCTCAATCTCCTCCTCCCTAGGCGGGGTGAGAATCCTTAACAGAACATCCCTAGTTTCATAAACATCTATCAGCGCTCTGGCCATATCTACCAGCCTATCAGGAAGCCTAATTCCCCTAAGGCTCCTAGTCCTCACAATCTCTTCAAACAACCCCCTCCTCTCCTCAGAAGTCCTTGCCCTCTGAAATAGCCTATACAGCCTTCTTGATACCGCATAGAGCCTATCATAGAACGTCCTAGCTATGCCGCCTATCAGGGGGATAAGGTAGCCGCTGTCAAAACTCATTATCGAGTATCTTATGACCCTTATGTTATCTCGTAGGGTTCTCTTTATATCCTCAGACATTTTCTCGCCTCAGCTTCTCCCAAAAGCTTTCCAATTTATTCCGCAATTTGTCCCTAATTCCAGATGATGCGTACAGCTCCCTTAGCAACTCATTAAGAATTGCTAGCGGCTCTATGCTCCTGTCGAGCCCCTTATGGGAAATAAGGTAGGATTTGAAGAGCGCCTCCATGGCTATTGTATTGAGCGTATGCTCCCTCACCTTCTGGAGGTATTCTGGCTTTATGTAAAACTTGAACGGGTTGAAGTACGTCGTGTTATCCAGCTTGCTTATCTCGACGCTACCGACCAACAAACATGCCTCGTACTTTTCTCTCGGCGGCAGGTATGCGTACCATATTCCCCTGTGGTATTTCTCTACGGTCTCTAGCGAAATGCTTGTCAGCAAATACTGTAGCGGTATTACCAGACCCGAATGGCTCTTTACTTCCCTTAACTCCGCACCGCAATTCGGGCACTTCATATTCGATCGACCATCTCTGGAAGCTTTACAAGCAACCTCTTGCACGACGGGCAATTCGTGGAAACCACTCCATCCTTTGGAACCCACGTATGGCCGCAATATGCGCACTTTAGCATCTTGCCGTCTGGCACCTTTATGCTACTGTTCCTCTCCCTTATCTTCTCATGGTATCTCTCTATGGCCCTGTAAAACTTCTTTTTGAAGCCCTCATCCTCCTTAAGCCTTCTCTTTATGTACTGCTTCAGGTATTCTTTATGCCGTTCCTGATATTCGGGCCTCTTTGCGTATTCTAGAACCTTCTCGATAAGCTTCTTCTTCCTCCTCCTGCTAAGGTGGTATTCCACGGTAGAAGGATGTAGGCTGAGGGCCTTGGCTATTTCGGCGTAGTTCATGCCCTTCTTCTTAAGCTCCCTCATCTTTTTCTTAAGCTCCTTCGTCACCTTCACGGTAACATCAACCTCCTCGCAACTTTGACTGCGCTCATGGCCTCCCCTCCTATTGTGTGTATTATGAACAGCTTTAGCCTATCTCCCGGCCTAAGACCCCTTCCTATCCTCTGTATCGCCCTCCTGAGCCTCTTGGGAACGCTCAGTATGAATATGTGCTTGCACGTCGGCACGTCTATCCCCTCGTCAAGGGCTTTTACGGCCACCAGAATTCCGCCAGAATACCTAAATGCCTTCATTATCGTGTCCTTGTAGCTTCTGTCCAGCTTGCTGTGGTAGCTGAATGCCTTGAACCCCCTGCTCCTGAGCGCTCTTGCTAACATATCCGCATGCTCTATGCTCTCGACGAAGACTATTGCCCTCTCTGGCCTCTCTTCGTTCAGTATATCGCATAATGTCATCTCCTTTTCTACGGTGTAGTCCAGAAGTTGCCTCAACTTACTGTTCCATATCGCTAGCCTGTTCAGTATCTCGGCCTTAACTTCGTCATCCTTTGCCCATGCCAGCCTTTGCCTTAGGGTGGCGATAACGTCCCTTATGTATTCGTAGGAGCTCCGCAGGTTTGGCGGTATAGGCAGGTTTATTACCTTAACCTCTAAGTCGCTTATCGCTCCCTGCTCTCTAGCCTCCTCTAGCGAGCACTCATAGACCACCAGCTTCTCTGGAACGTTCTCTGGGGTTGCGGTCAGCCCCATCCATACCTTTTTGCCTTGGCTCAGGAACTCGGACAATATGTTCGTCCACTTTTCGGCAAAAGCATGGTGGACCTCGTCGAAAATTAGCATGTTGTGTATTTTGCATAGGTATTTAGCATAAGCGTATGCGGAGTTGTACGTCGTGAACGTCACGTCCCTTCCTATATTTTTGCTGGCTTCGTTCCATACGCCCGTCACAAAGCCGTATGATTGAAAAGTGCTCCTGTGTTGCGACAATAGGGTATTCGTAGGCGCTATAAATAAAACGGGCTTTATGCCGAGAACCCTAATTGCCTCAATAGCTACCCTCGTCTTGCCAGCGCCCGTCGGCGCTACTATTATGCCCTCCCTCAGCGTCAGCCACGATTCAAGCGCCTCAATTTGCCACTTGTACATCACTCATCACTCACGTCTGGAAACAGTATCTGGCTAGCTGTTTTAAGAACAGCCATCCTTATGAACTCGCTTCGGCTGAGCCCTAGCATCTTAGCGGCTTTGTCCAGCAAATAAATCAGCTCATAAGGGAACTTAACCGACACTATGTTGGTTTTTTTGTACTCGGCTTGAAGCTCTTCACCGTCATTAAGATTGGATAAAAGCTGTTTGTTGCTTGCTATTGCCGAGGCCACGAGACTTCTAATTGCCTCGGAATAATTGGGGAACAGCCCATTCTTCACCATTTGGCTTATGACGTCGACCATCGTAGGAGGAAAATACACGGTTTTCATTTTCATTCTCATACACCTCAAAAAATGAAGGGTAGTTTAGAATAAAACAATAGCCTTCTCAGCTTTTAGAAGTAACTTCGTATAAATCGTTGAACATGCGCTTGAAATAGCTTTCAAGATCCATAAGCAACATTGAAAGCCCAGGATGTCTAAATTCAAGCTTCCCAGAGATTTCGCTTTTTGCCTGATTCAGATACTTCTGTGCGTCAAAAAGGTTTTTTATAACTTTTTCAGGGGCAGAAGTAAGCGCTGTATGTGCCGCTTGTAGTGCTAACATAATATGGTCGAGCACAACAACTGCGGCATCAAATATAACCTTTTCTTCCATATAATTACGTTGATGCGTAATCATATTGGAGATGAAATCTTTCAGTTCTTGGAGGTATTTCTTCTGCACCTCTTTTATTTTATTTTCGCTAGTTTCCATCTCAATACCTCCTACTCTATAGGAGGAGTAGGATATATATAAACTTTGCGTTTTAAAACAACAAAAGGTAATACGCAAAAACAAAAAATAGGGAATTTAAGCTTGCTCTGGCTCAACCTCTGGCCATATCTCTTTTAGGCGTCGAGTCGGCCTTATGACGCCTCTGCAGTCCCAAACCACCATTTCCCATAATGATGAATATCCAAGCCATTCTTCCATATTTCATCCCCTTTGTCGCTTTAGTGTAACATATGCCCTTAGTATTTGGTAGGCATTATGCAACCTAGTCGTTAGATTGTAAAGCCCCTTGGTATATTCGTATCGTTGTTCGTAAAGTTTAACCAATTCTGGACGTTTTTGCTTTAGAAGTTCAACTAGTT
>Ga0078972_1005408_pt1 | contig 32502 bp, 30 predicted proteins | sample YelNatPaOPGAMG01_FD_67568 | JGI IMG/M metagenome (GOLD analysis project Ga0078972, IMG submission 67568) | Hot spring thermophilic microbial communities from Obsidian Pool, Yellowstone National Park, USA - OP-RAMG-01 (SPADES assembly) (version 2) | ecosystem: Environmental > Aquatic > Thermal...
GGAGCCAAGCGGCGAATTCCGCATCTTCCGGCCAAGCGGCGACGACCGGTTTGGCAGCCATCAGCACCTGCAGATTGGCAGCGTGCAGGTGAGAGCAGGCTGAAAAATTGACTTTGGGTTTCTGTTGCCTCTGCAACCACTCAAGCAGGCCTTCCGCGTCTTCAACGCCTACGGTATCAATAAAACGCGCGGTGTTTTTTGTATATTTAATGGGCATTAGAAAAGCTCCTTCAGGTTCAGCACCATCAAGACCGAGCCGTCGCCCAGCAACGCCGTGCCGGCGTAGCAGGAAAGTTTTGCCAGTTCGCCCGGTAGAGGCTTGAGGATGACATCGACAACCTCGCGGAAGTTGTCAATCACCAGCCCCACCTGTTGACCGCCAACGCGCACGACCAGGGCGGCGAGCTTGCCCTCTTCATTGGCCTTGGGCTCTGCAGCGATGGCGAGTAGATCGTTCAAGGCCACCAGCGGTACAATACGGCCCCTGAGCACCGTGGTCTTCCGGTGTTTGATGGTGCGGATATCGGCTAAGGGCACCCGCACGCTCTCGACCACCAGGTCCATGGGCACGCCGAAAATCTGCTGGTCGGACTCGATGATCATAACTTTGGTAACGGCCATGGACAGAGGGAGCGAAAGCCTGAGCGTGGTGCCCTTGCCGACCGTGCTTTGCAAATCCACCGTGCCCCCCACTTGATCGACGGCGTTACGCACTACGTCCATGCCGACGCCGCGGCCGGAGAGATCGCTCACCCGGTCGTTGGTCGAGAAACCAGCAGTGAAGCTCAGGTTGAGGGCTTCCTGGTCGCTAAGGCGGTCCAGTTGTGCTTCGTCGATTACCCCCTTTTCGTAAGCTTTGCGTTTGATGATATCGGGGTCTATGCCTTGCCCGTCATCGTTTACTTCGATGATGACCCTGTCGGATTCCTGGGCGGCGCGGACGACAAGCCTGCCGGCAGCCGGCTTGCCGGCAGCAAGGCGAACATTCGGCAGTTCGATGCCATGGTCAATGCTGTTTCTGATGATGTGGATCAGCGGATCGGAAAGCCCCTCGATGATGTTCTTGTCGGCTTCTGTGTCCTCGCCTTCGATCACGAGCTCCACTTCCTTGCCGAGTTTCCGGGAAATATCGCGCACCAATCGCGGAAAACGCTGGAAGATAAAGGAGACCGGCATCATGCGCACCTGCATGATGGCGTCCTGCAAATCCTCGGCAATACGGTGGATGACCTCATATTGCCCCTTGATTTCGCGGGCGAGCGCGAGCACGCCATATTGGTTTTCGGCGCGGTTGGCCAAATAAGGTAAGGCATTTTTCGCCACCACCATTTCACCGATCAGGTTCATCAGGCGATCGACCTTGGCCTGGTCGACTTTCAGCACCTTGCCGATCTGGGTGTATTCGGACCGGCGGCCGAATTTGGGTTCGACTTCGTCGGCCATTGGAGCCAAGGCGTCGCAGCCTTCAAAACTTAGCGCGGGCGGAATGGTAGGGTGCGTGAAGGTCTTCGACTTCAAAGTGGACCTTGTAAGCGGGGAGAGTGCCAGGTCGGCTTCGGCGCGGGGGGCGAGATGCCTGGTCTCAGTTTCTGTCGCGGCAGGCGTGAAGTCTTCCAGAAAGGTTGCCAGCCATTCACGCAATGGTTGTGCGGTGCGGGCTTCCAGCGCGGCGGCAAGCGCTTCTTCGACCTCTTCCGTGCCCTCCCCCAGATCGACGAGGCAGGCCGAGAGCGTGGCGGCACAGGCTTGCAGCCGCCCGGGCAGCCAGTCGACGCCGTCCGGCAGCGCCAGTATTTGGCCCTGGGCGGCGAGAATGGCCGCAAGCCTGGCGCGATCCTGATCTGAAAGTGCTGCTTTCGAAGGGTGGGCGTCCTCAGTCGGCACGACGGCGGGCGATGTTTCCCTCCGTGCCAGATCCGATAGATCAGGAGGGGTTAGCGTTTTGAGAGATTCGATCACTCGGCGCATCGCTTCCCGTGCGGCTGGGGCTGACTCGATCAGAGCCAAGAGCCAACGCAGCGCGGAAGACAGCCACAGCTCTGGCGCAAAGAGGTTTAGCAGTGCCCGGGTGGCCGATTCCAACCCGGCGAGGTTGTTTTGGTCGAGGAGTTCCAGTGCCTCGGCGACGAAGTCGTCATAAACCGGCCCGCCGTTAAGGTGACCTTGCGGAATGATCAGCGCCAAAGCATTGATGGGTTCAATGCGCACTTGTTCCGGGATGTAGCGGAAATATTCGTCGATTTCGCCGCGCGGCGCGGCGGCGAGCAAAAGAAAGTCGAGCAGACAGCGGTAACAATCAAGCTCGCCGAGTTGAGGCCAGGGGGTTCGGGCAAGGACCATGCCCTGCACCAAACCGGGCACATGCCGGGCTTGGTGAAAGGGGTCTTCCCCTTTGAAAAAACATTCCTCCTCAGGGCGGTAGACCATGAGAAACAGCGGCTTTCCCGAAACGGCTGCCCGAAAGGCGGCAAGGCGCGCCGCCTCAGGAACATCGGCAAGGGCGGGGAGGGGGATTCCTTCCGGGGGAGTGATGGCGTTTGCCTGGCTATGCTCGGCGTTTTTGGCATCTTCCGCACCCGGCATCAGGGCCCGCAAGGCGCTAGCGACTTCTTCGGCGGGTGCGGCATGACCGGGGTCGATCCTGCCGGTTTTTTCGATTCCATCGAGTAAAAGCCCCACGAAGTCCATGGCGTCGAGAAGCCGGTCAGCCAGTTCCCGGGAATAAAGCACGCGCCTGTCGCGAACGGTTTCCATCAGGTCTTCGCCGGCGTGCAGCACGCGGGTCATCTGGGGAAATTCGAACAGACCGCTGTTCCCCTTAAGGGTGTGCACCAGGCGGAACAGCTCGGTCATCAGTTCGACACTGTCAGGCGCTTCTTCCAGGGCGATCAACTTCTCGCCGATGCTCTGGAGGAAGTCGCGGGCTTCAAGAATGAATTGCTCCAGCAACGGTGGATTCATGCGGCGTCTCCGAGGCCCAAAAGCAGCCGGCAATATGCGAGGAGATCATCCGGCTTGATGGGTTTGACGAGATAAAAATTCGCGCCCGCCTCGAAGGCGCGGGTCTTATCATGACTTTGCGCTTCGGTGGAAATCATCAGCGCCGGTGCTTGACGGATGTCCTGCTGACGCAGCTCGCGCAAAAAGCCGTAGCCATCGAGCTTGGGCATGTTGATATCGACGAGGTAAAGGTCAAAGGGCCCTTTGGTGAAGACCTTTTCCAAGGCTTCGACACCATTGAACGCCTCGTCCACCGCGTAGCCGGCGCCTTCCAAATAGGAACGGTGATACATACGCACAGTGGCAGCATCATCAATGATGAGAATGCGTTTTGGGTTCATTGGACTCCCCCTGGCTTCTGATAGACGATGGCTTCAGAAAACTTACGCACCTTGAAGAGTGAAGTGATGCGGCTCATCGACTCGGAATGCCCGAGGCAAATGAAGCCGCCGGCATTCAGCGCGTCATAAAATATTTCGGCGGCCCGTTGGCGGGATAGGTCGTCGAAATAAATCAATAAATTGCGACAGAAGATGATGTCGAAGCCGCGGTAGGATCGAGTATCGGCAGGATCGTGGAGATTTACGCAGGTGAATTCCACCGTCTGACGGAAGTCGTCGGAAATCTGGTAGTCGCCGTCGGGCAGGTGCTTGAAATGCTGTTGTAGAAGTTTCTCTGGCAGGTGCTGCACCGAACGAGGCGAATACTTGCCGGTGCGCGCTCTTTTGAGGATTTCAGTGTCGATGTCGGAAGCGATCAGCTCCACGTCCCATTCATTGATGCCCGGCCAGTATTCGTTGAGATACAACGCGATCGAATAGGGTTCTTCGCCGGAAGAACAAGGAATCGACCAGACGCGGATGGTAGACCCCGGCTTCTTGATCTTGACGATCTCCGGCAGCATCCCCCTGACCATGCACTGGAGTTGATACTCTTCCCGCATAAAATAGGTCTCATTAACCGTCATGGAGTTGATAAGGGCCTGCAATTCCCCGCCGCTCTTCTGAAACCGCATGTAGTTGAAGTAACTGCGAAAGCTTGTCTGCCCAGTGGCTTCGATACGCGCGACCAGGCGCTTGTCGACGAAATACCGTTTGGAATCCTCGAAATAGATACCCGTCTTGCGGTAGAAGAACTCCCGGAACTTCTGGAAGCAGTCGTCAGTAATGACGATCTCGGCCACATTCACCCCCTGCGGATACGCTGCAAAGCGAGATCGGCGACAAAGGCGATATAGGGTTCATCGGGAAACCGCTGCTTCAGGGCTTCCAGCGGGTCGTTGGCGGCTTCGGTGCCGACTTCGCTGAGCAGATCCGCGGCAGTAGCGCAGACATTGAGGTGCCCATCCTCGCGGATCACCTTGATGAGCCATTTTTCTATATCCGGATGGCGCAGAGATTCGAGGATATTGACAGCGAAGATGCGCACGTCGGGATCGGTATCGGTTAAGAGACTGTCCATTATGGGTGCAACCGCCTCTGGGAGATTCTTTAACGCCTCGATCGCCCCGTTTCGCAGCGCGGCGTCTTCACTTCGCAGGCACCGCACCAAGCCACCCACGGCAAGGGGATTGCCGATCTTTGCCAGACTGGATAGTATGGCCTCGCGCACAGTGGCCTCGGTTTCCTCTTCCAGCCTCTCGGCTAAAGCCGCCGCGGCGTCGGCGAATTCGGCCAGATCGCGTGCCGCCCAACGACGCGCCACCGGGTTGGAGTCGGATAATGCCGCGATGAGTCCAGCCAAATCGCGCGGACGGGACCTCCTATCCTTCTGGAAAGTCTGGGCCTCCTTGCGCTTGATGATGGCCATGGTTTGTTTCTCCTCAGTTTCTGGCCCAGCGGATGAGCTGGTTAATAATCTTGTGGGCGGGCAGCACGAGACTCGCCCCGTTGCGATCGATGAGTTCCTTAGGCATGCCGAACACCACTGCCGAATCTTCCGATTCGGCAAGGGTGCGGCCGCCTCGTTTTTTGATTTCGGCGAAGGCCTCGGCACCGTCATAGCCCATACCGGTAAGCATCACTGCGATCACCTGGCTCGCCTCGCAGTGCTCCAGCACCGAACGGCCAAGCACCTCCACCGAGGGATGCCACAGGTGGTTTGGTGATTCAGGCTTGGGCAGCACCATTAGCTTGCCGGCGCGGTTAGCGACGACCATGTCCGCGCCGCCCTTGCCGATATAAATCGTGCCTGACACGATTGGCATAGGCTTGTTCGCTTCCACCACTTCCAAGGAGCAGATGCTGTTCATGCGGTGGGCGAAAGGGCCGGTAAAAGAGCCCGGCATGTGCTGGGCAACGATAATCGGAAAAGGAAAGTCTGCTGGCAGCTTAGGCAAAATTCCTTCCAGAGTGGACGGGCCGCCGGTGGATGAGCCGATTAGTACCAGCCCTTCGGCTTCCGCCGATGCAACATTGCGGTGCACTAAGGCAGACCTTTCCGGCTTGGCGGCGCGTTCCTCGCGCAAGCGTTCGACTAGGCCCTTCTCACCACCTTTGACCTTGGGTCTTGCCCTCGCCGCGGCGCGCACTTTGGCGATGAGCTCGTTCTTTATCTTGTCTATGGACAGTGAGATTGTGCCATCTGGCTTGGCGACGTAATCGACCGCCCCGAGCGTCAGCGCTTCGAAGGTGGCCAGCGCTCCCTTTGCGGTGAGGGACGACACCATTACCACCGGCGTCGGCCGCGAGGCCATGATATGCGCAAGGGCCGTGATTCCATCCATCACCGGCATGTTGATATCAAGGGTGATAACATCGGGCTGGAAGGCGAGGTTTTCGTCCACCGCTTCCTGGCCGTTCCTTACGGCGCGCATCTCGAAGCCGCCTTCCGCTTCAAAGATTTGTCCAAGCTGCCGGCGCATCAGCGCCGAATCGTCGACGATAAGGAGTCTGATTGCCAATTCCTGTGCCTCTCCTTAATTGTTGATTGCCGCGAGCTGGGAACGATCTGTTTCGTCCACGAGATGCGTCGGATTGATGAGTTGGATCATGCGTTTTTGCTTCTCCATATTAGCCACCCGTCCGAGGAGCTTGGCCTGTTCGCCCGAGAGCCTCGGCGAAGGCTCAATGGCGGCCTTGGGAATCTTCAGTACTTCGGTTACCGTATCGACAATGAAGCCGGTGCGCACCCCATCGAGCAGGAACACCATGATACGCTGGCGGTCGTTGCGCTCGATGGCTGGCAGTCCGAGACGCTTCCTCTGGTCCATGACCGGCAGGACTGTGCCGCGCAGGTTGATAACGCCCTCGACGAAGGGGGGGGTCTTGGGTACATGGTTGAGCTTTTCGGGGACCCGCACGATCTCCTGCACGCTGTCAAGTGGCACGCCGAACTCGCCCTCGGCGAGCCGAAAAACCACCACTTGTTCTTCATCATCAGCGCCGTCGACGTTCATCCTCTCGTTTTGCTTGTCTTCCCTCATTGCTGCCCCTGTTCGCAAAGCATCCTTAACTGCAGAATGACGGAACATGTGATCCGCCGAAATGATCGACACCAGCCGCTTGCCGCCTTCGAGCCGGCAAATCTGGCTGATGTCCCCCATATCATCCCCGCGCGCCAAAAGCGGCGGCAAGACATCGACAATATCCTTGGGCACGCGTAGCACTTCGGAAACGCTGTCAGTAACCACTCCGATCGCCGCGGCATCCAGCGCCACGACGACGATGCGGCTCCTTTCATCCGTTTCCCGGACTGGCAGGCCAAAAAGGCTGCGTAAGCTGACCAGCGGCAAAAGGCGTTCACGCAGGGTCATCAGTCCCAGCATATGGGCCGGGGAATTGGGCACATGTACTATGGTTTCCGGCACTTGCACGATTTCTTGGACGCGGGCGATGTCGATGGCGTATTCCTGGCCGTCGATGGTGAAGCTCACCAGTTGCAGCTCATCGCTGTTACCCTCTGCGTCGCTGTCTTCTCTCTGCGCCACCGCTGCGCCGATGTCGTTGTTCTTCATTAGCGCGGCGATCTCGGCGAATTCCTTGGCAATGAGCTTGGCAAAGTCAAGCACCATCACCACCGCAAAGCCGCCGACATCCTTGAGAACGCCGGTCAAAAGTTCGCTGTCCAGGGATCCGCGAATGCCTTCCACGCCTTCGATTTGCCCTGGCTCAACATTGATTACGCTGGCCACGCGATCGACGACGAAGCCCAAAGGCTGGCCGAGGTCGATCACCACAGCGCGGGTGGCATCGTCGTGAGCCTGCTCCTCAAAGCCGAAGATGCAACGCAGCGAAATGATTGGCAGCACCCGGCCGCGCAGATTGGCCATACCCTGGAGAGAGTGAGGGGCGAGGGGCACGCGCACGATGTCCGGCACGCGGATTATTTCCTGGACCGGCGCCATGTCGACCGCGAAGACCTCGCCTCCGACGCGAAAAGTGACGAACTGCCGCGTGTCGGAAAGGCTATCGTCCGTGGCTTCTTGGGCGACCTCCGCTCTTGCGAGCGCTTCTTCTGTCATGGTCGTCTCCTTTCGGTTCACATGCTTTGCAATTCGTCGGCGAGCGAGGCGATCTCCTCAATGGCTGCGGCCAGTTCCTCGGCGCCCTTGGCTTGCTGCTCGGCCGCGCTGGCACCTTCGGCGGCAGCCTTCTCGGCTTCCTGCGCCGCGGCGGCAATCTGCTCGGCGGCCTTTTTCACCTGGGCGATGGCGGCGGCGATTTCGTTGGCCGCAGCAAGGATTTCCGCAGCGCCGCGATCCACCTCCTCAATATCCGCCTCTATCTGGTTGAGATTTGCGGTCGATACCTTGGCCTGCTCGGCTTCGACGGCGGCTGACTTGGCGATCTCATCGAGATCACCGGACACCGCGCCGATCTGGTCTTGCACCGCTTTTACCAGGTCTTTGATGCGGTCGGCGTTCTCAGCCGAATCACGAGCGAGATTACGGATGTCGCTGGACACCACGACGAAACCTTTGCCGAATTCGCCGGCGCGCGCTGCCTCGATGGAACCACTGACCGCCAGCATATTAGTCTGGATCGATACCGTAGTGATAGCCTCGACAATTTTGTCGATGCGGCGCGATACCTGCTCCAGCTCCATTACCTGTTTGATGTTGGCTTGGGTGGCTTTGACCGATTCATTGATGCCGCTGATCAATTCGTCTATCAACTTTTTGTTGGCTGCCAGCAGTTCCCGCACAGCCCTGATCTTTTCCTCGCCGGCCGTGGCGCGCTGCTGCGCGACTCCCAGGCCCTTTTCGATCTGATTGATGGCAGCAGCAGACTCTTCAGTGGCGGCGGCAGCAGTTTGCGCTCCTTTCCGAATCTGTTCGATGGCGGTCATGATCTGACCCGCGCCACGGTTGATCTCCTGCACGGCGGAAGAAAGTTCTTCGGCGCTGGAAGCCACATCCTCTGCGCTCTTGGCGATATCGGTGGAATTTCTCAGATCCTCCGCCAGTTCGGAAAGATTCTGCGCCGCCTGCTCGCATTCGGCTAGCGCCGAAGTTTGCTCAGCCACGGTCTTGGTAGCTTCCTCTGCGGCAGCGGATTGCTCTTCCGCGGCAGCCGCGATGTCCTCGGAGCCCTTCAAGGCCTGTTGCGCGGCCGCGTTGGATTGCTGTGCGCCGGCGGCGATGTCCTGCACACCTTTAACCACCTCCGCCATATCTGCACCAATCTGGGCAAGCTGCGCCGTGATGGCCTTACCCTTCTCGACCTCGGCCTCGACTGTCTGGGCCGATACCCTGATGCTGTCGGCGATAACCTTTACTTCCTGCTGGATTTGCTTCACGAGATCCTGGATCTGGTGGGCGCTCTTCTCCGAGGTTTCGGCGAGCGTCCTCACTTCATCGGCCACGACCGCAAAGCCCTTGCCATGCTTGCCGGCGCGTGCCGCCTCGATCGCAGCATTGAGGGCCAGGAGATTGGTTTGGTCAGCGATGCGCACCACCGCTTTGACAATTTCACCGATGTTGGCCGCCTGCTTTTCCAGCTCCGCCACCAACTCCACCGAGCCTGCCTGCCGCTGCGCGGCCACGCCGACATTTTCGACCAGCTTGATGATATCGTTGCCGGTTTTTTGGACCAAGGACTGGCTGGCTTCGGTTTTGGCCTGCGCCGTAACGGCGTTTTGCAACTGACGCTCAACGGCCATGGTGACCTGCTTAAAAGCCGTAAGCGATTCCTGGGCCGCACCGGAAGCCTCTTCGGCACCCGCCGCGATCTGGTCGGCGGCGCGTTTCAGTTCTTCGGCGGCGGACGCGGCTTCATTGATGCCCGAAGCGAGTTGGCCCGTAGCCGCGGCGATGCGCTCGGCCGCCTGCTGCTGCTTGGCGAGGGTGCGCGCCTTCTTGCGCTGGGCCTCGGCCTCACAAACCAGGGAAACGTATATGAGGAGAACCCCATTATGACCACAGAAATTATCTTTGTGGTGGAGGAGTCCCCCGAGGGCGGCTACGAAGCCAAGGCCCTGGGACATGCCATCTTTACCCAAGGGGAGACCGTGGAGGAAATCCGGGAGGCAACCAGGGACGCGGTGGCGTGTCACTTTGAGGAGGCCGACCGACCCAGGATGATTCGTCTTCACTGGGTGAGAGACGAGCTTCTCGCGGTATGAAGATTCCCAGAGACCTGAGCGGCGAGGAGTTGGCCCGGTTATTTGGAAAAATTTGGGTATCAGATAACCAGGCAGACCGGCAGTCATCTGCGAGTCTCAAAGATAGGGGAAAAAGAGCACCATATTACCATTCCGAGACATAAGCACCTGAAAGTCGTACGCTTAATAATATCCTGATAGATTTAGCTGCGGCCTGGCGTATCAGCAAAGGCGATCTGATCGCCAAATTAAGGGCTGAGACCAGGAAAGGGAAAGCGCGCCTTTTGAGAATCTGATATCAGAACTCTTGTCTATTCCTGGAAAACAAGGGCTCCCGTCCCTGGTGTTGATTGATGAGGTTCTATCTCATGTAAGGGAAATGACAGGCCTTGATCAGGTGTGGCGGGGGAGGATGATTAATTTTTTCCAGTTCCTGACCCAGGCTGCTACCAAGGTAGATAGATGTGCGGTAGTCGCTTCTCTTTTGGCTACTGACCCGCGGAAGAGCGATGCTTTAGGCAAGGAATTGACCCAAGAACTCTGCGCTATATTCCGGAGGGAAAAGGAGGAGGGGGTGCAGCCGGTGGGGAAAGAAGACGTGGCCGAAGTTTTGCGCCGCCGCTTCGTTACGCCAAAATTCCTAGAAGATCGGAAGGCCTTTCGTCCTCACGTGGTGGCCGCGGTCAAAAACATCAGCGAGTTGGACGAGCAAACCCGAAAAGACAAAAAGGCCTCAGAAGACAGGTTTGCCAGGAATTTTCCGTTCCACCCCGATCTGACTGATGTCTTTTACACCAAGTGGACCAACTTGAAAGGCTTCCAGCGCACCCGGGGAATTCTGCGCACGTTTGCCCTGGCCCTTAGGGATGCAGAAAAGTGGGATGAATGCCCCCTGGTGGCCGCCAATGTATTTTTAGGGGAACCGGGAAAAGGAGCTATCTCCGAGGCAGCCCGGGAGCTTACCACGGTGGCCGCTACCGAGGAGTATGAAGGCAAAAAACAGGAATGGACGGGAATTTTGGAGGGGGAGCTGGTCAAGGCCCGAGACATTCAAGCCGAGACAGGTGCCCTGGGGTTCCGAGAAATCGAGCCGGCAGTGTTCGCCACTTTCCTACATTCCCAGCTCATCGGCCAGAGGGCCTTGACCCGGGAACTTTATCTCCTCCTGGGAGAGCGGTCTTTGGATTCAGGTCCCTGGCCCTGTGATTTCTCTGGGGCGCAAAATGTCAGGATAATCTTGGCCAAGGAGCCTCCGCCACCCTCTCCACCGCCGCCGCCCCCTTCCGGTGTTCTTGTTGCCGAGGCCGAATTCCAGCCGAACCAGATTCAGGATCTGGCCGAACAAGTTGCCGATATCAAGAAGGCAGCGGTGGGGCTGGAATTAAAGTTTCGCCTACGGATTGAGCTCGGCGGTGTCCAAAGCCCCTCCGATGAACCGGTTATACAAATTAATCAGATGTTGGAGGAGATTTCGGATAAGCTCAAGCTCAAGTAAGGAGGACATGTAGCGGTCCCCAGTTTTTTGCACACCGAGAAAGCTTAAATCAGGCGGCCAGGGGCAATGCCTGAAGTAGTTGCCGGCGCACCTGGGCCGGGGTTTAATAGCCGTGACGTTGGACGATCCAGTTTTCATTGTAGGTCCGCTTAAAGTCCAGGAGGGCCTGGCGCACTTCCTCCACACTGATAGGTTCCAGAGCCTCGACGCGGGTACGGCGTGTGGTGGAATGGATTCCCATAACTCGAGGGAGCAGTGAGAAATTGCCCTGCCCATGTGGAAAGCCGGGCGGCGGTGAATCCCAGTTCCCGAAAGAGCACCTCAAGATTTTCACCGCGCCAGAGCCGCAATATGCTCTCGAGTTATCGCCGGGCGGAAAAACGCTTCGCCTTTCTCTCTGCCACCCCAGGGCCATCTCCGGTGGCCCTGCGAACCTCGATGTTGATCCATTGAGACACCTACTGGGATATTTCATCTTACCCAAATTGGTGTCCAAAAAATTGTAGATCAGAAAACGACTTTTCTAGCGAAAATAAAATTTATCGATTATGTCTTTTGCTCTACAAAATCTATAATCGAAGATGAGCGGGTGAGGGGGGAGGGCAGGGAGCCGCCGCTCCCTGGCCATCCCCCCACGGAAAAATCATTATTCTCTTTGCAGAGCAAAGGGCATAATCGGTAAAATTTTTTTGTTGATGCATTTTAATCGTAAGCTATGCATTCGATTATAGAGACACAATACTTCACTCTCAAGGATGTGGCCGAGATCTTCCCAAACCTCAACCCGAGGACTGTGCAGGTTTGGGTAAAGAAGGGGGTGATCCGTCCGGCCATCATCTCTTCAGGCCAGGGATTTCCCGTGAGATTCAGCTATCTCAACCTCATCGAGATCGGCTTGGTTTGGCAGATCGTAAGGCTCGGGCTGGATTCGCATGCCTTTTTTCTTGAAGTGATGGAGTATGCCAGAAAATACCAGCTGACCAACAGATGGATCGATGGAAGGTACAATTTTGACTGTTTTTTTATTTACCCCGAGTTGACGGCATTCGGAAAGAAGCTGGATGAAAAAGAGGACCAGGAGTACGTCAAGGCCCCGCCGTTCCACCTTGTCAGCCCGGAAGAATTGTTAACATTTTTCCAAGGGGATTCCGTGGGGGGATGGCTGGTGGTCGATGTCCGGGTCATTAAAAAGATGGTTGATGCGAAGCTCAAAGGTTTTTAGGGGGAATAATTTTTTAACCATTATATATAAACGAATGCATTGCACTTGATAATATAAGAGATATTATGATGATGAATTTTTTTTGGGCTCCAGGATATATGCCGTTTTCCCCACCCAAGCGGACTTCTCCAAGGTGGTATGGATCAGGGAGAGCCGCCTGAGCCGCATCGTGAGGGGCAGGGTCACCCCATCGCCGGAGAAGGTGTGGCGCCTTTGCGAAGTTTTACGGGTGGCGCCGGAAGAGCTTTTCCCCAATGAGTATTGACCTCAAAGCCGAAGTCCTCTCCCGCTTGGATTTCCGGGCCTTGTTCGCCAAGGAGTTAGGCCCCCTGAAATACGGGCGCGGCGACCAAGCCAAGGCGAAGTGTCCATTTCATAACGACATCGCACCCTCGCTGTCGCTGAATTTACAGAGCGGCCTCTGGAATTGCTTCGGCTGTCAGGCTGGAGGTGATGTCTTCAACTTCATCCAGAAAAAATACAAGACGGATTTTCGGGGGGCCCTTGGCCTCCTGGCCAAGGCCTCACTGACGTGGACCCTTTCGACTTCGAGGAACGGGAAGAGGTCATCAGCGGGTTTCGGCGATACGCCCCTCTCTACGTCAACTATGTCATCTGTGGCTTCTGGACCGGCTGGCGCCCCAATGAGGCCTGCGCCCTGAAATGGTCTCGGGTTGATTTCCGGCGGAGAAAAATTCTTATCCGGGAAGGACGGGTTTTAGGGCAGACCGGCATTCCCAAGAGCGCCGGGAGTCTGCGGGACATCGACATGCTGCCCCCGGCCAAGGAGGCCCTGACGACCCAGAAAAGCCTGAGCTGGCTCCTGGGCGACCTGGTCTTTGTGGACGGCCGGCATTCCCAAGAGCGCCGGGAGTCTGCGGGACATCGACATGCTGCCCCCGGCCAAGGAGGCCCTGACGACCCAGAAAAGCCTGAGCTGGCTCCTGGGCGACCTGGTCTTTGTGGACGGGAAACAGCAGCCGGTGAACTACGAACTCTTTCGCATGAAGGTCTGGGAGTCGGTGCTGAAGCGTCTGGGAATCCGCTACCGGCCGCCTTACCAGATGCGGCACACCTTTGCCACGCTGGCGATTTCGGCCGGGGAGAACATCAACTGGGTGGCCCGGATGCTGGGGCACAAGAGCCCGGTGGTGACCCTGGAGAAATACAACCGGTTTGTGCCGAATCTGACCCGGGAGGACGGGAGGGCCCTGCTTCAGGCCGCAGAAAAGGCGAAACGTTCGGGCCTCCCCGAAAATTTTTTGGAGGAATTTCAATAAGTTAAGTGGCGGTCTGGTAGTCCCAACGGGAATCGAACCCGTGTCTCTGCCGTGAGAGGGCAGTATCCTAGGCCGCTAGACGATGGGACCGTAGATTGAAAATGTATCTGAGACGCCGGCCTCTGTCAATGGGGTAATTGGGGGCAGGGCCATTTCGCTTTCCTCGGACGCCTGCCGCAGCGGGCTTTTGATGGTGATTCGGCGTCAACGGGGGAGTCGTTGGGTTGTGGGGCTGGGCCTCCGTGCCCGCCTCCGGCCGCAAAATTAAGATGAACCATTTTCATAAAACTGTTTGAAGCTGGAGCGCTATTCAGGCTGTTGAAAAACAATTAAAATGGGGGACTCTTGCCGACGGCAACCGCAGGCTTCATCCTGCATTGGTACAGGGTGGCAAGCCTGTGCCCACCGGGACTTTGTTTGACCATAGTTCTCCTGTAAATGCCGGTTTCTTGGCGTGACTGGCTGATATGATTACATCGGTATCCGAAGCCAGGAAAAAGCGGTGTCGATAAGTAGCAGTATAACTCAATAATTTCCTTACTATTAATGATAATTATCTGTCATTAATGCGGTTACCTGGTGGCGGCGCCGCATGTTTGCCGGAGGCAAGACCAAAGGTCCTTACCGGTATATCCAGATCGTGGAGAAGCATCGGGAGGGCAAACGCACCTTGCAGCGGGTCCTGAAGGTGGAAAAAGAGGCGGTGAGTATTGATCAGGTCGCGGTCTGGGCCGAGGCCCGCTTTGACGGCAAATACGTCCTGCGCACCAACACCGGCTTGCCCGCGGCCGAAGTGGCAATGCAGTACAAGCGGCTGCTGGTGGTGGAGCAGTTTTTCCCGGCCGCCAAGCCGCTCATCAACACCCGGCCCCTCTTTCACCACGGGGATGCCAGCATCCGGGGACACGTCTTCTGCTCGTTTCTGGCCCTGGTGCTGCCGGGCGGACTGCAGCGCCGCCTGGCATAACGGGGGGTAGAGGCGGAATGGGCGACATCCGCCGGGATCTCCTGGCCCTGGTGGAAGTTGAGGTCCGGGACGGTGAGCATTGGTATCTCCTGCGCACCGCCCTCCAGGAAGTGGCCGGCAAAGTCTGCCAGGCTGCCGGGGTCAGCATCCCGCCGCCCCTGCGACCTTGGGAAAATGTGGTGCCGACAGAGAATCGCGCCCTCACAACTTGCTGATTTTACGTTATTATACGTTTCTGACTGGAGAATTTGAGTTTAAGGTTTCCGACAACCCGGCGCCCGGATCCCGATGTTGCCGGGGAACCCGGGCCGCCAAGCCGGTCAGATCCTCCGGTCTGTTGACGTTCTCGAAGCTGGCCCCCTCCGGATCATAGGCCCTCCAGCTATCCGGTGGCCAAACTGAGGGGCGAATACCCTCCAGAAAGCCCATGAAGTTCCTTTTTTCTTTCAGGAAATCTTGAACACGGTTGAAGAGGCGCACAGCGTACAGACCCGGAAAGGGCTCCAGGCCTCGCTCGGTGCGGCAGACCAAAGCCGGCCGGGTGAGGCTGCCGGCGGCCCCGGCCAGGGCCGTGGCAAGAGCCGGCGTGAGCAGCGGGGTATCTGCGGAGGCGAGCAGCACCCAGGGGGTGCGGGCATAAAACAAAGCCGCGGCCAGGCCTCCCACCGGACCCTGAAACGGCACCAGGTCGGTGACCAGGGGCAGGCCCAGGGACAGATGCTGCAGGGGATGATTGGTGACCAGCCAGAGGTCTGCCACTGCCGGTCCCAGGGCCGCGGCGACCCAGCGGGCCAGGGGCTTGCCGCCGAGCTGAAGGGTCGCTTTGTCCTGCCCAAACCGGCGGCTTGACCCCCCGGCCAGGATGGCCCCGGTGACCTGGGGACAGGGGGGAGCGGTATCAATTCCTGCCGAGATAGTCATAAAGCCAGGCGGCCAGCTCGTCCACCTGATGATGCGCAAAGACCGGCAGGGGGGAGTTCACCGGCCGGTCGCTCACCAGGGCGATAAGGTTCGGATAGTCAGGGGCTTCCCGCTCCTCCGGCCCCAACACCGCCACTTTCGGGAGAGGACCGGTTTTATAGCCCTCCACCACGATGAGATCGGCCTGTCCGGCCAGCATGGCCAACGCCTGCTGCAGCGGCGGTTCTCCCGGAAAACTGCGGGTAACCTGGACCAGCCCCGGGGCGGCCACGGCCACGGCGTTGGCTCCGGCCTGGCGGTAGCGCCAGGTGTCCTTGCCCTCGTCCATGCGGTCCAGGTCCGGATGGTGGCTGTGCTTGAGCACCGCCACCTGAAGTCCCCGGGCACTGAGATGGGGCAGGAGACCGCAGATGAGCCCAGTCTTGCCGGAATTGGCGAAGCCCACCACGCCAAGGGCTCGAGGGGAAGCGCACGAAGGATTGGACTGCAAGGCGCTGCTTTCAGGGGTCGAAGTCATTCCACGGCGGGGGGGTTTTTTCCAGGATCTTTTCCCGCTTGACGTCCCGGTTGAGGTAAACGGCGCAGCGCTCACAGGGACCGTTGCACAAGGTGGATTTATACTCCCGCACCTCATAACATGGCCGCCAGGGCAGCTGGAAGGCCGGGCACTCATCCTTGTCCTGGCAATCAAAGATGTTCCAGCAGGGGGCCAGCACCATGAGGTTGCGCAGGCAGGCCAGGGTGAAACCCCGCTCGTGGATGAGATGGTTGATTTGCTGAATCTGCTTGATGTCGAAGGCTGAATATAGGCGGTTGTTGGTGTTCTTTTCCCGGACGGGCTTGATAAATCCCTCTTTTTCATACTCCCGGATACGTTTCTGGGAGAGGTTCACCAGACGGGAAACGTCATTGATCAGGTAGAGATCTCCCAAGCGGACCTGTTTGTTTTTTCCTCGGGGCATCATCCAGTCTACAAGAAAAAATTTCTAGACAGAAGATAAAGGAAATAACCGAAAAATTCAAGTAAAAAGACAACCTGGCCAAACATGCCGGGTTTTTTCCGTTGCCCGGACCTGGGCCTGTCCCGCCGGGTTGGCGAACCCCTTCAGGCCATCAGTTCGGGCATGGGCGTCCCTTGGTTATCCACCCGACTGCCTCATCACCCTGGCCGCGGTGGCATCTTCGGGAGGAGGACTTATATTGTAAACGAGGCACGCTGATGTCGGGTTTCTTGAGGGCCTCCGGCACAATGAGGCCACAGGTTTCAGCCGGTGCCGGCACCGGTTGGATGGCTTATACTACCGGTGATTCATTGAGAAACCGACCTGAATTTTAAACCGTTCCTGAATGGTGCTGGAGGCTTTTGAGTATCCGAGTCCTTGCCGCAGGCAGGGCTTGACAGACAGAGCACGAAAGGAGAAGCAGCATGCTGCCGCAGGATGTGCATATCAAGGGCCGGAATGTGGAGATCCTGCCGGAATGGGAGGAGAAAATCCAGGAGGAACTGGCAAAGCTGCAAAAACACAGTGTGGAGCCCATCCTGCATGCCCGGGTGGAGATTATCGGCACGGCCCACCACCATCTTGGCGCCTTCGAAATCCACCTGGTGGCGAACCTCCCCGGGCACACCCTCACCGTGGCCAGGCAGGGGGAATTTGTTCTGCCCCTCATTATTGAGGCCTTTAATGCCCTGGACAAGCAGATCAGGGAATTCTCCCGCCAGAAGCAGCAACAGGTGAAGGCCCATGAGGAATTTATTCACCGGGGGCGCATCATTCGCCTGTTCCCGGAGGAAGAGTACGGCTTCATCGCGGCCCCGGACGGCACCGATGTCTTCTTCCATGCCAATGCCCTCAAACGGGGGCTTTTTGAGCACCTGGCGGAGGGGATGACCGTGGAATTCGGCCAGGAGGAAGGGGATCAGGGCCCCCAGGCCACCTGGGTGCAGGTGGTGGAGAGTTGAGCATGGCAGCCGGGTGCTGGGAAGGGCCGATGGCTTGTCCGGCAATAACCGGGCTGTGCTAACAGGAACAGAAACCACGCTGAGGAATCAAGAAAGCCTCGGACAACATTGGTTTTTCTGGTATCCTGAGCAACGTGAAGAAGCTCAACTTATTGATAACACGAGAGTATTCACTGCGCTCAGCAGGCCAGGGGTGGCAGCAAGTAAGGTTGCCAGGGTCTTAAGCTTCAGACTTTGTGCCGATCTCCTGCCATCTTGCCTGCACCATATTCAGGAGTTGCCGGCGTTCCGGCCCCCTCCAGCAGGTCTTTACCAGGCCCTGCAGCCACTCATGGACCTCCTTCTGTTCAGCCGACGTCAGTTCAGCCAGTCCGGTGTCCCGCGTATGGGGGTGGGACAGCCTCCTGAGGAGGGCGACTTTCTCCTGATCCTCCAACCCCTTGACTTTGAGGACGGACTTCAGGAGAGTGAGGATCACCTCGGCGGGCAGGGTTCCATTTTGGCCCATGGCCAGGTTGATCATCTCCTGAACCCCCACCTGGCAGCGCCGGAACACGTGCAGGTTGGGGGAGCGCCGGCTGTAAAGGCGCATGGCCTCCTCACCCACCACGGTGACCACCTTGGCCAGAAAGACCCGGGCCAGAAATTCCCGGCTGCTCCGGTAGGCCGCCTGTCTCCCCCAGTAAAAGGGGTTGGCGATATTGATGGCAGCCCAGGTCCAGCGGGCCGCCCGGTAGAGGTGGTAGCGCTTCAGGAACTGGTGCACCGGGTTGTCCACGACTTTCTGGTAGGTCTCATGGATGAGCATGACCGTGGCCAGCTCCATGTCCCTTAAAGGGCGGAAAGGCGCGGTCTCCAGCCAGGCGGTGAGGCGCACCCCAACCCGCCGGTACAGGGCCACCAGGTCGGCCAGGGAGGCCTTCAGTTCCGGCCGTTCTTCCTCGGGGTAGTAAATCCGGGCGATTTCGGTCACCAGGGTCTGGGCCAGGTCGTTGATTTCCCGAAAGCTGAACCTGGTGTCCGGCCAGAGTCTGAGCAGGTAGCGGCGGCGGTACTCACGCAGGAGCCGCAAAGCTTCCTGATCCTGGGGATGGAGGTCCGGCAGGCGGCAATGGGGGGCGTCAAACCTGACTTCCCGATTAAGAGCGGCGCTGCACTGTTTCAGGGTCCAGCGGCGCACCAGCACCAGAGAAATCCCCCAGAGGATGGCCAGACCCCCCGGTACCCAGATCCACCAAAACCGCGGCAGGAATTGTAAGATCGACGTTTCCATGTAACTTTTATCTTGGTCGGCTGGGCGGTACGCCAGCAATCACCAGGCGGGCATCATCCGGCTCCCCAGCTTTCGCTGGGGACCGAGCCGCTCAATTCCCCGCGGTACAGATTTTCCAGCCTGTGCAAGCGCAGGCTTCAGCCTGCGGTTACCTTTTGCAAGAGGCTGATATTTGTTACGGATTACTTCCGGTTTCCCTTTCCCCTCTCCCAAAGCCCCTGGGCAAGAAATGCACACAGGGACGTCCGGTGGCCGGGTGGGGCTCCACCAGGACCGGGGTTTCATAGACCGCCTCCAGCACCTCCGGCCGGCAGGCGGTGAAGGTGTCTTCATCCCGGTAGATGCCCCGGTCTTTTAAAAAGATCAGGCGCCGGCAGTATTGGGTCGCCAGGTTGATATCGTGCATCACCGCCAGGACGGTAAGGCCATGGGTGCGATTCAGGTCGGTAAGGAGGTCGAAAACCTCGAGCTTGCGGCGCATGTCCAGGGAGGCGGTGGCTTCATCCAAAAAGAGAATGGGCGCGTTCTGGGCCAGGGCCCGGGCCAGCACTACCAGTTGGCGTTCCCCGCCCGAGACCTGGGTGATAAGGCGGCTGGCCAGAGCCGTGGTGTTGGTTGCTGCCATGGCCTGGTGCACCGCGTCCAGGTCCGCCGGGGATTCCCCCTGAAAGCGGCGGCGGTGGGGGTAGCGCCCCATAAGGACCACCTCATAACAGGTAAAGGGAAAACTGATCCAGGTGAACTGCGGCACCACCGCCACCTGGCGGGCCAGACGCCGGGGCGGCATCGCCGCCAGGAGGGCGCCGTTATAGCGGATGGCGCCTGCTTGCAAAGGCACCAGGCCCGTCAGGGCGTTTACCAGGGTGCTCTTGCCGGAGCCGTTGGGGCCGAGCAGTCCGACAAACTCCCCTGCCGCCACCTGAAGGTTCAGGTTTGCAAGGATAATCTGCTTTCCGTAAGCAACGGTCAGGCCTTCGGCCCGGATCACATATCCCCCCGACCACCCTCCTGTGCAGGCGCAGGCTGAAGCCCGCGGCTACATGTTGCAAGAGGCCCGAACTTTTTGAAAGGGTTTACCTGCAGCACAAACTCGAAACTTATCAAAGCAGGGTGTGCCCCCTGGCCACCTTGAGGAGATAGCAGAAAAAGGGGCCTCCCAGCAGGGCGGTAATGATCCCCACCGGCAGCTCCTGGCCGTAGGGGAGAATGATCCGGGCCAGGGTGTCCGCGGCGATGAGAAGAATGGCACCGGCCAGGGCAGAGGTAACCAGGACCCGGCGGTGGTCCGGGCCGACCATAAGACGCGCCAGGTGCGGGACGATGAGGCCCACAAAGCCGATGATGCCGGAGACCGCCACCACGCCGGCGGTAATGAGGGAGGCGGCCACAAGCAGGATGAGACGGACCCGGTTCACCGCCAGGCCCAGCTGCCGGGCGGGAGCGTCCCCGAGGGTAAGTATATTCAGCTCCCGGGCAAAGAGAAACAGGATCAGGCCGCCTACTCCAACATAAGGCAGGGCAAAGAGCACGTGTCCCCAGTTCCGGGCCGAAAGGCTCCCCATGATCCAGAAGACGATGGAGGAGAGGCTGTCGGCATACAAAAATTTCACCAGGCTGATCAAAGACGACAGAAAAGCGCTGACAACGACTCCGGCCAAAATCAGGGTGCCGTGCTGGAAGCCCCCGGCCATGGAGCCCAGGGCCAGGACCAGAACAAGGGCTGCGGCCGCGCCCGCCAGAGCCATCAAGGGTACCAGGCCCAGGGACCAGAGGAGGGCGCCGCTGAAACCGAGACTCAGCGCCAAAGAAGCCCCGAACGCGGCCCCGGCGGCCACCCCGAGGGTGAAGGGTTCGGCCAGCGGGTTGAGGAGGATGCCCTGAAAGGCGGTGCCCGCCAGGCTCAGTCCCATTCCGACCAGGGCGGCCAGCACGATGCGGGGCAGGCGGATTTGCAGGATGACGGCCAGGGCCGTGGCTTCGGCCGGGTTCAGACTTTCCCCCAGGACCCCGCGCTTGACCAGACTGAAGATATGGCCGTAAGTCAGCTTGTACGGCCCTGCCCCGGCGGCCAGGATGGCCAGCCCCGCCAGCACTATGATGAGCACCACCAGCAGCAGGGGATAGTCCCAGTCCGCCAGCAGCCAGGGGCGCACCCCTGCGCCGGCGGGGGCGGAATCTTTCTCGGGAGTGTCAATCATCCTGATGAGTATCCATGATATCGGCAGGCTTGAAAGAAACGGAAACCGATGCCGCCGTCAGGCCCTGATGACGGACAGGGAACGGCCCTTGCCCATGCCCAGACGGTTGGCGGCATTCCCCTGGGCACAGGCGATTTCCAGGTAGCCGTGGCTTCCCACCAGGGCCAGAAACTCCCCGGCCGCAACGTCCCCGTAGGTGCGGGCCAGTCCCTTCAAGGTCAGGCTCCCGAGAATGATGATGTGGGGCTTCTCCCCCAGCCAGGCGACAAGCTCCCTCCCCCTGATGTTGCTCACCAGGTTGCCGAAGCCGTCGGCATACACGATCTCGCCCCGGACGGCTTCCGGGGTAAAGGAAGCCTGGGGCCAGGGCAGGGCGACGGGGTCGGTGACGACAGGCCCCAGGGCTTCCAGGGGAGTGCCTAGGGAGAGGTGCGCCGCCACGGGGGCGAATATATCCCGGCCCTGAAAGGTGCTGGACACGGATTGGCGGAAATAATCGGGATTCTCCAGGGAAACCAGTTCCAAATCAGGAGCCTCCTGAAAAACCAGGTGAAAGAGACCGTTGTCCGGCCCCACCCAAAATCTGTCCCGGGCCCGACCGGCCAATGCCCGGCGGCAGGTCCCCACCCCCGGGTCCACCACCGCCAGGTGAATGGTGCCGGGAGGGAAAAAAGGGGCAGCCTCCTCTAAAAGAAAGGCCCCGGCGACAATATCCTGGGGCGGCACTTTATGCGTCAGATCCACCAGGACGGCATCAGGGTTTAAGGTCAGGATGACTCCCTTCATGGCCCCCACATACGGGTCCTGGTTGCCGAAGTCGGTGAGCAGGGTGATGATATGGCGCGTTGTCATGTGTATGAACTATAATCGATTATGCCCTTTGGTCTGCAAAGAGAACAATGCTTTTTTGCCGGGGGGGGAGTGCCACGGAGCACTCCCCCTCAGCCAACCCTTTCGTGGGCCGGAAAGTCGGGGTGTGGGGCCCGACTCCCTTAGCCCCCTCACCCGCTGATCTGTTCGAGGTATCAGGCCGTCTTGGCAGCCAAAAGAGTTTGGACCTCCTCCCGGATACGTTCCACCGGCAGTGCGCCGGCAAAGCGGCCCCGGCCGTTGACGTAGACCAGGGGCGAGGGATAGGTGAGGGAACACAAAAGCTTGGTCTGGGGGAGCGCCGCCCACCGGGGGTCCGCCAAGACATTCATATACTCCACCCGCACCTTGCCCGGAAATTCCTTTTCCAGGGTCAGGCCCAAGGCCCGGGTCTGCATTTCCATGCTGATGTTCGCAAAGGCGTCGCCGTGGGCGTGCCTGTGCCCATGGACCTGAGCGGCATCAGGGCCGTGATGATCACAGCCGCAGTCGCAGCCTTTCTGCCGAGCCGCGGGCGCGTCATAAACCACAATTTCGATTACCTCAGGGGACATATACCCTCCTTCTTACAGCGGGCAAGGGGGAGAAGGTTTGCATGGTTGGTTCACTTTACGCGGGGGAAACGGGTAAGGGTCCAGCGGGCTCTTACCCCCTCCCCCGCCCCTCTCCCCCAATTCCTTCTTGGGTGGGGCAGGGAACCGTTGCTCCCTGGCCCTCCCCCCACGTGAACGGCTTAATTATCCTTAATTTTTTTTGCGGAGCACAGGGCATTACATTATTGGATATTATGTTGATATCTTCGCGCCGGAACATCAGTAACCCAATAATTTTCGGTGAAAAAGTCAGAATATCGAGGTTTCTTCCGGCCATTTGGCGTATAATGGAAGCCTCTGTGCTCTGGTAAACGGCCTGAAAAGGCGAAGGATGCTCTTTTGGGCGGTTACCATAATACCGGGTGGCGCTGGCTGAACAGCCTGCCGATATACCGGCAAGAGGTTTTTCTCCTAAAGGAGTCCCGCCATGGAGCTTAGCATTCTCCAGGCCATTGAGCTGGCCATTTCCCATGAGATGGAAGCCCGGCGCAGTTATCTGTCGTTGGCGGATGAAACCGACGATCCCGAGCTGCGGCGTCTTCTGGAGGAAATCGCCCAGGAGGAGGCCGGCCACGAGGCCAGTCTGAGGAGCCGCTTGCGCCTTTATGAACAAAGGGTCTTTTTACGGGATACCTTGAGCCGCTATGTCAGTCCAACCATGGCCGAGGAGATCCTGAAAAATCCGGAATCCCTGCAGTTGGGCGGTCAACGGCGTCACCTGACGGTGCTCTTCGCCGATATCAAGTCCTTCACCTCCCTTTCCGAGAAGATGGACCCGGCCGCCGTGGTGGAGATGCTCAATTACTATTTCACCCGGATGGTGGACCTGGTCTTTGCACACCAGGGCACCCTGGACAAGTTTCTGGGGGACGGCCTGATGGCCTTTTTCGGGGCGCCCCTCCCCGTGCCCCGGGCCGCCAGCCAGGCGGTGGCCTGTGCCATCGCCATGCAGCAACGCCTGCGGGCCATGCAGGACAAGGGAACTACACCCATCCAGGGCATGCGGATAGGCGTCAACACCGGGGAGGCCATCATCGGCAACATCGGTTCCGAAAAGCGCATGGACTTTACCATTATCGGAGATGTGGTGAACGTGGCGGCGCGTCTGTTGGAAGTGGCCCGGGAGCAGGAAGCTCCCATCATCATCGGGGAGGCCACCTACCGGGAGGTGGCAGGCAATTTTCCCCTGAAACCAGGGCCCTCCGTGATTCTCCGGGGCCGCCAGGAAGCCACGGTCAGTTATCTGGTGGAAGTTCCTCTTACCCCCTTGACCTCCGCATCTTTTTCGGATAAAAATTTGTGAAATTTTTCTATTGACATTGCGGTGGTTCTAGCATAATTTTTAACCTTGGCAGTATGTGAAAAAATTCACTTATTTTTTCACTACTTAGAACCAACAGCAAAACTTAAAGCCCTCCAGGAGGAAGGTATATGGCTCTGGTAAATCCCCATGGCAAAGAGAAAAAACTCAAACCCTTGCTGCTTTCCCCGGCGGAGGTCGCCGAAGAAAAGAAGCGGGCCAAAGAATTAACCGCGGTCACCCTGACCTCCCGGGAAGTCGGCGACCTCATCATGTTGGGCATCGGCGGCTTCACCCCCCTGGAAGGCTTCATGGGCCACGACGATTGGAAAGGCTCCTGCAGCGACCAGATGACGCTGACGGATGGCACCTTCTGGCCCATCCCGGTCACTTTGTCCGTCAACCAAGGCAAGGCCGACTCCATCAAGATCGGCCAGGAAATCCTTCTGGTGGACAAAGAAACCGAAGAGATGATGGGGACCATGAAGGTCACCGAGAAGTACAAGATCGACAAAACCTGGGAGTGCAAACAGGTCTTCAAGACCGACGAAATGGAGCATCCCGGCGTCCGCATGGTCATGGGCCAGGAAGAAGTCAACCTGGGGGGCCCGGTCAAGGTCTGGAGCGAAGGTCCCTTTCCGAAGCAGTATCCCGGCCTTTACATGCGGCCCCATGAAACCCGGCGCATGTTCGAGGAGAAGGGCTGGAGCACCGTGGCCGCCCTGCAGCTCCGGAACCCCATGCACCGCTCCCATGAATACCTGGCCAAGATCGCCATTGAGGTCTGCGACGGTCTCCTCATCCACCAGCTCCTTGGCAAACTGAAACCCGGCGACATTCCCGCGGAAGTGCGCACCGAAGCCATCAATGTCCTGTGTGAGCACTATTTCGTGAAGGACACCGTCATCCAGTCCGGCTATCCCCTGGACATGCGCTATGCCGGCCCCCGGGAAGCCCTGCTGCACGCGGTCTTCCGCCAGAACTTCGGCTGCTCCCACCTCATCGTCGGCCGTGACCACGCCGGCGTGGGTGAATATTACGGCCCCTTCGACGCTCAGAAAATCTTCGACCAGATTCCCAAGGACGCCTTGGAGCTGAAACCGCTGAAAATCGACTGGACCTTCTACTGCCATAAATGCCGCGGCATGGCCTCCATGCGGACCTGCCCCCACGGCAAGGAAGACCGCCTGATGCTCTCCGGCACCATGCTCCGGAAGCTGCTCTCCGAAGGCGGCGAAGTGCCGGCGGACTTCAGCCGTCCGGAAGTGTTGGCGGTGCTGCGCAGATACTATGCCAGCCTCACCGAGAAGGTGGAGATTAAAGTTCACGGTTTCGCCACCGGCGACATCGCCGCCAAAAAGAAGTAGGGAATTGCCGCGTTGGTAGCGGTTGCAGATAGGATCACCCGGGAGCGGCGCTGAGTGCCCTCCCGGCAGGTAAGCCAATTACATTTTAGTAACCTTAGTTAGGGAGGTTGTAAACATGCCGAGTTTTGTGATTGTGGAGAAATGTGACGGCTGCAAAGCCCTGGACAAGACCGCTTGCCAGTACATTTGCCCCAACGACCTGATGGTTCTGGATTCCGTGAAGAAGAAGGCCTACAACCAGGAACCGGATCAGTGCTGGGAATGCTACAACTGCGTGAAGATCTGCCCCCAGCAGGCCATCGAAGTCCGCCACTATGCGGATATCATGCCCCTGGGCTCCAGCACCTTCCCGCTGCGTGGTACGGACTCCATCATGTGGACCATTAAGTTCCGGGATCAGAAGACCGTCAAACGGTTCAAGTTCCCCATCCGGACCACCGCTGAGGGTTCCATTGATCCCTTCAAGGGCAAAACCCTGCCCAGCGACTTGGCCGCTCTTAAGAAACCCGGGTTATTCACCGGCCCGGCCCGCACCGAGTAGTTGTTGTATCGCAGCGAAAATTCAAGGAGGACAACGAGATATGGCTCTGGAAAGAGAATTTTGTAAATGGTCTTTTTGTGCGAAACCCGCGGTGGAGACCGTCGAGACCGACCTGCTGTTGGTAGGGGGCGGCATGGCCTGCTGCGGCGCTGCGGTGGAAGCTGCTGCCTGGGCGAAAGCGGCCGGCCTGAAAGTCACCCTGGTTGATAAAGCTGCTCTGGACCGTTCCGGCGCCGTGGCCATGGGTCTGTCCGCCATCAACACCTATATCGGCCACGAAAACAAAGTGGCTGATTACGTGAACATGGTCCGCACCGACCTCATGGGCATCATCCGGGAAGACCTGGTTTACAGCCTGGGCGCCCACGTGGACCAGACCGTGTATGACTTCCAGGAATGGGGCCTGCCCATCTGGCAGAAAGACAAAGAAGGCCACACCGTGGACGGCCAGGTGGCCAGAGACGAGGGCCTGCCGCTGCTGAAAGACGGCGGTCAGTGCGTCCGTTCCGGCCGTTGGCAGTGCATGATCAACGGTGAATCCTATAAGGTGATCGTGGCCGAAGCCGCCAAGAACGCCCTGGGGATGGAAAACATTTACGAGCGCGTCTTCATCGTCAAGCTCCTCACCGACAAGAACAACAGCAACCGCGTGTGCGGCGCGGTTGGCTTCTCCGTCCGGGAACACAAAACCTACGTCTTCAAATGCAAGGCCATGATCGTGGCCTGCGGCGGCGTGGTGAACGTCTTCCGGCCCCGGTCCGTGGGTGAAGGTCAGGGCCGTGCCTGGTACCCGGTGTGGAACGCCGGCTCCACTTACGCCATGCCCGCTGAAATCGGCGCCAAGATGGTGCTCATGGAAAACCGTTTCGTCCCGGCCCGGTTTAAGGATGGTTACGGTCCGGTCGGCGCCTGGTTCCTGTTCTTCAAAGCCCAGGCCACCAATGCATACAACGAAGATTACATGACCAAAAACTGGGAGCAGGTCAAGAAAGAATACCCCGGTTACGCCGACTCCCCCGGCACCTGCCTCCGGAACCATGCCGCCATGATGGAAATGCGGGCTGGCCGCGGCCCCATCCTGATGCACACCGACAAGGCCATGGCCGAACTGGCCAAGGTGCTCTCCAAGAAAGAGCTGAAACACCTCGAGGCGGAAGCCTGGGAAGACTTCCTGGATATGTCCATCTCCGCCGCCTCCCTGTGGGCCTCCTTCAACATGGAGCCCGACAAGGTGCCGTCAGAAATCATCCCCTCCGAGCCGTATCTGCTCGGTTCCCACGCCGGCTGCGCCGGTCTGTGGGTCTCCGGTCCTGAGAAGAACTACATGGGCGCCCCCGACAGTTGGTTCTGGGGATATGACCGCATGACCACCGTCGAAGGCCTGTTCACCGCGGGTGACGGCGTCGGCGCCTCCGGTCACAAGTTCTCCTCCGGCTCCCATGTTGAGGGCCGCATGGCCGCCAAGGGCGCCATCGCCTTCATCCTGGACCACAAGAACGACAAGCTCGAAGCCGCACAGAACATCGACGATGTCATCGCCGAGATCTACCTGCCCTTCGAGATCTACGAGAAATACAAAGACTACACCACCGCGGTGGAGATCAACCCCAACTACCTCCTGCCCAAGCAGGTTCAAACCCGCCTGCAGAAGCTGATGGACGAGTATGTGGCCGGTGTCACCCCCATGTACCAGACCAACAAAGTCATGCTGGAAGAAGGCCTGAAGCGCCTCACCCTGCTGAAGGAAGACGCCCAGCGGCTGGCCGCCCGTGACCTGCACGAGCTGATGCGGGCCTGGGAACAGTATCACCGCATCCTGGCCGGTGAGGCCCACCTGCGCCACATTCTGTTCCGGGAAGAGTCCCGGTACCCCGGCTACTACTACCGTGCCGACTTCCTGAACATCGACGACAACAAGTGGAAGGTCTTCACCATCTCGCAGTACAACAAAGAAACCAACGAGTGGAAGTTCGAGACCGAGCCCTATAAGAAGCTGGTGTAACTGTTGAACATCGTCCCCGGGGCTTCGCCCGAAGCCCCGGGCCTTTCCCTATGGCCGTGGTTTTTGAACCTCCCACGGCCACTTTTTTATCCGGTAAGCTCCTAAAGGAGGACAACGGTGAGCGCCGACAACAACACGATTCTGGTTGTCGGGGGAGGCATGAGCGGTCTCACGGCGGCCATTGAAGCCGCGGAGGCCGGGGCCCAGGTCATCATTGCGGAAAAAGAGCCGTACTTGGGCGGCCGGGTCGCTCAGCTCCACCGATATTTTCCCAAGCTCTGCCCGCCCACTTGCGGTCTGGAGATCCAATTCCGCCGTATCCGGGAAAACCCCCGGATCACCTTCCACACCATGGCGGAAGTGACCCAGGTTACCGGCAGCGCCGGCGAGTTTGAAGTGACCATCCAGGTCAAACCCCGCTGTGTCAATGACCGCTGTGTGGCCTGTAATGCCTGCGCGGAAGCCTGTCCGGCCTGGCGGGTGAACGATTTTAATTTCGGTTTGGACAAAACCAAGGCGGCCTATCTCCCCTTTGATATGGCCTTCCCACAAAAATACGTCATCGACATGAGCTCCTGCACCGGCGACTGCGGCCAGAAGTGTCTCGAGGCCTGCAAATACGAGGCTATCGACCTCAATATGCAGCCGCAGACCCACACCTACCAGGTCGGCTCCATTGTCCTGGCCGGCGGCTGGGAACTCTACGACACCAGCAAGGTGGAAACCCTGGGCAAGGGCCAGGTCAACAACGTCATCACCAACATGCAGATGGAACGCCTGGCGGCCAGTAACGGCCCCACCGGCGGCAAGATCCTGCGGCCCAGCGACAGCCAGCCCCCCAAGAAGGTGGCTTTTGTGCAGTGCGCCGGCTCCCGGGATGAAAATCACCTGCCTTACTGCTCCTATATCTGCTGCATGGCTTCCTTAAAACAGGTCACCTATCTCAGGGAACAGGACCCCGAGGCTGAGGCCACCGTGTTTTACATTGATCTCCGCACTCCGGGCCGCTATGAGCAGTTCATGTGGAAAGTGCGGGATGACGAGAAGGTGCGGCTCATCCGGGGCAAGGTAGCCAAAATCGAGCAGGCCCCCGGCACCGACAACGTGGTGGTCACCGTGGAAGACACCGTCCACGGCCGCAGATTAAAGGAGACCTTCGACATGGTCGTTTTGGCCGCCGGCATGGTGCCCTCCACCAAATACCATCCCTTTGCGCTGCCCTTGTCCTATACCCCCGAAGGCTTTATCATCCCCGAGCTTCTCCCCGACGGGGTCTATGCGGTCGCGTCGATGAAAAGCCCGCTGGATGTCATGAAGTCCAACGAAGACGCCACCGGGGCCGCCCTTAAAAGTCTCATCAGCCTGAGCAGGAGGTAGTCATGGCCATGGAAGAACGAAAATACGCTTGCTATTTGTGCAAGGGCTGTGGCATCGGGGAGGTCTTGAATTTTGCTGATCTCGCCAAGGTGGCGACCCGGGAGGCCAAACTCGGCCTTGTCAAAGAACATGACTGCATGTGCAGCCCGGAAGCCCTGGAGATGATCAGGCAGGATGTCGCCGAGGGCGTCAACTGTGTGCTCATTGCGGCCTGCTCCCCCCGGGTGAAGTTCGAGGAATTCGACTTCCCCGGCTGCATCGTGGAGCGGCTGGGCTTAAGAGAACTGGTGGCCTGGACTCAGGACCCCGAAAACAAAGAAACCCAGGCCCTGGCGGAAGATTACCTCCGCATGTACGGGGCCAAGATCAAGAAGACGAATCTGCCCGAGCCCTACAAGTTTGAGGAGGAGCTCAGCAAGACCATCCTGGTCATCGGCGGCGGCGCGGCCGGCCTGTCCGCGGCGCTGTTTGCGGCCCGCAACAACTACCCGGTGGTCCTGGTGGAAAAGGAGGCCGAACTCGGCGGCTACGGCGCCAAACTGCACCGTGCCACCCCCACCAGCTATCCCTACACCCAGATGCAGGAATCTCCGGTTTTCGCCAAAATCAAGGAAGTCCAGGCCGAAGCCAATATCCAGGTGTACACCAATACCACCGTGGTCAAAACGGCAGGCCAGCCCGGCTTCCTGGATGTCACCCTCAACACCAACGGCTCCGAGGAAACCATCCGGGCCGGGGCAGTAGTTCTGGCCGCCGGCTGGAAACCCTACGACGCTGCCAAGCTGGCGGACAAGTTCGGCTACGGAGCTTCTCCCGACATCATCACCAGCCTCCAGATGGAGGAGATGGCCAAACAGGGTAAAATCGTCCGGCCCAGCGACGGCAAGGTGCCCGAATCAGTGGCCTTTGTTCTCTGCGCCGGCCAGCGCGATCCGGAGCATCTGCCCTACTGCTCCGATATCTGCTGCGCCTCTTCTCTCAAGCAGGCTCTCTATGTCCGGCAAGCCAATCCCAACGCCACGGCCATGGTCCTCTACCGGGATATCCGCACCCCCGGCCAGTTGGAACTTTTTTACAAAGAGGTCCAGACCGACCCCGGCGTTATGCTCACCAAGGCCGACGTCACCAAGGTGGCGCCAGCTCCCGGCGGCAAACTGAAGGTGGCGGCCAAAGACACGCTTCTGGGCGACAACATCGAACTGGAAGCCGACCTGGTGGTCCTGGCCACCGGCATGGTCCCGGCGACAACGGACGAGCCGGTGCTCAACCTGGAATACCGTCAGGGTCCCGGCCTGCCGGACCTGGAGCTGTTCACCGGTTTTGCCGACTCCAACTTCATCTGCTTCCCCTACGAAACCCGGCGCACCGCAATATATGCGGCGGGCGGGGTGCGGCAGGCCATGGGCATGGCTATGGCCATGGATGACGGCGTGGGCGCAGCGCTCAAGGCCATCCAGGCGGTGGAACATATCGCCGTGGGCATGGCGGTGCACCCCCGGGCCTGGGATGAAACCTTCCCGGATCCCATCATGCAGCGCTGCACCTCCTGTAAGCGCTGCACCGAGGAATGCCCCTTCGGCGCCATCGAAGAAGACGAAAAAGGCACACCGTTCTACAAGATCGCCCGCTGCCGCCGCTGCGGCACCTGCATGGGGGCCTGCCCCGAACGCATCGTCAACTTCGCCGACTACAGCGTGGATATCGTGGGCTCCATGCTCAAGTCCCTGGAGGTGCCCACCGAGGATGACCTGGAAGACGATGAAGAAGAAGTCCCCCTCCGCATTCTCGGTCTGGTATGCGAAAACGACGCCTACCCGGCCCTGGACGCCGCGGCCCTGAACAAACTGAAGTTCAGCCCCATGATCCGCTTCTTGCCGCTGCGCTGCATGGGCTCCTTCAACCTGGTGTGGGTCTCCGATGCCTTCTCCCGGGGCGTGGACGGCATGTTGCTGTTAGGTTGCAAATACGGCGACGATTACCAATGCCACTTCGCCAAGGGCAGTGAGCTCTGTAATTACCGGCTGAGCAAGCTGTCGGAAACCCTGGATAAGTTGGGTCTGGAAGCAGACCGGGTGCAACAGGTGCAAATAGCCATCTCTGAGTTTGACAAGCTCCCGAAAATCATCGATGATTTCGTGGCGCGGGTTCAGGAGATCGGCCCCAACCCCTTTAAAGGCATGTAGGAGGTGTGATCCATGGCTGGCGCAACTCAGATTAAGCCGGATCTGCAATTCATCAAGCGGATCGTCGCCGCCGGGGGGGACACCGCCAAGAAGTGTTACCAGTGCGACACCTGCAACGTGGTGTGCAACCTGACCCCAGATGAGAAGCCTTTTCCCCGGAAAGAGATGCTCATGGCCCAGTGGGGCCTCAAAGATGTTCTCAAGGACCCCGACATCTGGCTGTGCCACCAGTGCAGCGACTGCACGGTGCACTGCCCCCGGGGTGCCAAGCCCGGAGAAATTCTCGGGGTTTTGCGGCAGATGTGTATTGAAAAGTATGCCTTCCCCTCGATCCTGGCCAAGATGGTCGGGGACATCAAGTTTCTCCCCGTCCTGATCGCCTTCCCGGTGGTTCTGTTTCTGGTGTGGCTCTATGGTCTGGGCCTGCTGGGCATCACCAAGGGCTTGGCCATTCCCGAGGGACCCATCGTCTTCTCAAAACTGTTCCCCACCGTCTGGGGCATAGACGCCATTTTTGTCCCGGCGTTCTTCTTTGCCGTCGGCGTCCTTGGTCTCGGGGTCCTGCAATTCTGGAAAGACCTGAATGAAGCCAACCCCTGGAAAGTCAAACTGCACGGCAATCTCGTCGGCAACCTGGTGGCGGTGCTCAAGGACATCCTGATGCACAACCGTTTCCGGGAATGTGAAACCACCTTCGGCCGGGCTTTGAACCACCTCTTGCTGGTCTTCGGGTTCATTTTCCTGCTCCTGACCACTACCTGGGCATTCCTGCGGGAATGGGTGTTCCACATGGACTCGCCTTTTAGCCTGCTCTTGCCGCCCGATCCCTTGAAGTGGGTGGCCCTGCTCGGCACCGGGCTTCTGCTGTTCGGCATCTACCGGATCTACCTGGCGCGCCAGGAAAATGCCGAGAAGGCCGGGTACGGTACTTATTTCGACTGGCAGTTGATTTATCTCATCGCCGCAGTGGGGATTACCGGGGTCCTCTCCTGGTTCTTCCGGCTCCTGGGTTCGGCGACCCTGGCCTACCCCACGTATTTCGTGCACTTGGTGATGGTCTTCTGCCTGTTCTTCTATGCGCCGTACACCAAGATCGCCCACCTGGTCTATCGTACTACGGCCATGCTCTACGCCCGCATGGCGGACCGGGGTTTCTAAGACCTGATCAACCACAACGTCAACCAAACCGGCCCCAAGAGGGGCCGGTTTGGTTATGGAAAGCATTTGGGAGAGGGGCCAGGGGTCGGTGGACCCCTGCCCCCTCTCCCAAACTCTCTCCCCCAACCCCTTGATGGGAAATGGAAACGGCTGGCAAGGCGGGGCCTATCGCCCCGACTTGCCAGTCGCTTCAGTGGGTTGGGAGGGGGGCTTGGGGGGAGGGCAGGGAGCCACTGCTCCCTGGCCCTC